>Ga0307442_1000560_pt1 | contig 18241 bp, 18 predicted proteins | sample SalMarWE160430MG_FD_202143 | JGI IMG/M metagenome (GOLD analysis project Ga0307442, IMG submission 202143) | Salt marsh sediment microbial communities from the Plum Island Ecosystem LTER, Massachusetts, United States - WE1604-30 | ecosystem: Environmental > Aquatic > Marine > Intertidal zone >...
CCACCCCCAAGCACGTCACAAGACAACATGCCGGCCAATCGGCCAGATCACCATGCCATGGCTTCAGTCGCGTGAGAAATGCGGGCTAGATCAACCCTCGTTCAAGTGGACTCACTTGGACGAGGTTAAGTTGATCTATATCAATAAGTTAGCGCAACGCGCTTTTGTCTCATGATATCGGCTTCCTGCCTGTCGGCGATATCCTCGCTGTCGCCCTGCCCATTTGCTGGACGCCGGAGGAAGCGGACGGCTTGCGGGACGCGGGCGTCAGTCAATCGTTCTTACCTGACTTCGCTCGCAATGCGCGCCTCAGAGCCCGAAGATCGGCCTCAAGCGATTTGGGCACTGTCTTGTCCCTATCAAAGACCGACAGGGCAATGTCGATATCTGAAAGTGCCCGTTCATGATTCTCGTAATAAACGTGATACCTCGATCTTCGCAGATAGTTTTGGACGCTGTCCGGATATATCTCAATTGACTTGTCTAAATCATTTAGCGCAAGCCGGCTGATATTTAAGAACTCTTCCGAGTGTTCCGTGAAGCCTGCGCTGATCAAATGGCGGGTCCAGCCACGCGCAGAATAGAGATGGGATAATAACGCTTTATCCGTTGGCTGCAGATCGATCGCGGAGGAGTAAGTCCGAATGGCCTGATTATAAACCTGGAACGACAAAGCTATATATTTTTGTTTTTGTTCGCTTGATTCTGGATTTTCGTCCAGCTCCGACTCCAAAGCTTTAAGTTGGGGAGACCAATCGCCCAAATTCGGCTTTTTGAAGCTCAGCAAACGGTGGGCATAAGTGGCCAGGAATCTGGCATTGCTTTGGAGCAGAGTCGCCAACGCGTTTCTGGCGCGCTCCTTTTCGGATTCACTGAAATCCTTGTTCTGTATTATCTGCGAGCAGGCCGCTATGCGCTCCGCAATCGGCACGGTTTCCGTCACGCATTGAGACACTTCATCGGCGCGCGCATAAGTCACCCCTGAGATGCAGGCGGCCACGCACAGGATTATCGTCAGGGGAAGCTTCATCGCTTGCCTCAATGAGTGAGTATCTGAGCTTCCTTGATAGTCTCAGACAATCGGAAATGCCGCAATGGTCGGGGCGGGGTGATTCGAACACCCGACCCTCTGGTCCCAAACCAGATGCGCTACCAGACTGCGCTACGCCCCGATCCTGTCCGTAGATCGGCACTTCTCACTCTTTTTCCAGTCGAACGCAAGCTTAAACCACCGGCTGCGGCGCACCCGTTCAGACGCCCCGCGGCAGCGGACCGCACCCGCCGCATTCACCCCGCCGCGCCCGCCGCCTCGCCGGGAAGCATCATCCGCCGCTCGATTAGACGCAGGAGCACGGTCAGCGCACCGGACAGGATGAGATAGAGAACGATCGCGTAAAGGAAAACGTCCAGGCTGTAATTGCGGGCAAAGATCGTGCGGGTCTGGCCCATCAGGTCGAGCACAGTGATGGTGGAGACGAGGGCGCTGCCCTTCAGCAGCAGGATCACCTCGTTGCTATAAGCCGGCCAGGCGATACGCAGCGCCTGCGGCAGCACGATCCGGCGCATGGTCGTCCACCAATCCATGCCGGCGGCGGTCGCCGCCTCATACTGGCCGTGCGGGACATTGACGATGCCACCGCGGAAAATCTCGCCGGCATAGGCGGATGTGTTGATGGTCAGGGTGAACAGCCCCACCGTGTAGCCGTCGCGGAAAAGCGGCCAGAGGAAGCCGAGCCCCTCTTCGCCCAGCGCGCCGAAGCCGTAATAAAACACCCAGAGCTGCACGAGAAGCGGCGTGCCCCGGAAGACATAGCAGTAGAGGTAGGCCGGGAGGCTGAGCAAAACGGTGCTCGATGTTCGCGCCAGGGCGATCGCAAGCGCGATGACGATGCCCATCAGCGACGACAGGAGCAAAAGCTCAAGGCTGACGAAGAAGCCGTCGATGAAACGCGGGCAGAAATTCGCAAAAGTCTCCGGCGACACGGGAGAGACGAGCGTGCAGACCGAATCCGAAAGCCAGATCTTGCCGTCGAGATAGAGCCGGCCGATCGTGCTCATCCCTGTGCCCTCGCCAGGCCGCGCTGCGCCCGCCGTTCGAGCCGCTCCCGCGCGGCGTCCGAGACGCCGGTCAGCAGCAGATAGATCGCGCCGGCGGCAAGATAGAAGGTCAGTGGCGCGCGTGTCGACTCGCTGGCGATCTTTGCCTGGCGCAACAGGTCATCGACAGCGATCACCGCCGCGAGCGAGGTGTCCTTCAGCAACACCATCCACAGATTGCCGAGACCGGGTATCGCGAAGCGCCACATTTGCGGCAGGCGGATGCGGTGGAAGACGCGCCAGCTCGACATGCCGCATGCGATGCCGGCCTCGATCTGGCCGTGGGGAACCGCAAGATAGGCACCGCGGAAGACCTCCGCCGCATAGGCGCAAAAGATTGCGGCAAGTCCGATAACCGCCGCCACGAAACGCGGCATTTCGAAGGAAATCGGCAGACCGACGAGAGCGAGCAGCGACTGTATGGCGCGCTCGCTGCCGAAATAGACAAGCAGCAGAATGAGAAACTCCGGCGTTGCCCGGATGAACGCCGTGTATACTTCGCCGAACCCTCTGAGGACGGCATATTTCGACAGCTTGGCTCCGGCGAGCAGCAATCCCAGCACCAGCCCGATCGCCAAAGCGCAGAAGGCGAGTTCGAGCGTCACCAGGCAGCCGGCGAGCAGTTCGTCGCCCCAGCCGGTGTCGCCAATGGTGAGAAGCGGGAGGTTCTCTAAGACCAAAACCGCGCCCTCCCGTCATGACCGGCGCGATAATAATATGCCGCGCGGATCCCCCGCGCGGCATGTCGGCCTGTAAGTCTCAGCCCTGACATACGGAATCAATAGATGTCGAAGGGGAAGTATTTTTCGTTGATCTTGGCGTAGGTGCCGTTTTCGCGGATGGCCTTGAGCGCACCGTTGAAAGCCTCGCGCAGTTTGTCGTCGCCTTTCCGTACGGCGATGGCGATCTTGTCGTCGATGTCGATATTGTCGCCGACAAAGGTGAAATCGGATTTGTCCTTCAACCAGTCATAAGCCGGATAGACATCGGAAACGAGGGCGTTGAGACGGCCGGCCTCGAGATCGCTGTAAGCGGCAGTCTGCGTGTCGTAGAGCTTGACCGTGGAGCCGCGGCCGAGATTGTCTTCCGCCCAGGTCGCGGCGATCGTTGCGCGCTGCGCACCGACCGTCTTGCCTTTCAGATCGTCCGCGCTGTCGATGCCGCCACCCTTCTTTGCGACGATACGCAGATAGTTGGAATAGTAGCGGTCGGTAAAATCGACCTTCTGCTTGCGTTCGTCCGTAATCGACATCGAGGCGATGATGGCGTCATATTTGTTGGCCACGAGCCCGGGGATGATGCCGTCCCAATCCTGGGCGACGATCTCGCATTTCGCCTTCATTTCCTCGCAAAGCGCCTTGGCGATATCGACATCGAAGCCGATCAGCTCACCGCTGGCATCCTTCATGTTGAAGGGCGGATAGGCGCCTTCGGTCGCGATCTTGATCGTGTCCTGGGCCTGTGCGCCCGCCACCGAGAACATTGCCCCGACAGCAATAAGACCGGCGAAAAGCAGGGTTTTTCCTATACGCATATGATGTCTCCCTTTGACAACGCATTGAACGGAATTGCTACGCATGATCGGCGTCATTGGATGACGCTCGACAGAAATTTTTGGCAGGCTTCGGTTTGTGGAGCGCGAAACAGCTCGGCCGGCAGTCCCTCCTCTGCAATCCGGCCCTCGTGAAGAAAGATAACCTTATTCGAGACCTCGCGCACGAAGCTCATTTCGTGGCTCACGACCACCATGGTCCGGCCTTCCTCGGCGAGGTCGCGCATGACTTTCAGCACCTCGCCCACAAGCTCGGGATCGAGCGCCGAGGTCGGCTCGTCGAACAGCAGGATTTTCGGCTCCATCGCCAGGGCCCGGGCGATCGCGGCGCGCTGCTGCTGGCCGCCGGAGAGCTGGGAAGGATAGGCTTCGAGCTTGTCGGAGATGCCGACGCGCGCAAGGAGCGCCTCCGCCTTCTCACGCGTTTCGGCCCGTCCGGCGCCCAGCACATGGATCGGCGCCTCCATCACATTTTCGAGAATGGTCATATGGTTCCAGAGGTTGAAACTCTGAAACACCATGGCGAGCCTGGCGCGCATCAGCCGGACGGCTTGATTGTTCAGGATACGGCGCGGCGGCTTGGTATCGTCAGACAACGGAATACGGACGCCGTCGATCCAGATGTCGCCTTTATCGGGAATGGTGAGCAGATTGACGCAGCGCAGGAGGGTGCTCTTGCCCGAGCCGGATGCGCCAATCAGACAGACGACCTCCTGCTGTGCCGCCTGGAGCGAAACGCCTTTGAGGACCTCGAGAGGTCCGAAACGCTTATAGAGCTGTTCGACGCTAAGATAGGCTTGTCGCGGATCGGCGGGTGAGAGCCGCTCATCTTGTGGATCCATATTCCGGATCTCAGCAGATAGGGTGTTGAAACGGAAGACCTATGATCGACGCTAGCCTCATTGGGCCGCCCCCCGCAAGCTTTTTGCGCCGCGATCGCAAAGACGGCTATTCGAGACCCTGCCCGGAAAGCGCGAGCATGGCGAGCCGCGCCGCGATCAGCCACATCACGGCTGCAATGCCGATGTCGAAGACACGCCATGCCGACGGATTTCGAAAAAGCGGGGCGAGCGCGCGGCCGCCATATCCCAGCACGAAGAACCAGGCGAAGCTGGCGGCGATGACCCCGCCGACGAACCAGGCCTGGAGATCGGGCCCATAGCTTGCAGAAATGCCGCCGGCCAGGACGACGGTGTCCAGATAGACATGCGGGTTCAGCAAGGTGACCGCCGCTACCGTGGCAAGAGCCTCGCGCGGGCTGCTCGCCGCGCCGGAGGCCGGCTCGAGCGTTCCGGGTGCGATGGCGCGCCCAATCGCCTGAATGCCATACCAGGTGAGGAACGCGGCACCGCCCAGCGCTATGATCCTGAGCGCCGCCTCCGATCCGCGCACGGCGGCGCCGAGCCCGATCGCGCCGACGATGACGAGCACCGCATCGGTTAGCGCGCAGAACAGCACGACCTGCAGGACATGGTGACGGAGCAGCGCCTGCCTCAGCACAAAGACATTCTGAGCGCCGATCGCAATGATCAGGCTGGCACCGAGGCCGAAGCCCTGCGCGGCGGCAAAGATCCCTGACATGAGTGGTCCATCCCCCCGGAGCCATCCGGCGTGCGCTCACATTGCAGCGCCGCGAAGGTCTGTTCGTTCATTTCGGCAGGACGCGAAGCCTCAGGCGCGCCGCATCGTCAATTGACGGTCGGTATGCGATCGATCATGGCGATCGTTGCCAGCGCAATCGAGACGAGCTTGGCGTCGTCGCCATCATGCGAGTAGACCTTTGCCTCGACGATCGTCAGCCTGCGCCCCGGCTTCACGACATTCGCTTCGCAGGTGAGCCGTTCGCCCTTCGCCGGGGCAACGAAATTGAGTTTATATTCCGCTGTGAGGCAGGATTGCACTTTGCGGTCGACGAGGGTGTAGGCGGCCGTGGTCGTGGCGACATCGATGAGAAAGGCGATCGCGCCGCCGTGAATGAAGCCGTTCTGCTGCAGCAGCGCCTCTCGCCGGTCGAGACTGAAGAGGGCGTATCCGGGCGCCAGCTTGTCGATCTCTGCGCCGACGAGCTGCACATAGCCCTGGGTCATGACCAATCTTCTGATCGCCTCATCGGCCGCCGCAAAATCCGTCTCGCCCATGACGCCTCCCTTCCCGAGTCTGGCCCCTGCCCGCATCTTCTAGATCAACCCTCGTTCAAGTGAACGCGGACAGTTGCGCTAACTTTAAGAAATAGATCAACTTTTCAACGTTCAACTGATTCCAGTTGAACGTCGGTTGATCTAAAGGCTCTTGGTCAGCAGGATCCAGTTCCGTCCATCGTTCCGCCAATCCCCCTTCATCATCGGGCGCGAACCCGCCTCCTTATAGCCGCAGCAAGAATAAAGGCGCCGCGCATTCTCGTTGGCATCGGACACGATGAGGCTCAGCCCGGTCTTGCCGGTCGCGCGCGCCAGTTCGTCGGCGATCGCCAACAGCTTTGTGCCGAGCCCCTGGCCGCGAAATTCGGGATAGGTGGCCAGAACATTCACATACCAGCTGTTCGGGGCAAGATTTTCCAGTTCCTGAAGCGGCACGAACATCGCCGGCAGCGTCTCGTAATCGATCGGCTCCGGCCGCTTCGGCTGAGGGTAGCCGATCAGGCAAGCCGCACATTTGCCGCCGACCTCCGCAACGACCGCATTCCGATAGGAGAAGCTGCCCTGCTCGCGCCGCGCACGCTGGCGGCCCACATCCCAGGCCGTCTCGTCCGCCTCCTTCATCTTTTCCCACAAATAGAGCGGCAGACCTTCGCCGGCGAAATTGACAAGCTCGGCGAGTGCCGGCGCGTCCTCGGGTTCCGCACGCCGGAAGGGAGGTACCAGCTCGATCATTACGCCATCCTTTCCCAATAGCAGCCTGCCCTCGTGCGGCCTCACGGGCAATGCCGGATATTCGCGTTAGATATATGTCCCGCTCAATAAGAAAAAGAACAGATCCTAGGCATGGAGCGGTCCGCGCCTTGCACGCGCGCCGCGGCGAAGATTGCCTTTTGTAGTGTTGAGCCCGTTCAGCCATGCGCAAACGAGATCCGCGGCTTCGTCATCGGTCAGCCCCTGGTCGGCGAGCGATGCCCAACTTGCAAACTGAACCGCATGACGAAGCGTGACCGCGATTTCGTGCGGCGGCGGCTTCGAAGCGCCGAACGGCTCTGCAAGCCCATCGGCGACGGATGAGAGATAGGCGGCGATTTCGGCCATCGGCCCCTGCAATGCCGGCACCTGCTCGACATCACGATAAGCCACACGCCACATGGATCGGGTGGTGCGGAAATAGCCGTAAAGCGCCATCAGCGCCGCCCGGCAGCGCGCGACTCCACCCTCGATCCTGGCCCAACCATCCGGATTAGGCGGCGGGTTGAGCGTCAGCCAGTGCGACGTACACGCTTGAAAGAGCGCGGTCTCGTCCGGAAAATGACGATAGACCGTCAGGCGTTGAACGCCCGCCCGCTCCGCCACGGCGCTGATCGTGGTGTTCTTCGGCCCCAGCTCTTCGTGAAGTTGCATTGTCGCCTCGACAATGCGCTGGCGCGTCGCCTCCTGGGATTGGGCGCGCTTTTTCAATGTGTATGACCGTTCCGTCATATCAGTGAACATATGTGATCATTCAATTCTTGACAAGCGGCATCGAAGGGCATATCTCCGGCGACATATCGATGAACATATATGTTCATTGAAATTGTGAGGAGCGACATCATGGAACATCCGACAATGATCGGCGCGCGGACGATCGCGCCCGAAACCTACGAACTCGGCTCTTATCTGCCGGTCCCCGGCCTGGGCCTGCTGGCGGTGAATAGCTTTGTCATCAAAGCCAAGGAGCCCATTCTCGTCGATACCGGACTCGGTGCGCTCGAGCCGCAATTCCTTCAAACGCTTGGCGGGATCATTGACCCGACCGATCTGAAATGGATCTGGCTCAGCCATATGGATCCGGATCACCTCGGCAATTTGCGGGCGGTGCTCGATCTGGCGCCGAATGCCAAGGTCGTCACGAATTTCCTCGGCATGGGAAAGATGGGGCTTGTGGGCCTGCCGGTCGATCGCGTTCATCTGCTCGGAGAGGGGGCGGTCCTCGATGCCGGCGACAGGCGGATCGTGCCGATCCGGCCGCCCTATTACGATGCGCCGGAAACGATGGGCTTCTTCGACACGAAGAGCCGCGCCTTCTTCAGCGCGGATGCCTTCGGGGCCCTGCTGGAAGCGCCCGCCGAAAACGCCGGGGAGGTGAATGAAATAGCGCTTCGCGACGGCATGACCACCTGGGCCGCTATAGACGCCCCCTGGCTCGGGCAAATCGATCGGGGCGCGTTCGGGCGCACGCTCGCCGCGATCGACCGGCTCGACCCGTCGGTCGTGCTCTCCGGCCATCTGCCTCATGCGCGCGGCGTGACGACGAAGCTGACCGGCTTTTTGGCTGATGCCTATCGCTGCGGCCCCGTCGATGCGCCCGATCACGCCACGATCGAGCGCCTTGTCGAAGAGGCGCGCCAGCCTGCGCTCTGATCTCGTCACACCTCGCCGTCAGGGGGCGAAGACCCGCACCAGCAGGCTTCAGTCAACGTCCGGCGCGGCCGACGCCTCGCCGGGCGCTGTGCGTTCCAGTTGGCCGGACGTTTCGGGCGCGTCGTCAGAGCCTGCATCGGGATCGGCGGCATCGTCGCTCTCCACCTGCTCCGAGACCCATTCCGCATAGGCCGGCGCAAGCGAGGCCGTGCGGGCGGGCGCGCCCGGATAGGGCAACTGTGCCTCGACGGGCACGGTGTCGCGCCGGGTCATCCGGTAAAGCGCAAAGCCGACAATGCAAGCATGCCCTGCGGCCAGAACCAGCAGGAAGCCGTTGGGGCCCATGCCATCCATCAGGATACCGGCCGCCGGCGGCCCGAGGACGGCCCCCGAGCCGAAAGCCAGGATCAGCCCGCTGCTCGCCGCCACCATCTGCTCAGGGCGCAAATAGTCGTTGGTATAGGCGACGAAGAGCGAATAGAGGAGGAGCGGACCGATGCCGATCAGCGGCGCAGAGCCGATCAGAAAGTTCGGGCCGCGCTCGGCCGCAATACCAGCCGCCAGGGGTATCACGGCGCCGAAGGCCGCCAGGCCCGTAATCAGCTTGCGCCGGTCGATACGGTCTGAAAGCTTGCCGACCGGCCATTGAAGCAGCGCGGCCCCGACCACCAGAAAGAACATGAACAGCGAGGTCTCGGCGATCGTGAGCCCAACCAGCCGCGCATAGACCGCGCCCATGCTGAACACCGAGCCCTGCAGAATGCCGGCGCCGAACGAGCCGATCAGCCCAAGCGGTGAGACCCGGTACAAATCCGACAGAGACAGGCTTTCCACATTTTCCTGAATCGGCTGCGGCGTGATCGAGAGCAAAATCGGGATCGCGGCGAAGGTGATCAACACCGAGCACAGGATGAACAGGTCATGACTGGTCGGAGCGCCAGCATTCAGCAGGAGCTGGCCCCCTGCCATGCCGACATAAGCCGTGACCATATAGACGGCCAGCAAGCCGCCCCGATGCGCGTTGGTCACCCGGTCATTGAGCCAGCTTTCGGCCACGATATAGGCGCTCGCCATGCAATAGCCGGTGATGATGCGCATCACCGCCCAGACGAGCGGCGTCACGAACAGGCTTTGGATCAGGATGGCAAGCGATGCAAGACAGGTGACGGCGGCGAAGACCCGCAGATGGCCGACACGGCGGATCGTGCGCACGGCGATCTGTGACCCGAGGAGGAAGCCGACAAAATAGCCGGTCATGACGAAGCCGGTTACCGCCGCGCCGAAATTCTCCGCAGCCGCCCGGATACCGAGCAATGAGCCCTGCAGGCCGTTGCCCAGCATCAAAAACGCCATGCCGACAAGCAGCGCCCAGACGCTGCCTGCGGCTGAGAAGACCGGGCTGTCCCGGAAGCCGTTCCGCAGCGATGCGGAACTGTGCAGGAGAAGCGGGCGGCGCATGGGACGGCCTCATTTCAGTTTGTGTGACCTTGAACAACGCGTTCACGCGTTCGGCCGAGACTCCGCAACCGCTGTCCGGCAGGCGCGCCCAGAATATTTTGATCCGACGAGACCGTATCAAGATTTAAGCAGAGTTTCGTGAAAGCAGCCTGATCATTTGCCGCACATAAGCCGCCGTAACGCTGTGCCGGGGACGACGATTCGTGGTCCGAAAGCGCAAATGTCCCGGCGATTTTCGAACGAGAACGCCGCAGCCGTCGCGACGGCGCGTCTCCCGCAATTCATCGCCCGGCGAACAGGCCCGCCGCCGCATCCGGCAGGCCGTAGGCCGTCAGCATCGGCTCATCGTCCAGGATGGCTTCCCGATAGCTGCCGAAGCCGTTAAAGGGGGCCGCCATCACGCGCCCATAGGCGCCGATATTGCCGATCTCGATATAGTCGCCTTCAGCCATATCGGCCGGCAGATAGAACGGCCCCTTCATATGATCGACATCGTCGCAGGTCGGCCCGTAAAGCTCGAAGGGCGCCAAATTTTGCGGCCGGCTTTGCCGCTCCGGTCCGATCCGGCGCGCGGGAAACACGAATTGCAGATGGGCGGCATCGTAGAGCGTGCCGAACGCGCCGTCATTGATGTAGAGCGTGTCCCCCTTTCGCCCGTCCACCCGGACGATCACGGACTCCGCTTCCGCGACCAGCGCCCGCCCCGGCTCGGCCCACAATTCGCAGTGCCAGCCAACGGCGATCTGGTCGAAGGCCTCGCGGATCTCGTCCATGTAAGCCGACAGCTCCGGCGGCTCCAGGCCCGGATAGACGCTCGGAAATCCGCCGCCCACATCGATGACGTCCGCGACGACGCCCGCATGGACGATATGCTGGGACACGGTCTGCAGCGCGTGACGAAAGGCTTCGGGCGACATCGCCTGCGATCCGACATGAAAAGTCAGACCGAGGCGTTCCGCCGCCTGCCGCGTGCTGCGCAACAGCCCGGCGGCCTCCAGCCACGGCACGCCGAATTTGTCCTCGAGCGGGATCTCGCTGAACTGGTTCGAGCAGACCATCCGCACCATCAGCGTGAGGTCGGTCGCGTTCTCCGTCTCGGACATAATCTTGTCCAACTCGGCTTCGCAATCGAGCGCAAAGGTTCGCACGCCGTACTCGAAATAGGCCCGGCGAATGAACGCGCGCGATTTGATCGGATGCATGACATGCGCACGGAAATCGGGCAATGCGCTCAGCCGCTCGATTTCGCTCAGCGAGGCGACGTCGAAATCCCTTATGCCGCTTTGATAGAGAACCTCAAGCAGATGCGGTGCATCATTGGCCTTGACCGCATAGAGGCATTTGCCGGGAAAATTCTGCAGGAACCAGCGCGTGGCACGCTCAGCGGCGTGCGGACGAAATCCTAGGACCGGCTGCTCCGGTTTTTGAAGGCGGACAAGATCGGCCGCGCTGCGGAATTTTTCCATCCCATGCGCCCCCCTAGATCAACCCTCGTTCAAGTGGAGTCACCTGAACGAGGTTAAGTTGATCTATGTCGCTAAGTTAGCGCAACTGTTCCCGCGTCCATCCCCGCCTTCGCGGGGACATGCTTGGACGCGCGTTGCGCTAATGTGGCTGTTGAACCTTCTGCTGCGCCGGCTGGGATGAGCTTCGACGTTCGAATTCGGCCAAACCGGTCAACAGCGCGCAAAAATGGGGAAAAACGGCTCATAATTCAAGACTCTCATGCATGCCCTCTGCGCTTTTTTCGCTAAGGTCGCCACTCAGGCGCATTTTTTCTTGATCACGAAACGGTAAGTCTTCCCGTTCACCTGGGACGTATCGAGCAGCTCGTGGCCGTCCGATTGGCAAAAGACCGGAAAATCATCCAGCGCGCCAGGATCGCTCGCAAGCACTTCCAACGTCTGTCCGGGCGCCATTTCCCGCAGCGTTCGCCGCGCCTTCAGGATCGGCAGCGGACAGCTCAGTCCCATCGCGTCCAGCAATTTCTCTGCCATGGATGACAGTCCCTCCTTTGACGAACACACAGCAGCCGGGAGCCCGCAACAGCTGCCGCCGCGGGTCGATGCCAGTTCGCGTTGGTTCAGAACGTCCCCTCAATCGCGGCGAAGCGCCACGATCCAATGCCGTTTCATCGAGCAAAAAGGTGGGGCTGTTTTCTTTCGCTATGCCTGTCAGGTAAATAATAAAAAACTCTTTTAACGATATGGATATAATCGCCCGGTTCGACCGGCGTAAAGTAGGTAAAAATCGATAGATTAAAATTGTTGACAAATCCGTCAGACAAGATCGCGTCAGCCTACGGATGAACCACGTTCCGCCGTCCGATGCCCCTCAAATCAACGGTCAGGCGTTGGTGCGCTCAATTCGTCTTCGGACGGTCCGAGGCAACCGGCGGCACCGACTTCAGATAAGCGGCGATAGCCTCGCGATCCTCAGCAGTCAGTTGCGCCATATTTTCCTGCACCTTCGCCATTGTGCCGCCTATGACGTCTCCATTGGGCAGAAAGCCGGTTTCGAGCGCAAACACGATGTCCTTCTCGCTCCAGGAGCCGATCCCGCTCTTATCCGGGGTGATATTAGGAATGTAGCCTTTCCCTTCCGGGCTGGGCCCGCCGGAGAGCTTCTTCGTTTCGATCTTGCCCCCCAGAAAGTTGCGCGGCGTATGGCACTCGCCGCAATGGCCCGGTCCTTCGACGAGATAGGCGCCGCGATTAACCTTGGCCGATTTTTTCGGATCAGGCGTGAAGGTCTTGCCGTCGAGATGGAGCGCTTTCCAGATATTCAGACCACGGCGGATGCTGTAGGGGAACGAGAGTGTGTGGTCCGGGACAATCGATGAGACCGGCTCCAATGTCTTCAGGAAAGCCCAAAGATCGACGAGGTCGGTCCGCTTCATCCGCTGATAGGAGCTGTAGGGAAAGGCTGGATAATAATTCTCGCCGGACGGCGAAGTGCCTTCCGTGATCGCCTTGATGAAATCCTGCTCGCTCCAGCCGCCGATTCCGGTCTCCTTATCCGGCGTTATGTTCGGCACATAGAAGGTTCCGAACCCCGTTTTCAGGCAGCGTCCGCCCACGGGTTTGAAGTCGTCCTTCGTTTTCGGATCGTCGCATTTTTCCGAAGCGGGCGCCGCGTGGCATGAGCCGCACCCCCCGGCAATATAGATGTACCGCCCGTTCTCCACGCTCGGCTGATGCGGTTCGGCATCCGGTTCTTGCGCCAGGGCACCCGCCGGCCCGGTCAGAAATGCAGCGAGACAAATGGACAACAGGCGGTACATTGCGGCTCCTAATTCTTCTTGACGCGGTATTCCTCGTGGCAGCCCTTGCAGCCCTTACCGACCGCACCGATGGCTCCCTTGAGGCTGTCGAGTCCCCCGGCCGCGGCTTCGGCCGCCTTGACGCTTGCCGTTTTCACTTCTTCAGCCTTTGCTTTGAAGTCCGTCATGTTCTCCCAAATGTTGGGCTTGGCATTCGTCTTAACGCCAGGGGCGGGCTTTGCGCTTTCCGGGAACAGCGTCGGGAATTCGTCCATCGCGCCACTGACCTTGGTCAAAGCTTTCGCGGCGGCATCCGCGTCATACGGCTTCTCGCCCTTGAGCATCTCGCCCACCAGCTTCAATGCATCGCCATTTCCCTTCATCAGATCCTGGCGCTGTTTGATCGGATTGTCCTGCGCCAGCGCTGTCCCCATGACGGCGAAGAAAGCGGTAATAAGGAATGCAATGATCTGCTTCATGCAAAGGCCCTCCTATGGTCCTAAGTTTTAATAGAATTTCGGGATTTCATAACGCACCGGAGGAAGACAGGCTAGTGGTGCATTGGACGGTATGAGATTCAATTTGCCGTGAGTTTCTTGCCATAGGCTGACCGTGCCGGCGCGAGGAGGCTATTGCAGGCCCGCATAACGAACCGCGTAGACCCAGCCCGTGACCGCCAGGGTGCTCAACAGGGTTGATAGGAAAACCATCATCGAAGCAAGTCTGGGATGCACCTGATATTCGCCCGCGAAAATTGCGAGCAGGACACCGACCGGCACCGCGGCGCTGACCACGAAAAATGCGATGAGATCGGGCGGAAAGCCCAGAAGCAGGCCGAACGCCCATGCGGTGGCCGGCGCAACGACCATGCGCAGCCCGATGCCCAGCATCAGGGGCTTGCGCTCGATCCGGCCTTCGATGGCCGCAAGCTGCACGCCGAGCAGCAGGAGCGCCATCGGCGTGAAGGCGTCGCTGATCAGTTTCAGAGGCACCTCGAAAACGGTCGGCAGGTCGATTTCAAAGCCTTTCAGAAGATAGCCGATCGCAACCGACGGCAGGAACGGTGTGCCGAACAGCGCGGTCTTTAAGATCTGCTTGGCTTCAGCGCTCGACTGGAAGGTGAACATCACCACCGGCACGATCAGAATTGAGTGCAGGCTGAAGACGACCGTCTGAAAGAGCAGATAATCCTCGGGGAAGGTGAGCTGGATGAGCGGAATGGCGTAGTTGCCCGAATTGGAGAAGAAGGCGGCCAACGCGACCAGCCCGCAAAGCTTGCGGCTCAATCCCATCAGCGCGGCGGTCCCCCAGCCGAGCGCGAACAGAAAGATGAAATGAGCCAGTGAAAACCAGAAGACGGGCCATGCGGCGCCCAGCGGCAGCTTGGCGGCGTAGGGAAAGTAGACCAGCGCGCCGGGCAGGAGCACATAAAGCTGTATGCGGGTGAGGGTCGAGACGTCGAATGTCAGATAGCGCTGCACGCCAAAACCGAGCGCGACCAGTCCAAGGATCGGCAAGGTGATGCCTGTCAGGATCTCGATGAAAAGCTGCAAGAGATGCTCCGAAGGACGGTCGGGCGGATGTCATCAGACGGAAGGGCGGGCGGCGCGTGGAAACAGGCGCAAAACGATGCCCCGCGTGGCCGATCGGCTCGCATCGGTTCATGCGCCGGCAAAGACGCGCCGCTTATCTCACGGAACCATCGCGCTTGGGAAGGGCGTCGAGCGCCAGATTGAGCTTCAGCACATTGATGCGCGGCTCGCCGAAAATGCCGAAGGTCCGGTCTTCGACATGGGCCGCGATCAGCGTCCACAAGTCGCCCTCCGCCATATTGCGCAGGCCGGCAATGCGCGGGGCCTGGGTGTAAGCCGCCGCGGGCGAAATATGCGGATCAAGGCCGCTTCCCGACGCGGTCACGAGGTCGATCGGAATCTGGCGCTCACCGAGCCCGGCGCGCGCGGCCTCCGTCCGTTCGGTAATCTTCTCGATGAGGCGTTTGCTCGACGGCGCCGCGTTGCTCGCGCCTGACATTGAAGCGTCATAGGCCACGGCCGACGGACGGGGATGGAAATATTCGGGACGGGTGAAATTCTGCGCGATCAGCTCCGACCCGATCGGCTCACCATCCGCATTCAGGATCATGCTGCCATTCGCGGCCGTCGGAAAGAGAATCTGGGCAATGCCGGTTACGGTGAGCGGATAGACGAGGCCGGTCAGCACGGTCATCAACAAGACCAGAAACAGGGCGAGACGAAGCTCCTTCAGCATTGGCCCTCCTATATGAGCCCCAGGCCGACGATCAACAGATCGATCAGCTTGATGAATAGAAACGGCGCGATAATGCCGCCGAGGCCATAGATCGCAAGATTGCGGCCGAGCAATGCTTCGACACTCGACGGCACGTAATCGACCCCCTTCAGCGCAAGCGGAATGAGCGCCACAATCACGAGCGCGTTGAAGATCACGGCGGACAGGATCGCGCTCTGCGCGCTGTGGAGGCCCATGATATTCAGCGCCTCCAGACCCGGATAGACGGTTGCGAAGAGAGGCGGCAGGATCGCGAAGAACTTGGCGACATCATTGGCGATCGAGAAGGTCGCGAGCGAACCACGGCTGATCAGGAGCTGTTTGCCGACGGTGACGACCTCAATGAGCTTGGTGGGATCGCTGTCGAGATCGACGAGATTCGCCGCTTCCTTCGCCGCCTGCGTCCCGTCATTCATGGCCACGCCGACATCGGCCTGGGCCAGCGCCGGGGCGTCGTTGGACCCGTCTCCGCACATGGCGACGACCCGCCCCTCGCCCTGCAGCTTGCGGATCAGCTCCAGCTTCCGCTCCGGCGCGGACTCGGCCAGAAAATCGTCAACGCCGGCCTCGGCCGCGATCGCCGCCGCGGTGAGCGAATTGTCGCCCGTGATCATGACGGTACGCACGCCCATCTTGCGCAGCTGCTGAAAGCGATCCCGGATATGCGGCTTGATCACATCCTTCAGATGGATGACGCCCAGCACACGGCGATCCTTCGCAACCACCAGCGGCGTGCCGCCGCAGCGCGCAATGTCCTGCACGATGCGGGTGAGCTGGTAATTCTCCTTGATCTTCGCATAGGCGCGGACGGCGTCCTCGGAGCCTTTGCGGACCTCGCCATTCGGGTTGAGATCGACGCCGCTGATGCGCGTCTCGGCGCTGAACGGGATGAAGCGCATGATCTTGGGATCTTCAACGATCCGCCCGAATTTCTGCCGAACCAATTCCACGATCGACTTCCCTTCCGGCGTTTCATCGCTCAGCGAGGCGAGATAGGCGGCCTCAGCCAGCTCGCGCATCGACACGCCCGGCAGGGGCTTAAGGTCGTCGGCCATACGATTGCCGAAGGTGATCGTGCCGGTCTTGTCGAGAAGCAGCGTATCGACGTCGCCGCAGGCCTCCACGGCCCGGCCCGATTTCGCGATGACGTTCGCTTTCACGAGCCGGTCCATGCCGGCGATGCCGATCGCGGACAGAAGGGCGCCGATGGTCGTCGGGATCAGTGTGACAAGAAGCGCCAGCAAGAAGGTGATCGGTACGACTGCGCCGGAATAGATCGAAAACGGCCCAAGCGCCGCGACGACGATGAGAAAGACGATTGTCTGCCCGACCAGCAGAATCGTCAGGGCAATTTCACTCGGCGTCTTCTGTCGCTTGGTGCCCTCGACCATGGCGATCATGCGATCGAGAAAACTGCCTCCCGCCCGGACGACCACCCGGACTTTAAGCCAGTCGGAAACAAGCTTCGTCCCGCCCGTCACGCCGGACCGGTCGCCACCGGACTCTCGGATTACAGAAGCCGATTCGCCGGTGATGGCGGACTCATCGACAGACGCAATCCCCTCGATGACGTCACCGTCGGCGGGAATGATGTCGCCTGCTTCGACCAGGACGACGTCGTCGGTTTCAAGATCGCTGCTCGGGACGACCTCGTAATCCATCCCATGTTCGACGATCAGCCGCTTCGCCGCCGTCTCCTGCTGCGTCGCCCGCAAGGCGTCCGCGCGGGCTTTGCCGCGTTGCTCGGCGACGGCTTCGGCGAAATTGCCGAACAGCACCGTGATCCAGAGCCAGATCGTGACCCGCACCTGGATGCCGGCATAGGCGCGCCCCTGCAGAAGCTCGACCACCACAAACAGCGTCGCCAGGATCGAAACGATCTCGACGGCGAACATGACCGGATTGTCGACGAGTGTAATCGGATTGAGTTTCTTCACCGCGGGCCAGAGCGACTGGCGCAGTATGACCGGGTCAAGGAGCCGCATGCGGCCTCTTTCATAGGTCATGGCGCGTGCCTCCCTGGGCGGTCCTCAAAAGCTCTTGCCTGCCAGCATCTCGAAGTGCTCGGCAAGCGGCCCAAGTGCGATGGCTGGAAAGAACATCATCGCGCCGAAGACGAAGATAACAGACACCATCAACACGACGAATAGCGGCGTATTGGTCGGTACCGCTCCGACAGCGACGATCGTCGTCCGCTTCGCGGCAAGCGAACCAGCGATTGCCAGCCCCCCGATGATAAAGGCAAAGCGTCCGGCAAGCATCACGAATGTCATGGCGACCAGATGGAATGTTTTCGCACCGTCAAATCCGGCGAAGGCAGAGCCGTTCGTGCCGGTCGCAGAAGCATAGGCGTAGAGCATCTCCGAAAGTCCATGCGGCCCAGGATCCTGAATGGCAGCCGCAGCGCTGGGAATCATGATGGCGATTGCCGGAATAAGCAATGTTCCAATCGGCACGATCAGCAGCGTGATAACGGCGAGCTTGATCTCGCGCACCTCGACTTTTTTGCCAAGATAGACAGGCGAACGGCCGACCATCAGCCCTGCCAGAAACACGGCGAGGATGATGAACATGAGCAGGTTGAAAAAGCCCGACCCGGCGCCGCCGAAAATCAGCTCGTTCAGTTGCACGTTCATCATCGGCACGAGACCGCCAATGGGCGTGTAACTATCCAGCATCGAGTTGGTCGCACCGCCTGCCGTCGACGTCGCGATCACCGACAGGAGCGCGGAGCCGGCCGCGCCGAAACGCACCTCCTTGCCTTCCATATTGCCGCTGGTCTGGTCGATCGGCAGTCCGGCGATCAGCGAATTGTTCGCGCCCTCCGCTATGTACACGATGACAAGCCCAAGCACGAAGACCGCTGCCATGGCGGCAAAAAGCGACCAGCCCTGACGTGTATCACGCGCCATGAGACCAAATGTGTAGGTGAGCGCGGCGGGCAGCATCAGCATCAGCACGCATTGAACGAAATTGGAAAGCGGCGTGGGATTTTCGTAAGGGTGGGCGGCGCTCGCGTTAAAG
>Ga0307442_1000561_pt1 | contig 18234 bp, 10 predicted proteins | sample SalMarWE160430MG_FD_202143 | JGI IMG/M metagenome (GOLD analysis project Ga0307442, IMG submission 202143) | Salt marsh sediment microbial communities from the Plum Island Ecosystem LTER, Massachusetts, United States - WE1604-30 | ecosystem: Environmental > Aquatic > Marine > Intertidal zone >...
TATATAGCAGCAGCGGCAGCCATGGCATTGAACATGTTTTCAACAGGACAAGGTAATGCTTTTTTCAACTCAAATATCTCCATCTGCATTCTAAAAACTTGATTTTCAATTTCTATAGCTCTTCGTAACTTATCATAATCGGGTTCTTGTCCAATTACCCTACCTAATTCTTCCAGACCCAATTTAATTTGTTTTCCGAGATAAGGATAGCTCTTTTCTTCTTTTAGAAATGGTAGATCAGGTGTGATAACGGGTATTTTTTTATGATAACGGAACCATGGGTAACTGGCCATCGTGTTGTCACAAGGCGCACATGGCGTAATGATCGCATCGAATCGAAATAAATCATCAAGCGTCATCCCAAGAACCCCCTTTTGCGAACTACAAGTATGAAAAGGGTGACCCCAATTGGTAATGAGATCATAATAGGGTTCTGAGCCATCAGGTAATAATGCGGATAAAAGATATGACGTTGCTTCTATACAAACGGGAACACAATCAAAAGCATAAAGAAATTCAGTCGGAAAGGCGAAATGGTGTCCGACAATCGGTAGTCCCTCCCCAGCCTTTTTAATGAAATCACTAACTACTGATTTTATATGCTTTAATCCATAGCGCAATGAGGGGATTCCATGATCTGGTAATATTCCCTCAACTAGACTATACGTTCCAGAAATTGCTTCATATAACATTTGGTAAGGAATAATTCGATTTTTTTGTTCTTGAATCATCTTTCTATATGGTTCAAATTACATCTTAAATTAATTTACTAATACTAATATAAAGTAATTCTATATATTAGTAATTGCTTAGTTTCTTAGTAATCTCATCTTTCCAATATCCTTCTTCAATATTTTCATAAATTTCCATTAATATAATATTGTAAAATGTGCAAATCTCCCTTTTTAATTGATCAACCTCTTGTCTTCGATTGAAATCAGAAATTGTTTTATATGGGAACATACGTAAATAAGTAGGAAGATCAATATGCCAATTCCCATGTGCTTCAAAAGCTATAGCTTTCCATTTAGGATCTATTCCATATTTATTTCTGAGAATATCATCTAGTTCGTAATATCCATCAAAAGAAAGATTATAATGTATTCTAATTTTTATTCCTGAAATATATATGAAATTTTTCCTCAATAAACCAACGATATTTTTTTCTGATTCGAATTCAACTCCAAAAAAATTGTCTAAAAAATTATGGACTCTTTTTTGAAAGTGAGAAGCAAAACCTAAACGAGAAGCAAATTCATTGTCTCTAATCTGTGAGACTTTGTAAAACAAATTAGCATCATTTAAAAAGACCTTTAATAAACTTTCATTGCTTACCTTAAGATAACTCTCTATCCTTGGTTTTACTTTAGTAAGGAAATTCGTAAGACGAGTTCCACTCAATAAATAACGTTGAAAGGGATATCTGATTTTAAATTTCTTCCTAATATACCTAAATGAGAGAATAGTATTTGAAACATTACAAATATTAAAAAAAATTGCTCTGATAAGAAAATAATCTGGTATAAAGTAATTTTCATCAATAGGAAATCCCCCAATAGTAGTGTCGGAAATATAACAAAAACCATAAGGATTTCTAAAAATGAAATAGTAGATAATATAGGAACAATAACCTTTTACTCTATCTAAGACATCTTCGCTTATTGAAATGTCAAACTTTTGGAAATCTCGTGTGGATAATCTGGATATGTTGTAATCAATACATAATAATATACTTAACCTAGGTTTACTTCTAATCCTATCAACATTAAAAAATTCATTTTTCAATTTACTTCTTCTAACTGTTACGTCATGTAATTCTCTAAACAAACAATAGTCTAAAATTCTATTTGATAGGGAGAGACCATAAAACTCTGGAAAAGTATACCTTAAATTTTCAATTAACCAAGATCTTGGTTCTAAATTTGATAAATTAGACATTTTTATTAGTGAAAATTTTACCCTATGACCTGCTAGAGCTGTTGTATATTTAGAAAAATTGATATATTTTTGGATGAAGTAAATAATATCATTAGATGCAGTTTGAAGATTTTTTTTAAAATCTATTTTCGGAGTATTACACTCTAAATAGGGTTCAACACTGACTATACCATTATCTAGCAAAATCCGCAAAGTAATCATCTTATTACAATAAGGACATTTTTTTCTCGGACGTTTAGGAAGATTATTCACATTTGTAAGATGATATTTTGAAACATTACCACAATTATAGCAAATAAAATCGAATTCATTTTCATTTCTAGGAAGTTTGATATTTTTATTAAAAATATCTAATAACACTGATTTTATTTTCTCAAGTTTTTCAAAACTAACAGCATAGGATTGATTATATTCAGTTACACGTCGTACTTCGTTATCCCAATAAAATCCCAGAATTCTATACCAAAATTCAAGTTTAATTTGAGAATTCATTAATTTAGGAACTTCATCCTTTAAAATCGTCTTTAATTTGCTAGCATATTTATTGCATAATTCATCCAATTTTTCAGAGTAAAATTTTGCTCTCTTTATTATTTCAGTATTGCTTAGAATTGGAGGAATTTTCTTAATATAATATGAGATAAATTCACTAGAGTTTTCTTTTTCTAAAATAGCTAAGCTATCCTGAATTTTTATGTTATTTACCACGAATGAGTCGTCAATCAATGGATTATGTAATAAAAAATCGTCAAAATTTGAATTATAGCAATAATGATTCGATCTCAAAGGAAATCGATTAGTTGAACAGAATTTTTCCTTATCTCTTTTATTACCTTTCATTATCGATACACCTTAAATTTCTATTATATTATATTTATATATCTATATAAAAAAAAAGGAAATTCAAAACATTATATATAAAATATTTTTCCAAACTATCAGCCACATCAAATCAGATTTCAGAAATTTCTAATTAAATATAATTACAACTAAAAAGTATCTATAGAATTTATTAACCAAATTTATTAATTTTTTTTGAATTAAAAGTAAATTTCTGTAATAATGTTAAGATCTGATTATTAACTAATTTTAATTGAATACTTTAATCAAGGAAGAAATGATAAATATCTCTTTAGTTATTTTTATAAAAAACAAAAAAAAATTATCTTCCTTAAAGAATGTTTTTATTCATATTATCATCCAATCTGGAATACCCATTCCCAAATCCGTCAATTTATCATTATAACGAAAATCAAAGATGTCTATACGTGTAATAAATAGACGTCCTAGAATTCTCCTTGCTTTAATTGAATTATGTATTTGATCATTTTCCAATGTGCATTTTATTATTTTTTCCATATTTGATTTTGTTAGTTCAGAACTAAATTTAGATATTAGTAAAGCATTTTTCTCACCATCAAAGAAATTCCTGCTTTCACATAATAAATCTATAAATTTGGGTATTAGATTATTGTCAACACAATAATTTTTTAAATTGTATAAATCCAGAAGTTCAGGTATAGCATCTCGTAATATTCCAACATAATATTCGTTAATGTGAGATATGATAATGTTAATTACTTTAGAGAAAATGTCAATCTTTTCTGAAATTATATTTCTAATTTTAATTGAAAGTGTAACGAAATCACAAATCTTTGATTTATTTCTGTATTCTTCATAAGATTCTATGGTTATTATTTCAGCTAGTATTTTCGTAATTACTTCATTTAGTTTATCATATTTAAGGTCTACTATTAAATCACTCATATTTTCTTTGCTCATCTTTTTAATGTCTTCAATTATATCTCTCGCATTACCAGCACTTAGATCTCTTTGAAGATTTAACTTCTTGTTGATACTAGCGTGAGTATTATTATCCGTTATTATTATTGATTTCCCACTTATTGTTTTATATAAAGGAAGTAAACTATCCAATAAGGTGTTTATCTCATTTTTTTTCTCAGAGGGATAAACATCCGGGAGTTGAGTTATTATACTATGAACATCAACATTTCCTTCCTTTTGTATATTATTCAAATATTCTATTGTTCGTTCGGTAATTGATAATTTGTGATATCTTTTAAACTCAGGGTCCTCTCTTAATATGTTTAATAACGAGATTAATTCAGAAAAATCTCTGCTTCTACTGTAATGTATATTAAAATACAACATTTTATGTCTATTATGTAATCCATCTCGAAAGATAAAATATAATAGATTTTCAAATAAATTTCTTAATAAATATGGTAAAAGTCGAAAAAGCTCTGAATCAGCAGCACATCTATTGATAAGCTCTACGAATTTTTCATAATCAGGTAGATTATAATTATTAAAATTTTTTTCAATTAACAGTGACATAAATTATTCCTCAAGCGATTTGTTTTGTTATATTAAATACTAATTATATAAGTATTCAAATATTTAAAGTTGAGAGTTGATCTAAGTTTATATCTAAAATCAATTAAAGATCTGCATCATTTGGTTAAGAATTGAATCTACTTTTAAGTTCAATAATCAAATTGTTCAAATTTGTTAGAGATCATCGCATATAATACCTATATTTATCAGACTTTTTTTTAATGATTTTACTCGCCCATTATGAAAGAATTTCTCCAACTTTTCTAGATAAAGTGAGAGTTATAGGGAATTTTATTGAATTTTCAATATTTTTTTAATTCATTTAAAATAACACCATAATTTCCTCATTAAAATTTTCATCTTAATATGATTAATTAAATATTTTTATTGATCGCTATAAGTCTTTAAATCTTCCTTTAGTTTTCCTGCTAATGGTTCACCCCATTCAATTAATAATTCTGCAAAGTAACTTATTTTTTGAAAGAGATGGGGATCTTCTTTAATTTTGTTCCCAAATAAATTCCAAAAACTTTGAATTAAATTGTATAATTCTCTTCTTAATCTTATATGTCTTTCTTCATTAAAGGTAAAATTTCTCAAGTGAATATGTAAAATTGAAATTACCGTAGCAAAAAGAACCGAATTTTTTAATTCATTTACTAATTTTAAAATAGGATAATAGTAAGTTGTATGACTTAAGAATTTTCTAATAATAATTTCCAACTGATCAATTGTAGAATCTAGCTCAAAATCTTTTTTAAGTAGATAACCATAATTATCTTGTAAAAAAACGAGACCAATTATTTCATAAGAAATCTTTTCCTTATTTTGTAATAATTTAAATAAATAATCCGCCAAAAAATACCAGATACTTATGAAGTTTTTCTCACATTTGACATAATTATTCGCCATAATTAATTCTCGTAAAAAAACCTTCATTATGCTCTCTGATTTCTTCCACATCACTAAAATAGGATTTATAACTTTCTTCATCACATAATCAGTTTCAAATAATAAAGAAAAACTACAGATAACACTGAATGCTTTATTACCCCATTTCTCATAAAAATGAAAGTTTGGATTATATGAATGGTATTTATGTGGATTCTCTATGTAATCATTTTTATAAAAAATATCTGCACTAATCGTAAAAAGAAGTATATTTTCAATATAAGAGAGGAATTTGTCTTTTGGAACTATTTCCACTATCTTATGACCTAGGGGAAAGATATGCAAAACGGAATTAAAGAAATTTAGGTCAATGTTTTCCGGATTTAAATCAGATAATTTTTTATTAGTAAGTAAAGATATACTACTTTCTATTGTTCTTCTAATTTTTAATTTCATTAAATTGATATTTTTTACATTTTCAAATTGTACTCGAGGAGAGAATCCCTGTTCTTTCTTTACAAATGGATTGATTATATAGTATTTATTCTTATTTATAACACCTCTTTTTAGTGATTCTTTGAAGATATGGTTGACACTTTTCCAATTTATTTTGTTATTATTTTTCCATAATAATCCCAAATGTTTAAAAAGAAGGTTTCGGACTTGATTATTATAATAAACTGAAAGTTCAAGTATCGCTTTCTTAATTCGTTTATCTTTGGGAAATTTTTGATATAATAATGGAATTGAAATTGCTGCAGATCTTTTATAACCCATTGTATAAAGCGAAACCGATGATTTAATATATCCTATAGCTTGGGGTCTTTGTATAGCTCTAAGTATAATTTGTAAAGCTTTATTCTCAAGATTATGGTTTTCTAAAAATTTCCAATCGTATAAAATTAGAAGTGAGAAAAAACCCGTTATTACTTCTGCCCTATCTGCTGAATGATCTGAAAATGCTTTAGGAATCTTCACATCTTTATCTTTTTCAATTAACTTTTCAATATATTTTAGTAAATTTTCCAAATTATATTGAGGTCTAACATTTTCTTCTTTAAAAGAGGAATATATCCAATTTTTGATTGTATTTAAAGTTAATAGTTCATTCATATATTCTTCTTCTACTTCATTTCGTAATTCTTCAGGTAAAACAAATTGTAAAAGACTTTTTCCATTGATCTCTAAAGGTTGCCAATTTTCATCTTTTGTTTGCTCTACTAAACGTCTCATATGTCCATATCTATCAATCAAAATTGGTTTATAAGATTTTTCTTCTTCAAAAAATACAAAAATATCATCAGAAAAATGAGAAATCTCAGAAAGCAATTCTTTTTTAAGATCTTGATCTCTTAGATAAAATTTTATAATGGTAAAAAAGACTTCAAGATTTTGCGAACGATAATCATTTAAGCCCATTCCATACATAACAGAACGATAAAGATCCAAACTCCAAAAAGCAGGTTTTATTAATATTGGCTTTATAGCTCGTATGAGGTCATCAAAATCAATTTTTAAATTATTGTTAATAATTTCATCAAAAATATGCAGACTGAGTTTAACTAAGACTGCAATGATTGAGAATGAAAGTGAATTTTTAAGAACCTTAATTATTAATTCTTGGAGATTTCTACCATTATTAATAACTTGGTCAAATAACCATTTTTCAAGAGAGTTTAATGCAAATTTTATAATATTAGGACAAATTCCTAATGGCATAGACCAAGAATAAACAATCTCATCCCCCCATATTTCAATTGATTCAATCTCATTCAAATGAATTTTTTGAGGCAAAGGAGTACTATGATTACTGAAACGCTTAAAAAAAGTACCATAAACTAAAGGTTGGTTAGTAGCAATCCAAATTTTAGTTGCTTGATTCACTATATCATGAATTAAGGTAAGTCCATTATCCTCATGAAAAGTAAGAAAAATAGAAAATGGAGCTTTGAACTCATAATGGAAATCTTTAAAAAATGAATGGTATCTAAGAGGATCATGATCTCCGTCTATTCTTTCTGGAATATCACTTTTTTTAATCAAATATAATTTTAAAACCTTTAAAGCATAATCGGGTACATGTCTACAAAGTAAAATATATCCCTGTTTATCAAACAAGACTTCTTCAAAAATTTTCTTGCTATCTTCAAATTCAATTAAATCATCTAAAAACTGAGTTGTTTCGTCGGGTTTATGCACCACACCCCACAATATAGTGAAGAGAATATTTTTCTTTAATTCTAATTCTTTTCTAAATGAAAAATCTTCGAATTCAACATCAATAAGAATTTTTGTTTTGGCAAATTCTAAATATTTAACAAAAATCTTATCAAAAAATTCTTCAGCTTGGATATGAAATCTTAATAGCCAATTTTCTACTATTTTAGTAAATTGGAATAAAGCAATATGAGAAAGTTCAAAAAATAAATTATCAATGATGTATAATATAATTGGAAACCAAACATTTATATCTGGTTTCAGTTCTTCTTCAAAAATAACGCACTTTATACGCATTAATTTAAAAATTTCTTTTAAAATCTTATTTTCCTCTAAAACTAAAGTGTTCTTTAAAATTACGAGTAGCTCATATAATACTTCTGATTTTAATAACCCATAAATAAAATCTTGTTTCCAATTTAGGTTTAATGAAGTATTTTGTTCTAGTAATTTATATATCCCCTTCCATCCTGCACAATCACCATCTATTTCCAAAACTTTTCTTGAAAACAACTGGAAAGCTCTGTTATTTCTATTGGAATCATTTGAAGGGATAAGAAAATCATTAAGAATATCAGATTTCTGGTTTATATATCTCAATAAGGACCATTCTTCAAATATATCGTGTGTGAATTCTAATTTATCACCATCTCTTGATAAAATTCTCTTTGAAACTAAATCACTAAAAAGATTTTCATTATCCTCATCAGAAATTTTATAAGGTTCATTAAAATTAAAGTAATATTTAGCTAATTTCTGTAAAAATTGATCCATTTCGTCTGGTCTTATGTTGTTAATACTAATTTGCTCGTTATTCCTGACTATTTGTTCCCAAAACTGTTTCATAAGAAAAGTTTCAGTATAGAAACGATGAGGATAACTCTCAATAATATCACCCTCTAATAGTCTAAAATTATCAAAAGTAAGAATATCTAAAATTTTAGGCAATATTATTAATTTACTTAAATGAGTATGATTTATTAATACCGCTAACTTTGGGTAAAATTCTGAAACTAGATGTAATTCCTCTGATGAGAAGGGTTCAATTTTCTTACTATTAATTTTTAGATCCAAACTTTCGTATAGACGATCAGTAATCTCACGAATATTTTTATATTTCTCAGATCGACAACAAATAATCAATTTCCAGCACAAATCATCAGATTCACTTTTTAGATTTAATTCTCTATTGAAAGATAATACTATACTAGTTAGGTCTTTAAAAATTGATAACTTATTTTCACTTTCTAAAATTCTTTCTGATTCATCAATGAAAATATAACGATTTTTCACAGATTCCACTGAAGATAATATATCTCTTAAATTATCAACAATATTTAGATTATTAAGATAATCGTTAATATCTTTCTGTAAAAAATCACTAACTTTAAAAAATAATGTCTCTCCCTCAGAGATTAAGTCTAAAGCTAAATCCTTCAAAATAACAGATTTTCCAACATGAGGCTCTCCAGTAATGAAGTATAAATGACTAAATTTTAATTCTTCTTTAATTTCTTCACAAATGACCGTACGATTTAGTTTTAATTTTTTTCCAATCTTATCATAAATCTCATTTAGGTTTTTTTTGCTGTGAAATCTTAATCTACATAATCCATTTGTAAAAAAATATGGATTTTTTTCATCAATATCATCAATCCAACTTTTTTTTTCTTGATAATATAACTTTAACCTATCAATAGATCTCGTCATGGTGTCTACTTTAAGGATTTCACAATTATATCTAAGAGAATCCTTATCAAATATAGCTCCCGCTTTAAAAAGCCAAGCACTAGCAAATTTTTTATCAGGTTCAAATAATTCTTCTCCATGTGTATGACCTGAAAGAATAATATTACAATTTCTTGCTAAATCAACATAGGAAGGATCTCTTTTACCTTTTTTATCAATTTCGGTCTGATTTAGCCATTCAAAAGGATGGTGTAGAATAGATATTGTAACATCTTCTGTTATATCTGGATTTTTAAGGAGTCCTTTCTTTTTCATTTCTAAGATGTGAGGATATCCAATAAAGATTTTTCCCCTGTCATTTTCCTTGCCTAAAGAAAACCAAGAAGAATTTAAAACTATAAATCGTAAATCTTGAATTTCTCTATATCCTATTAGGTAGTTTTCTTCATCATTATAATTTAAAGAAGGTATATTGTGATCTCTACAAAACTCTGAAAATGCATTGAATCTCTTTTCCAATTTCTTTAGATTATCCTTTTCCAAGAATCTATCCATATCCTCTATTTTTGGATAAATTCGGTTCAAATTAATAAGGTCTTTAATATACCGATCATGATTTCCAGCGCAAACAATTATTCTTTCCGTCTTTAAATTCAATTTTTTAAGAAGTAAATCAATCCAATTCCAAGCTTCTTCATAGTTTTCTTTTTCTCCCGAAAAACCAATATCTCCTGAGATAACTATTATATCTGGTTTCCATTTATGATTTAAATTTTCTAATTTTACAATTAACTTACCTAATATTTGGTTTCTTTTTTCAATAACTTCTTCTTTTATTTTAGTATTTATTTCAAGACCGAAATGTAAATCTGATAAATGTAAAATATTAAATATACTCATTTCAATAAACTTATAATAGGATTTTTTAATTCTATGAATAATAAAACAAAATAGTTATTTAAATCAAAGAGATTTAGGATTTTATAAATATCATTTTTAAATGTTTAAAATATTAAAATTCATAGCTGAGACATTATTATCAATGTATTAATTTTGTAGTTTATCTTTTTTAAAATTTCTAAGATTTATTAATAAAGTTTGATAACAACCATAAATGAAATTAATGTATCTCGGAATTCTTTTTACAAAAAAGAATGTAATCGATCAATCGAAACTCGTTTTACTGTAAATTCCTCCTGATCCAAGAGAGAGTTCAAGAAGGGATAAATTCCAAGCATGCGTGGATGACTAAAGAATTCTTCGAGAAAGATTCAAATGAGTCTTTGAAGTACTTGGTCAACACTTATCCCTTTTTTTTCAATTCTCCCCTTAAAATAGTTGATAATCTTGGTCACACACTCTACTAAGTCATCACCACCTAATTGTAGACAAGCAAGTTCTACTTCATATCCGTGGACATCAGACACTTTAGCTTTGTATATAGCATGTTTCGCTAATTTTATGGCATTTTTGTACCGAGGAGGTATCTTCTTAATTTGAGTAATTTTCTTTACTTCTTGTTGGAATTGCTGCTTAGTCTTATACACTAAATCGATATTACAACGGGGATTGGAATAATCCACATGGACTGCTTTCTTGCCAGAATGAACATGTGTACCCTTAGGTTTATTTTTTTGAATCCTTTCCAAAAGATCCGTTTTCATCTTTTGGGAATCTTTGTCTTTATTTGTGGTGTAAATCATATCTAAATCACTCAATCGAATTTCAGTTCCCTTACCAAATGAACCCCCTTCTTTAACACCTGCAATTTTAAATCCCGAGGTTTTTCGCAAGAAATTCATCATACGGTTCACTTTAGAGTTATATTGATCCCGTGTATTTGGGTCCAAGTTAATCTTACGTAAATGCTCTCTTAATTTTTCCTTTTTTAATCTTATCAATTGCTAAATCACCTTCAATATAATCTTGAAATAGTATTTTAACATAATACCTCTCATATTTAAATATATGCTTCAATCTTGATTTTTAGATTTGAGATAAAGGAGTATCTTATGATACAAATCTTTTTCTGCGTCTTTCTTAGTCTTACACCAGTTCGATTCAAGATTATCAGGAAGAGACAAGTTCGGAAGTTTCATTCCATATTGATTGTAAATGCGAGGTTTTTTTAGTTTCCATTGAGGGTTATGATCCAAACCTCGTCGCAGGGGAGGATCGAATTCAATAATCGAGGTACACCGATATCTCTCTTGTAAGTATTCCAAGAGATCATTCTTCCTAAATGCTGTCGACTGTTCAAGATACAACTCCCAATCATGAAAAAACTTTTCTATAATAACATCATTAACAACTTGTAAGGACCTATTAGAATCAAAAAATAGGGCACCAATGATTGCTTCAAATACGTCTGCTAACAGTGGTGCATTTTTAATATCAGGAATATTATAATAAATCACGTACTTCCATAATTCATGTTGTTGAGCTATTTCAAGATAGGCACGATTACTTTCTAATACTTGCTTGGTTCGAGTTAATTTTGCGGGAACATCAATTCCTTTTTCAAGTAATTTTAGCAATAAACATAATTTTGCAACTGCATCTCCGAGTGTTTCTAAAGATTCATAATGAGGAACTTTGTTTTGATTCCCATATTCTGGAGTGGTCAATGCTCGTGCCAGTAATTCTGGTTCCTTAAAAATATAATTGAGGAACTCTTGACATGTTCGTACTTTTTGGTGCATTTGTTCATTCATCATTGTACTCACTAAATATGAGTAATGCAATCAACATAAAAAATGATTCTTTTCATAATAGTAAAATAGGAGGAAAAGCGGAGTGGGGTAGGATAACCCCTTTCTTACCACAAAGTCAAAAACATAGAGAAAAAAAATCCGAACAACACCCGAAAAGGAATCGAATGTAAAGTAATTTATACTCATAAATTCTTTTAAAAAAGAAGAGTAGCTTGATTTATTATAAACTCACGGTTATTTGATTAAGACTAAAAGTTGTACTTTGAAAGATATAAAAAGATTAAAATTAATGCTAAGGCATTTTTTTTTGTATATACATTTTTGTATTGATTAAAGCTTGCTATTCCATGTGCAATTTTATTTCGAATATTTTCAGTTATCATGTCCTCCGAACCGCATAATAACCATTCGATGAAGTATAGGAGTTTTAAACTTAACACCTGTTCTTTTTTTAATTGGGGAATAAGATAATCAAGTCCTTTAGGAATGGTTTTTTTCTCGTCACGATAAAGGTTTAATACTCCTTTTTTTTCACAAATAACTCTTAAGACGTGTTCTATTTGAAATATAATAATCTGAATGCAATGAAAGTAATCTTTTTGGTTGTAGTGGTGCAAACAGATTTGGAACATCTTTCTGGTTAGTAAATCAATTACGGGAGATAAATGGATAAAAGCATACATACTACCTATGACCTCATGAATTTCAAAATCTTCTAATTTACGTTCAAAATATAATAAATACTCCATCGCAGTATATTTATAATAACAGTTATGGTCAATAGCAGAACTCCCAGCTGGAAAACTCCGAGATGTGTTATCATCAAATATTCTTGTAGGAATATGTCTGGTAACTCCATGATCGAGGTAAAGGTCTGAATGCTCAGGGATCTCAGGAAGGAAGAATTCGGTTTTAATAACATTTTGAAGAAAATTATATATGGTATCATTCTCAAATTTATTTAAGACTTTTTGTATTTGTACATCAGAGAAGGTTACCACAAACTCTTTTTCAGGGAGATTATTGATTGCAATGCAGGAAGCTCTATGCAAATCTTCAATTTTTTTTCTTAAAGTCGATATTTGAGTGTGTATCTTGGGATCAATACTATATTTCTGGGTTATTTCGAGCATGTATTCAGTAAATTGCTTATTGGATTCTGTTGATTGAATGTTGTTAATATCTAAAAAAAAATCATTCAACTCATCATCATAAAACTGCTTATATTTTGAATATATAAGGTCCTTTCTCTGATCTATATCAATTTGAATTTTGAAATTCTCATAAAAATTGAAAATCCTTTCCAATAGCGTTTTTTCGGTGTCATAATGACTTAGATTTCCATCAAATAAATTAAAAATGTAGAAATCAATAGCACTAATAATACTCTCAGGAATTTCAGCATTTTCAAGTATTTTCCTTTTCAACCCTAAAAAATTTTTTAATATGAATGGGATGTCCCGTACATGAAGCTTATTTTCATCCCTTATTATTGCTAACAGAATTGTTCCCACATCTTGGAACATTTTTTGGCAAGATATTGTTGGATGAGCTTGATTGATGTAGTCTATTACCAAATGCATGGGTCTATATCTCTGTATTTTTTTTTTCACTATAGCTAAAGCTACTTCATAATATGAGGGAAGCAAATTCTCCACATTCATAATTCTATTCTGATCATTAGTGGATATCTGAATTTTTAGAACATCAAAACATCCTAACTTTAAGAATTTATTTTTGGTGGTTCTGAGTAACTGTAAATAATCTACATCTTTTTTTGCAACGAAAGGAATACTTATCCTCCCATCCATCGTGATCTTAAAAATCAATAATGGTGAGCTTTCGTTAATCGCTTCACAATACTCATCATCTGGAATGAAATTTGGATCATTAAAATCTGTTAAATTCTCTTGCATTATAAATTCAGTAATAAATATCCTTTATCACATTTTCAGTCCATTTATCGAATATACTTACTTTTATTATAATTTCAGATCCTTTTAAACTAAATGAGGTTGGAAATTTTTAGTATCATAATAGTAAAGGGGCGATTTCCTCACCACGGCTCAATTACAAACCCAAAAGACAAAAGGGGAAAGCTTACAAGCGTTTTCTGTAGCAAAAAAACTAAAAGACAAAAATCTAGGGTTGATGCGGTATCGTGAGTAAGTCTTTCAAGCTAAATAATTACTCTGGGGTATATAAACTTATGGAGTAAAGCGAATGATTGACTTATTGAAAAAGAAAAGAAACTTTCGTAATGATAGTTTTGTACAGTTCCTTTAGATTGTATTAATAATATTTTAGATGAATTAAGAGGTCTCGGAATTATTAGGATATTAGTTGATTTGGGTTATTTCAAAGAGTAAATTTCCAGCCATAATAAATGATATGGCATCTGTGTCACTATTTTATTTTGATAAAAAAAGTCAGATTGAAAAAGCCGAAATTTATTACTTCTTATCTTTATATATTATATGGATTTAAAATGTGGGAGAATGAATTTCCAAAATCTTCTATTAATTTAGAAGGATATACTATCGGTACCAAAGCTTACATGATTGGGGATTTTAAGGGAGCAGTAAAAGTATTTACTAAATTAACAGATCTAGAACCGAATGTTAGTATATGTTGGTACGTATTATTGGAGTCTCTATCGTATTTAGGAAAATGGAAAGAAATGATTAAGATTGGAACCACCGCCCTAAAGTTACACCCCAGATATGGTCCGATTTATGCATATATAGGAGATACTTATTCTAAACTGGCAAAAAGAAAACAAGCAACCAAATATTATAAAAAAGGACTGAAACTATTGGAAAAAGATTTATTAAAATATCCAAGCGACGAATATATTTTAAATTTAGTTGGTGAAATTAACATTAGACTTGGTAATTACGAGGCAGCAATTAAATTTAGTGAGAAAGCTTCAAATATTAACCCCGAAAGTGAACACCATTTGCACGGTATTGGATTAGCATACAAAGAAATGGGACAATACGAAAAAGCGATAGCATATTTTGAAAGATCTTTAGATATTAACCCAAAACACAGTTATGCGTGGTTTGACTTAGGATTAATCTATGAAGACCTAATTAATTCAAAGAAAGCAATCGAATGTTTTGAAAAAGCGGTAGAATATAGTCCACAATGGGTTAAATTAAGACAAAAGCTTATTGAAATGAAGCCAAACTCTCTTGCATTACTAAAAAAGCCACCTGATATTCGTGTGAATTTTAATAAAGCCATTGCACACGAGCATGCAGAAGCTAACGGATTATACGATGAACTGAATGAAGTTTCCAAATTTTTAGAAGAAATGTCACTTACTGAAGAGGAAATAAAGTATCATGAAAAACGCGTAAAGGAAATAAAGAAAATACTTGAATTTAATCTTACACCGTTAGAGGAAAAGATAGTAGATTTAATAAAATTATTAACTAAGGCTCAAGAGCTTATCATTAAATCAAACAATGCAACCGATGAACAAGAAAAAATACAACATTACAAACAATTAAAAGACTTAGCAATACTCGTAGAAGAAAAAAGATGGAATATCTATAGAACTGACAAAAATTTTAAAACTATTGCAACAACTCCTTATATTGGTAATGATCCAAAGCTGCACATAACCCTGTGGGAGTGCATGAAGCTGACAGCTTCTAATCCAGAAGAATTTCTGGATTTAATGAGACAAGAGACCGACTTTTACAAGGAAATGATCGCAATAATGGAGGAAAGTTTTAAGAAAGCTGACAAATTCGACGATTATAAACCAAAAGGAATAATTGAGAAATTAGCTTGGAAAAAAACGAAAAATGAGATGGAAAAGTTAGAGGAAAAAAATAATAATAACCAAACATAGAAATGGATAATCTTGAAGAGGAGTATACTAGAATAGTTAACTCTTTTTTTTTTAAACTCCCTACTTTAATTGATTTTTCAAAGGAATTTCCTACCTTTAGGAAGTCTTAAAGCATCAATTAAATAAGCGAATGATGTTATTTCTCTTTCGAATTCCTCTACTTTGAATTCAGTTTCTTCCTGTGTTTTCGGATCAACTACCCAAAATGCTCCATCATGCTTTCTCACGATTGGTACGGGTTTATGTGCTTCCTCATTACGTACAAGTTTAAAATAATATAAAAGTTCATTTAGATAATAAGATAAATAGGGAAAATCCTCTTGCATATCGTTTAATATGGGTTCCATTTCTCTTCGGGGTTCAGAATGCTCGTGAGTCAATCGAATATATATAGGATGATAATCTATGCTATTTCTTGATAAAATATGGTTTAATCTAGCTATATACTTTATGAAATAAATATAATATGCATCTAACCGCATAATTTGAGATAATCGAAGTTTGATCCAAGAAATCTCATCAACATCTTCTTTCAACTCCTCAATCAAATTTTTAAATTTTTCACTTACTTCTGGTAATAAGGCTAAAGTCTTTTTTTGAGTTCTTATTATAGCTTTACTGGTAGTTCTAGCATTTTTTATTATTTTTATTACAAATTTTACCTTTGTCATTTTTTTTAGATCTCTGAATAAATCATTGATATCCTCATTTTTATCTAAATTGAGTTCTATGTTTTCTTTTGAAATATCATCTATCTTGTTTTTTTCTATTTCTTCCATCATCTTTTCTGTAAATTTTTTAAGAATAGGTATTATTCTTGCATTATACTCTTTTAATTGACAGGAATAATTATTTAGTATATTGGATAGTCTTTGATGGAATTTCCTAATATAAAGATCTTGATTTGATAAGATATATAATGGTTGTTTGGACAAGGTTAACCTCGATCTATCAAATTCCTCTTGATAATACAGCAAATTCCTTTCTTTCACTTTCTTTATGAACTTATAATAATCATCTGCAATCTTCTTCATTTCAGGCTGAAATTTTGATGTTCTATCACTGATAAGGTTTCCCAAAAACGGAGTACATATGGAAATGAAATTTGAGTATTCATACTTTAACCAAAGCAACACTCCATAACCATATTTGTTCAAATCATAAGAAAATTTTATAGTTTCATAGATTAATGTATCGGAATCAACTTTTTCTATTGCTTCGATAAAGGATTTCACAATGTGTTTTGATATTTTGTATCTCCTTTTCATACAACAACACTTAATTTAACTGAATTTCTTAAATATAAAAGATGAACAATAACATTAATTTTTATTTATAATTTTTATTGTATCAGAAGAAGACTAATCTTAATTTACATTTCTTATCTTCAAAAAAAATACTGAAAAATATATTGTAGTTGATAATCCGATTTTCCATTTGGGTTTCATTTATCAAATCTAAATCACTCCCTATTTAATCATTTCTATGAAAGCTTCAATTCTTGTTTGCAATCTGGTTGTATCTGCTTGATAAGATTCACGATCAATATTTAATACAGGAACCTCTAAGTCTTTCAATTCGTGCGAAAAGAGCATGTTGTCACATCCATGCAAATCGCACCCACTTATTCTTTGTAATATGACTCCATCAATGTCAGCGCGTTTGATTTCCTCCTTTAAATAATTTAACCTTTTTTCATGATCATCCATCATTCTTGGGCACGATATTCGATAATACAATCTCTTAGTAAGATCTTTAAGAGGATTATCACTAGTATTGTTGTTGATGGAATCATTAAAATTACGGGTTCCAAAACAGATAAAATCTGAAGCAACAAATGCTCCAGAATCTTCAATTAGTTGAATAAAATCGATATTATCAATGACACTTCCAACGAGCATTATCCGTTTCTTTAAGCTAACATCCATTTCTTCTTTCGTTTCCAAATCATTTAAAATTCTCTTTAATTCTTCGTTAGCAATCTCTTTGGGTACTGAAGCATTTGCCATGGAAATTTGTAAAGCTTCTGTTCCAGTTATTTTAGGATATTTATTGATTTGTAATTCATGAAGATCTCTCAATAATTCTCTATTTTTCTCATAAATAGCGAGTGAGTGATTTAGCATTTCATCTGAAATTTTACAATCAAATGCTAATTCGATTTCTTCGCGCAATTCTTCTATTTCTTTTAAATACCAATTGAATCCTTCTTCAGTAATAACATGGGGTATTGAGAGATAAAACCTATCAATTTTCTTGTCAATATTTTCTTTATTAAATACCTTTAAGTCAAATAATTCAAACATCCTTCTACTATGATCACAACTATTACAGATTAGAAATCCATCCATGAAATTATATACTCCTTTTAGTGCTAGATCTAAAGTAGCTCTAACGAAGGAACAGGTAAATCTAACCATGTAAGTATCTGCTAATTCCGTATCTTTATTTCCTGTAGCTCGAATTCTATATGGTAAAATTCCCGCAGCGTGTAATAACTCTTCAGGGATATAGGTACAGTAATACCCAATTACTTTTTTGTTTGATGACTGCCAATTCTTA
>Ga0307442_1000565_pt1 | contig 18138 bp, 16 predicted proteins | sample SalMarWE160430MG_FD_202143 | JGI IMG/M metagenome (GOLD analysis project Ga0307442, IMG submission 202143) | Salt marsh sediment microbial communities from the Plum Island Ecosystem LTER, Massachusetts, United States - WE1604-30 | ecosystem: Environmental > Aquatic > Marine > Intertidal zone >...
GGCGCCCGGAGGGGCGGCATCGTCGAAGAGCTCCTTGTAGACTTCGAGGCTCTTCACATTGGCGTCGGAGTTCAGCACCGGCTTGCCGTCGGCGTCGACGATCGAGCCGCCCATCTGGGCGTTGTACTGCATCCAGTCCTGCGCCACGGCAGGGCCCTTCTGGCCGTTAGCGACAAAGCCGTAAACCGGCACCGTCGGGTTGGTGAGCTTCTTCGCGTCGGCGACAAGCTCCTCCATCGTGTCGGGCGGCTGAAGGCCGGCCGCCTCATAAAGGTCGGTGCGGTAGGCGAGCACGTTGGCGTAGCCGGCGAAGGGGAACGCCACCTGCTTGCCGCCGTAATTGCCGAGCGCGTTCATCAGGATCGGGTAGATGTCGTCGACGTTGATCTCGGCCGCGTCGCGCTTGATGAGATCGGACAATTCCACCGTCCAGCCAGTTTCCGCGAACTGGCCGGCCCAGACGATATCCATCGTCGCGATGTCATAGCCCTTGGTGTCGCCGATATAGTCCGACGTCACCTTGGTCAGGAGCTCCGGATAGCTCAGGATGTCGACCTTCACAGTCGCGCCGGTCTTTTCGGTGAACTGCGGTGCAAGGTCCGCCATCACCGACGCGAACTGGTCGTTCTGCGAGGCGATCGTCAGCGTGACGCCCTCATACGGCTTGTCCTGCGCCAAAGCGAAAGGCGCGAGAAACAGAGAAGCGGCGACCGCGGCTGCGGCCGCAACGTTCATTCGCCATCCCATGTGAACCTCCTGTCTTCGCCGCCGGCCCGAAGCGACACACCCCGGCAGCGGGCAAGGTGTTCAACATAGGCCGACGCCAGCGCGCATGTCTATCGGCGGCAGCGCGGCAGTATTCGGCGCGAGCGAGAATCCGATTCGCAAGAAGTCTTTTGCTGAAATACTGCGCAACTTATGATCCCACCTTGTGCAGGAGGCGCTGCGCGTCCTCGACGACGCAACCGCCGATAGCCGGGTGATGCGGCGGACGGCCGTCTGTCTCGGCAGGCGAAATTGCGCTAACGATGTCGAACGACCTGTCATCGCGAAAAAGACAGGAGGAACGCCATGGCTCTCGTGTCCCTGTCGAGTGCGCGCCGCGCGGCCGAAAAGCGTGATCTCGAGCGATTGCTGATCGAGGCGCGCGAGTTCAGCGCCGAATTCCCGCCCTTCATGGCGAACCACATGCCGATGATGCTCGTCGCGCTCAACAGGCTCGGCGCTACCGACGCGCGCCTGCAAGATTGGTTCGCAGTCTATCGCGACGTCCACGGGCTCGTGCCGGTGCCCCCGGCGCTCCGGCCGATCGAGCGCGCGCGCTGGGCGGAGGCGCTCGGTGACAGGAACCGCGAGGGCGACTATCGCGCCTTCTTCACGCAAGAAGTGGCGCGACTCGGGATTGAGAAGTCCTGCGCGGCCTATCTGCCGACGCTGCTGCCTGGGATCGCGGCGAGCGCGCTCCACGGCCTCATGCGGCTCGCCTACGGCGCCCTGCGAAACGACAAGGCGGAGGTCGGCACCGCCCTCGGTTATTGGGCGGCGACCTACCTGCCGCTTTGCCCGGCGACCGGCACCGAGCCGACGACCGACGACCCCGCTGAGGTGCTCATCCGGCTGAAACCGGTCGAGACGTTCCACGACGTGCATGTGGAGGTCGACCTCCTCTGGCACTTCATGATGGCGATGGCAGCGAAGCCGGAGTTCCGCGGCGTGGTCGACGAGCTTCGGATCGGCCCGGAAACGCACGACAAGGTGGCGGCCGCGTCGCTGGCGCTCTACGCCGCGACGATGGACTTCTGCGCGCTTCATGCGCTGACCGGCGCGCATTGGATGCGGATTCTGCAGCCGGTGCTGCCCGACCCTGATTTGGCGCTGCGCTATTTCTGGCAGGCGATCGCTGCGCTTTATCCGAAGATCGGCTTCCCCGACCTGCCGAGCGCCGAGACGCTCGACGCCTGGCGGAAAATTCCGACGCCCGACTGGCCGGAGATCATGGCGGCGGCGGTCAATTGCGACGACGAGCACGACATCAGCCTCACCTTCTCCGCGCACGAGGAATGGAAGCTCTACGGCGACCCGCTCTACAAGCTCGTCGCCGCGCGGCGTGTTCGGCTGATTGCGTGAAGGCTCTTTCCGTGAAGGCTCTTTCCGTGAAGTCTGCGGCGTGACGGCGGATGGAGTGAAGGCGGCCATCCTCGCCGACGTGCGGCTTCCGGACGGGCATATTTCCGGTCTTGGGCGCGCCGACATCGAGATTTCCGACGGACGAATCGTGCGGATCGTCGGCGCGGGCACCTCTGCGGCAGACGGCGAGGAGCGGATCGCTCTGAATGGCGCGCTCGTGCTTCCCGGCCTGGTCGAGGGGCACATCCATCTCGACAAGACGCTGCTCGGCCTCCCCTTCGTGCCGCACCGCCCCGGCGAGAGCGTCGCGGAACGCATCGCGGCGGAAAAGGCGCTGCGGCGCGAGCTGGCCTATCCGGTCGAGGATCGCGCCATGCGCCTTATCGAACAGATCGTCGGCTATGGCACGGTGGCGCTTCGCACGCATGTCGACGTCGACATGGAAATGAAGCTCGGCGGGCTGCACGCGCTTCTCAAGGTGCGCGAGCAGGTGCGCGATCTCCTCGACATCCAGATCGTCGCTTTCCCCCAGTCGGGCGTGATGATCGAGCCGGGCGTCGCCGACCTTCTCGACGCGGCCGTGCGCGAAGGCGCGGACCTCGTCGGCGGGCTCGACCCGGCCGGCATCGACAACGACGTGAAGGGCCAGCTCGACGCGATCTTCGGCGTGGCGGAGCAGCATGGCGTCGGGCTCGACATCCATCTCCACGATTTCGGCCCGCCCGGGTGCTCCGAGCTGCGCGAGATTGCGGCGCGCACGAAGGCGGCGGGTTTGCAGGGAAAAGTTGCGGTCAGCCACGCCTTCGCGCTCGGCTCGGTCGGCGACGCGGATCTCGACAAGACGGCAGGCGCTCTGGCGGAAGCCGACGTCGCCATCATGACCAACGGTCCCGGCCCCGTGCCGATGCCGCCGGTGAAGCGGCTTCGCGCCGCGGGCGTCACGGTCTTCGCCGGCTCCGACAACATCCGCGACGCCTGGTCGCCTTACGGCAACGGCGACATGCTGGAGCGCGCGGCGGTCATCGGCTACCGCCAGGGCCTTCTGGCGGACGAGGATCTAGCGCTGGCGCTCGACCTTGCGACGCATTCGGCGGCGCGGGTGCTCGGGCTTTCCGGCTACGGACTCGTGGAAGGCTGCGCGGCCGATCTCGTCGTCGTCGGCGCCGAGTCGGTCGCGGAGGCCGTGGCGTCGCATCCCCCGCGGCTTCTCGTCATCAAGCGCGGGAAGATCGTGGCACGCCAAGGGAAACGGGTCCCCATATCCTAGCTCTCATGTGTCGCGCCTGACCTTGGGCTCCGATATGATTTGCGGAGCGCCGGAGCGGATATGGTCCTGGAATCCACCATCACATGCCCCAAGTGCGGCACGCAGACGACCGAGACTATGCCGCAGAATGCGTGCGTCGCCCGGTTCGAATGCCCACAGTGCGGCGCGCTTCTGAAGCCTCTGGACGGCGACTGCTGCGTCTTCTGCTCCTACGGCACGGTCCCATGCCCGCCGGTTCAAACCGGCAATTCGTGCTGCGCCTTGGAGAGCTGACAACGCCTTCTCGTCATGAAGCGCTCATCACGAAGCGCCGGCGGACCTTCGGCGACCGGCAGTCGCCTTCCGGCGGCGCGGCTTGACCTCTTCCTCCTCCTCAACGCCCTCCCATGCTTCAGCGACAATCTTGCTGTAGCGCTTGCGAATCCTGGGGCTCGGCAAAATGCAAGTGCAGTATTGCAGCATCCGCACGGCGGGAATCGGGTTGTTGATCACTGCCGGGCCACAGCCGACATAGACGTGAGGATCGCAATTCCCCTTGCAGTAGGTTTGCGCGCCTCTTGGGAGCTTCATCCCAACGCGTATCGGCGCCTTCCAACGAATGACCATGTGGCAGTCCGCCGGCTCCTTGCCGGCCGCCAGCACATAATAGTCGCGCCAATTCCCCGGCCCGGGAGCCGGCCTTACCGACCACGCGGCGCTTTGAAATGAATCGACGGCCATGAGGATGCCTCCCGTCTTCTCTCATTGGACAGCATCATCTCAGCATCCCTTCGCCGGCGTTTCAAATCACGTCCGACCGCCCCCGGCTCAAAAGGAGCGCGCCTCAAGAGCCCGGCACGATCCGGTTCGGCAGCGCGAGGCAATGCGCGGCGATGGCGCCGGACGTCGTGATCCAGATGTCGTCGCGGCGCGCGGCAATGCGCAAAAGTGCGCGGCGAAGATGCTTCAGCCGGTGCGGATGGCCGACGAGATACGCGTGGAGCGCGATGCCCATCACGAGCGGTGCGCCTGTCGCCTGCTCCAGCATCTCGTCGAAGGCGTCGACGATCATGTCGGCAAACTCCTCGGCGCCCACCTTGCGCGCGACGATCGCCGGGATGTCGTTCACCTCCTGCGGATAGGGCACGGCGAGGATGCGCCCGCCGCCGCGGACGCGCAGGAAGATCGGCTGGTCGTCCATGCACCAGTCGAGCACATAGGAATAGCCGGCCTCGGCGAGGAGATCGGGCGTGACGGTACTCTCGGAGATCCACGGCCCGAGCCAGCCGGTCGGCGGCCTCCCCTCCTCCTTCGCGATCCGCGCCGTCGCTTCGGTGATGAGCGCGCGCTCAGCCAGCTCGTCGAGCGCACTCTGCCGCTCCGAGTTGGTGCGGCCGTGGCCGACGATCTCGTCGCCGCGCTTCCGAAACGCCGCAACCAGTTCCGGCGCGTAGTCGTACATCGCCGTATTGATGAGCACCGAAGCCGGCCAGCCTTGCGCCTCGAACAGTTCCAGAAGACGCCAGGCACCGACGCGGTTGCCGTAGTCGCGCCACGCGTAGTTCAGCACGTCCGGGTGCGCGGAGGGCGCAAGCTCCGCGCCCAACCCCTCCCCGAAGGCGAAATGCTCGAGGTTCAGCCCGAGATAGACGGCAAGGCGCTTGCCGTTCGGCCACTCGTATGTCGGGCGGCCGACGATCGGGAGGTAGTCGTAGCGGCCGTGGCTGGTCAAACGCATGCTTGAACCGACAATCCTCTCCCCCCGCGTCGTCATGCCCGGACTTGATCCGGGCATCCATTCCGTAACGCTTGAGACGGTCGCGGACCTCGCGGAATGGATTGCCGGGTCAAGCCCGGCAATGACGACAACTGTCGTGGATGCTCAATCCATCCTGACGCCGCCGGTGACGTTGATCCCCTGCCCCGTCATGAAGCCGGAGGCGTCCGACGCGAGGAAGAGCACGACGCGTGCCACGTCCTCGGGCTCCTCGATACGGCCGAGCGGTGTGAGCGACACGTACTCGGCGCGGACCTCATCCGGCGTCAGGCCGCGGTGCGTCCCCTCCCAGACGATCTCGCGCTCCTGCATCGAGGTGCGCACGAAGCCGGGGCACACGGCGTTCACACGGATGCCGTGTTCCGCCATCTCGCGGGCGAGCGCCTGCGTCCAGCCGAGGACGGCAAATTTCGACGCCGAATAATGCGCGAGAAGCGGCGCGCCGACCTTGCCGGCGAGCGAAGCGGTGTTGACGATCACCCCTTTGGTGCCCGTGGCGAGAAAATGGCGGCAGGCGATCTGGTTCGCCAGGAACACGCCGCGCGCGTTCACGTCCATGTTGAAGTCCCAGTCGTCGTCGGTCAGTTCCAGCGCGGGACGCATGGTGGAGACGCCGGCATTGGCAACCAGGATGTCGAGGCCGTCGAGCGTGTCGATGGCGCCCTTCAGGGCCCATTCCACCGAAACGCGATGGCGGACGTCGATCTCAACCGCGAACGCGCCGCCGCCGACCTCGTCCGCAAGCTCCTTCGCCGCGTCCACGTCGAGATCGCAGATCGCGACGCGCACGCCGGCCGCGCCGAGCGCACGCACGATCGCCGCGCCGATCCCCTTGGCGCCGCCGGTCACCAGCGCGCGCCGGCCGCTCAGATCGAAAATACTCATTCGCCCCCGCTTCGCCGTCCCCGACGTCGCCGCATCCTTGCAAAAGGGCTCCGCCGCAAGCAAGACTCGCCGGCCGCCGGCGGACCGCCCGCACGGCTTCCTTAGGAGACTGCATGGTATTCGATTTCTTCGGCGCGCGTCAGAAAGTCGTGATCGCGATGGCGCATATCGGCGCGCTGCCGGGCACGCCGCTCTACGATGCCGACGGCGGCATGGCGAAGCTCGTCGACGGCGTCGTCGCCGACGTGGAGAAGCTGCAGGCGGGCGGCGTCGACGCGATCATGTTCGGCAACGAGAACGATCGCCCCTACCGATTCGTCGCGACGCCTGAGGGAATCGCGGCGATGACGGCGATCGTCTCGGCGGTCAAACCGATGCTCAAAGTGCCGTTCGGCGTGAACTATCTTTGGGATCCGTCGGCCTCCGTCGCCATCGCCTGCGCGACCGGCGCGCAATTCGCGCGCGAGATCATGACCGGGCTCTTTGCCTCCGACATGGGGCTGTGGCAGCCGAACGCCGCCGACGCGCTGACGCTTCGGCGCAATCTCGGACGGCCGGACCTGAGGCTTCTCTTCAACGTCAACGCCGAATTTGCAACATCGCTCGACACGCGCCCGATCGAGCTTCGCGCCAAGAGCGCCGCCTTCTCCTCGCTCGCCGATGCCATCCTCGTCTCGGGACCGCTCACCGGGCAGTCGGCGGAGATGTCGGACCTGAAGACGGTGCGCGCCGCGGTGCCCAATCTGCCGGTGCTCGCCAATACCGGCGTCAACATCGACAACGTCGCCGACATATTCTCCATCGCCGACGGCTGCGTCATCGGCACGCATTTGAAGGTCGACGGCAATACCTGGAACCCGGTCGACGGTGCGCGGGTGAAGCGTTTCATGGACAAGGTGGCGACGCTGCGCTGATGGCGAAAGACCGCGGCGCGCGCGTCATCGGTCTCGACATCGGGACCACCTCGACCATCGGGATTCTGGTTGAAATGCCGGATCGGGTCGTCGCCGTCGCCTCGCGCCCGACAGCCCTCTCCTCGCCGCATCCGGGATGGGCGGAAGAGAACCCCGACGAATGGTGGGAGAATTCCTGCGCGGTGCTGCGCGAGCTGACGACGCAGGCAGAGCCGGACGAGCTCGCGGGTATCTGCGTCACCGGCATGGTGCCGGCTTTCGTCGCGCTCGACGCAGAGGGCGCCGTGCTTCGCCCGAGCGTCCAGCAGAGCGACGGGCGAAGCGCGGCCGAAGTCGCTGAACTTCAAGCCGAGAGTGACGAAGCGGCCTTCCTGAAGCGCACAGGCAACGGCATCAACCAGCAGCTCATCGCGGCGAAGTCGCGCTGGCTCGAAAAGCACGAAGCCGGGACGTTCGTAAGGATCGTGACGGTCTTCGGCTCCTACGACTTCATCAACTGGAAGCTCACGGGCGTGCGCGGAATCGAGCAGAACTGGGCGCTCGAAGCCGGCCTGATCGATCTTGCAGACAACAGAATCGCCGACGACCTCGTTGCGCTGACGCATCTTCCCCGCGCCGCGATCCCGACCGCGCATGCGCCGCATGACGCTCTCGGCGGGGTGACGGCGGAGGCGGCGAAGGCGACCGGGCTGCCTGAGGGCCTGCCCGTCTTCGGCGGCGCCGCCGACCACATCGCTTCGGCTCTCGCCGCCGGCATCGTCGAGGCGGGCGACGTGCTGCTCAAGTTCGGCGGCGCCGGCGACATCATCATGGCGGCGGACTCAGCGCGGCCCGATCCGCGGCTCTTCCTCGACTACCACATCGTGCCGGGCCTCTTCGCGCCGAACGGCTGCATGGCGGCGTCGGGCTCGGCGCTGAACTGGCTCGCCGCGCTGCTTGTCCCGGGCGCTGACGGCAAGCCGCATGCGAAACTCGACAAACTCGCTGCTCGAGTGCCGGCGGGGAGCGACGGCGTCACCGCGCTTCCCTATTTCCTCGGCGAGAAGACGCCCCTCCACGACCCGTTCGCGCGCGGCACATTCACAGGGCTCAGCCTCGGCCACGGCGCGGGACATCTCTGGCGCGCCATGCTCGAAGCGATCGCCTATGCCTTCCGTCATCACGTCGAGGTGTTCGCCGAGATCGGCCATGCGCCGAAGCGCTTCTTCGCTTCCGACGGCGGCTCGCAGAGCCAAGTGTGGATGCAGATCGTCGCCGATGTGCTGCAGGCGCCGGTGACGGTGCTCGAAGCGGCGCACGGTTCCTCTGTCGGCGCGGCGTGGGTCGCGGCGATGGCGTCGGGCGCAGCGACCGACTGGCGGGACGTGACGAAGCTCTCGCGCCGCGGCGCGACGCTTGAGCCCAATTTCGCGAACGCCGACGTCTACGATCGTGGCTACGCCGCGTTCCGCGAGCTCTACGAGACGCTGAAACCACTCTTCAAGAAAAGCGCGACTTAACCTCTTCACTGTCGTCATGCCCGGCAATGACGACGTGGGTAGGCGTGCGTGTCAGGAAGAAGCCTTGGCCGCTCTTTCGCGCTGGTCTTTGCGGTGTTCCGCCACGACCTCCGAGAGGATCGAAAGCGCGATCTCGTCCGGCGTAATGGCGCCGAGATCGAGGCCGGCCGGCGCCTTCACGCGGTCGAAGTCCGCTTCGGCGATGCCGTCGGCCAGGAGCTTGGCGCGGAGTGACGCCGCCTTCCGCCGGCTGCCGACGAAGGCGACATAGTCGGCCTCGACCGCGAGCGCGGCCTTGAGCGCCGCCTCGTCGCCGCGACCTTGCGTCGACACGACGACGAAGCGCGCCCCCTCCTTCTCAGCGGGAAGCGCATAGCCCTCGATGCGGCGGTCGATCTCGGCAAAGGCCGGCTGCTCGGCGGCGGGTGCGCAAACTGTGATCTGGAAGCCGAGGCGGCGCGCCAGCTCGGCGAGCGCCACGGCGACCGGGCTCGACCCGCAGATCACCATTTCCGGGCGGGGCAGCACCGGCTCAACGAAGATGTCCATCGTCCCTTGGCTCGGGCACATGTTCTTGGCGAAGCGCACGCCTTCCTTCTCTTCGCCCGCGGCGACGCCCCTCTCCTGCAACACGTCGGGAGGCTCGACGGAGACGAAGCGCGCCTTGCCGTCGGCGATCGCCTCGCGCGCGGCTTTCAACACGGCGGCACGGGCGCAACCCCCGCCGATCCAGCCTTCCGACACCGAGCCGTCGGGGAGGATGATCGCCTTGGCGCCGGCTTTTGCCGCGGTGACCGAGACCGTGCGGACGACCGTGGCGAGAGCAAAGGGCTCGCCTTTCGCCTTCATGACGGAGATGCGGTCGAGAATGTCGGTCGCGTGGCTCATGGCTAAATCCTCGCGAGATAGGGCTCGAGCGCCGCAAGGCTTTGAAGATTGTGCGCCGGCGCGAAGAGATCGACATAGGGAAGCGCCGATCGCATGCCGCGCGCGGAGGGCTCGTAGTCGCGCCAACCGATCAGCGGGTTGAGCCAGACGATGCGGCGGCAGCGGTGGCGCAGACGGCGCATCTCGTTCGCCAGCCGTTCGGGCTCACCGGTGTCGTAGCCGTCCGACACGATCATCACAACGGTGCGCGAGTTGATGACGCGCTCGGCGTGCCAGCGGTTGAAGGTCGCGAGGCTCTCGCCGATCCGCGTGCCGCCGCCGATCCCTTGCGCCATCAGTGCGAGCTTCTCCACCGCGCGCGTGACGTTGCGGTCGCGAAGCGTCGGCGAGACATGCGCCAGCCGCGTGTGGAAGACGAAGGCCTCGGCCTCGCGGAAATTGTCGACCACGCCGTGCAGGAAACGCACGAAGAACGCGGTGTAGAGGCTCATCGAGCCGGACGCGTCGAGGAGCACGACGAGGCGGAGCGGCTTCTCCTTGCGCTTGCGCCAGAGAAGCTCCACCGGCGTGCCGCCGTGTGAGACACTGCGATGGATGGTGCGTCGGATGTCGAGACGGCGTCCGCTCCGGCGCGCGCGTTCGCGGCGGACGAGCCGCGCCCGCATGCGCGCGGCAAGGCGCGCGGCGAGCGCGTGCGTCTTGGTGATCTCGTCCGGGTCGACGATGTGGCGGATATCGGCGGATTCGAGCGCTTCGGTGTTGCTCGCGCCTTCACGCTGCGCGTGTCCTTCGCCGGCGGCTGTGCCGTCTCCGCCGGTTCGAAGCTCCGTTGCCTCGGCTTTGTTGGAACCCGCGCCGCGGGGAGCGGCGGGCTCTCCGCCGGGCGACACCTTCGGGATTCCGGAAGTCTTGGCGCGCGTGTGAACGTGATGGCCCACCCAGAAGGCCGTGAATATCTCGTCGAAGCGGGCAAAGTCGGAATGATCGGCGGAAAAGAGCGCGCGAAATGCCGGCCGGAGCGTCGCTGGCCGGCGCGCCGCTGGCGAGGTCAGCAGCGAAAGCGCGTCGCGCGATTCCGCCATGCCGACAGTGAAGCCGTTGTCGCGCAACGTCGCCACGAAGCCCGCGAGCTTCGTCCGCATCCTCCCGCCGACAACTGCGCTCATCCTAGGCCACCTTGCCGAGCAGCCGCTCCGTCACTTCGCGCGTGACGTTGGCGCGGTCCTCGTGGGTCTTCAGAAGACAGATCATCGTCTCGTGCACGGCCTCCGGCTCCTGGCGAAGATCGTGCACGCCGAGCCCGACCAAAGTCGCGGCCCAGTCGAGCGTCTCGGCGATGCCGGGGACCTTGCGCAGATCCTCCTTGCGCACCGCCGCGACCATGCGTGCGATCTGCTGCGCGAGGTTTGAATCGATGTTCGGCAGCCGCGTCAGAAGAATGCGCGCCTCGCGGTCGACTTCGGGGAAATCGAGATAATGATAGAGGCAGCGGCGGCGGAGCGCGTCGGAAAGCTCGCGCGTGGCGTTGGAGGTCAACACCACGCGCGGGATCGAGATCGCATGAATCGTGCCGAGCTCTGGGATCGAGACCTGGAAGTCCGACAACAGCTCAAGCAGGAACGCCTCGAATTCCTCGTCGGCGCGATCGACTTCGTCGATCAGAAGCACCGGCGGCGTCAGCCGGCGAATCGCGGAAAGCAGCGGCCGCTCGAGCAGATAGCGCTCCGAGAAGATGTGCTCCTCCACGCTCTCCGGATCCTCGCCGGCGCCCTCGCGCGCCTTGATGGCGAGAAGCTGGCGCTGATAGTTCCACTCGTAGAGCGCTGCGTTCTGGTCGAGCCCTTCGTAGCACTGGAGGCGGATCAGCTCGGTCTTGTGGACCTCGGCCAGCGCCTTCGCGACCGCGGTCTTGCCGACGCCCGCCTCGCCCTCAATCAGGAGCGGCCGGCCGAGATAGTCCATCAGCCAGAGCGCAGTCGAAAGGTCGCGGTCGGCGATGTAACCGGCCTCGGCGAGGCGCTCGGCGATGTCTTCACGGGTCAGGGACATACGTTCCAGGCAAGCCTCATTCGTCCGAGGTAGCGCGCGAGAACCTTCGCTCCTTGAGGGAGAAGGTGCCCTCCGGCTCTGCCGGAGGGCGGAAGAGGGGGAGTCCGACGATTGAGACTCAGCGGCACATCGTCGAGCTCCCCCTCTCCCGGTCGGCTCCGCCGACCACCCTCTCCCTCACGGGGAGAGGGTGAAGATTCCTTCTTAAGTAGGAGCACGAGCTCCGCCTCGCCATGCCCTCCGCAGCACATCATGGCGCGCCCGCCCCTAGGTGTGCAGCCCCAACCGCTCCGCAGCTTCCCAGGTGCGCCAGGAATCGTGCGGCATCTGGATGTGGGTCGAGCCGAGGAAGGCGAAGGCATCGTTAACCGCGTTGGAGAAGGCCGGAACGCCACCGACATTCGGACTCTCGCCGACGCCCTTCGCGCCGATCGGGTGATGCGGCGAGGGCGTCGTCGTCCAGTCGGTCTCCCACTTCGGCGTCTCGACCGCGGTCGGCAGGAAGTAGTCCATGAGCGAGGCCGTCGTGATGTTGCCGCCCTCGTCGTAGTAAAGCTCCTGCCCCATGGCGATGCCGAAGGCTTCAGTCAGGCCGCCATGCACCTGGCCCTCGATGATCATCGGGTTGATGCGCGTGCCGCAATCGTCGAGCGCGTAGAAGCGCCGGATCTTGGTCTCGCCGGTATCGACATCGATATCGGCGACGCAGATGTAGGCGCCGAAGGGAAAGGTGAAGTTCGGCGGGTCGTAGTAGTTCACCGCCTCGAGGCCTGGCTCCATGCCGGCCGGCACCTCGTGATAAGCCGCCCAGGCAAGCTCCGTCATCGTCTTGAAGCGCTCGGGATTGCCCTTCACGCGGAAGCGGTCGACGTCCCATTCGAGATCGTCGTCGTGCACCTCGAGCATGTAGGCGGCGATCATCTGCGCCTTCGCCTTGATCTTGCGGCAGGCCATGGCCGTCGCCGCGCCCGAGACGGGCGTAGAGCGCGAGCCGTAGGTGCCGAGGCCGTAGGGCGCGGTGTCGGTGTTCCCCTCCTCCACGGTGATGCCGTCGGCAGCGAGGCCGAGCTCCGTCGCGATGATCTGCGCGTAGGTGGTCTCGTGGCCCTGCCCCTGGCTCTTGGTGCCGAGGCGGCAGATGCCGGTGCCGGTCGGATGGATGCGGATCTCGGCGGAGTCGAACATGGCGATGCCGAGGATGTCGCAAGCGCGCGACGGCCCGGCGCCGACGATCTCGGTGAAGAAGGCGACGCCGATCCCCATCAGCTCGCGCGTCTCGCCGCGCTTGAAGGCCTCCTGCTTCGCCTTCTGCTCTTCGCGCAGCTTCTTGTAGTCGACGGAGTCCATCGCCTTCTTGAGGGCGGTCTGGTAGTCGCCGGAATCGTATTCCCAGCCGAACGCCGACGTGTATGGAAACTGCTCACGCTTGATCAGGTTCTTCATACGGAACTCGGCGGGATCCATGCCGAGCTTCTGCGCCATGATGTCCATGGCGCGCTCGATGGCGTAGGCCGCTTCGGTCACGCGGAACGAGCAGCGATAGGCGACGCCGCCCGGCGCCTTGTTGGTGTAGACGCCGTCGACCAGGCAATAGGCCGCCGGGATGTCGTACGATCCCGACACGATCGAGAAGAGCCCGGCCGGCCATTTGCTCGCGTTAGCGCAGGCGTCGAACGCGCCATGGTCGGCAATCGTGTAGACGCGAAGGCCGGTGATGCGCCCGTCCTTCGTGCAGGCGAGCTCCGTCTCCATGTGGAAGTCGCGCGCGAACGCGGTCGTCGACAGGTTCTCGATCCTGTCCTCGGTCCATTTCACCGGCTGACCGGTGACGATGGAGGCGACGATGGCGCAAATATAGCCCGGATAGGCGCCGACTTTGTTGCCGAAGCCGCCGCCGATATCGGGCGCGATCACGTGGATCTTGTGCTCGGGAATGGTGGAGATCAGCGAGCCGACGGTGCGGATGACGTGCGGCGCCTGGAAGGTGCCCCAGAGCGTCAGGTCGCCGGTGATCTTGTCGAAGGAGGCGACGCACTGGCAGGTCTCTAGCGGGCACGGATGGCAGCGCGGATACTGGATGAACTCCTTGACCGTCACCTCGGCCTTGTCGAAGGCCGCGTCGGCCGCGGCCTTTTCACCGGCCTCCCATGAAAAGATGTGGTTGGGGTGCTTGCGCGGCCCGTGCGCGCCGTCACCCGTGTCCGTGCGGTCCTCGCGGACGATTGCCGCGTCCGCATCCATCGCCTTCAGGGGATCGACGTTGACCGGCAGGTCCTCGTAGTCGACTTCGACCAGCTCGACCCCGTCGGCGGCGGCGTAACGGTCGGTGGCGACGACGAAGGCGACCTCCTGGTTCTGGAAGAGCACCTTGCCGTCGGCGAGCACCATCTGCTTGTCGCCGGCCAGTGTCGGCATCCAGGCGAGGTTGACGCCCTTCAGCTCCTCGGCCGTCAACACCGCGACGACGCCTGGAACGGCCGTCGCCTTGGAGGTGTCGATCGATTTGATGCGCGCATGGGCGTACGGCGAGCGGACGAAATCGCCATAGAGCATGTTCGGCAGGTTCAGGTCGTCGACGTAGTTGCCCTTCCCTTGCGTGAAGCGCACGTCCTCGACGCGTTTGCGCTTGCAGCCGATGCCTTCGAGCTTCTCGGCGCGGGCTTCCGAGGTTTCCGTCTGGGCGTTCATTCTGCCGCCTCCTTCACTTGACCGCCGGCCATCTCGGCCGCGGCGGCTTGAATCGCCTTCACAATGTTCTGGTAGCCGGTGCAGCGGCAGAGGTTGCCGGAGATGCCCATGCGGATCTCGTCCTCGGTCGGGTTGGAGTTCTCCTTGAGGAGCCGATAGGCGCGTGTGATCATGCCCGGCGTGCAGAAGCCGCATTGGAGGCCGTGGTGCTCGCGGAACGCCTGCTGCAGCGGATGCAGCGTGCCGTCGGCCTGGGCCATCCCTTCGATCGTCAGCACCTCTGCGCCGTCGGCCTGCACGGCGAAGACGGTGCAGGACTTCACCGACTTGCCGTCGAGGTCGACGGTGCAGGCGCCGCAATGCGTCGTGTCGCAGCCGATATGCGGGCCGGTGATCTTCAGCTCGTCGCGCAGGAAATGGATCAGAAGCGTGCGCGGCTCGACCAGCGCTTCGATCTGTTTGCCGTTCAGCGTGAGCGAGATTTGTGTTTTTGCCATTGTCGTCTCCCTCAGCCGGCGCGGGATTTGGCGCGAGCGAGCGCGCGGGACAGCATCACGCCGGCCATCTTGGTGCGATAGTTCGGCGAGCCACGGCGGTCGGATGCCGGTGCGGTGATCGCTTCGGCGGCGGCGACCGCCTTCTTCACCGTTGCGTCGTCGAGCGCGGAGCCGGCGACGATCCTCCCCGCCTCCTCGGCGAAGAGCGGCTTGTCGGCGACGTTGGTCAGGCCGATCGCGCATTGGCCGACCTTGCCGCCGTCCCAGGTCAACACCACGGCTGCGGCAGCCGTCGCGTAGTCGCCGATCTTCCGCTTCAGCTTCTCGTAGGCGTAGCCGTGCTTCCCGAGGTCCGGAATGCGGATCGCGGCGACGATCTCGCCCGGCTGGAGCGCCGTGTCGTAGGTGCCGTGATAGAAGTCGCGGGCCGCGACCTTGCGCCCCCCGCCCTTCCCCGCGAGCTCGTAGGTGGCGTTAAGCGCCATCATGACTGCCGGCATATCGTTGCCGGGGTCGCCGTTCGCCACATTGCCGCCGATCGTGCCGACATAGCGCACCTGCGGGTCGGCGATCTGTCGCGCGGCCTCGGCGAGGAGCGGCACCTTCGAGGCCAGGAGGTCGGAGGCGATAATCTCGTGCTGGGTTACGCACGCTCCGACCACGACATCGCCGCCGTCGGCGCGGATGCCCTTCAGGTCGGCAATGCCGCCGAGATCGACGAGATTGGAGGGCGCGGCGAGCCGCAGCTTCATCAGGGGAATGAGGCTGTGGCCGCCGCCGAGAGGGCGCGCGTCCTCGCCGAGATCGGCGAGAAGGGCGACGGCTTCGTTGACGGATTTCGGGCGGTGGTAGGCGAACGCGCCTGGGATCATGGCTTCCTCCGGAGCGGCTTGCGCCGGCCGATCTCCGCCTGCCGGCGCGCACGGCCCATTTGTCTCGAATGGTCCGGTTCAGTGAAAATGAATCTGGCTGTTGTTGCGGCGCGGCAGCAATCGCGCTTTCACGAGCCGAGGCGGCTCGGCACGAAACGCCGCCAGCGTTGCACGAACTGCGTCAACCAAACTGACGCTTACCGCGAGAGTGCCGGAATTCCGGGGACTCGAACTGCGCGGTGGACGCGTTGTCCCACCGTGTGCTGCGGCGCAAAAAAGGACGCGGCTACGTGACAGCCACGCGCGGCCCGAGGCCGAGTTGCGACTTCAACCCGCCGAAGCGGCTGCGGCTCACCGGCACCGTGTAAGGGTCGTGGCCGGAGAGCTCGATCAGCCCGTGATCGCCGCTTCGCTTCAGGCCCACGACCCGCTCGAGGTTGACGATGTGGCTGCGGTGAACGCGGACGAAGTGCGCGTGGTCGAGCCGCGCTTCGACCTCGCCGATCGGAAGCGGACAGAAGAGCTTCGAGGTGCCGTCGAACACGGTCGTGTAGTGCGCGTTGGCATGGATCGCGACAATGTCGCGAACCGGGACGAAGTGCGTGGTGCCCTCGCGGACGATCGGGAGGAGTCGCGCCGGCGGCGCCGACCCTACCGGAGCGTCGTCGAGAGCCGATTCTTCCGGCCGAGCGGAGTTCGCCTCGGGGTGTGTTGCCAGCGCCGCGACCAAGGGATGCGTGGCACCGTTGCCGACTGCCGGCGAAGTCGCACGATCCACTAAGGGTCGGGCCTCCTCCGGCAGCAGATCACTTGGTGTAGGTTCCTCCTTGCGCCGGTCCGGCACCAGCGCGAGCAGGAAGATGCCTGAGACCGCGAACGCGACGACGGCGACGACGATGGCGAGGAGGTCGGTGGAGAGCGCCGGCGCGTCGAGCAGCACCTCCTCGTGCGGCGTGATCGTGAGGCCGGCCATCGCCGTGTAGTGCATGCCCGATATGGCACAGCCGAGCGCAGTGGCGGAAAGAATCAACGGCGGGCGCCCACTCCTCCCCCCGGCGAGGAAAAGCGCCAGCCCGGAGGCGGCAATGGCGATCGCCACGCTGGCCACCACGAAAGCCGGGGCATGCCGCATGTGCGCGCTCGCGTGAAGCGCCCACATGCCGATGTAGTGCATGGAGACGATGCCAAGCCCCATGAAGACGGCGGACGCGCCGAGCCGCGGCGGCGCGAGCGGCCCTGCGCTCGCGGCGAAGACGGCCGCGCCGACCACGATCACGCAGACGAGGAAAGAGAGCAGCGTCGGCAGGACTAGGTAGTCGACCGGGAACGGCAGACGCACGGCAAGCATGCCGACGAAGTGCATCGCCCAAATGGCCACGGCGAGCGACAAGGCGGCCGCTGCGAGAAGCAGCCGTCGGCGCACGCCTGCCGCTTCGGCCACCTGCACCGCCAGGCTCAGGCCGACATAGGCGCCTTGGATCGCCACGATCACCGAAAGCGCGACGAGCCAAGGCTCGTGCGTCACGCGCATCCAAATCCTCCCTGCCTAATTATTCGCCCCGCGCAGGCGATTGTAAATCGGCACGTCGCGTCTCGCGGTGGCGCTTCGACGAACGGCTTCAGGATCGGATTCGGGTCGTCCTTGCGCCAGTAACAGGCAAGGCCGATCTTGGTGGTCGGCTCAACCGGCACATAGGCGACGCCGGGATAAGGCATCGTCCCCCAGGTCTTGTGCACCAAGTGCACGCCAAAGCCGGCGGCGACCAGTCCGAGCCGCGACGGCACGGATTGCGCCTCCTGGACGATCCGAGGCGAGAAACCGGCCTTCTGGCAGAGCGAGATGATAAGGTCGTAGACCGTCGCGCCGTTGTCGCGCGGGAACATCACCCACGGCTCGCCGGCAAGCTCATAGAGCTGGAGCCTGTCGACGCGCGCCAGGCGATGCGCCGTCGGCAGCACCGCGATCAGCGGCTCGCGCTCGAGCGCCACGTGCTCGTAACCGCCGAGGGCGCGGATCGGCGGGTGCATGAACCCGACGTCGGCCTCGCCCCGGGTCAACGCTTCAAGCAGCGCGACGGAGTTCAATTCCTTGAACGAAAGCGACACGTCCGGGTAGCTGCGGTGGAACTCGCCGAGGATGTTGGGCAGCGCTCCCAGCATCGCCGAGTTGATCATGCTCACCGTCAGATTGCCGCGACGGCCGCGCGCGCTTTCCCGCGCGCGCACCTTGGCGACATCGGCGTCGCGCAGAAGCTTCTTCGCCTCCTCCAGGAAGACGTGGCCAGCCTCGGTGAGCTTCACGTTCCGCTTGTTGCGATAGAAGAGCACTGCGTCGAGCTCTTCCTCGAGCTGTTTGATTCGCCTGCTGACATGCGGCTGCGCGATTCGGAGCTGCTCGGCGGTGCGGCCGAAATGCAGATGCTCCGAGAGCACCACGAACGTCCGTATTTCCTTGAAATCCACGGCGCTCCCTCCCGCTTGCCAGCGTTCTTGCGACGCCAGCGTCTGATACCATTTTCATATCAGTCGATACCAGAAACGTGCGTTTTTGTCTGTTATGGTTCGTGTCTGATCGGCAGGAACGGTTGCCGCGCCGCCGGATTGAAAGGTTTCGGCCAAAATCCGCGCCCTGCCCAACAAACGGATGCCGCGATGAGCATTCGAAAGGAGGAAGAGCAACCACCTTCAATTCTCGA
>Ga0307442_1000570_pt1 | contig 18045 bp, 16 predicted proteins | sample SalMarWE160430MG_FD_202143 | JGI IMG/M metagenome (GOLD analysis project Ga0307442, IMG submission 202143) | Salt marsh sediment microbial communities from the Plum Island Ecosystem LTER, Massachusetts, United States - WE1604-30 | ecosystem: Environmental > Aquatic > Marine > Intertidal zone >...
AACAACCCTCGGACGACATACCAACGCAGTTCTCCAAAGCAGCGGTCGGCGTTATCTCCAATGCTGATTTCGGCGCCGATGCCAGCCCCATGCCGACCGAGATGGCCGACAAGCAAAAGGTCGTCTCGACCCTGGGCGGCTATCAAATCCTGTTCCAGGAAGGCTCGTTCGACGGCAAGATCGCCTCGATCTCCGGCGAGGGCGGCAAAATCAAGGTTTCCACCGATCCCGACTTCAACGCCTATGTTCCGACGGGCGCCAATGAAGGCCATCTCTTCACGAATTGGGAAGACCGTCCGGGCGGCATGTCCCGCGTAAAGATCAGCCGCGCCGAAGACGGCACATGGACGGCTGACGCGCCGATGGCGGGTCGTCACGCGATGTCTACATGGCCAATCTGGCTCTGCTCGAGATCGCCTTTCAGGATTTCGACCGCGTCAGTGTCCCGGAAATCGATGAGAGCGCCATTGGCGTCGATCTGAATGGCGACGGCGAATTGTCGGCAATCACCGAAGTCAAGCGACGTAAGACCTATGTCGGCATGGCCTCGGATCAGCCAATGCAACGGATGCTTTATCCGGAGGGCACCGAATTCATGCATTCGGTGCGCTATGTCGGCGTGAGCGAGAATGGCGAGATCACGATCCCGCCGCGCATGAAGGAGCCCCGCTATATAGTCAAGACGCGCGCGCTGTCCATTCCGCGGCTTCGCTCGCGCTACGGCAACGAAATTCAGGAAAAGATCGACGAGAATCTGCCGCGCTACATCGACCTCGGCGATCGCGGCATGGATACCGGCTTTGGCTGGACGCTGCTCGGCTTCATCGAGGACGCAGATGGCGAACTGCGCCCGCAGACCAATGAGGAGCAGTTTTTCTGCCGCAGCTGTCATGCGACGACGGGAGCGAATATCGACCAGACATGGGCCTTTCCCCGCAAGGTAAAAGGCGCCGCTGGCTGGGGCTATATCGACTATCGCGCGCAGCCCGACGCGCCGAACAGGGGTGAGACCGAAGGCGAAATCCTCGCCTATTTCAAGCGCGCCGGCGGGGGTGACGAATTCCGCTCCAACAAGGAGATGCTCCGGCGCTGGTTCGACAAGGACGGCAAGGCTCTGGAGGACAAGGTGCGCGGCAAATCCGTTTGCGAGCTGATCGCCCCGAGCAAGGCCCGCGCGCTCACGCTGAACAAGGCTTACCGGGTGATCGTCAAGGAACAGTCCTATGTCTATGGGCGCGACGCCACCGTCAAACCGCCAAAGAACGTCCACGCCAAAATCGACGAGGCCACCGCGCCGACCTTGCCGGAAGACAAGCGCTACACGCACGATATCCGGCTGGATTGGACGGCGGCCGACTAACCCGCTTGCGCCCTCTTAAGCGGAGTTGCGCGCGAAAAGCTTGTACGTCCGTCAGACGGTCGTCCGAGACCGCCAAGCCGCCGGCGACAAAGGCAACGCGGCCGCGCTCAGAGCATGATCAGCCGGTAAAGCTCGTCTCGGGCGAGATCGCGCCGTTTGCGCAATTCGACAACCGACACTTCCTCAATCGGCTCTTCATGCATTTCGGCCCTGTGCACGGCGCGGCTGAGCTCGTGAAACTCGTCGGCCTTTCGTTTGAATTCCGGGTCCTGTTCCTGCAGCCACTTGATCTTTTCGGCATGCTCGGGAAATGCCTCATGCAGAGCTTGCGGTTTTTCGTCCATTGCGCGGTCCTCTTTCTTTCAGCCGGGATCCCCCCTTTGCGCTCCCCTCGAAGGGCCTGCCGTCACACAGAGCGACGATCAAGCGAAGACTGGGGGATGCGCGACGCCTGCAACCGGGAAAGGACGGTCTCAAGATTTCATCCGTTAGATGCGGTCCCGCTCCACGATTTGCATCTGTCTTCCTTCTTCGGCAAGTTATTTGGCTTGATTGTCCTCGTTCAAAGGAGGCGCGCATGACTTACGTCGAGACCCATTATGCCGGCTCAGGCGACCTGGCAAACCAGATCTGGGACAGACTTAGCGCAGCCGGCAAAGACCGAACGCGGCTCACAACCGGCGACCTGGCCACAGTGGACGAATTTCACATTCGCGGCCGGCAAGCGACACTTGAAATGGCGGAACGCATGGAGCTCACGGCCGACAGCCACGTCCTTGACATGGGGAGCGGATTGGGCGGGCCGGCGCGGACGGTGGCTGAGACCTATGGCTGCACAGTCACCGGAATCGATTTGACCCCCGCTTTTTGCGATGCAGCGCGCGAGATTTCAGGTTGGCTGGGTCTTTCTGACAGGACTCGTTTTATTCATGGCGATGCGACAGATCCTTCGATTGAGCCAAGTCGCTTCGACGCTGCGATGACCATACATGCCGCGATGAACATTCCAGCCAAACACGCCCTCTATGACAGCGCAAGGCGGGCGCTCAAGCCGGGCCGCATATTTGCAGTCTACGACATTCTGCAGGGAGAAGGCGGGCCCGTCCAGTTCCCGGTCCCGTGGGCTCGCGAACCCTCCATCAGCCATCTCGCGACGCCCGAAGAGATGCGCCGGCTGCTGGCCGCATCTGAGTTCGACATTTTGGATGAAATCGACTCGACCGAGGAAAGCCTGGCCTGGTTCCAGGATATGACTGCCCGCATCGCAAACTCAGAGCCACCTGCGGTCTCATTCCAGTTGTTTCTTGGCGATGACTTCCCGCAGATGGTGCGAAACCAGGTTCAAAACTTGGCTGACAGGCGCATCCGTACCGTTACCTACATCTGTCGGGCTAGCGCAACGCGCGTCTGAATGGACGCGGACAGTTGCGCTAACCTTTTGAAATAGATCAACTTAACCTCGTTCAAGTGAGCCCACTTGAACGAGGGTTGATCTAGGCCGTGACATAAACGAACAACGGCACCGGGGCGACAGCCAGGGCAATGGTCAACAGATAGGCTGGAAACGGGTAGAGTCGCGTCATGCCCGCAAGCATTGCGACTCCGCCCCCGCCTCCTATTACGACATTGCCGGGCACATTCAGCAAGATGGCTAGTGCGACGAAGCGATGGCGAATGAGGTAGGGTACCAGGCGGGTAGGTGACTCGCTTACCAACAAAGCTATGCGTTGATCGGCTCTGACAGGAGCCAGGCGGTTCAGGAAGGCTTGTACCTTTGTAATCCCGACGGCGCCAAAGCCCTTTGCGCCCAACTCTGCGGGGAGGAAACGGCCGATCATGTAAGCAAGCATAAGAGCAGTAACCGTGCTCACATAAACCAAAAAGGAGATCTTGCCGCCGAAGATGAAGAGCATGCTAAGGCCGATTTCAACGGCTGGCATGAAAGGTATGGTCATAAGAAGGACGTATACAGCGGTCGCTGTCATGACCGCTCTGTGGAGCATCGGCTCGGTACTTGCGCGCACATGCAGATTGAGCTGATCAACGACCATGTCGATCAGGAATTGTCCCAGGAAGTAAAGTGCGACAGCCCCGCTGATCAGGATCGTGATTCGACCCCATCGGACACCGGCCGGTTCCGCCACGGGTCGGCCATTCGAGCCTCCACCGACCCTTGGTCTACTGCCCGAAGCTGTATCGTCATTCGGCTTGTCGGGATGGTGTTCCGGTGAATGCGATTTGCTGCTTAAGCGTCCAATACCATCGCTCCTTCTTCCACACCGCCGCGGCAATCAACCGTTCGCCATTGAAGGTACCCTTGAACTGGATTTTGCCGTGGCCTGGACTCTTGAGCTCGGCTCGAAAATGAAGCCCGTCAGCATCGCGGCGCACCCAATAAGGGGCTGGCGCAAATCCAAATCCGCGACAAGTCTTTGATGAAAACTTGCCGTCTTTGAAACTCAACACGTCATCGGGGGGAACAACGTCACCCCCAATCCTGAGAGGCCCGACAAATTGCATTCCTTGAAGCGTGTGGATGAGAGCCGGTCGTTCTGAATCGGCTCGCGCGCCTTGTGCAACCGCGACTGGGGTGAAGACAGAGAAAGTACAACACAGCACAACACAAACTGCGACAAGCCGCTTCGGGTCAAACTGAAGGGGAGATGCGTGCATCCCTAGTAACGTCATTTCGCAATTCTCGCATTTGTCACCCTAATTGCCCCACCCCTAATTGCAACCCCTTCCCGGTTATGAGCGTGCAGCACGCGATCGCTGCCTAGCCACCGAAGCGGAGCAAACGCCGTCGCCATAAAGCCAGCGCCCAGCTCTTTCCGAATTCTCGGCACTAAGCCCCTTCAGCCCGTCCGCCGCAGATAGCGCTCAAAGGCGGCCAGCGTGGCTTCGGAGACATAATGCTCGATGCCCTCGGCGTCCAACTCGGCAGCGTCGCGCGGAACGCCGACGGCAACGAGCAGATCGACGACAATGCGATGCCGTGCGCGCACCCGCGCCGCCATCTCCGTACCGGCTTCGGTAAGAAATACGCCCCGATACGGCCGCGAGACCGCCAAGCCCTCCCGCTTGAGACGCGCGATGGCCTTGGTCGCCGTCGGGTGCGTCACCCCCAGCCGGCGCGCAATATCGGTAGTCCGCGCCTCGCCATATTCCTGCAGAAGATCGTCGATGAGTTCGGTGTAATCTTCCAGAAGCACCTGCGCCTGCGCGGTTCTGGCCTGACTGAACTTCTCCGCTGCATCAGGATTTTCGCTAAGGGGTGATTTTTTCTTCGGAATTGGCCCTGCCCTCGTCTGTCTGGGATGCCAGTTACACGCGGCCACACCGACTCATTGAAACGCCGGTCAAATTTTACAGCTAAGGCTTCATTTTACAAGGCGCGTTGGAACTGCGTCAATTCACACCCAGACGTGATATGTTGATCCTTGATAAAAGTGTAGCCAAGGCTATCTTTTTAATCATAAGCTAATGCTATATCGGCATGACGATTTTATCGACAAAGACGACACTGACGAGCCGTACCGTGACGGCCATGGGCGAAGCGCTCGCCGGCACAAGACGAGGGCCGCGATCGGCGCTTTTGTTCGCAGGGCCGGCGGTTGTCGCGTCGATCGCCTATATGGATCCGGGCAACTACGCGACCAACATCCAGGCCGGCGCAGGCTATGGCTACACCCTCCTGTGGGTGGTGTTGATGGCCAATCTGATCGCAATGCTGTTCCAGGCGCTTTCGGCGAAGCTCGGCATTGTCACCGGCCGCAACCTTGCCGAGATGTGCCGCGAGCATTTCCCGGCGCCGGTCGTCTGGGTCATGTGGCTAGTCAGCGAGATCGCCGCCATGGCCACCGACCTTGCCGAATTTCTCGGCGGCGCGATCGGCCTGGCGCTTCTATTCAGCATGCCGCTGATGGCGGGCATGGCCGTCACCGCGATCGTGACCTATGGCATCCTGCTCTTCGAGCGCGGCGGATTCCGTCCGATGGAGCTGATCATCGGCGCGCTGATTGCGGCGATCGGGTTGAGCTATGTCGTGGAGCTTTTCATCGCGCCGATCGCATGGGGCGAGGCGGCGCTGCATACGGTTCTACCGCAAATGCCGGATGCTGCGGCGCTGACAATCTCCGTCGGGATCATCGGCGCAACCGTAATGCCGCACGCGGTCTACCTCCATTCGGGCCTGACTCAGAGGCGCGCACAAATTCGCAATGAAGAGGAGCGCGGCAAGCTTCTGCGCTTCTCCAATATCGAGGTCGTTCTGGCGCTTGCAGTCGCGGGGCTTATCAATATGGCCATGGTCGTGATGGCGTCGAGCGCGTTCCACGCCGGTCACAGCGACGTCGCCGAGATCGAGACCGCCTATCACATGCTGACGCCACTACTCGGAGGGGCTGCCGCTGCCGCCTTCCTGATTTCGCTGATCGCCTCGGGCGTCTCCAGTTCCGTCGTCGGGACGATGGCCGGACAGATTATCATGCAAGGCTTCGTGCGCTTTCACATCCCGATCTGGCTGAGGCGCCTCGTGACCATGCTGCCCGCCTTCGCGGTGGTCGCGTTCGGCGTCAATGCAACGAACGCGCTGGTCATCAGTCAGGTTGTCCTCAGCATCGCCCTGCCCGTGCCGATGATCACGCTGGTCCTCTTCACGCGCCGCACCGATATTATGGGGCCATACGCAAACGGCAGGCTGATCGACATGCTCGCCATCGTCGGCGCAGCGATCGTCCTTCTGCTGAACCTGGTGCTTCTCCTTCAAACCTTCGGCATCGGCATTCCAGGTCTGGCGACCGGCTAAATTTGGCGATGCCGGAATAACCCGCGAGCCGCACCGAGGCCTGCGCATCCGACGCAAGCTGACACCGGCTTGCCGCCTATCGCACAATCCGGGCTCGGCTGCGCCCCGCTAACTTATTGATATGGATCAACTTAACCTCGTTCAGGTGATTCCACTCGAACGAGGGTTGATTTAGTCGAAAATGCGGCGGGGCAGGTGAAAGCTGACCGTCCAGTGCGGCGCGTCCACAATCTGGCTGATGCGCAGATCGCCGGCGACACTGCAGAGCATATAGGCCTCGACAGCCGACATCTTCTCCCGCCGGGCCAGCTCGTCGATCATCGTCCGGACGGCGTCGCGGCTCGCCTCGTAAAGATCCGGCCCGATACCGAGCGTGATGTCGATCGGTCCGTCCGATGCCGGCGCCGCGCCGGGACGCTCCACGCGCGGAAAAGGCGTTTGCCGGCCTTTGATCAGATCGAAGGTCAGCGTGGCCTCGATCGGGCTTTCGACCGCCGTCCCGCAGACCTCGCCATCGCCCTGAGCAGCATGCGTGTCGCCGACCGAAAAAAGCGCACCGTCCACTTCGACCGGGAGATAAAGAACGCTGCCGGCGACGAGATCGCGGATATCCATATTGCCGCCGACGCGGCGCGGAGGAATGACGCTGTGCGCGCCCGGCTCCTCGGGAGCGAGACCGATCGTGCCGGCGAACGGGGCGAGCCTCACCTTCGCATGACCGCCGAACAGCATGGGCGAGGCGCCGCTTGGATCATATTGCCAGATGTGCAGGGCCGGCTCGCGGAACTGATCGGCAAGCAGTCCGAATCGAGGGATGTTGGCGGTCCAGCCCCAGCCGGATGGCCGGTAGCCATCGACTCGGACGACGAGCGTGTCGCCGGGCCTGGCGCCGTCGATGAAGACCGGGCCGGTGACCGGATTGACGCGGCGCGGATCGGCATTCGTGATGGCGTCAGCCGTGCTGTCGCGGCTGATCTGTCCGTCCATCGCGTCGATGATCTCGAACGTCACGGTCGCGCCCGGCGCAACCGTCATCACCGGCGCGATCGCATTGTCCCAGATGAAATTCCGATGTTGGCAGTGGATGGTGTGAGACATCGGCAGAGGCCCTCCGCAGAAGCGATCCCCCGACATCTCGCTGGGGCGGCGCCAGCATTCAAGCCGGCGCCCTGCCCTCTCAATAGTCTTCCACGACGCCGGCATCGATCAGGAAGTTGCGCATCAGATATCTGTGCCCCGATGGCTTCTTCGTGTCCAGGCCGACGAAGACGGACTCGCTGCCTCTGATCTGCGGCTGATAGTCAAGGCCTTTGCCGGTCGTCTCCCGGTAATGATCGATGAGGCCGGTCAGAACTTCGCCCACGATGGTCGCGCCGACCGGGCCGAGCCTGTGACCGCCATCGGGGCCATCATAGCGCCCATCGTCGTAGCCGGGGTCATAACGGTGCGGCGGCTTATGGGGGTACCTGACCGAGGCGCGGCGGAAGAGGCCGTCGTGATATTTTGACGGGTAATCTCCGCTGAGATAGCGCTCGTCATCCTGCCCATAGGGCGCCGCATGGAGCCGCGTGGGCGTACCGAAGATGCTCGCCTCCTGAAGGATGTAGTACCAGAGCGGCGTGTCGCCCTCGCCGAGGAAATAGGCCGTGCGCTCGTCGGGGGGCAGGAGATAGGCGCGCCACAGCTCGCCCCCATAGCGCGACCGGGACGCCGGATCGCCCTTGCCGAGCAGACCGCGCGCCTCGAGAACGGGCAGCACGACTTTGGCGACCTCCTGTCCGGAAGGCACATGCAGCGTCTTGCCCCGCGCCAGATTTCGCGACGCCAGCGAGGTCACCTCATGCAGGCCGACGACATGCGAGAAGTGCAGCCGGTGGAGACTTTTCGCAAGCTCCGTGTCGATGCGCCGGGCGACGTTGAACCCGTAAGGGGGCTTGCCGCCAAGGTCGAAGAAATAGCGCCAATCGACGAGGAAGCGGGGCGTCACCGGCGTGAAAGCGCGCGGGGAGCCGTCCCGTCCGTCCGACAGCAGATCGAACTGCACGCCGTCCCGCAAAACATAGCTGTCGCGGACCTGGCTATGTCCGTAACGGAAGGCGGCGGCCGCAAACTCCACGGGAATGCTGATCTTGCCGCCCTCGCCACTCTCGTCGCCGAAACCGCGAGGATAGAAGAAGTCGCGCCCGTGTTTCAGAAGGCTCACCGTGTGCCGCGGTCCAATCACACGCGGCAGAAAATCCTCTACGATCAGCCGGTGATAGTAGTGGATCACATGATCCCGGGCGATTTCGAACAGCTTCAGCTTCACGTCGTCGGGCAGCGACTGAGCCAGCTCATGCGTGTCGCAAGGAGACTGCCGATGGCAGAAGCCGTCGCGGGCGTTGCCGAAATCGCGCTCGACGAGAATGTCGACGGTCCGATTGTGGAACGCGACGAAGGCCGCATGGAGCTGCGAAATGACGATACTTTCATCATTGCGCGGATCACCCAGTAGCGCGACGGCGTCGCCGCCGGCAGGCCCGTAATAATAGGACGACTTCGTCCGGAAGAGATCGTAGCGCGGCAACTCGCCCTCGCCGGAGATCGGCCGTCCGACGCGGATATAGGGCAGCCGGTAGAGATGCGGCGTGCGCTTCGGCCCCCCGCCATAAACGCTGTCGAGATCGAGATCGGAGGTGCGGTTGTTCTTGAGTTCGAAATCGCCCTCGATCTCACGGCCGAGATCGGTCGTCGTATCCAGCTCCACATCGTGACTGATGAACTGGCCGAAAAAGGTGTAGCCGGCGGGGATTTCGCTGTCGCCTGCCGGATCGTCCGCCTCGGCCCGCTCGACCATTGCGCGGCCGAGCGCCTGGAGCGCTTCGTAGGAGGGGGTGCGATAGGGATGGTCGCCGGCAATGAGGTCAGGAAACAGACGCCCGAAGCCGTCGCCCTCATGGTCCGCACCGTAGTCGGCCGGAGCTTCATGATAGGGCTCTGGTCCGCGATCATAGCGATCATAGCGATCGCCGTCATAGACGGGCTTCCTGGGCGGATCGTCGTAGCGCGGCCCGCTATAAGCATGCGTCTCCGGCTCGCCATCATAGTCGTCTTCGGCATAGTGGCGCTTCTTCCGGTGCGGCGGAAGCGGCGGCTCATAGACGGTCGAGTGATCGGGCCGGTAGAGGTGAGGCCGATGCATGAAAGGGTTGCGCTCGGGCATCGGGGCCAGGAGGACCCGCGGGTCGAACCGGTTCCGATAGGGTTCGCCATCTCCTGGGCCGCCGAAGAGCGGTCCGGGAATATATTCACTCGCTTGAGTCGGCAGAGCGGCCAGGCTGAACCCGCAAAGGACCAGCGCAATGGCGAGGCGGCTGACGCGGGGACGAAGGGCTTCAAAGACACGCAAAGACAGAGGCTGAAACGCGGGATCACTCATCGAAACTACTCCTGAACTTTGCGTGAGTTTCTCGCATTGGAATTAATGAAAAGTGAAACAACTACGATTTGAATTAAAACCGATCTTTATCTTAATGATGTCTTCCGGAGGAGCCGGCGGACGCGCTGCGCAGGCGCGCCGCGTGCCGCGCAGGGAAGTGCCAACATCAGAAGAAATATGGGAAAATGCGCCGAAGAGGTTGCGCATCGGTGACATACTGGCGCACGACTGATTGATCTGTGTCAAAGTCCTCGGGGCGTTCTTGCCGAATAAGAAACGCCGGAACGCTGAGGCTCCACAGTGGACAGCCATGCGCAGATGAGGCCGCCAATGAACGACGCTCCAACGAAAGACGAATTTGCCGCCCTGTCAGACCTTCTCGCGATCCTCGGCTCGATCGCCGCGCTGATCCTGGGCGTCATGATCTCGATCGTCTCGGTGGATGATGTGATGGTCTTTCACGGTCTCGTCTTCGCCGTGGCCGGTGCGGGAGCCCTGCTCTATCTGCTCAACAAGACCTTCTCGGAAGGCACGCTCGCCGGAAGCCGCTACACGCCGGATCGACGCCCCTACAATGACGATGTCATCAAGGCGGGCGTGATCGCCACGATGTTCTGGGGTATTGCCGGCTTCCTCGCCGGTGATCTGCTCGCCTGGCAGCTCGCCTATCCCGCGCTCAATTTCGACCTGCCCTGGACGAATTTCGGCCGGCTGCGGCCGCTACATACCTCGGCCGTCATCTTCGCCTTCGGCGGCAATGCGCTGATCGCCACGTCGTTCTATGTGGTCCAGCGGACCTGCAAGGCGCGTCTGGCCGGACGCTGGGCGCCGTGGTTCGTGTTCTGGGGCTACAATCTCTTCATCGTCATTGCCGCCACCGGCTATCTGCTCGGCGTCACGCAATCGAAGGAATATGCCGAGCCGGAATGGTATGCCGATCTCTGGCTGACGATCGTCTGGGTGGTTTACCTGCTCGTCTTCCTCGGCACGATCTGGCGCCGCAAGGAGCCGCATATCTATGTGGCGAACTGGTTCTATCTGGCCTTCATCGTCACCATCGCCATGCTGCACATCGTCAACAATGTGACGATGCCGGTCTCTCTGGTCAGCACCAAGAGCTATATCGCCTATTCCGGCGTTCAGGATGCGATGACCCAATGGTGGTATGGCCACAACGCGGTCGGCTTCTTCCTCACCGCCGGCTTCCTCGGCATGATGTACTACTTCATTCCGAAGCGCGCCGAGCGGCCGGTCTACTCATACAGGCTATCCATCGTTCACTTCTGGACACTGATCTTCCTCTATATCTGGGCGGGCCCGCACCACCTTCATTACACCGCCCTGCCCGACTGGGCGCAGACGCTCGGCATGACCTTCTCCATCATGCTGTGGATGCCTTCTTGGGGCGGCATGATCAACGGCCTGATGACGCTCTCCGGCGCATGGGACAAGCTGCGCACCGATCCGGTGATCCGCTTCCTGGTCGTCTCGGTCGCCTTCTACGGCATGTCGACCTTCGAAGGCCCGCTCATGAGCGTGAAGGCGGTCAATTCGCTATCGCACTATACCGATTGGACCATCGGCCATGTTCACTCCGGCGCGCTGGGCTGGGTGGCGATGATCTCCTTCGGCGCGGTCTATTGCCTGGTTCCGTGGCTGTGGAAGCGCAAGGAGCTGTACTCGCTCCGCCTGGTCGAATGGCACTTCTGGGTCTCCACCATCGGCATCCTGCTCTACATCACCGCCATGTGGGTGTCGGGCATCACGCAGGGCTTGATGTGGCGCGCCTATGACAGCCTCGGCTTCCTGCAATATTCCTTCGCCGAGACCGTCGATGCGATGCACCCCTATTATGTGATCCGCGCGATCGGTGGGCTGCTCTTCATCATCGGCTCCCTGATCATGGTCTACAATCTCTGGATGACCGTGCGCGGCGCGGTCGCTGGGGAGCCCGTCGCCGCCGAGCCCGAGACTTCCGGGCCGGTGCCAGCGGAATAAGGGGGACGCGACATGAAATTCTCGCACGCCATTCTCGAAAAACATTCGATCCTGCTGACCGTCGCGATCCTGATCGTCGTGGCGATCGGCGGACTGTTCGAAATCGCGCCGCTCTTCTGGATCGGCTCGACCATCGAAAAAGTCCAGGGCATGCGTCCCTATACGCCGCTCGAGCTGGCCGGCCGCAACATCTACATCCGCGAAGGCTGCTATGTCTGTCACAGCCAGATGATCCGCGCGCTTCGCGACGAGGTCGAGCGCTACGGCCATTACAGCCTCGCCGCCGAGAGCATGTACGATCACCCCTTTCAGTGGGGCTCGAAGCGAACCGGGCCGGACCTTGCCCGTGTCGGCGGCAAATATTCCGACGAATGGCATGTAGCGCATTTGACCGATCCGCGCAGCGTCGTGCCGGAGTCGATCATGCCCGGCTATCCCTTTCTCCGCGAACGCGCGCTCGACTATCGCGACATCGAGGACCATCTGAAGGCGAACCGGGCCGTCGGTGTCCCCTATACGGACGAGATGATTCAGAACGCGAAAGCCGATCTCGAGGCGCAGGCCGTGGCTGATTCTAACGGCGCCTCGGATCTCACCGCCCGCTATCCCAAGGCGCAGGTGCGCACCTTTGACGCCGATCCGTCCAAGATCTCGGAGCTGGATGCGCTCGTCGCCTATCTGCAAATGCTCGGCACGCTCGTCGACTTCACCACATTCGACGCAGCCGGCCCGAACTTGAGATAAGCATCCATGAGTTTTGACGAGGTCAGAAGCTTTGTCGGCGTTGCAGGTCTCTTGATCTTCATGGCTCTGTTCGCGGGCGTGCTGATCTACATCTTCTGGCCAGGCAACAGGAAGCGGTTCGAGCGGGCCAGGCACATCCCCCTGGACGACGATTCCGACGATAGTTCATCGAGAGGCGAAAATGGCCGCTAAGACCGAAATTGATGATGTAACCGGCGTCGAAACGACCGGCCATGAGTGGGACGGGATCAAGGAGCTGAACAAGCCCTTGCCGAAATGGTGGATTTGGGTGTTCTACGCCTGCATCATCTGGTCGATCGGCTATTGGATCGTCTATCCGGCCTGGCCTACGCTTTCCGGCTACACCAAGGGCATCTGGGGCTATAGCCAGCGCGCGACCGTCCAGCAACAGATCGAACAGGCGCGCGCCGCGCAAGCGGAAATGAACAATGCGATCGACAACGCCTCGCTTGCGCAGATCGAAGCCTCGCCCGAGCTCCGGCGGTTTGCGATCGCTGCCGGGCACGCCGCATTCGGCGACAATTGTGCACCGTGCCATGGGCGCGGCGCGGCAGGCGGCAAGGGCTTTCCGAACCTGAATGATGACGACTGGCTCTGGGGCGGCTCACTGGAGGCGATCCATCAGACGATTCTTTATGGCATCCGCAGCAGCCAAAGTGACGAAACGCGCATCAGCGACATGCCCCGTTTCGGCGCGGATCAAATCCTGACCAGTGATCAGATTTCCGATGTGGCCGAATATGTCCTGTCGCTGTCGGGCGGCGAGCATGATGCGGCGGCGGCCGAGCGTGGCAAGACGATTTTCGCCGATAACTGCGCCGCCTGTCACGGCGAGGACGGCAAGGGCAACAAGGAACTCGGCGCGCCCAATCTGACCGACGCAATCTGGCTCTACGGTTCGAGCAAAACCAACATCGTGAAGAGCATCGAAACGGGACGCGGCGGCGTCATGCCCGCCTGGTCCGGACGGCTCAGTGAGAATACCATCAAGAAGCTGGCGGTTTACGTCCACTCGCTGGGTGGCGGTCAATAGCAGCTCCTTTATAATCGTCCCGTTTGCGGAGAGGAGGCGCTGCGCCGGACCGACCGACTCAGGGCTTCCTAGATCGACCCTCGTTCAGGTGGAATCACTTGAACGAGGTTAAGTTGATTTATTTCAAAAGATGAGCGCAACTGTTCCCGCGTCCATTTGGACGCGCGTTGCGCTAGCCCGGCGCAGCCGCTTGGAGTCGCACATGACAGTGCAGCCTCAATTCGAAATCAGCGCTGAAGCGGCCCCCGGCGTTACGCGGTCAGACGCCGAGGCCGTGAACGCCAGGGCGGAACGTCCGCTCTACGCGGCACGGGAGCCGATCTACGCGAAGCGCGCCCATGGCAAATTCCGCCGGATCAAGTGGATCGTCATGGCGGTGACGCTCGGCATCTATTATCTCCTGCCCTGGCTGCGCTGGGACCGCGGGCCTAACCTGCCCGATCAGGCCTTCCTCCTCGATTTCGCGCATCAGCGGCTTTATCTGTTCGGCGTGGAGATCTGGGCGCAGGAGCTTTATTTCATCACCGGCCTCCTGATCGTCAGCGCGCTCGCGCTGTTCCTCGTCACCGCCGTCGCGGGCCGTGTGTGGTGCGGCTATACCTGTCCGCAGACGGTGTGGACCGATCTGATGATCGCGGTGGAGCATTTCTGGCAGGGCGACCGCAATGCCCGGATGAGGCTGGCCAAAGCACCCTGGACCTTCGAGAAGATCTGGAAGATCGGCGCGACGCACCTCTCCTGGCTGCTGATCGGTCTGGCGACAGGCGGCGCCTTCGTCTTCTATTTCCGCGACGCTCCGACCCTCGCCTCGGAATTGCTGAATTTCGAGGCGCCGTTCATCGCCTATCTTTTCATCGGCATCTTCACCGGCACCACCTATGTGCTCGGCGGGATCGCCCGTGAGCAGGTCTGCACTTATATGTGCCCCTGGCCGCGCATTCAGGGCGCGATGTTCGACGCGGACTCGCTGCTGATCAGCTATCGGGGCTATCGCGGCGAACCGCGCGGGGCGCACAAGAAAGGCGAGAGCTGGGAAGGCCGCGGCGACTGCATCGACTGCAAGCAATGTGTCGCGGTCTGCCCGATGGGCATCGATATTCGCGACGGGCCGCAGCTCGAATGCATCCAGTGCGCGCTCTGCATCGACGCCTGCGACGAGATCATGGACAAGGTCGGCCGGCCGAGAAAGCTGATCGCCTACGACACCTTCCGCAATCTCGACGCCGCCAGCCATGGCGACCGCGCACCGATCCGCCTGATCCGGCCACGGACGATCCTTTACGCTTCCGTCCTGGCGCTGGTCGGCGTCATCCTGCTGTTCGCCCTGTCGGCCAAGACGGTTCTCGACGTCAATGTGCAGGCCGACCGGAACCCCTTATTCGTCATGCTTTCCGATGGCAGCATCCGCAACAGCTATACGGTGCGCATCCTGAACAAGCTCTACGAGACGCGCAGTTTCAGCCTGAGGGTCGACGGGCTGCACCAGGCGAAGTTCTCGGTGCTCGGTCTGGAGGGAGAAAACCCGCCGCAGATCGAGGTGACGCCTGACAATCTGCGCACGCTGAAGGCTTTCGTCACCCTGCCGCGTGAGGCGGTGCGCGCGGCGGAAGACGGCCAGATCCCGTTTTCCATCGTCGTCCGCGACCTGACGGACGGGACCGAAACCGCCCGCGAGACCGTTTTCCGGGGACCCGTTCAATGACTGTGTTTGCCATGAAGGAAATCACCGGCCGTCACGTTCTCTTCGCGCTCCTCGGCTTTTTCGGTGTCATGCTGCTTGCCAACGGCATCTTTCTCTACTTCGCTCTGTCAACCTTTGACGGACTCTCGACGCCGCACCCTTATCAGGAGGGCCTCCACTACAATGAGCGGATCGCGGCGGAGCGCAGACAGGCCGCGCTCGGCTGGTCCTATCGGCTCGCTGTGACAGGCGAGCGGCGCCTGAAGCTGACGATCAGGGACAAGACCGGCAATCCGGTCTCCGGACTTGAGGTCAGGGGCAATATCGCACGCGCGGTCGCGGACCGCGTCACCGGGCCGCTCCTGCTTAAGGAAGAGTCCGCCGGCGCTTACATCGTGAGCGTCGAGGATCTCGATCCGGGCAACTGGATCGTCTCGCTCGAGGCCGCAACCGCGCCTTCGCAGGGGCCCGCAACCCACTACCGCATCAAGCAACGCCTATGGCTGAAGCCCAACTCCTGACGCCGGACGTCCCGGGCCGCACGGACGAAGCGGAAGAGGAGAGCCGCCTCCGCTCGGTGACCCTGACCGTCGAGAACATGAACTGCGGCGGCTGCATGCGGAAGGTGGAGCGCGCCCTCATGGCCGCACCCGGCGTCGCCTCCGCGCGCGCGCATCTCTCGGCCAAACGGGTCGCGGTCAGCTTCGATACGGACCGGAGCACACCGGACGCACTCATCGCGGCGCTGGGCGCTGCGGGCTACAAAGCCGGCGAATTGGTTGCCGAAACCTCCGACGCCGACGAGAAACGCAACCGCGACTTTCTCGCCCGGCTCGCCGTCGCCGGCTTCGCGGCCGCCAATGTCATGTTGCTGTCGGTCTCTGTCTGGTCGGCGGGTTCGGACGGCATGGAGGAGGCGACGCGAAGCCTCTTCCATTGGATCTCCGCCCTGATCGCCCTGCCGGCCGTCGCCTATTCGGGACAACCCTTCTTCCGCTCGGCGATGACGGCTCTTCGAGCGCGCGGCCTCAATATGGACGTGCCGATCTCGCTCGCCATTCTGCTGTCCGCGGGCATGAGCCTGGCGCAAACCATTCGCGGCGGCGAGCATGTCTATTTCGACGCCAGCGTGACGCTGCTGTTCTTCCTGCTCATCGGCCGCTATCTCGACCAGCGGATGCGGACGCGAGCGAGAGGCGCGGCGCAGAACCTTCTGAAGATGCGGGCGCAATCGGCGACGATCGTTCAAGCTGACGGGTCGGCGGAGACGATGGCCGCGGCGGCTCTCGTGCCGGGAATGCGCGTCGCCGTGGCGGCCGGCGAGCGATTTCCGGCCGACGGCACGGTGCTGACCGGAAAATCGGAGGCCGATGAAAGCCTGCTCACCGGAGAGAGCGCGCCGCGGCCACTTACGCCCGGCGCGGAGGTCTTTGCCGGAACCATCAATCTGGGCGCGCCGGTCGTTTTCGAGGCGAGCAAGACGGAAGGCGACACGCTGCTCGCCGAGCTGACGCGCCTCATGGAAACGGCGGAACAGGCGCGCGGCCGCTATGTGCGCCTTGCCGACCGCGCCTCGCAGCTCTACGCGCCGGCCGTTCACATTCTTGCCGCAGCCGCGTTCCTCGGCTGGCTGATTGCAGGCGTGGGCTGGGAAGCCGCGCTGATGGTCGCGATCGCCGTGCTGATCATCACCTGCCCCTGCGCCTTGGCGCTGGCGGTGCCGGCGGTGCAAGTCGCCGCGGCGGATCGATTGTTCGGCAGGGGTGTGCTGGTGAAGGCGCCGGATGGGCTTGAACGGCTCTCGGAGATCGACACGATCGTATTCGACAAGACCGGCACGCTGACCTACGGCCGGCCGGTTCTGCAAAACGCGGACGAGATCGAGGACGCCGCATTGCGCGCGGCGGGCGAACTCGCCGCCGCCAGTAAGCACCCTTATGCGATTGCGGTTGCTTCGGCGGCGAAGGCGCGTTTCGGCACACTCTCGCCGATGCAAGGGGTCGTCGAGGAGCCGGGCGGCGGATTGAAAGTCGAAACGTCCCAGGGCGAGGCACGGCTCGGCTCGGCGGAGTGGTGCGGCCAATTTGAGCGGGGATCGGGGCAGGCATCGCTCTATTATGCCGCGCCCGGCCGCGATGCCATCGCCTTTGCGTTCACGGATGAATTGCGCGAGGACGCGGCGCAGACCATTCGCGAGCTGAAATCGGCGGGTTTCGCCGTCGAGATCATGTCGGGCGACCGGGCCGAGACCGTCGAGCCGATCGCGCGCAAGCTCGGCATCGCCGAATGGCGGGCGAAATGTCAGCCGCAGGAGAAGATTGCGCGGCTCCGGAGCCTGGCCGCATCCGGCCACAAGGTGCTGATGGTCGGCGATGGTCTCAACGACGCGCCCGCACTCACCGCGGCCCATGCCTCGCTCGCGCCTTCATCCGCCGCCGATATCAGCCAGATGGCGTCCGACGCGGTATTCCAGGGGGCGAGCCTCCGGTCGGTGATCGATCTTCTGGCGACGGCGCGGCGCGCGCAGCGCATGGCGTTCGAGAATTTCGGGATCGCCGGCATCTACAATCTGATCTTCATCCCCATCGCGGCGGCCGGATTCGTCACACCGCTGATCGCCGCCATCGCCATGTCGACCTCCTCGGTCTTCGTGACGGCGAACGCTCTTCGATTGCGGGCGATCAAACTGAGACTTGCGAAATGACGGCTCTTGCCTGGCTCATTCCCGCTGCACTGTTTCTGGGGCTGCTCGGCCTTGCCGCGTTCATCTGGTCGCTGCGCTCGGGCCAGTTCGAGGATCTGGAGGGGGCGGCCTATCGCGCTTTGGAGGATGACGAAGAGGATTTGCCGGAGCCCGACAAAGGGGCTGATCGCAGTCCGGCTTCGCGCAGCAATGACCGCACCTAGGCTGCGTTGACAAAAGCGGGTAGCCAGATATGGGCGGCAGCGAGCGCGAGGAATCCAGCGTAAGACAGTTTCGTTT
>Ga0307442_1000571_pt1 | contig 18045 bp, 12 predicted proteins | sample SalMarWE160430MG_FD_202143 | JGI IMG/M metagenome (GOLD analysis project Ga0307442, IMG submission 202143) | Salt marsh sediment microbial communities from the Plum Island Ecosystem LTER, Massachusetts, United States - WE1604-30 | ecosystem: Environmental > Aquatic > Marine > Intertidal zone >...
AATCTTTCGATGGACGAGCTGAGACAGGCCGTGGCGGACGGCTCTATCGACACTGTCCTCGTATGCCAAGTGGACATGCAGGGCCGGTTGATGGGCAAGCGCTTCCATGCCCAGCATTTCGTCAAAAGCGCTTGGGAAGAGACCCATAGCTGCAACTATCTGTTAGCCACCGACATGGAGATGTGGACCGTCGACGGCTATGCATCGACGAGCTGGGCCAAGGGATATGGCGACTATACGATAAAGCCTGACCTCGCCACCTTGCGGCTGATCCCGTGGCTCGAAGGCACGGCGCTTGTTCTCTGCGACGTGCTCGATCATCACACCCATGCCGAAGTCACTCATTCACCGCGCGCGGTTTTGAAAAAACAGCTCACCCGGCTTGAAGCGATGGGCATGAAGGCGATGACGGCTTCCGAGCTGGAATTCTTCCTGTTCAGCGACAGTTTCGACGAGGTCCGCGATATGGGCTATCGCGGCATGCGGCTGATCAGCGAGTATAATGAGGACTACCACATCTTCCAGACGACCAAGGAGGAGGATGTGATGCGCGCTATTCGCAACGGGCTCTATGGTGCGGGCATTCTGGTTGAAAACAGCAAGGGCGAGGCGTCAGCCGGTCAGGAAGAGATCAACGTCCTGTATGACGCTGCCCTGATCTCCGCCGATGACCATTCCATCACCAAGAATGGCTGCAAGGAAATCGCCTGGTCGAAGGGCAAATCGGTCACCTTCATGGCGAAATGGGATTACGAAGCCGCCGGAAGCTCCTGTCATATCCATCAGTCGCTGTGGAGCACGTCGGACAACCAGCCACTATTCCATGACGGCGCCGCCCCCCACGGCATGTCGAAGCTGATGCGCCACTACATGGCCGGGCTGCTCAGCCACGCCAGCGAGACCACCTATTTCCTCGCGCCCTATATCAACTCTTACAAGCGCTATCAGGCAGGCACCTTCGCGCCGACCAAGGCAATCTGGAGCATGGACAACCGCACGGCGGGTTATCGCGTCTGCGGCGCGGATACCAAGGCGGTTCGCGTCGAATGCCGGGTCGGCGGGGCGGACCTCAATCCCTATCTCGCCTATGCGGCGCTGCTTGCCGCCGGCATTGACGGGATCGAAAAGCAGATGGAGCTGGAGTCGGAATTCGTTGGCGATGCCTATGGCGGCGAGAATGTGCGCGAGATACCGACGACCCTGCGCGATGCAGCGTTCGCGCTGAATGGCTCTGAAATGCTGCGCGCGGCTTTTGGAAATGAGGTCGTCGATCACTATGTCCGTGCCGCGGAATGGGAGCAGGAAGAATTTGACCGCCGCGTTACGGACTGGGAGGTACGGCGCGGCTTCGAACGGGCTTAGTTAATCTGATGACGGATCTTTTGACAACCTGAGCAAATAGTTGTTGTCGTCCCGGAAACGCCGCGGGCGTTGTCCGGGATCCACTCGCATCTTGTCTGACATGGCGCAAATTGCAAAGCGAGTAGACCCCGGATCAAGTCCGGGGCGACATAAATCGGATAGAGAGTATGGGCAAACTAACCTGTATTTCCCCCGTGGACGGTAGCGTCTATGCCGAGCGGGATACGCAATCGGCAGAGCAGGCTACGGCGCCTCTCGAAAAGGCAAGAGTGGCGCAAAAGGGCTGGGCTGGGCGCAGCATTGCCGAACGTGCGGACATTGTCGGCAAGGCCATCGCGGCGCTTGAGGCAATGAATGAAGAGGTCGTACCCGAGCTGGCCTGGCAGATGGGGCGGCCCGTGCGCTATGGCGGCGAAATCCGCGGCGTGAAGGAACGCGCGTCTTACATGGCGTCAATCGCCGGGGAGGCGCTGGCCCCGCTTGAAATAGAGAACAGCGATAGCTTCCGGCGCACTATCGCGCGCGAGCCTGTCGGCATCGTTCTCACTATCGCGCCTTGGAACTATCCCTATATGACGGCGATCAATTCGATCGTTCCGGCCCTCATCGCGGGCAATGCCGTCGCCTTCAAGGGCGCGACGCAGACGTTGCTGATTGGGGAGCGACTCGCCCGCGCTTTCGCTGAAGCCGGGCTTCCGGGTGGTCTGTTCACCAATCTTTTCCTCGACCATGAGACCACCAGCGAACTGATCCGCAAGCGGAGCTTCGGTTTCATCAACTTCACTGGCTCGGTTGGCGGTGGCAAGGCCATCGAAGGGGCGGCGGCTGGAACCTTTACAGGCATCGGACTGGAACTCGGCGGCAAGGACCCCGGCTATGTGCGGGCGGACGCCGATCTCGATGCGGCGGTGGACGGTCTGATCGACGGCGCAATGTTCAATTCCGGCCAGTGCTGCTGCGGGATCGAGCGCATCTATGTGCATGACAGCCTGTTCGACGCCTTCGTCGAGAAATCGAAGGCGCTTGTCGAAAGCTACAAGCTCGGCAATCCGCTGGAGCAGGAGACGACCATCGGCCCGATGGCGCACCGCCGCTTCGCCGACGAGGTCCGCGCGCAGATCGCCGAGGCCGTCGAAGCCGGCGCGAAGCCGCTCATCGACGGACGCCTCTTCCCCGCCGACACCGGAGACACTGCCTATCTTGCCCCGCAAATCCTCACCGATGTCGATCATTCCATGCGGGTGATGCGCGATGAAAGCTTCGGCCCCGTGGTCGGCATTATGAAAGTATCGTCCGACGAGGAAGCGATCGCCCTCATGAACGACTCCGATTTCGGCCTCACCGCCTCGCTCTGGACGAAAGACGCCGAGGCGGCCGCCACGATCGGCGCTCGGATCGAGACCGGCACCATCTATATGAATCGCTGCGACTATCTCGACCCGGCGCTCTGCTGGACCGGCTGCAAGGACACCGGCCGCGGGGCGTCGCTTTCGATCCTGGGTTACCAGAGCGTCACCCGTCCCAAGTCCTACCATTTGAAGAAAGCTTGAGTAACATGGTGCCTAACGCCAATTGGAGCTACCCGACCGCGATCCGCTTCGGCACCGGACGGATCAAGGAGCTGCCCGAGGCCTGCGCGGCGGCGGGCATGAAGCGTCCGCTCCTGGTGACCGATCGCGGTCTTGCCAGCCTGCCGATCACCCAGTCGGCGCTGGACATTCTGGAGCAGGCCGGCCTGGGCCGCGGCGTCTTTTCGGACGTCGAGCCGAACCCCAACGAGAAGAACCTCACCGCGGGCATCGCGGCCTTCAAGGCGGGCGGGCATGACGGCGTGATCGCCTTCGGAGGCGGATCGGGGCTTGACCTCGGGAAGCTGATCGCTCTGATGGCGGAGCAAGCCGTCTCCGTCTGGGATCTGGAGGACATCGGCGACTGGTGGACGCGGGCGGATGCATCGAAGATCAAGCCGATCGTCGCCGTTCCGACAACGGCGGGCACCGGCTCGGAAGTCGGACGGGCGGGCGTGCTGACCAATTCGGAAAGCGAAGTCAAGAAGATCATCTTCCACCCGAAAATCCTGCCTGCTCAGGTCATCTGCGATCCGGAGCTGACGGCCGGCATGCCGCCCGCGATCACGGCGGGCACCGGCATGGACGCCTTCGCCCATTGCCTGGAGGCGTACTCGTCGCCCTTCTATCATCCGCTCTCCCAGGGCATCGCGCTGGAGGGGATGCGGCTGGTGAAGGAAAATCTGCTGCGCGCCTATAAGGACGGCGGCGACCTCGAAGCCCGCGCCGAGATGATGAGCGCGGCGGCGATGGGCGCCATCGCGTTCCAGAAGGGGCTCGGCGCGATCCACGCGATCTCGCATCCGATCGGCGCGATCTATCACACCCATCACGGCACGACTAACGCCGTCGTCATGCTGCCGGTTCTGAAATTCAACCGTTCCGCGATCGAGGACCGCATCGAACGCGCGGCGGCCTATATGGCGATCCCGGGCGGCTTTGACGGTTTCTGCGATTTCATCGCGGGGCTGAGCGCCGCCTTGAACATCCCTAGGAACCTTACGGAACTCGGCGTATCGGATCCCGATCTCGATCGCCTGACGGAGATGGCGCTGGAAGATCCAAGTGCCGGCGGCAACCCGGTCGAGCTGACCAAGGAGAATATGAAGGCATTGATCGCGCTTTGTTTTTGAGACGCGCGTCATTGTCCCTCTCCACGCCTCGGCCTGAATAACGACATCCGTTCATCGCCTCAGCAGCCTGCTTGACAAGGAGGGTTTGGTCCGCTCCTCTGGCTCTGCCGAATTGCCCCATCGGCGTTGTCTGTGCTCGCCCCCCCGTCCGGCCGATCCACGGTCCGGGGAATTGCCCGCCTAAGTGAGAGGAACGCCCATCGTGTCCGATCAAACGATACTCTTCACCCTGCTGACGATCGTGCTGATCCTGCTCGTTTGGGGACGGTGGCGCTATGACTTCGTAGCCTTCGGCGCGCTGCTTGCGGCTCTGCTGCTCGGCGTCGTGCCGGTCGAGAAGGCGTTTGAGGGCTTCGTGCATCCCGCGACCATCATCATCGCCCTGGTGCTGATCGTTTCGCGCGGGCTGACCAATGCGGGCGTTGTCGATCATCTGGGGCGCCTGCTGAACGCAACCCCGCGCGGCGTCCCGCAGCATATCGGCGTGATGTCCGTGATCGCGGCGCCGCTCTCCGCCGTGATGAACAATGTGGCGGCGCTCGCTCTGCTGATGCCGCTCGACGTGCAGGCCGCAGCAAAAGCGGAGCGGCCGCCGGGAACGACGCTCATGGCCCTCTCCTTTGCCACCATCCTGGGCGGGCTCGTCACGCTGATCGGAACGCCGCCGAACATCGTCGTGGCGAGCTTCCGCAAGGAGGCGCTTGGACAATCTTTCGGCATGTTCGACTTCACGCCCGTCGGAGGCGCAGCGGCGTTGGCCGGGCTGATTTTCGTCGCACTGATCGGCTGGCGGCTCATTCCGGCCACCTCGCGGAAAGCTGCCTCTGAGAACGGCTTCGATCTCAATGACTATGTTGCCGAAGCCCGCGTCAAGGAAGGCTCGTCCACCATCGATAAATCCGTCCGTGAGGTCGAAGACAAACTTGCCGACAACGGATCGGACCTGCTGGCCATTGTGCGCGGCGGCGTCCGGCTCTCGACCTTCAATCCGTCTCTCAAGGTCCGCGAAGGCGATGTGCTGGTTATCGAAGCCGCGGCTCAGGATGTCGACAAGCTCATGGGCGATTTCGGCCTCGAATATCTCGTGCCGGAGCGGCAGGAGGAAAAAGCGCTCCAGGATTTGACGCTGATTGAGGTGGTCGTGCCGCCCGGCGCCTGGCTGGACGGGCGCTCGGCGCAAAGCTCCGGCCTGCTTTACCAGTTCGCCCTTTCGCTTGTCGGTGTCTCGCGGCAGGGGCAACGGATTACCGAAAGCCTGCGCAAACTCACCATACGAGCCGGCGACGTCTTGCTGCTACTGGTTCCCGAAAGCCGTCAGGCCGAAATCATCGAGTGGACCGGCTGTCTGCCGCTGGCGCCGAGAGGACTTGCGGTGGCGAAACGGTCGAAAGCGGCCATCGCCGCCGGTCTCTTTGCCGCGGCCATTGCGGCCGCCTCGCTCGGCTATGCAACGCTGCCCGTCGCCCTTGCGGTCTGCGTTGTGGCGTTCATCGCGCTCGGTCTCATCGGCGGAAGCGAAGTTTACGCGACGGTGGAATGGCCCGTGATCATCCTGCTCGGCTCCATGCTGCCTCTGGGAGCGGCGCTCGAAGCTTCCGGCGGAACCGCCCACATTGCCGATGTGCTCATCTCGGCGACGTCCGGCGCGCCCGCCTGGGTGGCGCTCGCCCTGCTCATGGTGATCACCATGACCCTGTCGGACGTGCTCAACAATGTCGCGACGGCGGTGATCGCGGCGCCGGTGGGGCTGCAAATGGCCAAGAATCTCGGCGTCAATCCGGATCCGTTCCTGATGGCGGTCGCGATCGGCGCATCCTGCGCTTTCCTGACGCCGATCGGGCACAAGAACAATATTCTGGTTCTTGGTCCTGGCGGCTATCGCTTCAGCGATTACTGGCGGATGGGACTGCCGCTGGAGATCATCATCGTGGCTGTCTCGGTGCCTCTGCTGCTCGTGGTCTGGCCGTTTTGAGACTTGCCGGATTCGTCAGCCAGCGCGCAGCTCACGCCGATCCCGGCGTATTGACGCCTGCGTAAAATAGCGGGAAGCGTTTTCACAGCTCGGGAAGGAGTCTATCTTAAGACTTAAGACCCTACGCTTGGATTGGAAATTCCGTCGGGCTGCGCGAACCGAATTGTTTCTCGCCGCATGACCAATGCGGACCCGCTCATGATCGAGAAGCTGGAAATGTTCATTGCTCTGGCCAAAGAGAAACATTTTGGCCGCGCGGCTGAGGAATGCCACGTCACCCAGCCGACGCTTTCAGCCGCCATCAAGCAGCTCGAAGAACAGCTCGGCGTCATGCTGGTCCGGCGCGGCTCGCGATTTCTGGGGCTGACGCCGGAAGGTCAGCGCGTCCTCGAATGGGCCCGCCGGATCGTGAGCGATACGCGGGCTATGCGCGAGGAAATCCGGGCCGCAAAGCATGGGCTGGCCGGGCATGTCACGCTCGCGGCAATCCCGACCGCGCTCGCCATGGTTTCGGAGCTTACGACGCCATTCAGCGCGCAGCATCCGAACGTGACCTTTTCAATTCTCTCGCGCTCATCGGTCGAAATCCTCTCGCTTCTGGAGAATTTGGAGATCGATGTCGGGATCACCTATCTGGACAACGAACCGCTTGGCCCCGCGACGACCGTGCCTCTTTATTTGGAGAGCTACTGGCTGGTCATTTCCGAGGAAGCGAAATACGCAAGCCGCAAATCGGTTAGCTGGAAAACGGTCAGTCAGCTGCCGCTTTGCCTTCTGACGCCGGATATGCAGAACCGGCGGATCATCAATCAGCATCTGATGGAAGCCGGGGCCGTCGCGAACCCGACGCTCGAATCGGATTCGATGATCGCGTTGTTTGCGCATGTCCGCACCGGCCGATGGGCCAGCATTATGCCGCGGGCGCTCGTCGAGACATTCGGTCCCTGGCAAAATATCAAGGCGATTCCGATCGTCGAGCCCGAAGCCACCCATCTCGTCGGCCTGGTCGCCGCGCACAGAGAGCCTCACACGCCGATTATTTCGACATTGCTGCAGCAGGCGAAAGCCATTTCCCATGTTACGAAAGCGGGTCAATAGATTTTATCGATCGTGCAACGGGAAATCTTTATTGATTCTGACCGGAAACTGACGACAGAATCGCTGGAAGACCATACCTTAGGGGGCCATATCCTTGAATGAGCAGGCCGGAGCCCTGGCTGTGAACCGGCCTGTATTTGCATGCATCAATATCGACCGATAGGCATTGGCGAAATGAGCCTCGAAGATCCAGTTGAAGTGAGTGGCGCGCGCCGGCGCAGGGGGTTCTTTCCCAAAGGGCGCCAGCTCGATGAAGCCGATGTGCAAGCCGTCCGCGCGCTTCTGGGAGATCGGCCGCGCAGCCGCGATCTGCTGATCGAATATCTGCATCTCATTCAGGACAGCGAAGGCTGCATTCCCGCCGGCCGGCTGCATGCGCTGGCGGAAGAGATGCGCATTCCGATGGCCGAAGCCTATGAGGTCGCGACCTTCTATCATCATTTCGATGTGCTGAGCGATGACGAGGCGCGCCCGGCGCCGGTGACCGTCCGCGTCTGCGAGTCGGTCAGCTGCATGATGGCCGGGGCCGAAGCGCTGATCGCCGAGCTTCAGGCCGCCAACATACCAGGCGTGCGGGTGGAACGCGCGCCCTGCATGGGCGCTTGCGATCAGGCGCCCGCCTGTTCCATCGGTCATCGCCAGGTCGGCCGGGCAAGTGTCGATTCCGTGCGTGCCGCCGCCTCCGGACCGCTCGCGCCGGAGCTCCCCGCTTATCAGAGCTTGGACGACTATGTCGCCGGGGGTGGCTATGAGGTCCTGAAGTCCTGTCTGTCCGGCGCCCGTGATCTCGACAGCGTCATTTCGACCCTGTCGGATGGCGGTCTCCGCGGCCTTGGCGGCGCCGGCTTCCCGACAGGGCGCAAATGGACGATTGTGCGCGGCTTTCCCGGCCCGCGTCTCATGGCCGTCAATGCCGATGAAGGCGAGCCCGGCACGTTCAAGGACCGTTATTTCCTGGAGCGCAGCCCGCACCAGTTCCTCGAAGGCATGCTGATCGGCGCCTGGGCTGTCGAGGCGTCGGACGTCTATATCTATCTGCGCGACGAATATCCCGCTGCCCATGCGATCCTGTCGGCCGAGTTGCCCAAACTGACCGAGGCGGGCCTCGCACCGCATACGCGGCTGCATCTGCGCCGCGGCGCGGGCGCTTATATTTGCGGCGAGGAATCGGCCATGATCGAGTCGATCGAAGGCAAGCGCGGCCTGCCTCGTCACCGCCCACCCTATGTCGCCCAAGTCGGCATCTTCGGACGGCCGACGCTGGTCAACAATGTCGAGACTCTCTACTGGGTGCCGAAGATTCTGGAAAAAGGCGCCGAATGGTTCGCCGGTCAGGGCAAGAATGACGGCAAGGGCGTTCGCAGCTATTCCGTCTCCGGCCGTGTCAAGCAGCCCGGCGTCATCATCGCCCCGGCCGGTTCGAGCGCGCGCGATCTGATCGAACTCGCGGGCGGCATGGAGGACGGCCACACTTTCAAGGGCTATCTGCCCGGCGGCGCATCGGGCGGCATTCTGCCGGCCTCGCTCGGCGATGAGCCTCTCGATTTCGGCACCCTTGAGAAACATGGCTGCTTCGTCGGCTCGCATGCGGTGGTTATCCTGTCCGACCAGGACAACATGGCCGCGATCGCCCTCAATCTTATGCAGTTTTTCGCCTATGAAAGTTGCGGCCAATGCACGCCCTGCCGCAACGGCACCGAAAAGGCGGTCGCGCTGATGGAGAGGCCCAGCTGGGATCTCCCGGCGCTGGAGGATCTGGCGCAGGTCATGGCGGACGCTTCGATCTGCGGCCTCGGTCAGGCGGCGCCCAACCCGCTCCTGTCGGTGCTCAAATTCTTCCCGGAGGATTTGCGATGAGCAAACCGATCACCTTTGAACTTGATGGCGTTGAGGTCGAGGCACAGCCCGGCGAAACCATCTGGCAGGCCGCCAAGCGCACGGGAACGGACATCCCGCATCTGTGCTGGCAGCCTCAGCCCGGCTATCGCGCGGATGGCAATTGCCGCGCCTGCATGGTGGAGATCGAAGGCGAGCGCGTTCTGGCCGCCTCCTGCAACCGGATGCCGACCGAAGGCATGAAGGTGCGCAGCGCCAGCGAGCGGGCGAAGAAGGCGCGCGAAATGGTCTTCGAGCTGTTGCTCGCCGATCAGCCCGAACGGACCGTCTCGCATGATCCGGACTCCGAGCTCTGGCGGTGGGTGGACCGGATGGGCATCAACGCAGTGAGCCGCTATCCGAGCCGTTCGCAGCCCGAGCCGGACGGCAGCCACCCGGCGATGGCGGTCAATCTCGATGCCTGCATTCACTGCAATCTGTGCGTTCGCGCATGCCGCGAGGTGCAGTCCAACGACGTGATCGGCATGGCCTATCGCGGCGCCCATTCCAAGGTGGTGTTCGATTTCGACGCGGCCATGGGCGCCTCCACCTGCGTTGCCTGCGGCGAATGCGTACAGGCCTGCCCGACCGGGGCGCTGATGGAATCCGCCCTGCTGGACAGCCGCGGGGTGCGGACCGAATTTCCCGACAGCTTGGTCGACACGCTCTGTCCCTATTGCGGCGTTGGCTGCCAAACCCGCGTTCATGTCAAGGACAACAGGATCCTGCATATCGACGGCCGCGACGGCCCGGCGAACCGCAACCGCCTGTGTGTGAAGGGCCGCTTCGGGTTCGACTATATCAGCCATCCGGACCGGCTGACCGTGCCGCTCATCCGCCTCGACAATGCGCCGAAGAGCGGCGACATCCGGATCGATCCGCGCAATCCGTGGACGCATTTCCGCGAAGCCACATGGGAGGAGGCTCTGACGCGCGCGGCCGGCGGGCTGAAGCGCGTGCTCGATCGCGACGGCGGCTCGGCGCTTGCGGGCTTCGGTTCAGCCAAGGGCTCGAATGAGGAAGCCTACCTCTTCCAGAAGCTGATCCGTCAGGGCTTCGGCACCAACAATGTCGATCATTGCACGCGGCTTTGCCATGCGTCTTCCGTGGCGGCGCTCATGGAAGGGGTCAATTCCGGCGCTGTGACGGCGCCCTTTACGGCGGCCAAGGATGCCGACTGCATCATCGTCATCGGCGCACGTCCCGCCGAGAACCACCCCGTTGCGGCGACCTTCATCAAAGCGGCCGCCAAGCGCGGCGCCTCGCTCGTGGTGATGGACCCGCGCGGTCAGAGCCAGGGGCTGGCGCGCCATGCCCGGCACATCCTGCAGTTCAAGCCGGGCAGCGACGTCGCGCTGCTCAACGCGATGCTGCACACCATCATCGAAGAGAACCTCTTCGATGTTCAGTATATTCAGGCGAACACGGACGGTTTCGACGAGCTCAAAGAGCGGATCAAACAGTTTCCGCCTGAGAAGATGGAAGCCGTTTGCGGTATCCCCGCCGCGAAAATCCGCGAGATCGCCCGGCTTTACGCCAAATCCGAACGCTCGATCATCTTCTGGGGCATGGGCATCTCGCAGCATGTGCACGGCACCGACAATGCCCGCTGCCTGATCGCGCTGGCGCTGATTACCGGCCATGTCGGCCGGGCCGGGACGGGACTGCACCCCTTGCGCGGGCAGAACAATGTGCAAGGGGCCTCGGATGTCGGCCTGATCCCGATGGTGTTCCCGGATTACAAATCCGTGGCGGATGACGACATCCGTTCGCGCTACGAGGATTTCTGGGGCGCCGCGCTCGATCCGAAGCCCGGGCTGACCGTCGTCGAAATCGTGAACGCGATCCTCGCCGACCAGATCAAGGCCATGTACATCATGGGCGAGAATCCGGCGATGTCCGATCCGGACACCACCCACGCCCGGCAGGCTCTGGCCAGGCTGGAGCATCTCGTCGTCCAGGATATTTTCCTGACCGAGACGGCCTGGCACGCCGATGTGGTGCTCCCCGCGTCCGCCCATGCGGAGAAATGGGGCACCTTCACCAACACGAACCGCGAAGTGCAGATCGCCCGCCCGGTGGTCGACCCGCCCGGCCAGGCGCGTCAGGATTGGGAGCTGATCCAGGAGATTGCACAGCGGATCGGGCTTGATTGGTCCTACAGCCATCCGCGCGATGTCTTCGCCGAAATGGCCCGTATGATGACTTCGCTCGACAATATCACCTGGGAGCGGCTGGAGCGCGAAGGCGCGGTCACCTATCCTTGCGACGCGCCCGACCAGCCCGGCAATGAGATCATTTTTGTCACCGGCTTCCCGACCGCGAGCGGCCGCGCCCGGATCGTTCCCGCCGATGTCGAACCGCCGGCCGAGCTGCCGGATGAGGCCTATCCGATGGTGCTGAGCACCGGACGATTGCTCGAGCACTGGCATACCGGCGCCATGACCCGGCGGGCGGGCAATCTCGACGCGCTCGAGCCGGAGGCCATCGCCTGCCTGAACGGGCGCGATCTGGACCGGCTCGGAATTACGCCGGGGGCCCGGATACGGGTGACCACGCGCCGTGGCGAGATCGTTCTCAAGGCCCTCGAAGACCGCGACGTGCCGCGGGGCATGGTGTTCGTCCCCTTCTGTTTCGGCGAGGCGGCGGCCAATATTCTGACCAACCCGCAGCTCGACCCGATGGGCAAGATCCCCGAGTTCAAGTTCTGCGCCGCGAAGGTGGAACCGGCGGGGGCTGAGGCCGGCGCGGTCGCCGCCGAATAGGCATCGGTGCCTCGCCGCAACGTCGATGCGTGACGGATAGAGAATTGGGCGCCGGATCGGGGCCGGCGCGACGAACAAGTATATTGGGCGGTTCCGTCAAAGCGGATCCTGCATTGGCGTAATCGGAGCGGCTGTCATAGATCTGCGGGACTGTGCCTCCGATCACTGCGGGTCAGGCTTGCCCGGGCTTCCGGCGCCCTGCAAATCGAGCCGTTTGCGCAGCCAGCGGCGCCAGGGCGGGACGTCGAGCGCGACCAGCACGGCGCCCACGGGAGTCATCCAGAAGCCTAAGATCGGGAGGAAGCCGAAGAAGCCGGCGACGATCAGGAGGAGTCCCAGAATGGTACGCACACCCGGCGGAATGCTTTGCTCACCCCATTGGAACGCCCGCTGCATCGCCGCAAAGATCCGGGCTTTCCATCCCTCGGATTGTTGATCCTGTCCCAAGGCCGTCACGCTCTCCAACTTGCCGTATGGCCGAATAATGCTGCTCAGCCCGCCCGCCCGATGTTGAGCTCCGGCGGCAATCGTCAGGCGGCGTTGCCCGCGCCCGGCAAGGTCCGCTCGATCTCGCGCCTCAGCCGGGCGGCGGGTATCGCCTCGTCGATCTCCACGTCGGCCCAGGTCACGACATCTCCATCGGACATCGCCCGCTTAAGCTTCGCGCCATGTGCGAGCCCGAGCGGCAGATAGCCGTTTGCGACGGAAATATCCGCCGGGCGCAGTCCCCCTGAGACGGTGTAGCCGCCCTCGCCGTCGAGGATCTCGCCAGCCGCAAGGTCTTTCTTGGCCATGGCCACCGCGTCGGCGCGAAACGAGGTTGCGGCGCCTGTCGGCTCGCCGCGAAGTCCGACCGACGCCACCGAGACTGGCAGTTCCAGGCCGATCAGGTGCCAGCGCTTGTAAACGGCCACGTAGCGGCCCGAAGGATCGGTCGTCACCTTATATTCCTCGAAGCAGTTCCGCAGATATTCCGTATCGCCCTCGATACAGACCCAGACCCCCATGCGAATGTCATTCGGAATCGGCTCTCCATCCGCCGTCAGGGACGAGATGACCTCCACCATGCCTTTGCGCTCGAGTTGTCCGCCCTCGGAGCGCGGCCGCATCAATGTCGCGATGTCCTCGATCGCGCCCGGCGGATAGGTCAATCCGCCCGAGGGCGCATCCAGACCTGTCGCATTGGCAATTGCTGAGGATTCGATTGCGGGCTTCGATCCGTCCAGGAAGGCGGTGAACATCTTCGGGTTGAGACGCCCGCGTTCGGCTTGCTCGCGCGTCAGGCCCCAATGATCCCAGACCGTGTCCGGCGTCGCCTGCCGATATTGCGGCAGCCATTTGTGGCCCCGTCCAGCGGCCACGACGTTGAACCCGCAAGTGCGCGCCCAATCGACCAGGTCGCAGGTGAGGGCAGGCTGATCGCCATAGGCCATGCTGTAGACGAGGCCGGCTTCGCGCGCCTTCTGCGCCAGACCCGCGCCGCAGAAGGCGTCGGCCTCCACCGTCACATTGACGACGTGCTTGCCCTGGGCGAAGGCCCCAAGGCAATGCTCGACCGCGGCCACTGGATTGCCGGTACATTCGACGATCAGCTCGATCTGCGGATGCTCCACAAGCGCGCGCCAATCCTCGCCGACATAGGTGGTCCCGAGCTTGGCCGCCTCGTCCAGATTGGCGGCGGCGAAGCGGTCCTCCTGCCAGCCCACCAGCGCCAGATTGGACCGCGCAGTCTCGGGCAACAGATCGACGACACCGATCAGATGAATGCCGGGAAGACGGCGGATCTGGGCCAGAAACATAGAGCCGAACTTGCCGGCGCCGATCATGCCGATCCGGATCGGATTGTTTTCCTCGGCGCGCTGGCGGAGCTTGGCGAAGAGATTCATTGGACAGACCTCCCTATGAGAACGGCTTTGCGGAATCCGCTTTTGAGCTATTCTCTACCAATCCGGGGTACAGGGGAAGCGGCAGTACGGGATCGGCCCTTGACACAGGGGCGGATCGGTTGTGAGCGACGTTTCGGTGCGCCGCAGGCCGATGAGACGCCGGCCGTTACCGGCTGATCGTCTGAATCACGGAAAACCCCTCAAAGGATGGGCTGCCGATATAGGGGGGCGTATTCTGCCCGGCATCTTTGTGCGCGTCGCGGAAGGACTGGCTTTTCGTCCAGGCGACGAAGTCGGCCTCGCTCGCCCAGACCGTATGGGAGGCGTAGAGCGTGTGATCGTCATGCTCAGGCCCGCGCAGGAGATGAAACTCGACGAAGCCCGGTTCCTTGGCGAGATGGCTCTCCCGGTTGAGCCAGACCGCCTCGAAATCCGCCTCCGATCCCTTCTTGACGCGAAACCGGTTCATGGCAATGAACATGCTCGTCTCTCCCCTTGCTTCACTCGCCCGCCTCTCACTGGCAGATATCGCGGGCATTGTTGTGACCCGCGCCCATGCGATCCTGGACCGGCGGGCGGGCCGCGCCTGCTGCCGATGTCACAGGCCCTTCCGCAGCCTGTTCAATTCCTCCAGCCCCGCATAGCCGTCGGCGGGTTTGATGCCGGCCTTCCGCTGAAAATTGCGCACGGCGCGCATCGTGGCGCGTCCGACGCGCCCATCCGTACCGGCCGTATCGAATCCGATCGCGGTGAGCCGGCGCTGCACTTCCTTGATCTCGTCGAGTGAAAGCGGCCGCTCGCCGCCTGGGAATTGCTGCACGAACGGGCCCTCGCCGGCGATCTGGTCGGCAAGATAGCAGATCGCCAGCGTATATAGATTTGATGGGTTATAGGACTTTATCGCCCGGAAGTTGCGCGTGATCAGCAATACCGGTCCTCTTCGAACCGGCTGCCAAAGCCACGCTTTTTCACGGGAATTGGGAAAGGGCTTGCCATTCGCCCGCTTCACCCCCAGCTTGCGCCATGCCGCAATGGAGCGCATTCCCCGCCGGCGCGGACTGACGCCCTTCGGCAGCCGGACCTCATAGCCCCAGCCTTCGCCCGGCCGGTAATTGCCGCGCTCCCGCAGATAGCGCGCGGTGCCGGCGAAGGCATCGTCCGGCGGCCCGAAGGGCGAGATACGGCCATCGCCGTCGAAATCGACGCCCATATTCAGCCAGACTTCCGGCATCCATTGCGTATGGCCCATCGCGCCCGCCCATGAGCCGACCATCTCGTCGGGTCTCGCCCATCCGCGCTGAATGATCACGAGCGCGTTGAGGAGCTCCTTTTCCCAATAGGAGCGGCGCCGCGGCTCGCCCCAGGCCAGTGCCGAGAGTGCGGGAATGACGGGACGCATATGGTTGGGATTGGTGACCACATCGCCGAATGCGGACTCCATTCCCCACAGGCCGAGCATGATGTAGCGGTCGACGCCGTATTTCTTCTCGATCCGGTCGAGGATCGGCGCGTGATCCTTGGCGCGCTCCTTGCCCCTCTGGATGCGCCAGTCGGAGACGCGCCGGTTGAGATATTGCCAGGCCTTTTCCTTAAATTCCGGCTGCGCGCGATAGAGGGCATAGACCGAAACATCCGGCTCGACATCCGCCATGACCGCGTTGTAGACGGCATCCGAAATCCCGCGCGCGCGGGCGCGCCGCCGAAAACGCGCCACCCATTTGGGGAAACTCAGGGATGATTTGTGCGCAAGAGCGGAACCGCCATGCACATAAAGCGCCATTGCGGCAATAGCGCCGTTCAGCAGAGCGCGGCGTGTGATGCATTGAGTCATTGCGTCTCACTAGCGCGACGCGCGTCCCATTGGACGTGGGAACAGTTGCGCTAACCTATTGAAATAGATCAACTTAACCTCGTTCAAGTGAGTCTACTTGAACGAGGGTTGATCTAGCGCGTCTTGGATGGAATTGCCAAGGGGTTTGATGGCCTCGGATCGACGCACAGGATCGTCCGCGACCCGCCCGAAGATGGGTTATTCGACAAGCGCGGACTACGTACCCGGCATTTTCGCGCGGAAGCGTTCCAGGTCCTTCGGCGTATCGATGTCGATGACGAAATGATCATTTGCAGCGTCATAACGCCGCGTGAGCTGCGGATTGTCATCGATGAATTTGCGGGCGGTCAGCTCGGGGCCGCGGGCTCGGATTTTCGCAATGATCTCCGGCGGGAAAACGACCGGATTGCCCCGTTCGCCCCGATAATAGGGGATCAGAATCCGGCGGCGATCGCTTTCGGCGAACGCCTTCACCAGATCGCGGATATCTCCGGAGATCAGCGCCGCCTGATCCGCAAGCGCCACGATCAGCGCGCCGTATCCTTCGGGTGTCCCTTCCAGGCCGGCGCGGACTGAAGTCGCCTGCCCATCGGCGAAACGCGGGTTCTCGACGAAGCTGAGCGGCAGCCCCGCAAGCGCCTGCCGCACCGCGTCCGCCTCATATCCGACGACCACATGCACATTGCCGCCCGCCTCCAGATAGGCGCGCGCCGTTCGCCGCACGAGCGGTTCGCCCCCGATCCCGATCAGCAGCTTGTTCCGCTCGCCCATCCGGCTGGAAAGGCCCGCGGCGACCAGGACGACGGCAAATCCCAGCGGCGCGGACCGCCGCGCGGACGCCTTGTCACTCTCGTCGCTCATGAGCGGTGTCCTCCACCGGCGCAGCCTGACGCAGGCGACTCATTTCGGCAAGCATTGGGATGGACTTCTACGACGAGGCAAATGGCCCCGGTCTCCCTCTCTCTACATCAAAAGGACGAGCAAGTCTGAGCGTACTTTCCAAACTCTGCATCCCACATTAAGACACAACGGCATTCGGCGCGCCGCGGAACCATGACGCGTGGTATGCTCAGGAATGAAATGCTACATTTGACCCGGCGAAAACACGCTTTAAAGAAACGTATGAATTCAAGATCGAACGGCACGCTCGCGGAAGAAATCCGGCGTGTATTGGCGGATCAGATTGCCCGTGGGCGCCTGGCGCCCGGCGTGGCATTGGAGGAAACCGAGCTCGCGCGCCAGTTCGGCGTGTCGCGAACGCCTGTCCGCGAAGCCATCAGGCAGCTCGAAGCGCTCGGATTTGCCGAGGCCCGTCCCCGGCGCGGCGCAATCGTTGCGGCGATCACCAAGCGGCGGCTGGATGAGATGTTCAACGTGATGATGGAGCTGGAATGCCTGTGTGCCCGCGAGGCGGCGGCAAAGATGCTGCCGGCCGAGCGCCAGGAGCTTGCCGCCGTTCATCAGCAGTCGGCGGAATTCGTGAAAAAGGAAGATCTGGAGCGTTACTACGAGCTGAACGACATCTTTCATGACCTGATTTACTCAGGGGGTCACAACGAATTCCTCGCCGAATTGACGATTTCGGTACGCCAGCGCCGGAGGCGATCGATTTCAGCCTGTCAGGCCATGACGCTGCGGTCCGCGCGGAGGCGAAATGGGACTGCCGCCGATCAGGAACCTGGCGCGGACGTCGCGGCCAGATAGCTGCGCCATCCCCCGAAATCCGACACATCCTCGGCGCAGGCGGTTCCGGCGGCCTCTACGAGAAACCCTTTAGGCTGCGTGCCGTCGCTGAGGATCAACGTCCCGATCGATAGCGGTGGGGAGACTTCGGCGAGGAACGCGCCGACCATTTCCTGGGGCAGCGCCCAAACCTCCACCGCGATGGCCGCGCCTTCTCCCTCTCCGACGCGCAGCAGGCCGGGACGCTGCGGCTTTCCTCCTGACAGGGCGAAGAACCGGTAATCTGGCTTGGTCGTCGCTTTCCGCAGAAAGATGCCGCCGCGCGAGGCGAGTTGGCCGTTGAGCGGCAGGCCGGACATATGAGCACCGACGACGGCGATTTCCGTGAAGCCGGCCGGCGCGTCCGGCACGCGTCCCGGCGGGACGGGCAATGGCCTGAGCGTTGCACCCTGCGTCACGCCGCTCCGCATATGGAACCGTTCGCCGAGCCCTGCGAGTATTCCCTCCCTTTCCCGCGGGGCGATCAGCGTCAGCCCGGCGGGACGGCCAGCGGACCGGAACGCGCCGGGGACCGCCAGTGCGCACAGATCGAGCAGATTGACGAAATTCGTATAGGTGCCAAGACGGGAATTGGTCAGGACCGGTTCCGCAGCCACCTCCGCCACGGTGTAGACGGTCGGTATGCTTGGCACGGCCAGCATGTCGATGTCACGCCAGACGTGCTCGGTCTCCCGGCGCAGTTCGGCAAGCTGATAGAGGCCGGCGAAGGTGTCGGCGGCGGTGATGGATGCAGCGGGCTCGATGATCTGCCGCGTGACGGGATGCAGTGCGTCGGGCCGGGTTTCGATCAGGGTACGGATCGCCTGATAGCG
>Ga0307442_1000573_pt1 | contig 18034 bp, 14 predicted proteins | sample SalMarWE160430MG_FD_202143 | JGI IMG/M metagenome (GOLD analysis project Ga0307442, IMG submission 202143) | Salt marsh sediment microbial communities from the Plum Island Ecosystem LTER, Massachusetts, United States - WE1604-30 | ecosystem: Environmental > Aquatic > Marine > Intertidal zone >...
CTCCAACGATGAAAAAATAGCCTTATTAGCTGTTTTTCTGGAAAATAATTTTTCCACATCCTTTCGCCAGAATGCTTTTTACAATTTTGAGACACGAATACACGATTTAATCGAAAAAAAATTACCAACAACTTCAGAAATTAAAAATATTTTTGCTGATGAGATGGAAGCAATGTTTGGTAATTCGATGATCAATCTCCGGGAGGAATATTCGCCCTATTGTTTTGTGGTCCCCCACTTCCTTCATACACCATTCTATGTCTATGCATATAACATGTCGAATTTACTAGTAATATCATTGTATCAATTATATTTGGAGCAGAAAGAAAAATTTGTTCCAAAGTTTGTAAAATTGCTCGCTTATGGGAGTTCTATATCACCTGAAGAAATGCTCCAAATTTTAGATATTGATCTTAAAGACCCTAATTTCTGGAATAAAGGAATTGCATATTTGGAAGAAAAGCAATCAGAATTAGAAAGTTTAGTTGAAAAAAACTGAAATATTCAGTTTAATAAATTTATTTTATACATATTTATGATAGTAATATTTATAAAGCCACACCTCTGATTAATTGATAATTATGATACTTAAACAACTATATTGTATTGTTCTTTAGGGATATTTATATCAATAATATGCATCCCATTGGCAAGAGCGGACTTTTGGCAACCTAATCTTCCAGAAACTATATTTAGTCTGATATACAATTTGATAATTAACTATCTCATTACCGTGATAATTGAAGCACTAATAATTCGTGCTTTATTTAGAACATTTTCAAAAGAATTATTCTTAACCATATTATATATTAATTTCATAACTAACCCTACGACTCAAATAATTTTGTGGAATCTTTATTTCTTTTTGGATTCATTTTTAACTTTAATTTTAGTGATAATTATCTTAGAAATCTATGTAGTGTATATCGAATGGATTCTCCTTTTTGATAAAATCCAAAAAAAAAGGGTAATCATTTCATACCAAAAAATGAAAAGAGGACGAGATTTTGTTGTTATGCATTTTAATCCAAAAAATGAAAAAAGATATGTGTTAATGACCATAATATTGGCAAATTTAGCAACCGTATCTCTTATCATCTTTCCATTAATGTTTGATCCTCCATTATTTGTAATTTATCCATTTATGGTTGGACTCAATTAAAAAATTTAGATGTTAAAAGAAAAATTAAGAGTTGTAAGCATGGGATCTCTTGTAACGGTCAAGAAGTAGTTTTAAAATATAAAACTGAAGATATTTTAAAACGATGGGATGATTTTTAATTATTTTTTGTTCATAAGAGAATGAAATGAAAACCTCCATTTTTTTCTATGAAATAGTAAATTTCTTAATGTCAATCAATAAATTTTTTTTAGGATATTCCATTTCTTTAACATAAGGTTTCATTAACACTCATAACTTTAAATTAAATTAAAAATATGACTGAAAATCAATCTGGCGAAGAAAAAAAACAGTACGATTATTCTTTTGATTACATTCAAGGAAAACTTGAAGGCAAGAAAGATTCATACGGAATGCTCATGAAAGAGATTATTCGTGCAGGAATATGCACAGAATGTGGAACTTGCGCTGCCGTGTGTCCAGTATTAGAATGGGATCCGCTAGTTGGACAACCGAAATTGATCGGAAAATGCACGGGTTGTGGAATCTGCTATAACCAATGTCCCAGAACCATAACTGATCCAATTCAACTCATGGGTGAATTCAAGACGGGTTATGTCGGAAACACCAATATTCCTGAAGTAATTGGAGGACAGGATGGTGGAAGTATCACATCTCTTTTGTGTTACTTGTTTGATGAGCATTTAATTGATGCTGCCGTGGTTACAATGAAAGATCCTAAAAATCCTTGGCACCCAATTGCTCAAATCATTACAACTAAGGAAGATGCAATAAAAGCTTCGGGTTCAATTTATTGTCATTCCCAAACCGTCGAAGCTTTAATGGATGCAATTAGACAAGATTATAGATCTATCGCTTTTGTTGGAACTCCATGTAATATCGATGCTGTTGATAAAATGATGAGTTCCCCTGCAGGCATGTTAAAATATTTCATGAGAGCTCATGTCTTAAAAATTGGGCTCTTTTGCATGGATTCTTTCGCACCAGAAGCAATTTATTCCTTTTTTAGAAAAGAGGGCATAGATTTATCCAAAGTAGAAAAAATGGATATCAGCAAGGGCAAGTTTCACATATATTACGATTCGAAAGCTGAACCCGTGAAATCATACACCATTAAGGAACTTGATAAATTCAAATCGTCGAGTTGTAATTTCTGCACTGATTTGACTGCTGAGAATTCAGACATTTCCGTTGGTTCAGTTGGGAGTGGTCCAAAGAAGAATACAGTATTTGCTCGGTCAGGAATTGGTACAGAAATTATCGAGGATGCTGCTAAAAAAGGATATCTCACCATAGAACCTTTTAACGCTATAAACTTAAATGCCGTTTTATTTTTAGCAAAACTAAAGAAAGTTTCTCAATATAACATCCAAAAAAGAAAAGTCTTTATCGTCAAAGATTCTGAAGAAGAACCTCGAATCACTACGAAACCGGAATCAGATCAGACACCAGTTTCTCCAGCTTTTGGAACTCGAAAAGCATTAAGCGTATCAAAAACCATAAATGAAGCAACGAAAATACTCAATATTTCACTCACTAATAGCTTGGGTCAAGTTTTGGAAGATATAAAAATAAGGATCGTCAGTATTGAAGAATTATTTGAGAAGAGACCTTGGATAACCACAATAAAGGAATTATTTCCATATGAAACGATCGAAATTGGATATCCTCTGGAAGTTGAAGACGGGGAAATAAAATACGAAAATGTCTTAGTGGAAGCATCTACCGAAGAGTATGGTAAGATTTTTTCAAAAACTTTTAAATTAGAACCAACAGAAAAAAAACAATTAAAGTAAATTTTATTAAAAAATTAAATGAAATAAATTATTATAAAAAGCAATAATAACAAAATAGGTGAATTAACGTTAAAATATCATTGATTGGGTTAGGAGGATGTGGAAAAACCTCACTCTATTCCGTAGCTTTTGCAGAAAAAAGCCCCGAAGATACAAAAGGCTTAAGCCCTACGATTCTTTATGAAACGAGAAGGCATCCCTTTTTAGGATTACAAGTAGGCATCTTTGACTTCGGTGGACAAGAAGAATATAGGAGAGAATATATGGATAAGCCTGAGATATTCCGTGGTACAGATATCCTTATACCCATTGTGGATCTTCACGATCCTAAGAACTTTGAACAAGCTAAGGAATATATTAAAGGACTATTGGATATCTATCGGAAGAACAATGAAAAACCTAAAATTTTCTTGTTCTTACACAAATACGACACGGAGAAATATCAAAAAGAATTACTTGATACTAATGTAAAGAAGGCAAAAGAGATCTTTTTGGACATGTTTAAGGAATATGATTTCAATTACATGCTCACAAGCATTTACCAACAAGATGAGTTAGCAAAAATATTTCGAGACATCTTGATATCATCCTATTCCAATTTAAAGGCACATGTGGAAAAAGCGGAGTCACAATTAGAGGAGATAAAAGCAAAGATTATCATTTCAGATGTTTCTGGAAATGTTATTGTTCACAACGTTCAAGGAGTTAGTAGTGGCTTAACTCTAAGAGGAGACTTAAGAGATTTCATCAATGCTTGCAATACAGTTAGAGAAAACATATTCATGTCCGATTCGGCAAATTTTAAAGGACGTAACGAAGAAGGTAAAGAAATTGAATTACACATTTTCAAGTACATCATTACAGTTCTAGTTATGAAATCTGGAGAAATCGATGTCGAATCTCAAAATAAACTCAACGTGCTGTTGAAAGACATGAATCTTTTTGCGGATTTAATTATAAGTGCTCACGCGGATTAAACCTTTATTTTTCATTTCTTTTTATTTTAAACATTAGAGTTAAACCATTTGATCATAAATCTCTAATTTTAAATTTATAATCTTAATATAATGCTAAATAAAAAAAAAGTAAGAATTTTGCTTTGGATTTTATTGCCGATTTGCAAATTCTTAAGGCTAGATTAGTAATATTATTTTTAAATTTCTCACTTTAATGTTTCTCGAATTAAATATTGGACTATATAAAAAATATAAAGTGTCCAATTTATCTTATTTCACAACTTATATTCATACTAAATATTAAATAATTAAGTAAATAGGTGAAATCTATGTCTGATAATGAATTTTATAGATTATGGAACGAGTTTGGAAGAAATATGAATCTTGTAGCTATATTAACAATTTTAACTCTTGTCACTGGTGTTACCGGACTTGTGGCAATAATTTTTGTCTTCATCTCTCTTGGAAATATCAAATTAATTAATTCCAAACTAAAAAGTTTATACCTTTATGATTTCCGTTCAAAAATGGTATCCTCTTTTATTTATAAGCTAATTTCAATTTGTCTTTTAGCTGGAGGCATTGTTGGAATTGTATTTTCAACATATTTTTGGTCCAATACAGATAATATTGCTGCATTGATTGTAAATATTATTCTTAGTAGTTCTCCCGCTCTGATCGGCTTAATTCTTTTAATAGTAGGTTTCTCAATTGAAATGAAAGCCTGGGATAACTTGAAATTTTATATTGAAGAAAATAGATCATTATTTCCAGAATACGTTGTACGAGAAACTATTGAAGGAGCAGAGAAATTAAGAACTGCCGCATTAATGTACGCACTTGGATTCTTGGGAATCACTTTAATCATTGGATTTATATTACAAATTATTGGATTCTTTAAGTTGGCGAAATTCAGTAACATGAGTGGTGCAGCATATATAGAAGTACCAGTAATTCCTCAAGCACCAATGCCTCCTAGAGCACCGTCACCTCCTCAAGCACCAGCACCGCCTCAAGTAATGAGTTCAGTACATCCAGATCCAATAAATGATTCTTCAAAGATTAACCGAGTTGTTGGTATACGTCCTAAATTCTGTCCTAATTGTGGTGCTGAGATTTTAGAAGGAGGAGGTTATTGTCCAGATTGTGGTTCTTCAATCTCTTAATCATATTTTATTTTTATACTATTTTAATCATCTATTTTTGAAAGTCTATACTTGAGCATGTTATACTTCTTCAATTGTGAGTTAACTATAAACAAGAAGATTAGAAACTGATTTATTTGATAAAAATTTCATTCTTATGATGTAATATGGAATGGTTTAAATCGCTTTTAACACGAAAATTGGCAGAAACCTTGGATGATTTGAAAGATGAGTCCGATTACATTCAATTGAGGCTTCCTGTAAAAAAAATTACTGGAGAATTTGAACGTAATTTAAGAAATATGGCACATCATTGTGATTTACATGCCAAAATAAGAATTGCAACATTAAAAGATATTGAAAGTTTCATAAAATTGCATGAACAGGCTTGGAAATCAACAAACATGCGATACAAACCATTTTCGAAGGATTTATTAGTTGAATTAATTAATGATCAACACATTGTTTTTTTGATCGCTAAAGTCAACGGAAATGATAGCGGTTTTGCTATTATGTATTTTACAGGAGAGAATAGAGAAATAGGGATTATTACAGCTCTTGGTGTAGTTCCTGAGCTACAAGGAAATGGATTAGGAACAATACTTGTTATAGAGATTTGGGATTATTTTAAAAAAAACGGGGCTAAAGAATTGCGATGTAGAGTGGAGCAAGATAATAAGAAGGCGTATAAGTTCATAAAAAGTCTTGGTTTTGAATTAATCAATTGATCAATTGAGATGTGAGTAAATTAAAGATAAGAGGGTAATTGAATTGAGTCGTATTAAAACTTTTTTTACCAAAATGTATGGTGATATCAAAAATCTTTACCAAAAAGATATAGATTTCATTCAAATGAGATTGCCCGTTTCTCACATTACTGAGGATTTTGAACGCAATTTAAAGAATAAAATTAAGCATTCGTTTATCAATGCTGAAATACGTGAAGCAACAGGAGATGATATTGACCATTTAATCGATCTTCATAATCGTGCTTGGCACTCCACTCCAATGCCTTATAGACCCCTTACTAAAGAAAAAATAAATGAAATGCTAGATGACAAGAGCGTTATTTTTCTCATTGCTAAAGTAGAAGGTAAAGATAGTGGCTTTGCTTTGATATATTTCACTTCTCAGGATAATCTTGTTGGTGTTATTGCAGGATTAGGAATCATTCCAGAATTACAAAGAAAAGGATTGGGAACCATTTTAGGCATGGCAAGCTGGGATTTATTTAAAAAAAAAGGAGTAAAAGAACTTCGATGTAAGGTATATAAAGACAATAAAGTTTCTTATAATTTTATCCGAGGTCTTGGTTTTGAGGAGTATGATGAGGACTTTATATCATGGAAAATATTTTAATTTAATTTTGTAGCCTAAAAATAAAGTAGAAACAGAGATTCTAAACAAAAGTTATTTAAAGTTTTATATTTCTGATCTTTTTCTCACACATAGCTGTGAATTTTGTCGATTTGATAAACTTTATAATCAATTATTAATGCTATTAACACAATTTAGGTTATTTCCTTCTTGCGGTCTGGTAAAATGGATGATCAAGATTCCGAAAAAAAATCAGAAATTTGGCTTAAGTATTGTGAAGCTTGCGTTCAGTCTCAAATCGAAAACGCAGATAGATCTCAATCTGAAACATGTTGTCTCCCCAATAAAAAGGATTCTATGAATTCTTAATTATTATTTAATTTTCTTTTTCGGGGAAAAAAAATATTTTCAGTCACCTCTCTCTTACATATAAAATTACCATATAAATTATAATTATCCTGATAACTAATTACTCTCACCTAGAAGGGCTTGATTTTACTTTTTATCACCTCTGTCACATTAATAAATGAAGGTTATATTCCATTTACTTCCAATTACCCCTCTCAATTATTATAATTTATAGCTTTCAATTAAGTAACAATTTATAAGTCTTAGATAGAACCCAATTTTAATATTTGAATTTTATAATAATCAAGATTATCCATTAATTTCCTTTTAAAAAAGAGTATAAGTCATAGATTAACTAAAAAATTCTCATATTGAAAGAGATGAGATCAATACTTTTCCGCATATCTCTCTATATTCACATTTTACAATAAGTTTATAAATGAAAAGTACTATTTATTTTTAACATTTGATTTATCTTAAACAAAAATCTTATCAATATCTAAAGCGAGGTACCAAAAAATTCAGAGGAAATATACCAAAATTTTGGTAATAGTAAATTTTACTCATTTAAAAAGTACAAGTAGAGATTTGTAAAATAAATCTATATAACACTAATAAGATCAAAAATGATGAAAAAAGTAGAATTAGTTTTTAGGACAATAGGTGAAAGGACTTCTGATATCGCACTCGAATTTGCTCGTACTAACATTCAGCCATGGAAAATTCATGTAATAAAAGACATAAAACCCTTCACTAGAGCCATGGAAGAAATAATGAAGATTGAATATGACCCTGAGACCGAATTCGTTGTTTTCATGGATGCAGATTGCTTAATTTTTGAAGATTTAAGGCCTTTTATTGAAGAAAATGAATTAGCTTACGTTGATTGCTATGTGCTTGATAAATTTAGGGGATATGTCCACATGGGAGTGCACATCACTAGACGTGATGTAGTCGAAGAAATGAAAAAGGTCTCTCTCTCAAATGAAAACTTATTATACGTGCTAAAACCAGAGACTGCCATACGAAATATAGCATTAAACAATATGAAATTGAAGAAGAAGTATAAGCGATTTAAAATATTGCACGATTTTCACCAATATTATGAACACGTCTTTATTAAATGTGCCATTAGAGAATTGAGAAGTAGAGAAGATTATCCGAAAGCAAAACTCCAATCTGCTATTGATAATTGGAAATTCAAAGATAAAGATTTTGTCGTTGCTATAGAAGCGATAAACTATACAAGAAAAATGATACCACATGGCGAATCTTCAGTTGATATAGCAAAATTCATTGAAAGTTTACCCAATGTCGCCCAATCAGTCGTTCAAGATTTAGGAATTGAGGAAAAACAGTACTTGAAAATGGAAGTAGTGCAAGATCTAAAAGCCGCATCAAATATTTTGGGTGTATTTGGGGATGATTCGAAAAAAGTATTTTGCCTAGGATTAAGCAGAACGAGTACAAAGAGTTTAACGAAAGCGCTAAATATTCTCGGTATTAATGTAATTCATTATCCCGTGGATAAAGTGACTCATTATGAATTGATTCATGGAAATTATAACTTTACCATCCTGCAGGATTATGATGGAATCTCAGATATTACCATTGCTCCATATTATCGAGAATTAGATGAATTGTTTCCAAATAGTAAATTCATTCTAACTATCCGAGAAAAGGAAAAATGGTTAGAATCACTTAAACGTCATTGGGAAGATAGACCACCATATGATGATCCTAACCAAACAGAAACACATTTAAAGATCCGTCGTTTTCTCAGGGCAAGCGTGTATGGTGTATTAACCTTCAACAAACAAAGATTATCTAATGTATACGATCTTCATCATAAAAATGTGATGGATTATTTTAAAGATCGTTCTGAAGATTTATTAATTATTGATATCACTAAAGGTGAAGGATGGGAAAAGTTGTGTCCATTTTTTAAAAAACCTAAACTTGCTTCAGCATTTCCTCACGTTACTGATGAAGAAGAACTCATAGAGCTTTTATAATCTAATTAGATGAACTTACCTTAAAAATGCCATTAGAGAAAAGATTAAAGATTTGTTTCATCTCTGGAGCAGCACATTCTGGCTCCACTTTATTGGGATTAATTTTAGGAAGTCATAGTTCTACTTTTTTCATGGGAGAAGCAAACAAGGTTTCCTTTTTTACAGATCCGAATTTTGATCCTAAAAGAAAATATTGTCGATTATGTGGTAAAGAATGCAACATCTGGAGTAAAGTTGATCCAGAAAAGGATAACATATATGAACAATTACATAATATAACGAAAAAATCCATTCTTATTGATTCTACAAAAAATGTGGATTGGATTAATAGGCAGTTAGAAATCCTAAAAAATACCAAAATAGAAGCACAATTAATTTTTTTAAAGCGTGATCTTAGGGCTGTAATCAACTCTATGGCTCGAAAATATCCAAATAGGACTCTTGACCGTTTGATTAATGATTGGATCATCCAAATCACCAAAACAAAAACATTATATAATCTATTTCAAGGAAAGAAAATCGAAATCTTCTATGAAGATTTATCTTTGAATCCAGATCAAAATATAGAAGATTTATGTAATTTCTTGGAAATAACTTATAAGCCAGAAATGAAAGAATATTATAACAAAGATCAGCATTCAATAGGAGGAAATATTGGTACTCATTATCTGCTCATTAAAGTTAAGAATTCCAATGATGATTGGTTACTAACCGAAAGAAACGAATATTACTATCGAGATCACCCTTTTTCAATTCAGCTGGATGAAAGATGGAAAAGCGAATTGAACTCTCAAGATCAAGAAATTATTCTTTTAAAAACTGGTTCTTTGTTCAATGAATTCTCATGGAATTGATATAGTTTAATATCTTGATGAAATCATAAAAATATTAATATTTTAGATTATTTTCTGATTATGATGAACTCAAGAGAACGAATACAAACAGCCTTAAAATTTACGAAACCAGATAAGGTGCCTATTTTTGACATGGTTTCTGGTGATCTAATGCCTCTTCCAATCGTTCACTCTAAAAAATGGAGACCAGGATGGAATGAAGGTGAAGAAGGATTATTTCCTCATGTAAGAGGAGCATATAATTGGGAAAGACCTGATTGGGCTATTGAAAATCCTGAATACCAAGGAAATAATTGGAGAAAAATAAAACATGAAGAGATTGATCAATGGGGATGTATTTGGAACATGAAAGGTAATGATCAGGATATGGGTCATCCCGGAAGACCATCTCTTCCCAATTGGGATGATTTTGAAAATTATATCTCAAAATATACCCCTGATGCGAGTGAAGAAAGCAGATATGAACCAGCTCTTCAACTCAGAAATATGGTGGAAAATGATAGATATTTTACACTTAACTTGGTTAGTCATGGACCGTCTCAAGTTGTTGCCGCGATGAGGGGTTTTAATACATATCTTATAGATCATAAAAAGCACCCAAAAGAATTGAAAAGAGCGTTACAAGTAGTGGCAGATTATCACGTAGATATAATGCGATATAGCCAAAAATATGGTTTAAAAGCAGATGGAATTTGGGTCGTGGATGATTTAGGTGAACAAAAAGGACCATTCTTCAGTGCGCGAACTTTTAATAATTTATACGAGGATTCTTATAGAACAATCATAGATGAAGCTCATAATTTAGATTTGGATGTCCATCTTCATTGTTGTGGTAAGATTGACCCATTGTTAGAGCCATTAATAAAATGGGGATTAGACGCAATCGAATTAGATAGCCCACGAATGAGCGGATATAATGATTTACGACCATATCGCGGAAAGATAATGTTCTGGGGTTGCGTTAACATTCAATCTATTTATACACAAGGAACTCCAGATGAAGTAGAACGTGAAGTGTGGCACATGATGAGAAATTTGGGCACTAAAAATGGAGGATTTGGAGCATATTTTTACCCCACGCCAAGAGATATTAGAGCCTCGCGAAAAAACATTAAAGCATTTAAACAAGGATTAAAACGTTTTGGTACCTATGAAAAAATTCCAGATCATTGGTGGAATGCTCCCATCTCTGAGGAATGGGAAAATGATAAAGTTCCTCCCTTACCATCTTAATAAAAATCTCTCGATGAGATTCTTCTATAAAGGATTATAGTTTTGTATTCTGAAAAAAAAATGAAAATGAATCTCAAAGATTCATTTCTTCTATTTTAATTTTATTTTGTTTCGCATCTTCCTTTGAGACTCTATACATAAAAAAGAATGCAACTGTGCCAATAATTGATATTATCATGGGGATTATAGACATTTGAAACAATAACCCAAACTTTGCTGAATCACTATTTCCAGTTCCAAGCAGAGGATCATAACCTGTAAATCCTGCGACTACAGCAAAAATAATTGTCTGGAAAAAGTATGAAAATGCAGTGAAAAATTTCAATATTCCTGTATAACTCCCCTCTTCCCGTTTTCCTGAATTAACTGTAGCATTGTCTATTCCTTCAGCTCTTAGCAGACCAAATATAACCCCTGAAGTAGCGCTGAAACCTATAGCTGCAAAAATAAATACTAAAGTCAAGCTACTTATATTAGTTACAAAAACCAAGATCAAATAAGCGACTATATTAAATGACATTCCTAATATATAGGCTTTTCGAACACCAATTTTTCTAGATATCCAAGTCCATAATGGTGCAAGAAGAAATCCTACGCCATAAAGCATCAAAAGAGGTAGAGTTGTTGCTCCTATGTCTAATCCTAATGAATGCTCTACATAAAAGTTCAACCCATAAAGAAAGCAAGCCCCTGCTACAGACCAAGCGAAAGTTGCGATAGTAATTCCCATCCAATTGCGATCTTTAAAGATTCTCTTGAATACTTCTCCTAGTGGACTTGAACCTCTTTGTGAACTGTCCAATTCTGCTCGAAAATTTTTCATATTTGAGGATTCCCGAACAGCAAATAAAAAAGGTACCGCAAATACATAAGCTGCAATTACCACCGCAATAACTGTCCAAAGATAACCTAAAGAAACTATAAATCTTGGAATCGTTGCATTTATGATTATAGTCGCAATCCCCCCAATTATTGCACCTATAACGATTACTTTTCTTCGATGTGTATCTTCTCGGAACAAATCTGGAAATAGTGCCATATTATTGATTTCGACTGAAGTTAAGAAAGTCTCATATACTGCCATTATAATCATTAGCCATATCACAGAAGTAACTAAATCTAGTGAAATTTGGATAAAACATAAAATTAGGAAGATAGGACCTATTATTAAGCCGGTAATAATCCAGGGAAATCTTTTTCCGAATTTTTTAGTTAAACGCGTAGATTTATCAGCTAAATAACCAACAATAGGATCATTTAGCCCATCTATAATGGAATAGATTAAGTAAATAAGCGGGATCACCGTGGTGGGTATTAAAAGAACCGTTGTTGCATAAAATTGAATTTGTCCCCACATCGCAAAGAGTAAACCAGTGCTAATTCCTCCAAGCGTGTAAAAAACCATTCTCCTTGTAGGAATCTCATCAGAAAATTTCATTTTTTGATTTTCAGACATAATACACTTCTTTTTTAATTAATGAAATAAGATATGTTTAAGTTATATTTAAAGAAAGTGTAACTGAGAAAGCTAAAATTCTATTTTTTTTAATAAGATGATAATAACTATCATCAGTTATTTCGAACATGAGAATTAAAGCTTGTATGCCAGATATGAGATGATTATTCAATTTTTAATTTTATTATCATTTCGATTTGTACCGATCTAGGATTTTTTGGTATCCAATTCGGCTAAAGGGACATACCTTTATGCAAATGCTGCACCCATATTCATTGGCAAAATAAGGAAAACATTTGGATCTGTCAATATGTGTTATAAATCCATTGTCATTATACTTACGGTTAGTAAATATTGCCTGTGGCGGGCATTTTTTTACACAAATTCCACATGCGTCACAATATTGCTCAATCCACTGATGAGAGTTTTGTTTGGAAAAAGGAAGATTATTTATATTAGTTAATACCACTGCAATTCGAAACCTTGGACCAAATTCAGGTGAAATTAACAGACCATTTCTTCCATACCAACCCAATCCGGCACGAGCTCCCAAAGGAGGAGTAGACACCACACCTCCTAATGGATGAATTGCTTGCGACGCGAAACCTTTGTTTCGTATGTATTGAGCTAATTTTATTGCCTTTTTCCCAAGTGCATTATAAGTCTTCATCACCATTAATCCAGTTTTGATGTGTGGAGAAAGTTCCATTTTCTCTTTATCCATTTCTAACATGAGAACAATCGCATTTTTAAATAATACTGCTTTCTCTTGGAAGATATATTGAGGTTCTAAATCTGTAAATCCAATGCCATCAATACCAATGGCTTTTGCATATTGCTTAATATCCTCCAAGATTTCATCTGAAATTGTATCACTCGGGTGAGGTGGATTTTTTTTCAAGTCTTTCATCGATTTTTTAATTCCTTTTATATTTGCAATGATAATGGGAACCATTTTAAGATTCATGGATTTGGTCTCCAATCCTCTTTCCATTCGTTCCGCAAATCCAAAGGGGATATTAAATCTGTATTGGGCCTTTTGGGAATAACGTATAGTATTTTCTACATTAATCATTGAGTTTTCTGCTTCAATGATCTTTCCATAAAACCTATAAATGATACGTGGCAAGATTTTTTTCTTTAACAGCGACATGATTTTTCCTATTCAAGCGTATAGTGTTTAATGTATTAATTTGAAATACTATATAACTTTAAAGTTTATTGACCATTCCAGGGGTTTATTCAACGTGTTAGACGCTTTAAATATTATTGAGTTTTCAGTTGTAGAATAACTGCTTGTTTCTCCATTTGCACTAACGCTGCTGATGTTCTTAATTTCATTTTTGCTTAGTATTATTTTAATTTTCCATAAATCCTCTTTCAAAGGCGAATACCATCCAGAATATCCATTTATACTTTTTTCTAATCCAATTAGAGAAGAACTAAACTTATAATTATCTTTAGGGAGAGTAGGTCTAATTTCTACTCCTTCAGGAGTGAAATTAATTCCAATTAAACGAGTGACATCATATAACGGCCACGCATGAGGATGTAAATTAAAAACAGGAAAATCGGTCCAAGCTATTCCAATATGACCAAGATACTCCTCCCCGTTAACAATTTCTCTTTCTCCACTAATTAAACCTTCGTCAAATACGGTCTGCCCGGGATATTTAGATAGATCAGAGTTATATGTATCTGGACCGCTCCAGATACCATACCAAACATCTGGAAAAGTCTCAGCATGGTAAGCAAGCGTATTTTTTTTCCACTCATCCCAGCCCATCTGTCCGTCAACCAATGAGAGAGCCCATATTAAAGTACCATTTATCGAGGGCCATATACCAGCGTTCACACCCTGTCCTATATTTCTTATACTCTCAATTCCTTTGCTATGAAGTCTTGCACCAATTTTTGAAGGTTTTCGCACTAATTCGTTAATAGATTGAATTAAAATCTTCTTTTTGCTATCATCAAGTGCATTACCAATAATAGCCCATGGTTGGGGTTCCAACCACATCTGATCTTCACCTACCCAACCTAAATCTTCTGTTAACCAGGCTCTTCTAAGCCATTTTCCAATCCATTGTTTTCTTACAGCTTCTTTTTGTGACTCGGAATAAATTAGAACTTCTTCAGCTAATTCAGATTCTTTTATAAAATTAAGCATTTCAGAATACATTTTAAGTGAAAAAATAGCCATTGCTGCGTTTAAAACGCTTTCCCCTTCTTTTTGAATTTCTTTATGTTTCTCAGGTGGAATGTTTCCAATTACAACTGCATCGTTCCAATCTCCGTTGGAAATTCGTTGAAGTCCATGGTGCCCTGTTCCAGTTTTTTTAACTAGATGACGATAACATCTTTTTAACATTTCTGCGACGGTAACTACCTCAACTTGGGATCCATAAACAGGATATCGCGAAATTTTTTCTGAAAGGAAATCTATATCTCGTGTGCCAAGAATATATTCACTTGTTAGCCATAACAACCACATTTCTTGATCACTCGGTTTAAAAGGAACTGGTAAGATTTGTCCGCTACCAGTTATGCCATAAGGTATTTCACCACTCTTTCTAACTGTTTTAAGAATATACCTAATTACATTCTTAACAATGTTAGGATCGTTATATATAAAGGGTAACGCGTGCTGTAAAGGATCTCGAGCAGCTCCTTGAAATCCAATTATATACTGATAAACTTGACCTTGAGAAAGGATGTGTTCTTTAAAAAAACTATCGTAAGTCATAGCACTTCGCAAGTAGTAATAATGCCAAAATATCTCACGATTCATCCAAGCCTCATCAAATATTTCTAATTGTATTCTACTAGTTTTCCATTGCTCACAAGATTCCTCTAGCTTAACGGAGGTGTTATTTTTGTATTTATTAACTAATGACTCTAGCTCGAAATTACTAGGGAGATATCCGTATAAAAAAGAGAAAGTGTAACTTTCGCCCGGTTTTAAACTTAATTTCTGTTCTAAGAACATAGAGCTTTCTATACCGGTTGAGTTAAGACTATTATTAAGATCATTTTTTAGACCATCAGGAGATTCAACGCCACCTGAACCAAAAAAGACTTCACTATTCGTTTGCATTCGGCTAATTTCCGAGTCTAAGGAGACTAAAAATGTTTTATGAGGAAATTTATTATCAAAACTAGGTTGAAGGTTGTTCGGATCATAACTTTTGTTCAGATTTTCGAAATATCTTCTATCTTGAATTCCAGTACCATTCTTAATTGAGCTAAACTCGTGTTTGAGATTATCGCTTGATTCGTGCCGGATATCTCTTGGATGTCTATCAGATGTTTTCGCAAGGATTCCTGCAAATGCAGCAGAAGAAAACTGATATTCATAGCACCCCCAGTATTCGATCCAACGTAGATCTACTTGCTTTTTTCTATTATTGGTAATTTTGACTTGAGAAATTACACAGGGATCATCCCCAAAGGGTGCGAAAATAATTTGATTCACGGAATAACCTTTTCCACTCACTTTTTTTTGAAAATAACCAATTCCAAAAATTCGTTCAAATGAATCTGCATTTCCTGGATAATAAGTACTCAAATAATCATTGTTATCTGTGAGATACCCAAATCCTCCAGCAAATTGTCCTTTTTCGGGGTTAAACTCATTTAAATATTTTGGACATCCTTCATCTTGTCTTATTTGGACATATCCAAAATTTGAAACCACAGCAACTACCCTATCATTTCCAACTTGGTGTAGGTGTTCAGTTTTTGAACGCCACTTCTCATTCATTGGAGTAATTGCTTTAGAGTCATTGATTTGATCACAATTATAATAGTATGCGGGTAACCCATACTCATCTTCAATCCATTCTCCAAAGTAACCAGAGCCAAATGCTTTTTTTGACATTTAATATTTCATCTCGATTTCTAACAATTAATCATTAATTTTTAATAAAAAGCTATAAATACTTCAATAAATCTATTAAAGGACCCTGGTATGTCGGTTGGGATGAATTGGCATTCAAATTTGTATTAATACTGGGTACTAAATATGTTTTACATCCAAGAATAGAAGCTTTCATATCCTTTTCTTCATCTCCAACCATCAAACACGCTTCTGGAGGAAGATTCAAGAAATCAAATATTTGCTGATAATAAAATCGATGCGGTTTATTTGCACGCATATTTTCAATGCTGGTTATTAATTTGTAGTCAAAATCACCAACATTTGCCCACTCAAGGCGTTGTTGAATTGCCGTTAAAGGTATGATGGGAGTTGTAGCAATCACTACATCATACCCTTTTTCAAAAGCTTTAGACACTACGGAACGAGCTTCTGGTTTAATTTCAGTATGAACTTTCAATTTAATGAAATCATTTTTATAAAAATCATCAAAGAAAGGATTAACTTCATCTCTTGTGTATCCATTGAGTGGGAAAAAGATCTCTTCAAAAACTTGCTCATTTGTCATTTTTCCGTTATTTAAATCAATCTGATTTGAAGCTTTCATTAGTAAAGATATGAACTTGCTTGGTCGAATTATATGTTTTACTTTATTTGACAGAAGCTTCATATAAGTAGGAATAAATTCTTTTAAATCAACATCAATGAGTGTTCCATCAAGATCGAATAAAATTGCTTTGATATTTTTTAGAGTCATCTTTTTCAGATTTCCTTAAGTAACTTCAAGATACCTTTTCGTGTTCCTGCAACGACTCCTGCAACACCACCCCCAGATTCACTCTGTGCTCCAACATACCATAAATCTTGAATGGGTGTATGATGTGGCGGATTTTGCTGATTCATAATTGGAGCTAATCCTCCAAAACTGTGCTTCTCGACGAATATGCGAGATTTAAAATCCAATGGAGTCATTATCACCTTCGTTTTAATGTGTTTTCGAAGATCAGGAATTATTTTTTCAGCCTCAATAAGTAGTTTTTCTGCAAGTTCTTCCCTGCGTGAAGCCCAATCACCATTACTAAGAATAAATGGTGCAATAGTGTAAATAGTAATAGCATGATGTCCGGGAGGAGCCATTTCAGGTGAATGTTTTGAAGGAATGTATACTAAAAATCCCTCCTTTCCCTCATGATAATCACCCGACCTACACCGATGGACTGCTCCTTCGATATCATATGTACCATAATAATAACATAAAGCTGCACGCTGGTATGGAGTTGGATCCAAATCGATACCCAAATGTACCATTAATACGGATTCCATATGAACCAGATTTTGTACATTTTCTACAAAATCTGAAGGTAAGTATTCCTTTCCTACTAATTCAAAAAAAGTCTTATGAGCTCCACCACTTGCAATTACAATATCCGAATGAAATTCTTCCCCACTTTTAAGTTTCACTCCAAATGCTTTTTCATTCTTTATCAAAATTTTTTCAACTAAACAATCAGTTTGAATCTTTCCTCCATTTTCATTGATGTAACTTGCAAATGCGTTTACCAATTGCTCACAACCATTTTGGATGTAGTGATAACTAGGTAACTTTCCACCCTTAATTTTTAGTGGTATGCGTTTATCAAAAGCTGTCTCAACATTCGAGACAGGAACTCCTAATCCAGGGAACTCGCTTGGTTTTACAACAAAGTCAGCAAGGATTCCCATAAATACTGCTTTCAATTTTGGTTCGTTAAAAAAAGAATCCATAATTTCGGCAGCACTTTTATCCATATACTTCTTAACGCTTAAAAATTTAGGTAAAAGCTTTAATTTCAACCAGATAGAATTCAAACCTTTTGTCCATTCTAACCGATTGCTAAGAGCCATAAGTGTCATTAT
>Ga0307442_1000575_pt1 | contig 17973 bp, 19 predicted proteins | sample SalMarWE160430MG_FD_202143 | JGI IMG/M metagenome (GOLD analysis project Ga0307442, IMG submission 202143) | Salt marsh sediment microbial communities from the Plum Island Ecosystem LTER, Massachusetts, United States - WE1604-30 | ecosystem: Environmental > Aquatic > Marine > Intertidal zone >...
AGTGACCGAACATCAGGGGGAGATCAAGGAATGTGGGCGATGTGGAACGCTCAGCACCGCTGAGTTTCCCGAAGAGGTGAGGAACAAAGTCCAGTATGGGCCCGGTTTGAAAGCGACTGCTGCTTATATCAAGGGCTATGGGCTGCTGTCCTATGAGAGGGCGGCGGAGTTGTTCGAAGATCTGTTCGGGGTGCCGTTGAGTGGCGGGACCTTGGTACACATCGACCGGGAGATCGGGGAACGTTTGGAAGAAGTTAACGAGCGGATCAAGGAACAGATTCTGGACTCCCCGATCGTGCATTTTGATGAAACAGGAATGAGGATCGAAGGAAAGCTGCACTGGGTGCATGTAGCCGGCACCGAGGAGGCGACCTATTACATGCCGCACGGGAAGCGGGGAAGCCAAGCCATCGACGCCATCGGGATTCTCCCGCGCTTTAAAGGTATAGCGGTGCACGACGGGTGGAGCAGCTATTTCAACTATGGGTGTGACCATGCGCTGTGTAATGCTCATCATCTGCGGGAACTGACCTTTGTGGATGAACAAGAGGGGCAAGGGTGGGCCAAACAGATGATAGAGTTTCTGCTCGAGGTGAAAGAAAAGAAGGAGAAACGCAAAGGGCAGAGGTTTTCTGTCAAACGGATCCAAGAGTTCGAGCGGCGATATCGCGAAATTGTAGCGATGGGCATGGCGGCAAATCCTCCCCCGGTGGAGGCGGGAAAGAAAAAGAGCAAAGCGGCGAATCTGTTGGACCGATTACGACAGCACGAAAAGGCGGTGCTGGCATTCATGTATGATTTCTCTGTGCCTTTCAACAACAATGCTGGCGAAAGAGATATACGGATGATGAAGGTACAGCAGAAGATATCCGGAACATTTCGAAGTTTCGAAGGGGCGCTCTCGTTTTGCCGAATTAGGAGTTACATCTCGACTGTAAAGAAACAGGGTTTGAATGTGATGGCGGCACTGCAGGATATTTTCTCAGCCACGAAGTTATTGCCTGAGCTATGCTAATATAGCTGAACAGTTACGAATAATTTATCATGTACCCACCGGAATGGTGGACTCGCATGGGCTGAATGCTTTGGGGTAAAGGGTGAAGATTTTCGACAGTGACATGCCGGAAGAAACATACTGGAACAGCCTCTTTGATGTTGAAACGATTGTGAAGTGGTTGGACCTCGAAAGGATATCAGATTCCGTAGTTGAAATCGGTTGCGGATACGGCACCTTCACGGTACCAGTGGCAAGAACTTTCTCGGGTATCGTTCATGCGTTTGATATAGAACCTGCAATGATTAGAAGAACAAAACAGAACATAAGAAGATCACGGCTCAGAAATGTTCATTTCCATGATCGGGACGTCGTGGAAAAAGGAACCGGATTAGGGACAGAAAGCATCGGCATGGTGCTGCTCTTCAACATCCTGCATTCAAATGAAAAAGTTCTACTACTACGAGAAGCCTCCAGAATACTGAAGTTGAATGGACGTATAGCGATGATCCATTGGAGAAAGGATGTTGAAACGCCTCGTGGTCCAAGCGTTGAATCACGTCCAGACCCAAAAGTGATCCTTGATTCTGCAAGCAGCTTGAATTTGTTATTCACCGGCAACAGCAGAATTCTGGAGCCGTATCACTGGGGTATGCAACTGACAAAGGGAGATAACGGATGAGGGTTGGGATTATTCTTCAAATAAATGTATCCGAAGGAGCTTGGAATGCGATTCGGTTCGGTACTGCGGCCTTGAAGGAAGGTCATGAGGTGAAGATATTCTTGATAAGTGCCGGTGTTGATGGCTATAATGGAGTCGCCGAATATTCGATGGAAAGCACTTGAACACGACGAAGAAGAGGAACAATCTGCAGGGGATGAAGCATCTCACATTGAAGAGCACCGTGGATATGATATAGAGGATTTTCAACGGGCGGCTGTTGACGGAAAGCATCCCGATGGGAAATCATTGAAGGACGATATGCCCAGATGGAACATAAGTGAAGAGGACCTTGTCGATCTTGCTGATTACCTTAAGTCATTACCGTGATTGATTCTCAGCTTATTATTCCGGGCTATTATCGCATATACTTGTAGACCTACCGACTACAGAATCATCAAAAGGGTGAGATACAGACTCGCAGAGGATCGCGAGCGAGCCAAAAATGATATAAACTTGACAGTTTTAATAATATTTGTTAAATTATAGATACACCCCTGGGGGGTGGGGAGACCCAGAGCATGCCTGGAGGTGCAAAGATGCCAGAAGAGATCGGGACAGTCATTAAAAAAACAGGTAACACAGCTACAGTTCGCATTCCACGAAATACACTGTGTACCGGATGTCATAGCTGCATCCTTAGCCAGGACGGCACTTCTATGACTGCGAAAGCCCACGATCCCCTACAAACTAATATAGGTGATCGTGTAAAAATAGAGGAAAGACAATCAGGACGTATTAAAGCAGGCTTTCTTCTTCTCATCCTACCACTGGTTGCTTTCATTCCAGGTTATTTTGCCGGAGTAGCAATTTCTAAATTGACTGACATACTAACCCGAGAAGCGTGGGGAGTATTCATCGGTCTCGCTGCGTTTTCTATTCCGTGGCTCATTTTGTTTCTGCTCGATAGACAAAGGATTAGAAAAAGATCATATCAAATGCATATTGTGGGCATTCTGAAAAGGAGTACGTAATCAATGAATCACGATAACAAGGGGCTCGATACTGATGTGGTTTTTGCAACCTCGCAGGAAGAGAAAAAAGGCCCCCATCCGGTCAATACAGAAGCCTTGAAGCGGCTGACAAACATAGAGGGACAAATCAGAGGAATCGAGCGCATGGTCGAGAATGAAAAGTACTGTGTGGATATTCTTACCCAGATTTCAGCAGCCCGTGCGGCGCTCAATCGAGTGGGAATGCTGATTCTAAAGCGGCACATTAAAAATTGCGTTTCCGACGCTATCAAGAAAGGCGGTTCTGATGGAAACGAAATCATTGATGAACTTATGCATGTTCTTTCAAAAGAGGAAATCTAGCCGGGGAAAATCACATCCGTTTCGAACAAAAAAACTAATGAAGACGGATGCTGACCACCCCCTTTAACCAAATGGTTCAAGGAGAGTTGTACTATGGGTATGTTGGTCTTATTAGTAGTCATTGTAGCCGCCGGCGCCTTCGCATATTCTTATTACCGTAAGCGCGGCGGGAAAGGATTGTTTTCACAAGAAAACCATGAGGCCGTGGATCTAGCCAAGCGGCGTTATGCGAATGGTGAGATCTCCCGCGAGGAGTTTGAGCAGATCAAGCAGGACCTAGAAGTCAATCGGGAGGAGGGATGAGAGAGTCCCTAAACCAAGAACACGGACCCATGCACTCCAGCGCGGAGCACGAGACCATGGCGCACTTAAGCCACACCAAGGAGCACCGCGCCGGGGGCGCCCACGCCCAGAAATCTCCCAGCGGTCATCACGACCACAGCGCCCATCACAGGATGATGATCCGGGACTTCCGGCGTCGGTTCTACATCTCAACGGCCGTCACTGTTCCCATCCTGGCGCTTTCCCCACTGATCCAGCAGATCTTGGGTTTTCAGCTCTCGATTCCCGGAGGGGCCTATGTGCTTTTCGGCCTATCCAGCTTCGTGTTCTTCTACGGCGGTTGGCCGTTTCTCAAAGGGCTGGTCGAGGAGATCGGCGGTAAGCGTCCGGGCATGATGACCCTGATCGGAGTGGCCATATCGGTAGCCTACGTGTACAGCGCGGCGGTCACCTTCGGTCTGGAAGGCCAACCCTTCTTCTGGGAACTGGCGACGCTGGTGGACATCATGCTGGCCGGGCACTGGATCGAGATGCGCTCCGTGCTGAGCGCATCCAGCGCACTGGAGAAGCTGGTCAGGCTCATGCCTGACAGCGCGCACCGAAAACGCGGAGAAGAGGTCGAAGAGGTGCCGCTGTCGGAGGTGACGAAGGGCGACATCCTGGTGATCAAGCCGGGTGAGAAGGTCCCTTCCGACGGTATGATCGTAGGCGGCCACAGCTACGTGGACGAATCGATGCTTACCGGCGAGTCCCGACCCGTGGAAAAGGCCGACGGGGATAAGCTGATCGGCGGCTCGATCAACGGCGACGGGGTTCTGGAGTTGGAAGTGCAGGGCACCGGCGAAGAGAGCTATCTCGCCAAGGTCATCGATCTGGTGCGAACCGCGCAGGAGGCCAAGAGCCGCACTCAAGGGCTGGCCGACCGGGCGGCCTTCTGGCTGACTATCGTCGCCATCACGGTAGGAGTCGCCACGCTTCTGGCGTGGCTACTTTTAATGGGCCGGGACCTGGAGTTCTCCATCGCCCGCATGGCCACCGTGATGGTGATCACCTGCCCCCATGCCCTGGGGCTGGCAATTCCCCTGGTCGTGGCGGTGTCCACGGCCAAGAGCGCCCAGAACGGACTGCTCATCCGCAACCGAACCGCCTTCGAGAACTCCCGCCGCATCACGACGGTGCTGTTCGACAAGACCGGCACACTCACCGAAGGCAATTTCGCAGTGTCGGACGTTCAGCCCCACGGAGACGGCCACGACGAAAACGAGGTCCTGCGGCTGGCAGCCAGCCTGGAGCAGAGCTCCGAGCATCCCATCGCCCGCGGCATCCTGAGGCGGGCCGAGGAAGCGGGAGTTGAGTTGCTCGCCGTGGACGAGTTCACAACGATCAAGGGCAAGGGCGTCGAGGGTACCGTCGAGGGGCACAAGGTGGCCGTAGTCAGCCCGGGATACCTGAAAGAGCAGGGTCTGGAGCTCCCCCGGGGGGCCGAGGCGAAAGCAGGGGTGACCCGGGTATTTGTCCAGGCCGACGGGGAGGTCGTTGGCTCCGTCGGGCTCTCTGATGCCATTCGGCCCGTGTCCCACGACGCGATTCGGAACTTGCAGAAGCGGGGGATCAAGTGCTGGATGATCACCGGAGACAACCGGGAGACGGCGGCGGTGGTTGCCGAGGAACTGGGAATGGACGGGTTCTTCGCCGAGGTCCTCCCGGAGCAGAAGCAGGACAAGGTGGCGGAGTTGCAGGGCAAGGGAGAGTTCGTGGCCATGACCGGCGACGGGGTCAACGATGCTCCGGCGCTTGCCAAGGCGGACATCGGCATCGCCATCGGCTCCGGAACGGACGTGGCCGCTGAGACGGCGGATATCATCCTGGTGAACTCCAATCCTCAGGATGTGACCACGCTGATCCTCTTCGGCCAGGCTACCCATCGCAAGATGGTGCAGAACCTGGCTTGGGCCACAGGCTACAACGTGGTGGCCATACCACTGGCTGCGGGGGTGGCCTACGGTGCCGGCATCCTGCTGTCCCCGGCTCTTGGGGCGGTCTTCATGGCCGTAAGCACGATTGTCGTGGCAATCAATGCCCGCCTGCTGCGGGTGAAAAAGGGCGAACAGCACAAATAGAGCACGATCGTAGGAAGCATAGGAGGTCTTCAGATGAACGTGAGAAATACGCTATGTCCACAGACCATCGGCCTTCTAAAATGACGAAAGCCGCTCGATTGAACGGCTCTCTATCTCTTTACTATACAATTATTTAATTTGGGCGATACTGGATTTGAACCAGTGACTTCTACCGTGTGAAGGTAGCACTCTCCCACTGAGTTAATCGCCCCGGTGCTTGAGAACCGAATCAGTGATCCGGTTCTCAGTTTGCACGCATTTTATATCCTGATTTTTTCGTCCTGTCAATGTTTCGGCGGCGAAAAAAATGCGGACGTCGCTGGGCCACAAACGGGACAACTGGGGGCAGCCTCAAGCCACGGCGTTGAGGATCAGATCCAAGGCCGCGGCCTCGGGGTAGGCGCCGACCATGGGCTGTGGGCTTTCCCCGATCACCGTGTGGGGCACGCCGGAAACCTGGTACTTGTTGGCCAGGTGGGGGAACTCTGTGGCTTCCACCATGGAGGCGGTGACTTTGGGCGACTCCATCGCCATGCGGAAGGCCTGCACCACCGCCCGGGGGCAGTAGGGGCAGGTCGGAGTGACGAATACCTGCAGGTGCACCGGCTTGCTCAATCCTTTGAGCCTCTCCTTTCCGTTGGCGGACAAGCCGGATTCACCCTTGGAGACGATCTCGATGCTCTCCAAAAGGGACATGAACTCGTAGCCGGCCGGTATTCCGTAGAAGCGGATACCGTAGTCCTTGTCTCCTTCACCGAAAACGCCTATAGCGGGGATCTTGTCGATGCCCAGCTTCCCGGCTTCGGCTTCCTCCTTCAGGAAATCTTTGACCTCCACGGTGATCTTGTCGGAGAGGGCGGCTACCTCCTCCACCAGTTCCCGCGTTTCCCTGCAGAACTGACACTCAATCTCCTGGGTAAACATAACCAGCTTGACCGGACCGGTCAGCTTGGCCAGCCGATCGCCAACGGCCTTCTTATCCTTGTCGCTTATCATTGCCATGATCGCTCCTCCTCAATCTGAAGTTCTTGTAATATAGAAATATTACTATATATTATTCTTACCTAAAGATACAAAATTCCGTTCAAAAAGCAAACCACGATGGCAAATACACTGCTTTTCGATTACACTAAGAGCTATCATAGCGGGGAAAACCTATCATGGAAATGGCTCTCTATATCGGTACAGCTATTTTAACAATCGCCTGGTCGGTTTGGACCTATCTCACCTGGTCTGATCGCGCCCGCCTGGAAGACTATACGGGAAAGCGTTTCTACCTCATCGCTTCACCAAGCGGCTATTTTCTCCTCCTTGCCCTGGCGGGCTGGCAGCGGGTTCAGGTGATACGGCTGGACCTCATCGGGTTGGCCGTATACGACATCCTGATCGTTCTCTGTTGGATCCCCCTACTCATCGCCCGGGGTTTGAAGGCCAGTCAGTTCAAGAAGATGTACATACGGTTGCTGGCTTTCTTCAACGTCGTGGCGGTGCTCCTGGTAGCCGGTATTTTTCTTATCCGACTTTTTCCGCCGCTGCTGATCCGGGTTTCAGACTTCATAAACCAGGGGATTCGGCTCGATTTCTTCAAATTCGCCTGGATCGGCCTGGATCCGGAGACCCATGAAAGGGACTTCATCTCCATGGCCAACAAGATCCTTATCGCCCTCTTCTCCTACATTCCGATCACCGTGCTGCGCACGTTGTACACGCACCGCCAGATCAGCCGCCAGCGCAAGTGGGTAACCATGGAGATCAACGCCCTGAAGCGGAAAATCGAACAGCTGGAAAAAAAGAGCAAGGAATAGAGCCCTCCCGACTTCTCAACAGTCCACAGCACTCCCGCTGAACTTGACAACAGGGAACAATCTATACTACCTTTACATAGACAACCTATGCATAGAAAAGCTAGGTATTAGATGCTCTTCGTTTCCTTCCGGGTTATTTCCCTTCTCCACCTCCTGACCGCCCTCGGAGCATTGGCCATCCTGACCCTGTCCCTGGCCAATATCCTCTGGCTTCGGTCAAGCAGTCACAAACCCGTGTCAACGGACCGAGGCAAGGTGTCGGTGCTCATTCCGGCCCGGAACGAGGAGGCGAACATCCGCCGCTGCTTGGATTCCCTGCTGGATCAGAGCTATGCAAACTTTGAGATCGTCGTACTGGACGATTGCTCGGAAGACCGGACCTGGCAGATCATAGCCGAGTACGCCCGCCGCTTCCCCGCTCGCCTGCAGGCGGTAAAAGGCGCGCCGCTGCCACACGGCTGGTGCGGCAAAACCCACGCCATGCAGCTGCTCTCCCGCTACGCCAGCGGCGATTATCTGCTGTTCACCGATGCCGACACGATCCACTCTCCGGAAAGTCTGGCCTGGGCGGTCACCAATATCAATGACCACGACGCCGATTTTCTCTCCGGCTACGTCCACCAGGATCTACAGTCCTTCGGTGAGGCGCTGATCGTTCCCACCACCTATATCATGAGCGCGATCGTCATGCCCTTTTGGCTCATCCCCAGGTCCAATTCCAGCATGCTCACGATGGCCGTGGGTCAAATGGTGATGTTCCGGCGGAGCGCCTTCGAAGCGATTGGCGGGTACTCCTCGGTTGCCGAGCAGATCAGCGAGGACGTCTTTGTTGCCAGGGCCGTGAAGAAGGCCGGATTTCGTACGGTCTTCCTCGATCTCCAGGACCATGTGAGCTGCAGGATGTACCAGGGATACAGGAACTCATTCGAGGGAATCGGCAAGAACATCTATGATTTTTTCAAGAACCAGCCGACTTTCTTCGCCTCGGTGGCCTCCGCCCTGGTGGCCTTCATCGTGCTCCCCCTGATCCTGGTTCCCATAGAGATGCATACGGGAAATCCCCTGCTGCGCCTCTCGGTCTTCAGCGTGCTTTGTTTCGTCGTAGCCTGGTCACTGACACTCTACGACCGCGGCCTGAAGTGGTGGGTGCCGCTGCTCTATCCCCTGACCTTCGTGCATCTGCTCTATATGGCCTGGAAGAGCTTCGGCAGAGCCGCCGCGAACGTGGGCATCGTCTGGAAGGGGCGGGTGTTCAAATAATCATGGCCTACAAACGGGGCCAAAAAATCGCAGCCTTCGGCTCTTCCTTTATCCCGGCAAGGGTGATATTTCACTTCACCCTCCTGCTGGTCCTGTTAGTTGACCGGCTGATCTTCCGCTTGAGAATCGAAGGAAGGGAACGGCTGCAGAGGGTGGCCTTCGGCCTGTTGGTGAGCAATCACACCCTGGTGCTGGATCCGGGAATCATCGCCCACGTGCTTCGGCCTCGACGTACCTATTTTACCATGTTGGAGGAAACCGCCTGCATCCCGCTGCTCGGGACCTTCGTTCGCCTGCTGGGAGCCGTCCCGATACCGGCCAGCTCCGGGGCTATACGTATCCTGGAGAGGGCGATACGCACGAACCTGCGGGATCTGCCCTTCGTGCACGTCTTTCCCGAAGGGGAATGCTACCTCTGGAATCAGGAAATCGAGGAATTCCGGCTGGGAGCCTTCTACCTGGCCTGCCGGCTGAGACTGCCCGTAGTGCCTGTCACCACCGTGCTTCATCAGCGGCACTGGCTGGGGCGTGAATCCCTCCACTTCGCCGGCCGCACCCTCCGCATCCCCCCTCAGGTTACCGTCGTAGTAGGAGAACCCGTCTATCCCAACGGAGCGGAGAAATCCCTCAAGCGGGAGGCCACGGAGCTGAGCCGCGAAGTTCGTTCGGTCATGCAGCGTACGATCGATCGTCGCGGCGGAAGTAAAAACATGTCCAAAGGCAGGATGCCCCGCCTGGCGGCTCAGCAGACCTAACCGGCGGATGGCGCCGGGAGTGCGAAACGGTTAGTCGGTGACGGGTCAGGCCCGCGGGAGAATCACCGTGAAGGTACTGCCCTCGCCGAGGCGGGAATCGACCCGGATCGATCCATTGTACTCGCCGATGATCCGCTTTACCGTGGCCAGTCCCAAGCCGGTGCCGGGAATGCCGGAAGTATGGGGATTCTTTATCCTGTAGAACTCCGCGAAGAGTCCCTTCATCTCCTCCGCGCTCATACCGATCCCCGTATCCCGGGCCTCCACAGCCACCGACTCATCGTCCTGCCGCATGATGAGCGAGAGGGATCCCCCATTCCGGTTGTACTTGATCCCGTTTGAGATCAGGTTCATGGTGATGCGATCAAGATCCTTCCGATCCATACGGACCGGATACTCCGCTTCCCGGGCTTCCAGGGTCAGGGTTATTCCGCTGCGATCCGCCTGAGCCTGGAAAAACTCCAGCTGGTCCCGAAGAACGGCTTTCAGGTCGAGCCTTTCGATCGATTTTTCTACCTTGCCCGCCTCACTCTGATTGAGAAACAGCAGGTCCCGAATCAGGTCCAGAAGAGCCTCCCCACGGATCTTGCTTCGCTCCATCATTTCGTGGATTTTGTCCGCCTGGCCGTCAAACATCCCGGTCAGTATGATATTGATGTAGTTGATGATGGCGGCGATCGGGCTTTTCAGCTCATGTGCGACCATGGAAATAAAACGGGTCTTGTCCTGCTCCGCCTGCCACTGCCGGGTCACATCGTCCAGTATGACGATAACTCCCGCGTTCTCTCCGTCCCGCAGGTAGGGATTCACCCGGATCTCCAGCATTCGCTCCCCTACCTGTTCCCAGCGGATCGTCGCCTCATCCCGGGGGGATTCGGAATCAAGGATACCATCGATATTTTTCTGAATTTCCTCGCTCAGAGCGAGCTCCTTGAGGGTCAACCACGGTTGGTAGCGGACCGAGAGGAAACTCTCCGCCTTCGGGTTCATGAGCACCGGCTCCCGGTTGATGTTCAGAACCACAACACCCTCGTGCATCGAGTTGATCAACTGGCTGGAGAGGTTGCGTTCGCTGGCCAGCTCCGTCAGGTACTTCTCCCGTTCGAGAATCAACCTGCGCTGGCTGACCGCCCGCTGCACTACCTGTTTCAGATCCTTTGGCAGAAAGGGTTTGACCAGAAAATCGAAGGCGCCCTGACGCGTAACCTCCATGGCCGCCTCAACAGTGGCCAGGGCGGAGACGATAACGATCACTGTCTGCCGCCCGAGGGTTTCTTTGATGTAGCGGGTCACCTCGAAACCGTCGATTCCGGGCATCTTCAAATCGATCAGAGCCAGGTCGTAGGGGTTGGCCTTGAGGAGCTTGATCGCCTCCTCACCGTCTTCGGCCAGGTCCACCTGATAGCTGTTGCGCTCCAGCACCCGACGCATACCTTCCCGCATGCCCTCCTCGTCATCCACTACCAGGACCCGCAAGGTTTCTTGCATGAAATTCACTCCGCCAGGTATTGTTCGATTGTATTCAGCAGATCCTCCAGCGGCACCGGTTTGGTGAGGATCCGGTCGGCCTTCATCCAGCTTCGGGCTTTTTCGTCGTACGAATCCGGAGTGAAGCCCAACTTGTCGCGGGCGGCAGTCTGCATGATGATCGGAACCTCCGCGAGCTCCGGGTTGTCCCGCACCTTGGCGCAGAACACGAAGCCGGCGTCGTAGTGTTCCATCATCAGATCGACGAGGATCAGGTTCGGGGTGAAGCGTCGCAGAATCTCCAAGCCCTCCGCCGCCCCCCCGGCTGTCAGCACCTCATAACCTCGAGCCTCCAGAAAGACCTTCTGTCCCTCCTGAAGGTCGGGATCATCATCAATTATTAGAATCTTTTTCAAAGAGTCATCTCTCCCGTACTTGTGAGATTCACAGTCGGCCGGTCGGTCCCGGGACTAGAGGGAATCCAGCATCGATTCGGCTCTCCGCCCGGTTTCCGAGGACGGATCCAGAGCGTATGCCTTGCGAAGCAGCGCTTCAGCCTCGGCTTTCCGCCCGAGTTGGTTGCTGCAGAACGCTGAGAGGAAGTAGATGGTCTGGCTGTTCTGGTGATCCGGGAAACGCTGCAGGAAGGGATCGAAAAGCTCCAGGGCGGCCTGGTAGGCCTGCCCCTCCAGGAGTAGTTGTCCCTTGAGCAGCACGTAATCGCCGTAGTGAGCCATCAGATGGGAGGGCTCGGTCTCGTTCAGGTAACGCATGGACAGTCCGGTCTTGCCGTCCATGGCGTAGGCATACCCTATGTAGAAAAGGTACAGAGAACGGCTGGGCTCATCAGCCAGCTCGAGGGCTTCATCGAACTGCTCCACTGCTTCCTCGTAGCGTTCCTCCTCCAGCAGGGCCTTGCCCCGATCCGCCGCTTCCTCCTCCTCATCCATCCAGTCGAAGCCGAGGTCATCGGTGGCTTTCTCAGCGCGTATTCCCATGGCGGTGCTCTCGATCTCCGGCTGTCCGCGGAAGAGGTTGCGGATTTTCCCTCGGACTATCTGCACGATGCCCCAGGAGGAAACCTGCCGGGAGCTGTTCGCCAACTCGGAAACGAGGTACGTACCCTCCTCACTGAGGGTGATCCGTATGCTTCCGGAGGACAGCTCGGCCACCGAACCGGGACCGATGCGCAGGCTTGAGTCTGCCGAAACAACCGTTCCCATCTCGGCAGGCTGCCAGCGATCCTCCGCCTGCACCTCGACGGTCCCATAAACATAGTCCACCGAGTAATCCAGACAGAAAACAGCGGTCGGGATCAAGAGCGCGAGCAGCAGGACCGTGGTCTTTAGCTTCATCGATACACCAGCCTTATCATCATTATAACCGATCTTTCCCGCTCAATGCCACCGGCCTGAAGCGCGTTTAGTGCCGGATCTCCTGACCCCGGCTCAGCAGCAGAAATACGCCGATACAGAGGACCACCATCACCAGGAAGCCGGCTACCAGAACAATCACACTGCCGATCCCGAAGCTCTGCTGCACCGCGCCGACGATCTTCACGGCAAAAGCACCTGCACCGAAGGTGATCGTGAACTTGATCCCGTAGCTCATAGAGCGCCAGCGCGCGGGAGTTAGATAGGCGAGCAGGCTGTTTTCGATGGGTTGCACCCCGACTGTGAAAAGTACGAACATGCCCGCCGCCGGGATCAACAGAGCGTTTTCCAGAAATGCCGTGGCCAGGATAAAGGGCAGGGCGGCGCAGAAGAAGATGAAGTAGGCCCATTTGAGGCTGTGGCGATCCGCCACCCGACCGCCAAGGGCCTGGCCGAAAATCCCCAGAACATAGACGCCCGTGGCGATGAGGGTAGCCACCAGGGTTTGGAAGGCCGGCAGATCCTCCACTGCGGCAAATCGCCGGGTCAGGAGATCGCGGAGGAATCGACTCACATCTCCGAGCCGGGATTCGAGAAAAGTCGGCAGGATCACCGTAAAGCTCCTGTACATCAGCCCGGCAAACAGCACCCCCACGCAGAAGATCACGAACAGGCGCAGGGCGGTACCGGAGGTCAACTTCTCAACCTTCTTGACCTCGGTTCCCCTTTCAACGGAGAATGGAGTCACCACCCCTGCGATACCTACCAGCAAACCCGCGGCGCCCAGAATGATCACCCCTCGGCGCCAACCGATCAGATAGCTCAGCAGTCCGGCAACGAAGGGTGCGCTGGCCATCCCGACGTTGCCCCACACACCGTTGATACCCATAGCCCTGCCCCGTTTCCGGATCCCCTGAGACACCAGGGCCAGCCCCGAAGGGTGATAGGCCGAGCAGCCGATCCCCACCAGGGCGAAAGAGGCTGCGATGAGGGGAAGAGAACCCACCAATCCGGCCAATATGATTCCCGCGGCCGCCAGGAGCATTCCCGTGTTCATGGCCCACTTGTGTCCCAGATGGTCACTTATCCAACCCCAACCCAGAGCCAGAAGTCCGTAGAGCAGATACATCCAAAAACTGATGTTCAGCACAGTGGCAATCGGCAGCTGCAGATCCCGGCTCATGGGCATCACCAGAGCGGGGAACACCAACACGTAGAAATGAGAGAGAAAATGGGTGGCTGAAGAGAAAAAAAGGATCCGCCGTTCCTGTGGATTCATCGGCTGCCTCCGCTGCATCATCTAGGCCGTCCGAGGGATTATAGCCCGATCGGGCATGGGAGAACAGCGGGTAGGCGCACAAGATTGACAGCTGCGATCTTTTAGGCCACTATCGCAGAGGCAACATCCATGAAAGAGCCGCTGGTACAACGTCTGGTCGATTTTTCCGTCCGTCGTTCATGGATCGTGATCCTGATCACCGCCATCCTCTCTCTGTTCCTGGGCTACCATGCCCTCCACATCCAGGCGGACGCGGACATCTTCAATATGATCCCCCGCAAGACCAAGGTGATCGAGGACATCGACAGGTACAGCACGAACCGGGATACCGGACAGATCCTGATCGCCGTGGAGGGGCGGGATCTAGCGAGAGGGCCGGCGGCTGCATCCGGTCACCGCGGCCCCGGGCGGCCGGGCGCCGAGCAACGAGGCGGAGCTTCAAGAGTTCAAGAGTCTCCTGCTGTCCGATCCACTTGCCAGGAACCTCGTCTTGTCGGGGGATCGGAGCGCTCTATGTGCGATCTTTCCCGTTGAGTATCAAGAGGACTACAGCAGGTTGCTCAAGATGGTGGAAACTTCGCGCTCCACCCTGGAGAGACACTACACGGTGTACATCACCGGAGCACCGGTGATTCTGCACACAACCAAGACCGCATTGCTGGGGGATGTGCCCAAGTTCCTGGTCTTGTCCGTGATCGTGATCCTGGCCATCCTCTACCTGAGCTTTCGGTCTCTGCGTTCGCTGGGGCTGCCCCTGATCGTAGTCGGGTTGGGCACGCTCTGGGCCATGGGAACCATGCACCTGCTCGGATTCAAGCTCACCGTGGTGAGCATCATGGTACCTCCCCTCGTACTCACCCTGGGCAGCGCCTACAGCATCCACATCCTCAACCAATACTACCGGGAGGCCAGAGTCAAAGGGGAGGACAAAGCCTGGATTGCCCAATCGGTGGGACACATCAACCAGACCATCCTGCTGGCCGCCCTGACCACGATCATCGGCTTCTCCAGCCTGGCCTCGGCCAACCTGTCCCAGATCAAGGAGTTCAGACTGGCCACCAGCATCGGCGTCGTCTACTGTGCACTGCTCACCCTGTTTTTCTTTCCGGCGATTCTTCGCCTGCTACCTGTTCTCCCTCACCCAGCAGCTCAAGCTGATGAATCTGAAGCTGACCGGGAAGTTCGCCATCCCGCAAAAGCCGGGCGCCGATCCTGCTCACCTCTCTGTCCCTGGTGGCCGGGTTATTGGTGCTGTGTTTTTCCCACTTTCTCCCGATCCTCTACTTCGGGATCCTGGTATCCCTGGCTCTGGTCACCACGACTGTGGGTGCGCTGATAATTCTGCCGGCGCTTCTATCCTTCGGGAACCGATAGGAGTAATCGATAGAATTGGTCGACGGGTGCCGGTTTTACTACTGCCGGCCACCGGGAGGACCGAGGATCTCGGCCCAGACCACGGCTCGTTTCAGGGGCGGCAGTCTCTCGAGCCTGGCCGTGATGGAGGAACGCTCCCCGGGCGCTGCTTTGACGGCCCGATGATCCGACCGCGCCCTCGCCTCCATCCGCTCCCGCAAATTCTGTGTTTCCCGGGGTACGGCCATCCGGCTTGTGCCGTCCGGCAGGCGGGAACCGCGGTCAACGGCCACCCGGCTTTGCGCCGCAGGTCCAACCACCGGTCGTGGCACCGGTGCACTCCGTGGCTGCATCGTGGCTGTCTGGGATTTGAAATCATTCAGAGAAAGGGGTGGCGGATAGGCGTAGCTCTCCCGGGAGGTGACTTGGGGCCTTCGGGGCTGCTGTGGTGTGAAGGTCGCCGCTGAGGCGGGTGTCCGCTGTTCGGCTTCCGGGTATTGTTGGGTTTCCCGCTGCCAGGGGAATTGGGTGGCACGGGTTGGTCCCGGCGCCCGGGCTGTCGCGCCCGGGGCTGTCTCCTCCCGGCTGGAAACAGACCGGGGTGCCGGCCCGGCACCGGCGGTCCTGGTCGCAGCCGCCGATGGATGCGTTCCCTCTGCAGCCCGAGCCGGCGCGCCCCCAGCGGCACCCTCCCTCTGTTTCCGCCTTCGGGCGGCCCGGGCGCGCAGGAATATCGAGATCACCGCGACCAGCAGGATCGGAACAATGGTGAACAGACCTTCAAAGGCTTGGGCGCGAAGCACGTCCTACTCCTCCTCCGGCTTTGCCTGACCCTCTTCTCCGATGCTCTGCCGCATCTGCGTGTCAGCCTGGATGTTCCTCAAGCGGTAGTAGTCCATGATGCCCATGTTGCCGCTGCGGAAGGATTCGGCAATGGCTTTGGGAATCTCCGCCTCCGCCAGCACAACCTTGGCCCGATTCTCCCGCACCAGGGCGGACATCTCCTGCTCCCGGGCTTTCGCGGCGGCCCGCCGCTGCTCCGCGATGGCCTGGAAGCGCCGCTTGTCCGCCTCGGCCTGGTCGGCCTGAAGCTTGGCGCCGACATTCTCCCCCACATCCACGTCGGCGATATCGATGGACAGGATCTCGAAGGCTGTTCCCGCGTCCAAGCCCTTCTGGAGCACGGTCTTGGAGATGTTATCCGGATTTTCCAGCACATGCTTGTAGGATTCCGCCGAGCCGATGGTGGTGACGATACCCTCGCCTACGCGAGCGATTATCGTTTCTTCAGTGGCGCCACCGACCAGCCTCTCGATATTGGCCCGCACCGTAACCCGTGCCTTGGCCTTCAGCTGGATGCCGTCCTTGGCCACCGCGTCGATCGTGCCCCGGCTCTTCTCCGGATTGGGACAGTCGATGACCTTGGGATTGACGCTGGTCTTGACCGCTTCCAGAACGTCCCGCCCGGCCAGATCGATGGCCGTTGCCCGCTGGAAGTTCAGGGGAATGTTGGCCTTGCTGGCGGCGATCAGGGCCTTGCTGACCCGGATCACATCTCCTCCGGCCAGATAGTGGGTCTCCAGCTGATCCGAATCCACCTTGATCCCGGCCTTGGTGAGCATGATCCGGCTGTCCACGATCAGGCGGCCTTTGACCCGCCGGATCCACATTCCGATCAGCCGGCCGATGCCGATATGGGCACCGGAGAGCAGGGCGCGGAACCAGAGTCCGAAGAACTTCAAGAAAATGGCGATAAAGGCGATGGCAACGATTGCAACCAGAACGTATAGGATGATCATGTTATCCTCCTTGCCGCACCACGATGCGGCTTCCCTCTACTTTCACTACTTTGATGGGTTTGTCTTTTTCGATGAACTCCCCGCCGGTCACGGCGCTGTACTTCTGGCCGTCGATGCGGACCATGCCGACCGGACGCAGGATCGTCAGGCTGGTTCCCTCTTTCCCGACCAGATCGACGTACTTTTCAGGGGTGAAGGAGGAGTAGCCCTTCTCGGGTTCCTGCCGGTCCTGGCTGATGAGCCAGCGGCCGACCGGAGAACGGGGAAAGAACCTGAAATACAGGACGATGAACACCGGAACCAGAACCAGGACCACGGCCAGGTAGATCGATCCGATCAGATTGCCCAGCCGCTGGTAGGCGATTACGACGCTGGCGATGATCGATCCCAGTCCGGCGATACCGATGATCCCGGCAGAGGGAACGAACACCTCCAGGATGATAGCCACGACCCCGGCTGTAGCCAGACCTATAGCCAACCACATAGCGTGTATCCCCCTCAGGCCCTCCGAACCACGATCCTGTTGCCGCTGACCTCGATGACCTCCACAGGCGTACCGGCTTCGATGAACTCCCCGTCCGTTTCCACGACCAGAATCTCCCCCTCGAAATCAGCCTTGCCTGCAGGGCGCAGCGCTGTCACCGCGTTTCCCCGCCTGCCGGTCAACAGGGCTGAGCTCTCCACGCTCTGGACCGTGTAACCGGCCAGCGTGTCCTGGTTGCTGTCCAGGATCAGCCGCTTCAAGCCCGGGGTTCGGGGAAATATCCGCAGGATGAATACCAACAGCACCAGGGAACCCACGAAGCCGAATCCGACGTTGCGCAGGTTCCTTAAGAATATGTCCCACTGCCAGGGCACACGGGGGATGACGAACTCCTGCCGGGACAGCACCAGGGCGGTAATTATCAGGATGATCCCGGAGATGCCGGTAACCCCGAAGCCGGGGATGAGGAAAATCTCGATAACCAGGAGGACCAACCCGAGGAGAAAGAGGATGATCTCGAGGGATCCGACCGTACCCAGCAGCGCTCCGCCCAGGAAGATGATCAGAAAGGCGATGATGGCGATGGTTCCCGGCACACCGAAGCCGGGACTGGTGATTTCCAGGTACAGGGCGACCAACCCGACAAGCACCAGCAGGCTGGTAACCGCCGCTCCGGTGATCACCGATACGATGCGATCCGGCGCGCTTGGCTCCAGACTTTCAACCGAGGCGGCGGGGATGCCTAAAAGCTCGTAAAGCGCCTCGAGATCTCCGACCGTGGCTGATGAGACGCCGTAGCGCTCCATCTCCCCCGCGGTCAGGGCTAACAGCTTTCCGGTGGGGGAGATGACTTTGCCCTTCTCCAGGGCAAGATTCTGCTCCCGGGCCTGCCTCTCCAAATCGGGGAGATCCGTGGATGTTGTGACCTCCAGCTTCCCGTCCAGGTAGACTTCGATCAGCTCAAC
>Ga0307442_1000577_pt1 | contig 17914 bp, 16 predicted proteins | sample SalMarWE160430MG_FD_202143 | JGI IMG/M metagenome (GOLD analysis project Ga0307442, IMG submission 202143) | Salt marsh sediment microbial communities from the Plum Island Ecosystem LTER, Massachusetts, United States - WE1604-30 | ecosystem: Environmental > Aquatic > Marine > Intertidal zone >...
CCTTCGATGGTGAGGATCTGCTGGTGGATAGCATCCATCAGTGCTGCATCCACTTCCACGCTGGTGCGGACCACAGGGTCTGAGAAGCGCAAGCCTATGTCGGCACGGTTGGATCTGCGATCGATGCGCTTCTCGAAATACGGAAGGTTGTACTGGGTGTTGGTGTTCTGGATGTGCGTTTGCAGCTCCGCGTGCTGGCGTGCGAGATACAGTCGGCGAGGGAGCAAATCCCTGGTGGAGCGCATCCTCTGAGGATACACATAGGCCATGGGAAGCATGCCGCTGCGAAGAAGTGCTGCTATCTTCTGAGAGTCTATCTTGTCGTTTTTGGTTTTCCCGCCGTGGATGGCTTTCATGTACAGAGCATGGCCAAGCACGAAGGCAATGCCTTCCCGGCTGCACAGATCGGCGATCCAGTACCAGGTGAAGATGCATTCCACCGCCACCACGAGATCTTCGTGGTATGGGTCGATGGCTACGAGCAAAGCATCGGGAGTTGCGCGGAAGTTCCGGTGCAACAGAACTTTGCCGGATTGATCCATGATGCAGAGGAACATCGATCTTGCGTGCAGGTCGATGCCGCAGTAGTATTGATGTTGAGTTGTGTAGAATCTCATAAGGCTTCCTCCTTGGGAAGGGATCTGGATTGCGGTAATTATACCGCACCTCCCAGGGGGAGGCCTTAATGAGTATCAAGGCGCTGGAGTTGACCGCGTGGCTTTGCGTTAGATCGGTCCGGCCTAAATCGGGATCGTGATTGGGCTGCTTGCCTCGGCGCGGCAACTCAGCTTATCGTTATGTGGTGTCTTCTTTTTCATAGTATTGACCCCAACATATCTAAACTGTACCGTCATACTACCATGAGCAAAATTCGATACTGGCTGTTGCCGCTGATTGTTGTGATGGTTTCCTGTTCTAAGCAACCTGTAACATACAACGTACCCGACTCGACGTGGACAGCCACATACCGTGTATCCGAGGACGCGCACCTGCTGATACCTCTGGGGAGCACGGCATCGCCTGCATTTTTAACCGTCGTGTCGATTGATGATCGGCCGTATGAACATGGAGTGGAAACGGACGGTCTCGGCAACTCCTGGGCAAGCATTGCGCTATCGGATATCGGCAGGTCTGCCGAGCTGACAATTCGATATACCATTACGAGAAGGGAAATCGCCTCGTATCACTGCATTCCGGACGCCGATGCAACCTGGTTGGAACCGAACTCCTATATCGACTGGCAAGATCCATCAATTCCGTCTGTTGTTCGAGGGCTCGATCTGTCCGAGCTCAAGCGATCCGATGCGGTCCGCAGGATCGGCGACTATGTGGTGAAACACATAACGTATGTTCGAACCGAAGGAGGCTATCCCGCTTCCGTTCCGGCATCGATGACTCTTGCAACGGGATCTGGCGTGTGTATCAACCGTGCGAGACTGTTTGTCTCCCTTTGCCGGGCCTCCGGGATTCCCGCCCGGACTGTAAACGGTGCGGTGCGACATCATGATGATCCAACCACCTACGAGTTTCACCATGAATGGATGGAGTACCTGGATGGGCAGGGGAACTGGCATCCGGTCGATCTGCGCTATTCAGTCAGCTATGAGCTCAATGATCCCCGCTACGCCGGCTTTGTCTACGGAGCTGAAGACCATCCGTGGTTTGCCGGATTGGACAACCAGAACCTGCTGAGCGGGCAACCGGTGCAATTAGAAAACGGAGATGTGGTGCTGTTTCATTATCATCCGATATTCGGAGGCGCTCGTTTCGGATTCGAACTGGTTGACAGCAGGGATCTGGAATACTACGTAATCGAAAAAACTATCACTGTCAGGAAAGTTCGCAACGCTATCGTGATCGAGCAATCGCTCACAAACTGAAAAGAATTCTTCTACGAAGGCTGCAAGAAAAGTTCAGAACACCACATATCATTCTGCTGCAGTTGACCTGGCTATTGTCACACTGATTGCTTTCCGCTCACTTCATTCGTTGCAATCAGCGCGCCAATGTACGCCAGGCAACTGAACTCATCGTTAGCCTGCCGAAAAGACTTGACGGCGACACTGGAGTAGTTGTACAATTGTACAGGAAAAGCGGATGAACCTCGTAGTCGATACTTCGGTCCTTATCGCCGTACTCGTTTCAGAGCCGGAGCGCGATACGCTCATCGAACTGACGAAAGATGCAGATCTGATTGCCCCTGGTTCTGTCCACTGGGAGATCGGGAATGCTTTGGCTGCCATGATGAAGAGAAAAAGGCTGGGCCTGGACCAAGTTGCGGCGGTATTGAGTGCCTATGAACAGATACCAATTCGGTTCCGCGACGTCGATCTACCAACGGCAATGGAAATCGCATCCGACCACAGTCTGTATGCCTATGATGCCTACGTTATAGCGTGCGCTCACGAACATCGCTGCGCAATGGTCACCCTTGATGGAAACCTGGCGCAAGCTGCCAAGCTAGCGCACGTTTCCGTCCTGGAGGTTTGATGATGAAGGAATATACGTATTCAGAAGCCAGGCAACGATTCGCAACGCTGCTTGATAATGCCTATCGAGAAGGTGCAGTTCGGATCAGACGCAGAGACGGAACAGTATTTGTCATTCGGCCGGAGCAGAAATCCAGATCACCGTTGGACGTTGAAGGAATCAATCTCGCAATCGACCGAGCTGAGATACTTGACTTCATCGTCGAAGGTCGAAAGAAGGCCACGGAATCGCCAGGCTAACATGGCACTGGAGTTGGCCGCGAAACGCCGCCCAGGGCGGATTGGCGTCACCTTAGAACAGACCTCGAAGCTACTTGTCTCGGCGCGACAACTCAGCTTCACGTTAGGCTTCATCTGAGTGATAAACGCGCGTGATATGGATTACTACGACTACACACGGCGGGAGCGTCGCTTCCGCGAATCCATCATGGGTCTTGTTGGCAAGCAGTTACTTTGCTGCCGGCTCCAGATAGTTTCTAGTCTGTTTGGGTGAATACTCCCGGTACTTGGCCATCGTTCCCCTCCCGGCAACGGTGTTTCTCGTATTCTACCCTGATTTCCTAAATCGTGGTGCCTTTTTCTACAGACTCGTCAGTCACAACATAGTTGACAGCGAGTTCGAAAGGAACTATAGTTTGTAATTGAGAACTATAGTTACTAATTAGAAACGTAAGTGTTCGATGCGTCCTCCGCGAATTCAACGGAATACCCTGAAGTATCCTCTAGACGACATCCTTAGAACCTCAGCACTAGTGCGACTAATACGCGTACTTGTTCATGACGTTGGCGGACCTGTCAGCGTCACAGATGCCGCTAAAATGGCAGGCCTCTCGACCACTGGTGCTCGTAAAGCGCTAGTAACTCTCGAAAGACTAGGTATTGCCGTCAGAGTGGGGACCGGTCGAGCCCAAAAATTCGGCCCGAAGTTGGACAATCACTATTTGACTATATTTCGCCAGCTGTTCGAAATGGAGCAGAAGCAATATGAGGATTTAATCCTGGCATTGCGCCAGGTAGTAGAGCTACCAGAGACTCGAAATGCTTGGATACGAGAGCCACTAGGTGAGTCCTCGCAGTCACTCGAGATAGATGTTGTCGCAGAAACCAAGGCAGTCAGCTGGATAGGAAGCGAATTACGGTCTCGATTGATTCAGACGGAGAAACGATTTGATCTTATAATCGAGTTGAATGTCTTCACACGCGCTGACAGTCCTAGCCCTCCTGACAACGCGATAATACTTTTGGTGTCTGGAGATACAGCCGGTGTTAACCGGCCCCAAGGAGTTCAGTTCCATGCCGAATCTGCTGAACGTTCACTCAGGATGGCGAGGGCTATCGCTGAGCTTATCAAGACAGATCCTTCCTTGGCTCGGCGAGCTCTCCAGTACACAAACCGACTTTTGCATGAGGGGCAGGGCACGGCGAACAGCGACATCGGTGAGTGGAGGCAGCTACTTGAAACGTACTCGACTGAGCGACTAAGAGACCTACTGGTATCTCGGAGTTCACGAGCCGAGAGATTGAGACGTAGCTCACCCTTCTTCGCCATATTGACGCCCGATGAACGCGATAGGATGATGGTGGAGATGGAGTCCGAACGGTGAGGTATGACCAGCTAGAACACGCCATACGAGCTGTCTCCCTATCTATTGATAACGGATTCTTGTCCTTGGATGACCAATCGCCGGTCGTATAATTGTATGAGAATTATTCATCAGCTTGTCTCCTTGCCTGCCGCCTCCACATACTTCTCCGACTGTTCTACAATCTGTTTGTATTTTTCATGGATTAGAGTCTGATCAAACTCATATCCCTCCACGAGCATCGAATCCTTCTCTTCTTGAGAGAAATAGCGCATTACTGGTAGGAAAAAATGCTTGTCCTCTTTTTCAATGTGTTTAGGGTAGAATTCCGTTAGGGCGCTCAGCCTCGCAGTAATGGTAAGGAACTCTTTATCATCACCAGAGTTGTACTTGTTCGTTGCAACAACGACATCCTTGGTTTGCTGTCGAGCCCACCGATGATCTTTTAGCAATTCGTCCATCATTTTCCGGTGCTCTTTCGATATCTCCTTTTCCCCCAACTTCTGGAACAGAATATCCTCTTCTTTACCATGATGGCACCGGTCCGCATAGGTTCGGATGAAGTCAACGAAGGTCATTATAATTTCAGGGTCTGCCTTCTTTTGCCGTAGAAATCGATCTAGCTCCATCCGCATTACCCTGATCATGCGTTCAATAAGACGATGCTCGATCATCATAGGGCCGATAGGCATCATTTTTTTCCTATCCATTTTTACCTCCACTCTGTTTGTTCATTTGCTAAAACACAAAATTGACAACTACTTTTAAGTGCTCACAGATATAAGCATGTCTCCGACAACTATGGATATAGCAATTCAGGCACAACCAAGAACACCTGCGGGTACAGAAACAACACTCACATTTTTGCTGGTTTCCTAATTTGCATTCTACACTATTATACAAGTTGCCGTCATATTTGGATCAAGGACCGTCCAGTAAGCACCGTCGTGTGGAGACTGTTGCCTTTGAATGGCTTCAATCCGTTCAATGCATTGCTTTTTCTGTTCTCGATTGATGAAATTTTGAGCTTCGCGAAGATTTTGGGGATCTGTGTCACGACACAGATTCAGCTCTTCATCCGCATCAACCCGGATGTTTTTCGCCGGTGCAAGACACTCGCGAACAGGCACCCGGCTTGAGGGGATGAAGCGGGCTCCATACTGCATCTTCAATACGTTGTCACGGTGAGAATGACAGGAAATACCCCGCTACCGCCGTAGCAATTCCGATGAGAACCGAGTAAAGGGCGATCAGGCGGGTCTTTCTGCGATCCTTAAGTCTAAACTCCGCCTCTTCGATGGTTTCAGTTTTTCCAACTTCGGAACTGAAATTGAATACTCCGCGTATCCCGAAACCAGCGCAGAAGTGGAATGCCGCCTGAAGAAAACCGATCGCTCCGGTTGTAGCCGGGAGAAAGAGCGTGAATCTCCATGGAGCGGGAACACGAAAGATCAAGAAGGCCGCCCAGAGCAGGATTGTCGCAGTTAACCCGATCCAACCGCCCTGCCTTCGCCTTTTGATCTCTGCCGGTCCGATGTTGCAGAGGCCGGGGACGTATTTATCCTTGGCTGGTATCATGCACTCTCCTATTCAGGATGTACTCCATTACCTTGGCTGATGTGGCATTGGTTTCCATTGTAACAGATATTCGGCAATTGGTAATAGTGAACGCATCCTTAAATCGCGAGCTCAACCGCTCTAAAGGGCGCCATCCAATAAAGCAGGCGATGATCAAAACGGAAATCAAAATCCTTCTGACCCGGCTCCGGGAGGACCGGTCGATAAAGGGACTGGAAAACCACGCGGCCGTGCCTCACCCGTCGTTCTCACAGTGATCTTGGCTCGAGGTTATTTCTCGGCGGGTCACAGACATTGCGGTACGAAATGGGTACTCCGAATCTTGCAAAATTGTAATTTTCTTGTCATTTAGAGGAAAGTTTCGTTTTGTACGTTGGTTTTAAGTTCCTTGAAATCCTTTGATGCAGAAGCGTTCCAGAACAAAGGAGCGTAAACCAAAGTATGCTTGTCAGGAGAGTCACGGGAGGCAGACATGAATGCTAAAAGTTATCTCCGGATGATCGCAGTGGGATTGGCCTTTTTTCCCGCGTTGATCCTCTATCCGGTTTTATCCTTCGCCGATGCCAGCACGGTAGGGGACCAGAACGGGCCGGAACGGTTGATCAGCATGTCAGCGGAATATCCAGGAGTAGAAGTAGCTTCCGGTGAGGATGTCACAATGAATCTCTACTTTCATAACAGGGGTAAAGAGGATGAGAATCTAAATGTGCAACTGGCATCTGTACCGAAAGGATGGGAAGCTCACATCAAAACTTTTAAATACGAAGTGACAGGTATAAGTGTCCCGGCGGGAGAAGACAAGAGCCTCACCTTCGAGGCCAAACCAATGAAGGGAATCACTCCAGCGAGCTACAAGTTCCTCGTAGATGCTCAAAGTACTGACGGCGTTTTCAATCTGGAACAACCCATCCTGATCAAGGTGAGCAGCAGCCTGGGAGGTGTACAAAAAGCTAACAGCGTCAAATTGAGCACCTCCTATCCTGTCCTGAGCGGTCCGACCACGGGGAAATATGAGTTTTCGATCGATGTTCAAAACCAGTTGGACACGGATTCTGTTTTTAATTTGTTTGCCCAGGCGCCGCAGGGTTGGACAGTCAACTTCAAACCCTCTTATGAATCGAAGTACATTTCCAGTCTCAGTTTGAAGGCGGGGCAGAGCAGTACGATTGCCTTGGAAGTCAATCCTCCGCCCTCTACGGATCCGGGTGAGTATCCAATAATATTCCGCGTGAGTTCTGAAAATGGCAAAGGGGAAATCCCTTTGAAGCTTATGCTCACCGGCAGTTATGAGCTGAAACTCGGTACCGCCTCGGGGCTTCTGTCTCTGGAGGCCAGGTCCGGAAAAGAGGCCAGCGTTTCAATCTATGTCAAGAACACCGGCACCGCCCCGAATTCCAATATCTCTTTCATGTCCTTTAAACCGGAGAATTGGAAGGTGGAGTTCAAGCCGGACAAGATCGATACCCTGGCTCCCGGCGAATTGAAGCAAGTGGATGTGGTGCTCACTCCTAATAAGGATGCGCTGGTAGGAGACTATTCTGTCAACCTCGAAGCAAGGGGAGACCAACAGTCCAGCAGTTCCGCGGAGTTCCGTGTGACGGTGAAAGCGTTGGAGGTATGGGGTTGGGTCGGCATCCTCTTGATCGTGGTTGTGCTGGGGGGTCTGGTTGTCATGTTTCGCTACTTGGGAAGGCGCTGAGATGGCAAATCAGGTAGTCATCGAGACCGAAGAACTGACAAAGATCTACAAGGACCAGGTGGCGGTCGATCACCTTACCTTCAACATCTCGGAAGGGGAGATTTTCGGATTCCTGGGCCCCAACGGCGCCGGGAAGACGACAACCCTGCTTATGCTCCTGGGTCTTATCGAACCCAGTGGCGGGAAAAGCCGGGTGTTGGGATTAAACCCTTTGCGGAAGCCGATCGAGATCAAGAAAATGGTCGGCTACCTCCAGGAGAACATGGGTTTCTACCGAGATTTAAACGCCTGGCAGATGCTTCGCTTTATCGCCGAGCTGAATGATATTACAGGTGAGGAGGCGGACCGGCGTATTGAAAACGCTCTTAAAAACGTCGGCCTGCTGGATCAAGGGAGGAAGAAGATAAATGCTTTCTCTAGAGGGATGAGGCAGCGACTCGGTCTGGCGGAAATCTTAATGAAGGAACCAAAGATTTCCTTTCTAGACGAGCCGACCCAGGGTTTGGATCCGGATGGTACGAATCAAATACTGGAGCTTATAAGGAAACTCGGCCGGGAAAAGGGGATGACGGTGTTGCTTTGCTCCCACCTGCTATATCAAGTGCAGAGAATCTGTACTAGAGTCGGGATCATGTTTCATGGGCGGATGGTCGCCCAGGGCTCCATGGGGCAGCTGGCGGAGGAAAAGCTCGGAGTGGGTCAGGAAGAGTACAGCTTGGAAGAGATTTACATGAAGTATTTCAGGGAGGCAGAGGCGTGCGCACCTTCAGGAACAATTTAAGAACGATCGTAAAGAAGGAGCTGGCAGATCATTTCAGCAGCTACCGTTTCTTAATCCTCTTTGCCCTGATAGCCATGGCCAGCCTGATCCTGGTCTCCATGGCGGCCTCAGGTATTGGAGAAAGCATCAAGGGAATGCAGGCGCCCCGTTTCGTATTCTTGATGCTCTTTACCACCTCGAAGATCGGGTTCTCCCTGGTACAGTTCGTAGCCTTTTTCGGTCCCCTCATCGGACTCATCCTGGGATTCGACACCATCAATCGGGAGCGAAACGAAGGCACCCTCAGCAAGCTTCTGGCCCAGCCGATATACCGCGATACGATTGTCAACGGGAAATTCCTGGCTGGTGTCGTGGTTATCGCGGTAATGATGACCTCTATTATACTGCTGATCACCGGTATGGGATTGATCAGTATCGGGGTCAAACCGGGGATCGAAGAGTTATGGCGTATCCTGATTTATCTGATCATCAGCATTGTTTACATTTCCTTCTGGTTGGAAGTGGCTATCCTGTTTTCGATTTTGTTCAGAAGCATCACCACCTCAGCTCTGGCTGCTTTGGCCGTGTGGATCTTTTTCTCCTTTTTCCTCGCTCTGGGCGTAAATGCTCTCATCAGTACCTTGCTCTCAACGGATACGACGTCTGCTGGTAACTCCTTACCGATCATTTATGGGATCGAGAAAACGCTCTCTTTTACCTCTCCCATGATGCTCTACACCGATTCAACGGCCGCCATCGTTGACCCTTTGCGGAGAACGTTGCGTCCCTTCATTGTTCAGATGGGAATGATGGAACAGTATTCCCTCGCGCGTTTTTCCGGACCCCTTCCGCTGCTGCAGAGCTTATTGATCGTCCTACCTTATGTCGTTTTCCTAATCGCGATCACCGTGATTTGTTTTGCTATCTCCTATATCGTGTTCATTCGGCAGGAAATCAGATCGATTTAGGATATCGTTCTTCCGATCTAATCGAGAAAGCTACATTACACATAGCCTCATCTTGGGCAGTCTTTTGCATTTTTGCAGACAAATAACTTATAATATTTTCAGCATCTAGTTTTTACCCGGCCTTGAACCTCCAATCAATGCATAGGGAGGAAGTGCTTGCCATGAAGAAAACTGTGGTTCTTTTAATAACTCTTTTGATCTCCCTGGTTCACTGCGGTGCCGAGCAGCGTCACCTCGAGTCGAGCCATTTCATCGTGTCGTATCCTGCAGAGATCGAAGATATGGCGCGTCTGGCACTCGAAATCGCAGAGGAAACAGCGGAAACGCTTGCTCCATTTTTCGGGTACAACTTTGGCGGGAAAAAGATAGTGATCAATCTTTGTGACGAGTCTGATTTTTCAAACGGTTTTGCCAGAACATTGCAACGGTACGTCAGTATCGATATACGAAAAACCGAAATCTTCTGGCGTGGTGATACTCCCTGGCTGCGGAATGTGATTGCTCACGAGCTATCCCACAAGTACACCATGGATACGGTGAAGCGCCCTATTTATCTGTATGTAGCCGGGGATGCTGATATCGATGAAGAAGGAATCGAGGGAGGAGGCTCGGCATTCCTGGAACACAACCGCTTGCCACACTGGTTTGAGGAGGGACTGGCCCAGCTCGGTGCCTACAGATTTGGGGGTGACAAACCCGATCCGTACAGAGAGATGCTCCTGCGCGATACATTTCTCCACGGATATCTTCTATCACTCAGCGATATGGCCAGGTTCGAAAGGTCCAGCAGGGACCGCGAGCTGGTCTACAACCAGGGATTCTATTTCCTCCTCTTTCTTCTTGAACATGAACCACAGCAGAAAATGGACCAGTTCCTCTGGCGCCTCCGGTACGACGGGCTCGAAAAGACCGTGGAGAAAGTGTACGGCACAACTCTCGAAGAACTATACAAGGAGTGGGTGGAGAATCTCGCCGTCCGATTTTCCGGATACTCCCAAGATGGAGACACACTGCAAACTCTATATCCGGAGCAACGATATCCTTTCGTGTCGGAGATCACTTCCACCAGCGATGGCCGCTACGTGATCGCCAACTGGGGAAACGATTACGAAGATTTTTCGCTCTTCGAGAAGAGAAAGAGGTCTTACCGCCCAATAGTGGATGATGTGGGAACTATGTTGAAACTGGACCCGGTTTCCGGCGCCCTTTGGTTCAACAGATTGGTATACGATGCAAAGAACGATTGGGAGCACTTCGAGCTGTTTCGGATGGCGGGACCGGGGCGCCCGAAACAGATCCTCGAGGATACCCGAACCCGCGCTTTCGACATCTACGATGACACGGTAACCCTGGCTTCCTATCAGGCCGGGGTAACCAGGATAGAGCAGTACAATCTGGACTCGGGGGAGCGGCGGGTACTCCGTGAGCTGCCGGCAGGAACCGCCGTCTACAGCATCTCCGTGATCGAAGGTTCGGACTTTCTGGCTAACGTCGGCGACGGAACACGGATCCGCCTGTTTCGCTCAACCCCGGAGGGACCCGTCGAACTCTGGCCGGAGATCGGTGCAGACATTCTGGATGCAGTCTATATCGGCGACGGCCGGATCGTCTTCTCCAGCACCCTCGATGGTACACCTCAGCTCTATGCAGCGGACCTCGAGGGGGAGGTCGAGGATTGGCGGAAATTGACTGAGGTTTCCGGCGGCGCCCTCCGGCCCGTGGTTACGAAAGACGAGTCCGGGGAAATGATGATCATCTGTTCGGTTTACGAGGACGGTTCTTTCAAATTGAAGCGCCTCACCGTCAACATGGAATCGGAAGCTGCCGCTGTTTCCGGTCCAGCCGGTGTCGGCGCTCGCTCGGGTGCTTTACCCGAGTACGAGGACGCCAACACTCTGCTCGGCGGTCCTGCTTCACGGAAGAGAATCGGTGAAAACCTCAATGCCTGGGAACGCGGCGGTATTTCACCTTTTGTGCCGGCATACCCGATCTGGACGCTGTCTTACGGCATAGAAGACGATGAGTTCGACTTCAAGCGTACCTACATCCACACCCTCTCGGCGGGCACGATCCTATATTTCTCCAATGCCTCCGATACGATCGATTTTGAGATCCAGGGAGGTCTCGATCTGCGCCTCGGCAAAGAAGAGTTCGACAACCTCAATCCCTTTCTCGGCCTGGAGTTTGAGGCTGATCTTTTTCGCGGGACTTTGAACCAGGAACTCGACTACTGGACATACAGTTACTTTGCTGGAGAAAATACAAACGAGTACTGGGTCAACAAGCTCGCCCTGCTGAGAAGCGGCACCGTGTACGAATTCCCCCTGGCCCGGTACAGCGACCTGACATTTGGCTACTCCTATTACCATCAGCATGCAAAGCAATTCTACAACTTCAAGGGTAGCGGGGTGTCGTCCGTCGAAGTTTGGAACGCTGCTGTCTTCGGACAGCATGAAGTGCTGGTTCAACTGAGCCGCTCCAAGTGGGATTCCACCTACGATCCAGCCTATCTCGGCCATGCGGGGTCCCGGTTGCAGTTCTCGGTGGCAGGCATCCTCAACCGTTACTATGACCTCGATTGGTTCGGGACGGATCCGAAATACGATCCCGCCACCGCCCTCGAGCTGGCCGGCAGGATCGTGGGGAGGCTCGTTTCGCCCAAACGGAGGGTGTCGCTCACGGGCCAGCTCCGGGGCATTGGATACCTGCAGCCCGAGCTTCCCCAAGAGACACTTTATTATCTCTACCTCTCCCTGGGCAGGCAGGGCTATGCCACGGGGTATGATTACATCTATCCTGTCGTCTATTTTGCCCAGGGGGAGTTGGATCTACGTTTCAATCCGTTCCACAATCCCTTCGACAGGGTCAGATGGTATGAACGGTTCAGCTTCGGTGTCCGAGCCGAAGGAGGGGTCGCGTTTACCCTGGATTCGGGAGATCTGGAGATGGGTTATCCCGTGAGTTTGGAACTGGCCTTGAGGGGCGGTATCCTGGTTACGCCCAAGCGCGAGGCGTACTTATACTGCAAAGTCGCCTTTCCTTTATACGACCTGGAGTTTTTCGAAACGGAGTGGCCTTATCGGATTTATTTCGGCTTCAGTCTCTAAGGCGCTAAAGGCACTCAGCCCGCCTAGTGCGCCGGTTCAGATGTGTCGGACATTGGTACTCAAAGGGGGTCAATTGGCATGGTGGAATATACCCGGTTCAAGCTTGCTGCGGTTCAGGCGGAGCCAATCTATTTCGACCGTGACGCATCCACGGAGAAGGCATGCCGCCTTATCCGGGAAGCAGGCGCGCAGGGCTCCTCGCTCGCTGCCTTTGGAGAGTCATGGCTCCCCGGCTATCCGTTTTTTGTTTGGAGGGACACCACGGCATCCATGGCGGCCGAATATCTGGCGAATGCCGTTGAAATACCAAGCGCCACCACCGACAGGCTCTGTGATGCTGCCCGAAAAGCCAATATTGACGTGGTTATTGGGCTGGCCGAACGAGATCCACAGACGCAGGGCACCGTCTACTGCACCCTCCTGTTCATAGGCAGTGACGGATCAATCATGGGACGTCACCGAAAGCTCAAACCCACGCACCGGGAACGCACCGCCTGGGGGGAAGGGGATGGAAGCAGTCTTACCGTTTACCGGCGCCACTACGCCAAAATCAGCGGTCTCAACTGCTGGGAACATAACATGGTTCTTCCAGGCTACGTGTTGATGGCGCAAGGCACCCAGGTGCACATTGCCGCCTGGCCCGGCATGAGCAGCTCCCGCCACTTGTTCTTATCCAGGGCATTTGCATCCCAGGCTGCCGCCTACGTCATCGATGCAGGCAACGTGCTTACACCTGACCGTGTTTCAGAAAAGTATAGGGAAGTTGCGAGCAATTATCCGGGAGAAAGCTGCATCATCGATCCCAGAGGGGAGGTCATTGCCGGACCGGCAGAAGGCGAGAAACTCCTGATTGCCGAGTGTTCCATAGAACACATATACTCAGCCAAAGCGATCTGTGATGTTGTTGGCCACTATTCAAGACCCGATGTTTTTCGACTGGGCGTTAATCGAGCTGCGCATCTCGGTGTTGTAGAGATGCAAGAGCAAAAATACGAACCTGCAATGCCCGACGTGCAGCCGGAGGAGTAAAATTCGTCCCACTAAGCACGTCCAGTGAGTTGCCATCGCACCTGTACGAGTACATCTCGAGAATCGAAGCCGTGTTGCTGCTATTATAGACAAACAGTTTCGAAACAGGGCAAATTCTATCTACTCGCCCCGTTGCGGAATTCGTGGAACATCGGGCAACAACGCGCCCAGGCCGCGAGCCGGTTAAGCGGTGCGTGCAGGAGGTTACTATGTTGGGGAAATTTGTGCTGCTGATCTGTGCATTAGCTCTGCTATCGCCCGTCGTTTTGTTATCCGGCGGCAACGATAGAAACGCGGACTCCGATACGCAGAGGAGTATTAGGGTCGTGATCCGGCACTGTACGTCTTGAGCGTACAAGGCAAAGGCCGCCAGTTTGGCGGAAGAAATCGAGAAAGAGCTGGCTGTAAAGGTCGATCTGGAACCGGGAGATTTTCACAGTTTCGACGTCCTGGTTGACGACAATCTGATATTTTCGAAGTTTGAGGAAGATCGTTTCCCGGAACCCGAAGAAATCATCGCTTTAATACGAGCCTATCTGGAACAGGAATAGCCTGGATCGAAGCGCTCGGTAGTTTTCGGCGGCGCATCAGCAGGGATGATAGAAACGGTACAGCCACGATCGGCGCCACCAAGCGGGATTTATTTTGTTGACAAGGCACGGTGCTGCTTGTAATAATCCTGATAGAGAGCCATGGGAAGGAAATATGTAAAAGCGTCGAAGTGCCTGCTGCTCATCGTGGCTCTTCTCATCGCTGCTCTCTTCTTCTTCCAGGCCGGTCCAATCGGGTGGGCGCAGGAAGGGGGAAACCAATGTGCGGCCTGCCACACGACTCCTCGGCAGCTGATCGGCTCGGTACGGGAGCTTGAGAAGGAGAGGGGAGGCGGTTCCAAGGTCTCCACGGAGACCGAGGGAGAGGGGTGAGGGGCCGATTCCGTGGAGCCGTTGGCTCCCCACGAGAAGATATTCGTCAACAAATCCTGGCTGGAAAGCGATCCGATCCATGGATCGATGGCCTGTGAGGATTGCCACGGCGGCGATCCGTCGGATCCGGATTGGAGAACCGCCCACGAGGGGGTGATTCGGGACCCCTCCTATCCGGCTGAGTCGAACGCCTGTGCCATGTGCCATCCGGACACGGCGGCGACCTACGCCACCAGCCTTCACTACAGCCTCCAACCCTATAAACGGGCAATTGGGCTGAGATCAACCAACAGCCCGGATGTGGTTACCAAGGTCGAGGCAGCCATGGACACCCACTGTTTGACCTGCCACAGCAGCTGCGGGCAGTGTCACGTGGCTCGTCCGCAGGGAGTCGGAGGCGGACTGCTGGCCGCCCACTCCTTCAAGAAAAAACCGCCGATGAATCAGGTCTGCGTCTCCTGTCACGGCAGCCGTATAGATCGGGAGTACTTCGGCAAGAACGAAGGGGTGCCGCCGGACGTGCATCGGACCAAGTATTTCGACTGCATGAAGTGTCACAGCGGGGCGGAGATGCACGGTGACGGCACGGCCTACGATCACCGCTACGACGTCGCTGCGGCTCCCAGCTGCGTGGACTGTCACGAAAACATCTACGCAGATACGGCCGCCAACCCGCTTCAGCACAACATCCATCGGGACGCACTCAGCTGTCAGGTCTGTCACGCCGCACCGTATAAAAACTGCTACTCCTGCCACGTGGGCAAGGACATCGAGGGTCTGGCCTACTTCAAGACCGAACCTTCGGAAATGGGCTTCAAGATCGGGTTGAATCCGCTGCGCTCAGAACGACACCCGGAGCGGTTCGTGGTTGTCCGTCACATCCCCGTTGACCAGGGTCTGTTTTCCTATTACCTGGATGACGCCCTCGGGAATTTCGACAGCGTTCCCACCTGGAAGATGGCCACCCCTCATACGATTCAGAGACGCACACCGCAGAACGAATCCTGTGACAACTGCCATGGAAACAGGGAGCTGTTTCTGCAGGAATCGGATGTTCGGCGCAAGTACAGAGCGGCCAATCGGGATGTCCTGGTTCCCGATGGGATGATCCCCCCAAAAATGGGGCAATAAGACCCCGAATACCGCGAAATTAAACACGTAAAAACCGATTTCCCTCGATCTATAGTCTTTACAATATATACCATTGCTTATATAGTCTATCAAATAAATCATATACAAACATTTCTTGAAGGTGTGAAATGAAGACAAACAAGATCGTACTGATCAGCCTGGTGCTTCTTGTGGTGTCATTGGCGGGTTCCAGCGTGCTGTTCGCCCAGGATATGACTTCCGCCGACTTCATCGCGGAAGCGAAGAGCCACATCAAAACCGTAAGCGTCACGGAAGCCAAGAGCCTGTTCGACAGGGGCGGCTATGTGTTCCTCGACGTACGTGAACCCAACGAAACGGCAATGGGCATCGTTCCCGGTGCTATCCAGGTGCCCAGAGGTCTTCTCGAGTTCAGAATCGCAACCACCGTGGAAGACAAGAACGCCAGCATCGTGGTGTACTGCAAGAGCGGTGGACGCAGCTCATTGGCCACCTACACGCTGGTGCGCATGGGCTACAAAAACGCAGTCAGCATGGACGGAGGCTGGGGCGCCTGGGAAGAGGCCGCCTATCCGGTCGAGTAGCCCGTACACGTGTTGCAATGCGAACGCCGTCTCGGGGGAACCTGGGACGGTTTTTTTCCCCGCACGCGGATTTCAGGACAGGCCTTTCGCCAGTCTCCGCACTCCCTCTTGGAGCGCTTCAGGGGGATGGTAGGAGAAGCTCAGACGAAGCCGATCCCGCAGCCCCCCGCCTGCCGAGAAGGCGGCCCCCGGCACGAAGGAAGTCTTGTGCCGCTTTGCGGCTTCGACCAGGGTCGCGCTGTCCCGGCCGTCTGATAGTCTCAGCCAGAAGAAAAAACCTCCTCCGGGCGGCGAAAACTCGACCTTTCCGGCAAGGCAGTCATCGATGGCCGCCTTCATCGCCTGCAGGCGGCGGCCGTACTCGCCTCGAAGCCGCTCAAGATGGGCATCCAGCATCCCCGACTGGATCGCGCTTAATACCAGAGAGGAGGTAAAGGGATTCAAGCCGCCGCCGCTGTCCAGCATTCCGCATTCGGCAAGAGGGCGCAGGAGCCGGGGGGAGGCCTGTACCCAGCCCAAACGCAAGCCGGGAGCCAGAATCTTGGAGAAGGATCCCAGGGACAGCACCGTACCCTCCCCGAGGAAAGAGGCCAGGGCAGGCGGCGCTTTCTCCCCGTAGGTCAGCAGGTGATACACCTCATCGGCCACGATCAGGAAGTCCTTCTCCCGGCTCAGCTCGACCAGTCTCCGCCGTCGATCCGAAGGCAGGCTGGCTCCCGAGGGATTCTGGTGCGTGGGCACCGTGTAGAGGAATACGGGGCGCAGGCTGTCCAGGCGTTCTTCGAGTGCCTCGATTATCAAACCTCCTTCATCCGTGGGTAAACCGACGATGCGGAGCCGATGATCCTGGAAGATGCGCAGAGCGAGAAAGTAGGTGGGTTCTTCGACGAAAACCGTATCTCCCGGCTTTGTGCAGACCGTGCAGAACAGGTCCAGGGCCTGGGAGGCACCGCCGGAGACGAACAGCTCACTCTCTCTCGTTTGCCGGGCGTAGTGCCGAGTCAAGAAATCGGCCAATGCGGTGCGGAAGTGACCGTCCCCTGGTTCGTAGCCGTACTGGAGATAAGGGGTGAAATCCGTTGCCAGTCTCTGCTCCGCCGCCCGGCGGATGAGCTCGACGGGCAGGAGGGAAGGGGAGGGATGCCCGATAGCCAGGTCGATCATCCCCGGAGAGGTATTGGCCTGGGTCGTACGGATCGCTTTCCCGCTGCTCACATACCCTCTACGGGAGTGGGAATCATCTGCTGCTGGCTGCCGTCTGAGTTCATTCGGTACAACTCGAAGGAGCCGCTGCGGTCCGAGGTAAAGACGATCTTGCCGCCGTCGGGGGACCAGCTGGGGGCCGCATCCACGGCCGTGTTGTCCGTCAGCTTCTTGAGCCCGCCGCCGTCCGCGTTCATGACGAAGATCTCCGGATCGCCGTCATGGGTGGAAATGAAGGCCAGCTTCATCCCGTCCGGGCTGTACATCGGATCGGTTTTTACGCTCTGCTGTTGTTGGGCCATCATATTCGGAAAACATCCGTTCACCGCAACCGCGACCGATACCAAGACTGCAACGGTGAGTATCAGCCTGGCTGTTCGTTTTCTATTCTTTGAGACCATGAGCACCTCCTGGATGTGGGCATCTACCTGGATTCGACACCCAGAGTAACAGCAAAAGCGGGGCTGGTCAAACGTGATGTGCTCAAGCGGTGCAGGCGGTCAACCGGTTTGCTGCAGCCGTGCCTGTTCCCAGCCGAGAATGGCTTTTTTCCGCGACCCTCCGTAGCGGTAGTTGCCGAAGGCCCCGGTGCTGAGGATGACCCGGTGACAGGGAATCAGGTAGGCGATCGGATTGGCCCCGACGGAAGCGCCGACAGCCCTGCTGGCCGCGGGATTTCCGATCGCAGCTGCCAGGCGGTGATAGCTGGTAACCTGTCCGGGGGGAATGCGCAGCAGAGCTTCCCATACCTTGATCTGGAAATTCGTCCCTTTGAGCAGCAGGGGAATGGGCGGGCGATTCCGCTCTGCGGAGGAGTCGAACACCCGCCGGCCCATGGCCGCGGTTCTTTCGCGATTCTCCGAAAAGCGAGCCCTGGGCCA
>Ga0307442_1000582_pt1 | contig 17855 bp, 18 predicted proteins | sample SalMarWE160430MG_FD_202143 | JGI IMG/M metagenome (GOLD analysis project Ga0307442, IMG submission 202143) | Salt marsh sediment microbial communities from the Plum Island Ecosystem LTER, Massachusetts, United States - WE1604-30 | ecosystem: Environmental > Aquatic > Marine > Intertidal zone >...
TGGGCTGCCTCGGCGGCTGCGCTCGTCTTGCTCATGGCCCGATATCCTACCAGCTATATCGGAATAGTCGAGCGGGCGGGTTATCCAATCCCATGGCGTGATGCGGCTCCGCCTCGGTCCGCGTCGTGGGCAGGGCGATGCCCCCTACCGCTTCGGCTTCGCCCCTCGTCCTGGTCTGGCGGCCGGCTTGCCCGCCACCACGATGCCTGGGATGCGGAGGCTCTCGGGCAGCAGCTCGGCCTGCTCGGGCGTGAGGCCCGGCCCGGCCAGCGAGCCGTCCGGCTTGAAGAACTCGGCGTAGCGGTCCCTGTGCTCGGCGGCGTAGCGGTAGGCATGGGCCAGCCCGGCGATGCGCAGCTCGGGGTGGTCGGTCAGCAGCCGCGTGGCATCGTGGCCGGCGCGTCGCAGCTCCAGGACCTGGCGCACCGTCAGGCGTGTGCCGTAGCAGAAGGGCTCGGCCCGCAGGACCAGCGGATCGGTCTTGACCCATTTGATCGTCATGGCCGCTCGCTCAGACGCCCCGGTACAGCCAGCGCAGGAGTGCGTTGCGCTTGTGGCTGTCGCCGCCCACCCGGCCGTTCTTGCGCAGGACCTCCACGGCGGCGTCGAGCGCCCGATCGGCCAGCTCCCGCTCGTCGGGCCCCAGGCGCGGCGAGGCGATCTCACGGATGCCCTCGGCCACGGCCGCCAGGTCTGCCTGGGCCACTCCCCGGCGACGGAGGATGGGGCTCATCCACTCGGCGAACTCGGACAGCCAGCGCGTGTCGCCGCTGGCCAGGCACATGGCCAGCCGCTCGGTGAGCATCTCGGTGTCGTGCAGCAGATCCCCCAGGCCACGATCTGTGAAGCGGCCACGCAGCTCGGGGTCGCGGGCGCCGGCCGCTTCGACCGCTTCCGCGGCGATGGCCGCCTTGTCGCGGCGCAGAGCTTCGGTCGCGGCGCGGAAACCGGCGGCCATGTCAGAGGGGGCAAGGCCCAGACTGGGGTGGCGGGTGGGCTGGCGGCGAGCGGTGCGCTTGCTGGTCACGCCCAGAGTCTAACGGCAGCAGGCCCGGACTTCATCCAACGGCCTCAGCCGCGGTGGGCGCTTTCGCGCGACACCCGGTCGATCCAGCTTTCGCGAACCTGGCGCAGGGCCGTCGTCCGCGGGCCGGGCTCGCCGCCGCCTACCTGCCGGCCGTCCAGGGCGACGATCGGCAGGATCCCGGCGATGCTGGAGCAGACGGCCATCTCGTCGGCGGCCCAGACATCGTCCAGGCGCAGGTCGCGCTCGGTCATCGTCAGCCCCGCCTCGCTGCCGTGTTCCATCAGCCAGGCTCTCGTCGTGCCGGCCAGGATGGCCGTCCCCAGTCGGGGCGTGGCGCAGGTATCGCCCTTGACGAGAAGCAGGTTGGCCGTCGTCGCCTCCGTCAGCCGGCCGTCGGTGGTGACGAACAGGGCGTCGTCCGCGCCGGCGCGGAAGGCTTCGAGCCGAGCGTAGACCAGCTCGGCCCTGGAGGTCGTCTTGATCGATGCCATGGGCGATTCCGGGTCGCGATGGACGGAACTGGTGACGAACTGCTCGCCCTCGCGCAGGAGGCGGTCCGAAGGAGGCGAGAAGGGCCAGACCTGGATGGCCACCGTCGGGCGTGGCTCGTCGCTGGGCCTGACGTTGCGGGCGGGGTCGAATCCCCGGCTGACGGTGATTCGCACGGCCGCGTCGCCGGGCGGGTCGGGCTCGCGACCGTCCAGGCGCTCGGCCGCCAGCAGCTCGGCCAGGCCGCCGGCCACGACGTCGTCGCCGAATGGCAGCTCGAAACCCAGGGAGGCCAGGCTGGAGTGAAGGCGGGCCAGGTGCCCTGCCAGCTCGATGGCGACGCCTCTCCTGGCCCGCAGGGCCTCGAAGACCCCGTCGCCGATCTGGAAGCCACGGTCGTAGACGGAGATGTGGGCCGCGTCCGCGGGGACGAGCCGCCCGTCGAGCCAGATGCGGAACGCGGCGGGGGAGGTCATGGCGGCCATGATAGGGGTGGCCGCCCCCCGCTGCGCGAAGAGAAGCGGCCCCGTGGGGAGGACGCGGGGCCGCGGAGTTACCCGGCGAGCTTGATGGACCTGGTGCTAGGCGCTGGCGGTCCCCGGCGCCTCGCCGCCGCCGCCCAGTAGTTCCTCCGGCTCACCCTCGATGGTGATCCGGGGGATCCAGCGCAGGAAGCCCGGCATCCACCAGTTCCACTCGCCCAGGAGCTTCATCAGCGAAGGCAGGAGCAGGCTTCGGACCACAGTCGCGTCCACGAGGACCGCCACCGCCAGGCCGACGCCCAGCTCCTGGATGATCGCCAGCTGGATGGTGAAGAAGGCGCCGAAGACGCAGACCATGATCGCCGCGGCGCTGGTGACGGTGCCGGCGGTGACCGTGATCCCCTTCACCACCGCGTCGGTCGAGGCAAGACCGCGATCGCGGGCCTCCTTGACGCGGGTCAGGATGAAGACGTGGTAGTCCATCGACAGGCCGAACAGGATCGTGAAGATCATGGCCGGCGCCCAGGCTTCGACGACGTTGGGCCTGATGCCCGTAATGTCGCTGAACCACCCTTCCTGGAACAGCAGGACCAGCACGCCGAAGGCGGCGCCGGCGGAGAGCAGGTTCAGGATGATGGCCTTGAGGGGGATGACGATGGAGTGGAAGGCGACCAGCAGGAGCAGGAAGCTCATGCCCAGGACGAACACGATCACCAGCGGCATCTGGCCGCCGTACCAGTTCGCGTAGTCCATGGTGAAAGCCGCCTCGCCGGTGACGTAGACGTTCGTCGTGGACAGGCCTGAGAAGTAGCTCGGGACCACGCTCGAGCGGAACTCGCGGGCCAGATCCCAGTTGGACAGGTCGTTGGCCGTGCCCGGGATGGGGAACTGGACGTCGGCGACGGTTCCGTCGCCCGAGTAGGCGATCTCGGTCGCGGCGCCGTTGACACCCTCGAACTTGCCAGCCCGCAGGTCGGCGGCGAACTCCTCGATGGCGGCCGCGGTCTGCGGCGCCGTGGCGTCGGTGACGATGACTTCGATGGTCAGGTCGCGGCCCATGGGCCACTTCTGGGTCAGCAGCTCCCAGGCCCGGACGCCCTCGACGCTGTGGGGCAGTGTCGAGACGTCGCTGGTCGTGGAGCCGAGCTGGAGCTTGGAGACCGGGGCGGCGACGGCGAAGAGCAGCAGGCCGGCAGCCGCGGCGGCGATGACCGCCCTGTTGGTGGCGGCCCGGACGATCGTGCCCCAGATGCCGCGGCCCTCGCCGTGGTCGCGGGCGAAGACCGGGATGCCGAACCGCACGACCCAGCGGTCGAGGATGGCCAGCGTGGCGGGCAGGAAGGTCAGGCTGCCGATGATGGAGATCAGGACGACCGCGATCGAGCCGATGGCGATCGACTTGAAGACCTCGTCGTCGATGAGGAGCAGGCCGCCGAGCGAGATCATGACCGCCAGGCCGCTGAAGAAGACCGCCCGGCCGGCGGTGGAGCTGGCGACCTCGATGGCCCCGGACTTGCTGCGGCCCTGGCCTTCCTGGGCCCGGAGATCGGCGCGCATGGCCGACCAGCCTCGGGCGGTCAGCCTGGTGAGGATGCCGAACAGGGTGACGCTGCCGCGGCCGCGCTCCGTCCGGAAGCGGGAGATGATGAAGAGCGAGTAGTCGACGGCGACCGCTAGCCCGATCAGAACCACGATTTGGCTCACGTACTGGCTGACCGGCGAGACCGCCTGGCTGTAGATGCCCACCAGGCCCATGGCGCCGGTTATGGCCGTCATCGCCAGGACGAGCGGCACGAAGGCGGCCACGAGGGACCGTGAGGCGATCAGAAGGATAAGGAAGGTGACCAGCAGCGTGGGCAGCAGCAGGCTGTCCAGGCTGTCGTTGACGTAGTTGCCGAACTCCTCGTTGATCAGCCGGTTGTTGAAAGCGTAGATCGTCAGGTTCGGATAGGCCGTCTTGAGCTCGGCCGCCAGGGGCTTGATGGCCGCCGCCTTGTCGGTCGCCTCGGCGTCGTCGCCGGAGATCTTGGCGGTGATGATGGCCGTCGAGCCGTCGGCCGAGAGGACGCCGGGCGCCTGGTCGGGCGCGGCTGCCGCCAGCGCGTAGGGGTTGACGACCGCCGGCAGCGGGCTGCCCGGATCGGCGTAGAAGACCGGGACCGTCCGGCCGTCAACCGTCGCCGTCAGCTGGCTGAGGCGCTGGGTCATGTCGGCGACCGCGGCCTTGTCGGCGTCGCCGAGCTGGCCGTCCGGGTTCGAGACGATGAGGTAGAACGACTCGGTGTCGATCCTGGACTGCGTCCGGTCGTCGGCATCGTCGAAGGCCTGCCAGCCGGCGTCGGCTTCGCCGATCGAGACGCTGTTGTCCATCAGCGACTGCGAGCGCTGGCCGCCCATTGCGGAGGCGCCGAACATGAGGCCCGCGATCAGGACGAACCAGGCGGCGAAGACGGGGAAGCGGTGGCGGGCGCTCCAGACCGCGACTCTGACCGTCCAGGGTTCGCTGGCCAGGACCGGCGCGGCGGTTTCGCGCTCGATTGCCATTGGGTAGTAACTCCTCCGGTTGAAGCGGCGCCGTCCTCGCGGGCGGCGCCGCACACGGGTGTCGTCTGGCTAGGCGGAGGCGGCAACGGCCGGTACGGCCATCACGGGGGCGCCGTTGGTGACGCCGTCGCCGTAGCCGTGGTCGCGGATGTGGCCGTCGCGCATGCGGATGACGCGGTCGCAGGCGGATCCGACTTCGGCATCGTGGGTCACGAGCACAACCGTCTGGCCGTGCTCGCGGTTGAAGCTGCGCAGCAGGGCCAGGATCTCGGCGCTGTGCTCGGAGTCCAGGTTGCCCGTCGGCTCGTCGGCCAGGGTGATCTCGGGCTTGTTGACCAGGGCCCGGGCGATGGCCACGCGCTGCTGCTCGCCGCCCGACAGCTCGGCCGGCCTGTGTGCGGCGCGGCCACCGAGGCCGACCAGCTCCAGGGCGTCCAGGGCCGCGACTCGGGCCTGCTTGCCCTTTGTACCGGCGTAGTCGCAGGCCAGCATCACGTTCTCCATGGCCGTCAGCGTGGGCACCAGGTTGAAGTCCTGGAAGACGAAGCCCATGCGGCGGGCACGGATCCGGGTGCGCTGATTGTCGGAGATGGTAGAGACGCTGTCACCGGCCAGGTAGAGCTCCGGAGCCGGGCAGGGGTCGCTGGGGTCGGGGCATTTGTAGTCCGGGCCGTGGAGCAGGCCAAGGATGTGCATCAGCGTGCTCTTGCCGGATCCGGAGGGGCCCATGATCGCGACCATCTCGCCGGCCTCGATCGAGATGTCGACGCTCTTGAGCGCCTCCACCTTGTTGCCGCGGCCCAGGTGATAGGTCTTGCGGAGGTTGCGTCCTTCGAGGATTGCCATCGTTCTGTCTCCCTGGCGGGCCGCCTCGCGACGACCGGCGATACGTTCGGTGGGTTGGGTGGCGATCACTGCTGCCCCGATCACTCGTACCGGAGGGCGGCGACGGGATCCATGCGGGAGGCGCCCCAGGCCGGGACGAAGCCGGCGATGGCGCCCAGGCCCGTGGCGAAGGCGACCGCGGTGACGGCCGTGCCCAGGGTCAGGTCGAAGAGCACATTCCCGGATGAGCGGCCCAGGTCGTTGAAGACCGTGGTCATGACCGCGCCGATCGCCAGGCCGATCGCCCCGGCGATGAGGCCGATGGCCGCCGACTCCATGACGATCTCGCGCCGGATGCGCCAGCGGGACGCGCCGATGGCGCGCTTGATGCCGATCTCGCGGGTTCGCTCGGCCACCGACATGGCCATGGTGTTGATCGTGGACAGGCCGCCGACCAGCAGGCTCAGCATGGCGATGCCGGTCAGGACGAGGCTGAAGATGGCGCTGAAGGTGCCCAGCATCTCGTCGAAGTCCTTGCCGATCATGACCGTGAAGCTGTCGCCCAGGGCTGCCTCAAGGTTGGCCTTGAGGTCCTCGGGCGTGACGCCGGGCTCGTGGTAGACGGTGATGCCGGTGGCGATGTCCGTGGCGTCAACCTTGTCCTGGAGCATGGGCGGCAGCGTCTTGACGAAGAGCTGCTGGGCCGCGTCGAGCGGGACCATCGCCTCCTTGTCGGGGGCGGTGAGGGTCGGGGCCAGGATGCCGATGACGGCGAACTCAGTCTTGCGCAGGACGACCGTGTCGCCCACGCTGGCGTCGAGGCGGCGGGCCAGGTCGCAGCCCAGGACTGCGACGTTGCCGTGGTCGTCGGCTGTCAGCATGCGGCCCTGCGCGACGTTGATCTCGAAGGTCTCGAGACCCTTGTCGCCATCGGGCACGAAGCCGCTGATCATCTCCGGCACGCCCATCGTGGCCGCCTCGTCGTCGTTGAGCATCATCTCGATGCTCGGCGTGGCCGCGGCGACGCCCTCGACGTTGCGGATCTGCTCGAGATCCGCGGAGAGGGAGAGCGGCTGGAAGCTGCCCGTGTACATGTTGCCGACGGACACGACCGCCTTGTCGGCGTAGTACTGGCTCCCGCCGTCGATCAGGGCGTTCATCTTGTTGGCCATCGAGCCGAAGACGACCAGGGCCATGATGCCGATTGCGATGCCGCTGATCGTCAGGGTCGAGCGGAGCTTCCGCCGCCCCAGGTCTCGGATGAGTCGCATTGGTCTCCTGCCTTGCTTTCACTTCGAGTCGCCGTAGGGGCGCCTTCTTGTCTGGTGTGAAAGCTACGGGCAGGGGCCTGCCGGGCCGTCGTCCCAGGTATCGAAACCGCGGTCGTTCAGCCGGGTGAACGTGGCCTCATCCCCAGGTAGGACGGCGTGATACCGAAGGTGTATGGGGGACGAGTGGCGCCGCCGCGGCGGGTTTGCCCACCTGGCGGGTACGTCAGAGGCGCGGGTGGCCCTGAAGCGCCGATGTGCTCACCTGGTGGGTATCCCGGCGCCTGGGCCTCAGGTTTGCCCACCCGATGGGTACGTCAGAGGCGCGGGTGGCCCTGAAGCGCTGATGTGCCCACCTGGTGGGTACAGAGTGGGCCGGGTGCCCGAGCGGGCTCAGACCAGGCCGCTCTCGTAGGCGAGGATGACCGCCTGGACGCGGTCGCGCAGGTCCAGCTTGGCCAGAACGCGCGAGACGTGAGTCTTGATAGTCGTCTCCGAAACGACCAGCTTCTCGGCGATCTCGGCGTTTGAGAGGCCGCGGGCCACGAGCTTCAACACCTCCAGCTCGCGCTCGGTCAACTCGGACAGGGCGGGGATGGCGGCGTCGGTGGCCGGCGGCAGGCGTGTGGCCACTCGGTCCAGGAGGCGGCGGGTGATCGACGGCGCCAGGAGGGCGTCGCCGGCGGCCACGATCTTGATTGCCTCCACCAGGTCCTCGGGCGGCGAATCCTTGAGCAGGAAGCCGCTGGCGCCGGCGCGCAGGGCCTCGACGACGTACTCGTCCAGGCCGAAGGTGGTCAGGATCAGGACCTTGATCGGATCCTCCACGCCCGGGCCCGCCAGGGCGCGAGTGGCCTGGATGCCGTCCATACCCGGCATGCGGATGTCCATCAGGACCACGTCCGGCTTCAGCTTGCGGGCGGCCTCCACTCCCGAGGCCCCGTCGCCTGCCTCGCCCACGATCGCCAGCTCCGGCTCGGCCGAAAGGATCATGCGGAAGCCGGTCCGCAGCAGCGGCTGATCGTCGACCAGCAGGACACGGATCGTCATTGCCCAATCTTCTTCGATTTGGGGGCGGAAGGCTTGCCGGCTGGGCGGCTCCTGCCGGGGGCCGGCTTGGAGTGAGGCGGGACGACGCGGCCGATGATCGGCGGCATGACCCGCGGCTCCACCAGCGGCTCTGGCTCGACAACGCGGCTGGGCGCCGTCTGGGTGCCGTGCTCCAACCTGTCTCGCAGCGCCGCTGCGGCTGCCGCTGAGAGGGCGGCGTCCTCGTGGCGGCGGATCGGCGTTCGGACCTCGAGAGGATCGAGCGGGAAGGTGGCGTGGACCCGGTAGCCGCCGGGAAAGACCGGTCCGGCTTCCAGGGTGCCGCCGTAGAGGGTCACCCGCTCGCGCATGCCTATCAGACCCTGACCGGCGCCGTCCTCCTCTTCGCCCGCCAGCAACGGCGCCGCGGCTCCCCGGCCGTCGTCGACGATGTCCAGGATGAGGGCCTCGGGCTCGTAGCAGACCAGCACCCTGGCGTTGGCCTTGCCGGCGTGCTTGACGGTGTTGGTGAGCGCCTCCTGGACGATGCGGTAGGCGGCCAGGTCGAGTGCCCCCGGCAGCTCCCGGGGGGCGCCCTCGACGCAGAGCTCGACCGGCAGGCCCGCCTCTCGAACCTGCGCCGCCAGGCGCTCCAGCTCGGTCAGGCCGGGCTGCGGGCCCACGCCCGCTTCGTCCGTGCGAAGCACCTCCAGCATGCGGCGCATCTCGGACAGGGCGGTCCGTCCCGCCGATTCGACTGCCTCCAGGGCGTCTTCGGCGGCGGCCGGGTTCTTCTCCAGGACGCGGCGCGCGCCCGAGGCCTGGACCACCATCACGCTGACGTGGTGGGCCACAACGTCGTGCAGCTCACGGGCGATGCGGGCCCGTTCCTGGCTCACCGCCAGCGCCGCTCGTTCCTCGCGCTCGCGCTCCAGGTCTACGGCGCGCTGCTCGAGCTGGCGGGTGTAGGCCCGCCGGACCCGCAGGTTGTCGCCGATCAGCCAGGCCAGGCCGAAGGACAGGTAGGTGGCCGTCATGTCGGCCCGCTGGTCCACGTTTGTGGCGAAGGCCGCGTATGAGACGAAGCTGATGAGGATGCCGATGGCGGTGATGACGGCAGCCACGACTGCGCGGCGGCGGGGTTCGTGGGCGGCCACGGTGTAGAAGGCGATGAACACGCCCAGGTAGCCGTTGGACAGCGGGTACCCCAGGGCGCTGTAGATGATGATTGCCAGGCCGGTCGTGATCAGGATCCGCATCGGGTCCCGGCGCCGCCAGGCGATCGGCACGGTCTGGAGGGCGAGCAGGATGCCGCCGACCGCGTCTACTTCCTGCCGGACGTCGTAGACGCTGCCGAAGGCGATCATGGTCACGACCGCGGCCATCACGATGTCGGCGTAGTCCTGGTTCCAGCGCAGACCGGCGAAGCGTCGCGCGGGAGCCGCCGTGGTGGGTTTCATGAACGCAAGGTAGCCTGCGACGCGCGGCGGCGCATCAATCCCGCGCAGGATTTGCAGGTGCTTCTTGCGGGGGAGGGGGGATCGGCGGCCCGCGACCCCCAGGCCGCCCGCCGGAGCCCCTCTAGCCCGTCCGCAGGGCCCTCGTCGCGTCGCGGACGCGAGCGTCGTGCTCGTGGATCACGTCCACCAGAGAGTCGACGCTGTGCTCCCGGCCGTAGCAGGCGGCATGCATCAGCCAGGTGAACTCCTCGGTCATGTCTTCCAGGAACGGGACATAGGTCGGGTCTTCGACGCCCACGCAAAGACCGACCGCCGCGTCTCCCCCCTTGATCTTCCCGCCGCAGAAGACGCAATCAGCTTCGACCACGTGCTCATCCTTGCACAAAAGAGGGCTCTCCGGCGATACGACGGCGCCTGCCGGGGAGCGTCCCCGACCAGCGACGCGCCAGGCCCGAACACGCCCTGCCCCGCGCCGCAGATACGTGACGATCAGCCTGCCTGGCGGCCTCTACCCAGGAGCAGGATCGCCAGCCTGATGATGCCGATGCCAATCGGGATCGTGAGGACACAGATCAGGGTCGTGGTGCAGCCCCAGCCCCCTTCGACATAGTGCTGTCCTACCGGCTCGTAGCCGGCCACGAGCATCCGCTCGGCGTCGGCCTGGAAATCGGCCTCCATGTCCCTGCTGTGGTACTCGCGGACGATCACCGCGCTGCCGCTGTCCACGGGCCCGGCGTGAGTCGACATCGCCCTCTATCCTGCGAATGGACGACTGAACGGCCTACGGCGATGTTGGCGACGCGGGGCCTACAGCAGATCTCCCTTGTGCCAGCCCGTGGGCTCGCCTTCTCGCGGTCGGGGCTCCTCGCCGGGGCCGTGGGCGAGCTCGGGCTCGGGCGCCTTCTTGCGCCGCCGGCCCTTCCTGGCCGCGGGCGGCTGCAGCGCCGGCAGCGGCGGCCGGGCCGTTCCCTCGATCGGACCGACGCCGTAGGGCACCCACTTCGACGGATCGGCCAGCCGGTGGGGCTCGGTTCGGCCGCGCAGGTGAGCCTGCTCGAAGCCTTCGGGCTCGATCCACATCTGATTGCCGTCGAGCAGGCCTTCGACGCCGCCCTGGCCGGGCTCCGGCCGGGGGTGCTGGCAGTACCAGCACTTCGATTTGTCGTGGGGCGCGTACTCGACGGGCTCCTCGTAGGTGGTGATGTAGCCCTCGAAGTTACGCAGGATCACCTTGTGGTCCGAGTAGCTGAGCAGGTAGTTGGGCATGACCGGGATCTTGCCGCCGCCGCCAGGGGCGTCGATCACGTATGTCGGCACCGCGTAGCCGCTGGTGTGGCCACGCAGGCCCTCCATGATCTCCATGCCCTTGCCGACGGGCGTCCGGAAATGGCCCGAACCCTCGACCAGGTCGCACTGGTAGATGTAGTACGGCCGAACCCGAATCTCCGCCAGCCGGTGGACCAGCGCCCGCATGACGTGGACGCAGTCGTTGACGCCGGCCAGCAGGACCGACTGGTTGCCCAGCGGGATGCCGGCCCGGGCGAGCTTGTCGCAGGCGCGGGCGACTTCGGGCGTGATCTCGTTGGGGTGGTTGAAGTGGAGGTTCATCCACAGCGGGTGGTAGCGGGCCAGCATCTCGCATAGCTCGTCGTCGACGCGCTGGGGCATGAAGACCGGCACTCGCGAGCCGATGCGGATGATCTCCACGTGCGGGATCTCGCGGATGCCGCGGATCACCGATTCCAGGAGCCTGGGGGCCAGGGTCAGGCCATCGCCGCCGCTGATCAGGACGTCGCGGATCTGTGGCGTCCGGCGGATGTAGTCGAGCTGAGCCTCGTGCTCGGCGCGGTTGAAGTTCTGGGCCGGGTCGCCCACGATCCTCGACCGGGTGCAGTAGCGGCAGTAGCTGGCGCACTGGGTCGTGACCAGCATCAGGACACGATCCGGGTAGCGGTGCACCAGGCCCGGCACGGGCGAGTGGCGGTCCTCGGCCAGCGAGTCCTGCATCATGGCCGTGAAGGCCTCGTGCTCGCAGGCGGTGGGGATGACCTGGCGGCGGATGGGGTCGTTCGGGTCGTCGGGGTCGATGAGCGACAGGAAGTAGGGCGTGACGTCCACCCGGAACTTGTCGGGCGAGGAGAGGCCGGCCCTCTCGTCGTCGGTCAGGCTCAGGACCCGCCCGATCTCCTCGGCGGTGTTGAGGCGATTGCTGAGCTGCCAGCGCCAGTCGTTCCAGCGCTCGTCCGGCACGTCCGCCCAGATCGGCGCGCGGCGGCTGACGGCCGGCTTGCCGTCGGGGCCCAGGGCGCGGGCCGGGTCGCGCAGGTTCACGAACTCCCCCTCGGAGCCGTGCGAGCCTCTGTGATCGACCATCATCGCCTCCCCGCGGGTGCCGCCCTGCGGGCCTGCCGGCAACGCATATTCCGTATGCAGCCTGCATGCTCCGCGATCATACATCTGCCTGACGAGCGCGCGCGATGGCCCGATCGAAGGATCGGCAGGCGGACCTTTCGCGCCGTTCGGCGCGAGGCCGGGATGGCTTCTTCGTCGGCGCCTAGCGCTCCGGGTCGGCTCGCCAGACCAGGTACGAGTAGGCGAAGCCGAAGGCCAGCATGACGACGGCGCCCGCCATCAAGGCCGCGAGGGAGACGGGCGTTGGAACGAAGAGGGAGACGACGGCGACCAGCAACCCCAGGATGACCAGCAGGCGGCCGGTGGCCCGATGCGTTCGATCCCACGCCAGCTCGCTGGACATCGTCCAGGGCGTCCGAATGCCGAAGGTCCCGTTGGCCCGCACTTTGCCCAGGTAGTTGCCCGCGATGGCGAGCATCAGCGCCGCGGCCAGCACGAAGACCCTGGTGACGTCCACGCGGTGGCCCAGCGCGGACGCGACCAGCCCGGCATGCACGACCATCAGCACTGCCAGGAAGGAAAGGCAGACGTTCGCGTACGCCCCCCGGGATCGGGCCAGGTTGTCTCGCCGTGGCTCTATCAGCGGCAGCAGAGCCAGCACCACGGCCAGTGCCAGCGCGATGCCGGGGACGATCAGCAGACCGATCTCCCTGGCGACGTAGTTGCACGGATTGCCCTCTGGATCCCAGTGAGTGGCGATCTGCGCCCCGGCCGGAAGGTTCGCCCAGCCGTAGGCGCTAAGGGCCAGCATCGTCCCTACCAGGGCGATGGTGCCAACCAGCATGCGTCGACCGATCATCGCGGTCTCCTCTCGTTCGATCCGTCGCGGCCGCCGGTTGCCGCCTCGTCCGGCTGCGCCCCGGGCCTGGGATCGACCCGGCACGCGTCCATCAGAGCCAGAAGCGCTTCCTCGAGAACGGACATGTTGAGGTGATACCTGATGGAAGTGCCGATCCGGTCGGCCTGGATCAGGTCCGCCTCCTTCAGCACGGCGAAGTGCCCCGACATCGTCGGCCAGCTCACATCGAAGGCTGATGCCAGCTCACCGGCCGCCATATCGCGCTCGCGGAGCAGAGCCAGGATTTGGCGCCTGGTCGGATCCGAGAGGGCCTTGTAGACGTTGTTGGTGGGTGGCATGCGGCGCCCGCGACGACGATATTTAGGCGAGCGCCATATTAGGCAATAGCCTAAATAGAGTCAAGGCGCGCCTGGCCCGACGCGAGGCGCTCCAGGGCCAGCTGCTGCAGGGCGATGATCGTCATGGCGTCGGTGATCTCGCCCCGCCCGATCATGGCCAGGGCCTCGTCGAAGGCCACCCAGCGCAGCTCTAGACTCTCCGTGCCCTCCGGCGCCGGCGGGCCGGGCACGGGGTCGGTGGCGACGAAGAGGACCCCGGCCTGGTCGCAGACCGAGTTGGAGAGGTGGATCCGGCTCAGCTCTCGCCAGGTGCCGCCGCTGTAGCCGGTCTCCTCGGCCAGCTCTCGCCGGGCGGCCTGTTCGGGCTCCTCGTCGAAGCTGCCCCCGCCCTCGGGGATCTCCCACGAGTAGCGGTCGAGGGCGTAGCGGTACTGGCCCACCAGCAAGACGCGATCGCCCCCCATGTCGAGGGGGACGACACCCGTCGCCAGGCTGTGGAAGTGGACGACGCCGTACATGCCGGGCTGGCCGTCGGGGCGGGTCACCTCGTCGTGGAAGACGCGGATCCACGGATTGTCGTAGACGACCTGGCGCGAATGGCGGTGCCAGGGGCCGGCTTGCTCGTTCATGGCGGCATCGTACGCGGTGAGGCGTGGCCGCGCCGGCATGGTACCCGCGCCCTTGGAACCCGAGACCGCCGGTCGGCGTCTGTGCGGAAGGCGGCGCAGGTCGCGCCAGAGGGTGGCCCCGCAGGCGGCCGCGACAGTCGGGAGATGAAATGAACGACAGCAACAGGAAGCTCGCAGGTGGCGCCGCGGTAACCACCACCCCGCAGGGCCGGCCGTCCTGGCTCACGCTGAGTCGGGCGATCGCCGTGACCGCCGCCGCGGCATTGCTCATCGGCATCGTCATCGGGCCGATCATCGCCGACAACCACGCCGAGGGGGTAGCCACCGGCAACGTGCCGGAGCACGTGATCAACGTCTCGGGGACCGGGATCGTGAGCGACGCCCCCGACACAGCCGACGTCTCGCTCGGCGTCAGCGTCACCCGGACCACGGCCAAGGAGGCCCGGACCGCAGCCGGGACAGAGATGCAGAGCGTGGTGGCCTCGATCAAGAAGAACGGCGTGGCCGAGAAGGACATCGTCACCACGAACGTCAGCCTGAGCCCCGTCTACAGCTACAGCGGCTCGACCCGCCGCCTGACCGGCTACCAGTTCAGCAACACCGTCAAGGTCACGGTGCGCAACCTGGACGACGTTCCGGCCGTGATCGACGACGCCGTGACTGCCGGAGCGACCGCCGTCAACGGCATCTCCTTCCGGATTGACGACCCCACGGCTCAGCAGAACAAGGCCCGCGAGCTGGCCATGGCCGACGCCCGCGCCCGGGCCGACACACTGGCCCGCGTGGCCGGGGTCAAGATCAAGGGCGTGGCGGCCATCTCCGAGACGGTTTCCTCGTACGTGCCTGTCTACGACTACGCGGCCGCGGACGCCGTCAAGGAGGCGTCGACGCCGATCCAGAGCGGCACGACCGAGATCAAGATCCAGGTGACGGTCGCCTACCTGATCGGCTGACCGGCCGCTCGGCTGAGACACGCGATCGATTTACAACCGAGCCGCTGAGTTTTTACTCCACCGGTCACCTGTTCGCGGGACCAACGGCAGGCTGCACGCGGGCCGTGCAGGGCGAGTATCTTCTCAGCATGCGACTCGATCTCACGATGCGCGCCGACTACGCCATCCGCGCCATGCTGGCCTTGACCAGGGCGGGCGGCAAGATGAGCAGCCGCAAGATCGCGGAGGAGATGAAGATCCCTCCCCGGTTCCTGCCGCAGATCATGGGCGACCTGACCCGGGCCGGACTGGTCGAAGCGCATCCCGGGCGCGCCGGTGGCTACGTGCTGGCCGAAGATCCCTCCACGGTGACCCTGCTGGCCGTGATAGAGGCCATCGAGGGCGACCCGCACCGCCAGATCTGCGTCATGCGCGGCACGCCCTGCGGCGAGGACGGCGAGTGCGGCGTCCACGACATCTTCTTCGCGGCCGAGACGGCTTTGCTGGAGCGGTTGGGCGGCGCCACGCTTCGCGGAGTGATAGACACCTACGAGGCCAAGCTCGAGGGATAGGGCTCATAGCCCCGGGGGCCCGCCCGATCGGCCTGTCTCAGTCCCCCCGCGCCTGCATTCTGGCCTGCCATTCGGGCGCCAGGATGCTCATGTGGACCTCGTCCCAGAAGCGTCCGTCGCGCAGGATGGCGTCGCGGGCCCGCCCCTCGACCGCAAAGCCGGATTTCTCGTAGCTGCGGATGGCCCGCACGTTGAACTCGAAGACGGTCAGGGCGACGCGGTGCAGGCCCAGCGGCCCGAAGGCGTGGGCCAGCATCAGGTCGGTCGCCTCGGTGCCGTAGCCCTTGCCCCAGGCATCGCGCTCGCCGACGGTGATGTGGTAGAGGGCCGAGCCGTTGTCGCCGTCGAGCTGGCTGAAGGCGCAGGTGCCCACCAGGCGGTCGTCCCTGGCCAGATGGATTGCCATCGCCAGGAAGTCGGGCCCCATGACGCGGTTGTAGAAGAACCGCTGTATCTCCGGCGGCGACAGGGGCCTGGCCGCGTAGCGGGTCAGGCGCGCCAGCTCTCCGTCCGAATACCAGCGCAGGAAGGCTCGCAGGTTCTCGGGACGGTGGCGGCGCAACACGACCAGGCGGCCGGGGATCGCCTCAGGGCGCCACGCGTCGCGCTCGGGGGCCGCGGTCATCAGAAGCCGGGCCTCGACCCGGTGGGATGCATGAAGGCAAGGTATAACATCGCGCCCATGCGTGGCTGGAGCGAACTGGCCGAGCGCGTCCGCGCGACCGCGCGCACCTCCGAGAAGACGGCTCTGCTGGCCGAGTACCTGCGGGACCTGCCGGCGGAGGAGCTTCGCCCGGCCGCCATCTTCCTCTCCGGGCGACCCTTTGCCGCGGCCGACCAGCGGGTCCTGGGCTTGGGCTGGGCGACGATCTCGGCCGTCGTGGAGGAGCTGGGCGGGGAGGCCGGCGCGCTGGGACGCGCATACGATCGCTCGTCCGACCTGGGCACGGCCGTGGCCGAGGTGCTGGCCGGCCGGTCGCGGCAGCCCGAGCGGAGCCACTCCCCGGGGATCGGGGAGGTGGCTGCCGCCTTCGCGGCGATCGAAGCCGCCGCAGGTCCGGCGGCGCGCGCCGCGGTCTTCTCCGACCTGCTGGCCCGGTGCGATCCGCTCACCGCCGGATACGTGGTCAAGGTCCTCACAGGCGAGCTGCGCATCGGCCTGCGAGAGGGGCTGCTGGAGGCGGCCATCGCCCGGGCCTTCGACCGACCCGCGGAGGAGGTGCAGTGGGCCGGGATGCTCACCGGCGACCCCGGGGAGACGGCGGTCCTCGCCAAAGAGGGGCGGCTGGGCGAGGCCCGCCTGCGGCTCGGCCACCCGATCAAGTTCATGCTCGCCTCGCCCGCCGAGGACGCGGCCGAGATCCTCTCGCGGCTGGGGCCCGTGGTCTGGGTCGAGGACAAGTACGACGGCATCCGGGCCCAGCTTCATCGCCGCGGTTCGGAGGCGTGGCTCTTCTCCCGGGACCTCAACGAGATCGGCGACCAATTCCCGGAGATAGTGGAGGCGGCCCGGGCCCTGCCCTGGGACGGCATCCTGGACGGCGAGATAGTGGCCTACGCCGCCGGCCACGTCCTGCCCTTCCTGACCCTCCAGGCGCGGCTCGGACGCAAGGACCCCGGGGCCCGGGTCCAGGCCGAGATCCCGGTCATCTACGTCGCCTTCGATCTGCTGGCCGCCGGCCGCGAGCCGGACGTGGAGCCGCTGCTGCGGCTGCCGCTGAGCGAGCGGCGTCGCCGGCTGGAGGAGCTGGGCCTGCCGCTGCTGGCCGAGGGCGGCCGGTTCGCCCTGTCGCACCTGGTCGCGGCCGATTCGGCCGAGGCGCTGGACCGGGTCTTCGAGGAGGCAAGAGCACGGCGCAACGAGGGCCTGATGGTCAAGGACCCGGACAGCGGCTACTCCCCGGGTCGCCGGGGCCTGGGCTGGCTCAAGATGAAGCGAGCCCTGGCTACGATCGATTGCGTGGTTGTGGGAGTCGAGGTCGGGCACGGCAAGCGCCACGGCGTGCTGTCCGACTACACCTTCGCCGTGCGCGACGAGGCGAGCGGCAAGCTGGTCACGATCGGCAAGGCCTACACCGGCCTGACCGATGCCGAGATCGCCGAGATGACCCGCTGGTTCGAGGCCCACACGGTTCGGCAGATGGGCCGCTTCCGGGTCGTGGAGCCGCAGATCGTGGTCGAGATCGCCTTCGACGTCATCCAGCGCTCGGGCCGCCACCAATCGGGCTTCTCGCTCCGCTTCCCCCGCATCGCTCGCCTGCGACCCGGCAAGTCGGCCGCCGAGATCGACACCCTGGCCAACGTGGAGCGGCTCTACCGCGAGCTGCAGGCCGGAGCCGAGCACCTGGTTACTGCACAGGCGCGACGGCAAGGTCGCCAATCGTCCTAGGCGGGGCAACCGCATAGGCCCCCTGAATCGGGTCCCGGTGCGCCGCTATTCTGCGGCCATGCTCGACACGTTCGCTCCCGTTTCGGAGATGCCCCTCACGATCATGACCTCTCGACTGGTCATCGAGGGCACGATCTCGACGCGGGTCCGGCGCCTGGTCGACCTGGTCAACGAGGCGGCCGCGGTCCACCTCATCGTCCACGACGCGATGTTCATGGACCTCACCTCCGGCAGCGTGCTCTACCGCGCCGCCTACGCCCAGCTGTGGCTGGACGACATGCTGTTGCTCCACACCCGCGAGCCGGTCGAGTCGGGCGCGCAGCGCACACCCAAGCAGCCGACACCCGCAACGCTGATGGTCGCCCCGTTCGTGGTGGAGGGGACGATACATCTGCCGTTCGAGAACGAGCTGCGGATGGCGCTCGACGCCTACTCGGATCGCTTCGTGGCCGTCACCGACGCCCGCTACTGGCTCAACGCCGAGCCCGACTCGCCGATCTCCGCCGACCTGGTCGTCGTAAACCACCATCGGGCCCACGTCGCCATCGCCCCCGACGTCGAGTGGAGCGGTGCCTCCGGCCCGCCCCCGGTCGATGCCGAGCAGAACCCCTGGTAGGGCCCGAGGCCCCGACCCCGGGGCTGCCGGGTGCCGTTGCCCGG
>Ga0307442_1000589_pt1 | contig 17779 bp, 13 predicted proteins | sample SalMarWE160430MG_FD_202143 | JGI IMG/M metagenome (GOLD analysis project Ga0307442, IMG submission 202143) | Salt marsh sediment microbial communities from the Plum Island Ecosystem LTER, Massachusetts, United States - WE1604-30 | ecosystem: Environmental > Aquatic > Marine > Intertidal zone >...
TCAGCGCCGTAGGAGAGGCGTTTCGGATTGGGCTGCTCGTTGCGGTCCGTGCCGAAGAACACGGGAACCACGTCCCAGTCGGTCGGCGCCTTTTTGGCCTTCGCAACCGATCGCGATTGCGCCTCGATCGTCGGTTCGCGCGCGGCGCCGCCGGAAGGCGGTGTCGATGCGCCCGGCGGCGCAGCTTCGGGCAGCAGCCCGCGCGCCCGCGGCGCTGCCGCGCTCTTCTCTCTGGAGCGTCGATACCGTCGTGCATGCCGCGGCGCGAGCTGTTTGGGTGCAAAGCCCTCCGGTTTCGCGGATTTGGCGCTGAAGGACTTCTTCTGCGTCGAGAGCGCGCGCTCCGAGAGGCGCTTGGCCTCGGCGGTGCGGCCTTGCAGGCGATAGAGCGCGGCAAGATCGCTGAACGATGCGGCCACGTCGGGACTGCTGGGACCCAGAGCCTTCTGGCGGATCGCCAGGGCGCTCTTGTACAGCGCCTCCGCCTCGGCATAGCGACGCAGGTGACGGTAGAGGCCGGCAAGACGCGTGAGCGCCGTCGCCACAGCGGGATGATTGCGACCATAGATCTGCTCGGTGAGCACCAGTGCGCGCCGGGCGATCGGTACCGCCTGCTTGTACTTGCCGGCCCGCTGTAGCTGCTCGACCTGCCGATTGAGCACCTGGAGCTGGGCTTTGCCCCCGAGCGCGGGCAGCACCTTCCGCTTTGCAGCGTTGCGGCGCTGGATCGTCTTGGCGCTAGGTTTCTTCTTCAGCTGCGCCACGCGCGGCGCAGTTGCGGCTTGCATGCTCTTTGCTTGCGCCGATCGCTCTTGTGCTTGTGCAGCCCCCCAGCCGCAAAGGGCCAGCGAGGAAACGAGCAACAAAAGGCCAATGAATTTCGTCGGATGGCATCCTTGCACGGCTTTTCCCCCGGCAATGGCTCGTCCCACCGCTGGCCTGCGGCGGTGACCTGCTAGTGATACTTAAACCTGCGGCGCGATCACGACAATGCTATGAAAGACCGCGCAAGTTGTGGCGTTGATCGGCCTCACTGTGCAATCGGCGTTCAATGGGCTCGGGATGCGCGGTGGATCGAAGCAGAAAGGCCGCTCAAGCGACATCTTGTCAGGGTCACACAGCAGAGTCAGAATTTCTCTTGTGCGTTTGTGACTCTGGTGGTGAGGCTGAGGACGGGGGGAAGTCTCCATGTCGTCGACGCCACGTCGAGGCCTGCTACGATCGGGAACGCTCGGCCTCGCGCTCGTCTTGGCGCCGCTCTCGGCCTCCGCCAAGCCCGATTGTACCGCCGAAACCGCGGTCCTGCAGCCGATAGCCAGCGGCGTTCGCTTCAGTCTCAAAGCTCCCAAGACGCTAACGGCGGGTGGTGCCGTTGAGATGTCCTGGCGGGCGGCGGCGCGCGCGCCGCTCAAGACGCCCCTGTACATCGTCATTTCCGTCCCGGGCGAGGTGCGCTTCGAGGCAGCGCGACGGCCAACCCCAAAGAAGACGCCGGCGGATAGCCTCTCTTATGCTCCACCCCCTCCTGATTTGCCGGGATTCATCGCGCTGAGCCCGAGCGCCAAAGGCCCGCTGGGGCTGGCATTTGGTGCCGGACGATCGCGCGCTCTCATCCCGCTGCATCAGCCTGGCGCGAAGCTCACGGGCGCTTTCCACATCCGCATCTATGACGCGGGCAAGAAGCGGATCGAAGCTGCCGTCGTCGCGCGCACCGCCTGCGGAGAGCGGGTCTTATCGGGGCCTTTTTCCGGGACGGTGCCGGTCACGCCGGGTCAGCCCGAGGTCGTGGTGCAAGACCGTTACGACCTAGAGACGCCAAAGCGCATCATCGTATCGAACTCCGGCCGCTACCGCGCCCATATCTTCGAAGGCCGATACAAGGTCTATGACGTCGCGACGGGTGCCAAGCTGGTCGACCGCGCCGGGCACGATCCGAATTTCTCGCCGACGTCGCGCTTCATCGTCGCCAATACGGGGGCGAGGGGAAGCGGTGACTACGAGGTGATCGATCTTGCCGCGCGCACGCCGATCGTGACGGTGCAGGGCTCGTTCATCGGCTGGACGCATGGCGACTCCTTCCTCATCGTCGGCGGGGCGTCGTGGGGCGCCTTGAGCGTGCGACCGACGCTGATCTCGCGCCCCGCCGGCAGTGGCAAGCCCGCCACCGAGGTCGGCGAGCCGCCCGACGACGGTCTCGCTCTAAAGCATCCCGGCTCCTGTCACGCCTGCGCATCGTGGACCGACGATAGTTTGATGCTCGACCTCGACAACGGCATTCTCGCCTATGGCGGGACTTTCGATCAAAACGCATCCACCGTCTACGAGTTGGCGAGCGGCGCCACGCTGTGCTGCTACGGTGACGTGAAAGCGCAGCAGGCTTTCATCTATCGCACCTACGCGGTGGTTCCCGTCAAGATGCAGAGCGGTTGGCGCGCGCGTGCGCCGATCCGCTTCAGCCAGATCTACGATCCGCTCGCCGACCCCAATGCAAAACAGGTTTCCGATCAGGCCTGGTTCAAGGGGGCCTTTGCGTTGCGCAAGCAGCTGCTGGCGCACCATGTCGTTGCGCCCAAGCCGCAAGTCGTCGCCATGGCTGCCGTCCCCCGCGACAGTGTCGTGCGCGGCGATTGGCGGGCGCGGGTTGCGGGCGGCGCGACCAAGGGTGCCCATGCCAGCGTCCGCTCCAGGCTGCTAGCGGAATTGACCCGCTTTGACCTGATCGCGCTCGAGCCGGCCGCGCGGGAGAAGATTGGGTTCATCAACTCCTGGGCCGGCAGCGAGCGCCGGGGGGAGTATCAGGGCGATGAGGCGAAGGACAAGCGGATCGAAAAACGAATCGAGCTGCGGACACGCAAGCTCGAGGCGCGCCTCGGCCGCGAGATTCCGACCGTGAAGCCCTTTCTCGGGCGCTCAAAAGACCGCGCTGCGAGCAGTGCCCCCCTGACCCACATTCCCTACGAGGGCCTTGCGAAGAGCAAAATCTACCTCGACGACACGCTCGAGGGCCTTTGGCGCTGGCGGCTTGGTGGGCGTCCCGTTTGGTTTCTGCAGCTGTGGGCCACGGAGGGCAATGGCGGCGTCGGCGAGGGCTGCCTGTTTCTGCTGGAGGGGGACAAGCCCGGCACCGCCCGGACGGGGGGCCGCATCGTCGATTTGACCAAGCCGCTTGCCGCACACTGGTCGGGCAGCTACGGCCCGAGCGATCATCACACGCAGCTGAAGCCGCAGGTCTACCTCGACCGCTACCTGGTGAGCGCCTCGGTCGCCGCCAAGTCGATTGCCGTCTACGACCTGGAGGCCGACAAGGTCGTGGGCATTCTCAAGAACGTGCCGCAAGCCGACCTCATCGAGGATGTCGTGCTCACCATCGATGCCAAGCACGTCATCCAGATCAACAGCGACGGGCAGTTCTTCATCCACGAGCTCGGCAGCGGCCGCGTCGCCCTCTCCGGCCGGGTCGTCGATGACGAGTTCATCATCTACACGCCGGAGGGCTACTACTGGTCGTCGTACGAGGGCGCCCACTTCGTGCAGTTGCGCTTTCCCGGACTTCGCGCCCTCTACTCCTTTCAGCAGTTCGCCGCCGTCCTCGATCGCCCTGACATCATCTCGGCGCAGGTCGAGCCCGGCGCCGCTGCACCGCCCAAGCCGAACCTTGTTCCTCCTCCGACGCTCGATGTCGCGCTCGCGCGCGGGGCCGCCAAGGATGGCAAGCTGCATCTTGGCGTCAATGCCAGCGCCAGCACGCCTCTGACCCACCTGCGCCTTTATGCGGATGGACACCTCGTCGAGGACTTGGGCGTCAAGGGTCGCGAACTGACGCGTCGGATCAGCGTGCCTCGCCCGCCCAACGCCCGCTGGCTGATCGTGCAAGTCACCGATTCCGGCGGGCTCGTCTCCAAGCCGGAGGCCGTGCGCCTCTCGCCGGGGGCAAAGAGGACCAACGTGCTGCGCGCCGTTGTGGTCGGCATCAACAGCTATGGCGATCCGAAGCTGAGATTGCACTATGCACGCAGCGACGCTGAGCGTCTCGCTGCGGCGCTGCGCGCCAATGCCGGCCACTATTATGCCCGCAGCGAGGCGAAGGCGCTGCTGGACCAGCGCGCGACCAAAGACGCAATCCTGTCGACGCTGAGACAGGCCGTCGCTGCCGCCAGCGCGGACGACACGCTCGTGTTCTCGTTTGCCGGCCACGGGGTCCAGGATCGGGACGGCCGCTACTATCTCACGCCGGCCGATTTCGACATCGCCCGCATTGCCGAGACGGGTCTTGCCTGGGAGGACGTCGCCACCGTGCTGCAGGCCGCCAAGGCGCGCGTGATCGTGATCCTTGATTCCTGCCACGCGGCGCTTTCGGGCGTGGAAAGCCTCGGCACCAACGACGATGCGGTCGGTGCGCTGTTGACGGGCGTGCACGCGCCGATGTTGGTCCTCGCCGCGTCCAAGGGGCGGCAGCTGAGCTATGAAGGCTCAAAGTGGGGCGGCGGCGTCTTCACGCATGCTCTGATCGAGGCGATCCAGCGCCACCGCTCCGACTACGATCTCGACCACAACAGCGCCATCGAGGCGAGCGAGCTCTACTACGCACTCAAGTCCATCGTGGTGCGCGATACCGGCGGCGCGCAGACGCCATGGCTGGTGCGCCAGGATCTTCTCGGCGATTTCGCCGTCTTCTGAGACGCTGGATGTGCCTCAGTCTGCCTGCGAGGCGGCCGATCTGCCGCGCTGAGCGCTGGCGGCATCCAGAGGCACGAAGCGCAAGGCGAAGTCTGGGTCGACGCTGTAGACGGTGGCGTCGGGAACGCCTTTCCATTCCTTCTCGTCCGTCAGCGGCTCGGACGCCACCTCCACCGATCGGTAGCCCACGACCGGCTCATGATGCGCATGCGGCTTGCCGCAGATGGGGCAGACAAAGGTGTGATCGCGCTCAAGGTACCACAGGCTGCGGTTGAGCCGCGCACCAACGAGATGGTCGCCGTCGGTGAGCACGATATTGAGGCTGACGGGTGCCTTGGGGTCGATCTCCCGGCACCACCCTGTGATCCGCTGCAATCCTGAGCGGACGGTCTCCAGCAGATCGGCGTGCGGATCGCGCGCCCACAAGGTGAGAAGGTAGTGAAATATGTGCTCGCTGTCCGTCGAGCCGTGAATGCTCTCGTGCTGAACGGGATCGGTATGCTGCAGAAACGTTTCACGCAGCCGGTCGAAGTGCGGCACGGTCCCGTTGTGAGCGAATATCCAGCGGCCGTAGTGGAAAGGGTGCGTGTTCACCAGCGACGGCGGCCCGACTGTCGCGCGCCGGACGTGAGCAACGACGGTGTGGGCGTAGACGCGCGCCGCCTTCTTCTGGAAATGCTCGCCGTGATAGGCGGCCCAAGTGTTCCTCTCGATCAGAGGCAGCCCATCCGCGTAGTCGGCAACGCCCCAGCCGTGGCCATGCATCAGCCCCTGGCGATCGCCCTGGCTCTGCGCCATCAGCGCGTTCTGAGCCCGGACGAGACTGCATTCGACGCGCGTAGGCTCGTTCGCCCGCAATGCGTAAAGCCGACACATGAGCTCTCTTATCCGCCTGCCTTCATTCTCGCCCCAGTCACGATCTGCCGATCATGATCTAGGTCAACCCCTTTGTAATGAGGGGCCGCATACTTGTGGTCGTCGGCGAGCCCCGGCCCTTGATTTGGTAAAGACTGGAAAAATGCGCGCGGCCATCCCTGTCGTCGAGCGGATTGAGACCAAAATCTCCAAGGCCGAGCGGGCACGGCTTGAGGCGTTGTCGGCAAAATGCCTCTCAGAAGACCGCAATCTATCGTCGATTGCGCATTTCGAGCCGGGCGTTCGCTGCGGGCTGGAGAGCGGCCCGGCACTGCTGATCGAGGATCGCAGCGAGATCGCGCTGGCGGGGACCCCCGAGCAATGGCAGCTCGAGTATCGCCTCGCGCAATTGGCCGCCAACAACGACATGCTGGTCATCAGCGGCAAGCGCTGTCCCGACTTCGAGGCGTATCTGGCGCGCCTTTTGGGCATCGATGGCCTGGACGTGCTCAGCGCCAGGAATCCGTGGGGGCCGCGCGCGTGCCCGATGCCGCGTCGGTGTGCCGAGCAAGGCGACATCCTGCGCCACATCACTGAGGTGGCCAGCGCGGGCGGGCGCCTATCGATCATTCCTGATGTCGCGACCGGGCATGTGTGGAACCTGGCCCACACGATCGCTGAAGCCGCCGGCGTCAGAGTCTGCGTCGCAGGCGCGCCGCCGCGGCTCTCCAGACAGGCCAACAACAAGCTCTGGTTCGCCGCGCGCGTTAAGGACACTTTCGGAGCCGGCGCCCATCCGCCATCGCATTCGGCGTTCGGCCCGGCGGCGCTGGCGGCGCGCGTGCGCGACTTGTCACGGGAGCACCAGCGTGTGGTCATCAAGATTCCCGACAGCGCCGGTTCGGCGGGCAACCTCGCTCTTGCGTCCGAGGACCTGCGCCATGTGCGCTTGGGAGAGCTGCGGCAACGGCTGCTTAGCCTGCTGGCGCTGTTCGGGCCCAACTGGCGCTTTCCCGTCAAGGTCGAGGTGTGGGACAGCCCCATCCTTTCGAGCCCTTCGGTGCAAGTCTGGATCCCGGATCGGGAGGAGGGGGCGCCGATGGTCGAAGGCGCCTTCGAGCAGGTCGTCGAGGGCGAGCAGGGAGAATTCGTCGGTGCAACGCGGGCGCATCTGCCCGGGCCATGGCGAGAGCGGTTGGGCCAGGAGGCAGCGCGTCTGGCCGTCCTGTTTCAAGAGCTCGGCTATTTTGGCCGCTGCAGCTTCGACGCCGTCATCGCCGGGGACAGCTATGACGCGGCGAAGTTGCACTGGATCGAATGCAACGGCCGCTGGGGCGGCGTTTCCGTGCCGATAACGTTTGCGAACCGCTTGGGCTCTGCGGTGTCGGAGTCGGAAATTGTCATCGTGCAACGCACGACGATCAACGTGCCGCCGAGACCATTCCGCGACGTGCTCTCGCTCTTCGCGGACGTGATTTTCACGCCGGGGCAAAGCAGCGAAGGATTGATCTTGCTTACGCCTGCTGGCTTTGAGCGCGGCACCGGCGCGCACTTCATGACGGTCGCGAAATCGCTCGAGCGCGCCAAGGACATGGCCGGGATGGCGCTGCAACGCTTGGAGCAGACGTGAATCGATCTACGGCGCTCCTATGCCGAGCGAGGGGCGGCCCTCTCGATGCTGATCTCGGCGCCGTGCAACTGATCTATCACCTGGTCGTTGATGATGTCCATGAGCTCGCCGACGCTTGTCGTTGCCTCCAGCCGCTTCTGGCGCACGCCCTGCCACACCTTGGCGAAGGCCGCGGCAAAACTGTCTTGATCGATGATCTCATGCTCGCCCTCGTAGAGAAGCGTGCCCTTCTTCTTGATGCGCAGTTTGACTTTCATCGTTCCCACCGAGCTGTGTGCGGAGACCCCGCGCGATTCAGGTGCGAACGCTAGCCTTGGCGCGCGCGCCTCTGCAATGCATTAATTCTGCCTCGCGCGCCGAGCCAGTGAAGGCGGAATGGGCGATTGGGGGCGCTCAGGGCCGCGTCTCTGCCGTGCCTTCCTTCGATGCGCGCTCGAGGATTGCCGTGACCTCGGCGTCGCTCACTTGCGAGAAATCCAGGTAGAAGTAGCCGATCGCTCCGAAATACTCCGGCGTCTCCAGGCAGACCACGTCATCGGCTTCTTGCCGCAGGGACTCGATCGTATCCGGCGGGGCAACCGGCGTCGCAACGACCGTCAGCTTTGGGCCCCGCCTCTTCAATGCGTGCAACGAGGCCCGGATCGTCGCGCCGGTGGCGATTCCGTCGTCAACGATGATGACGGTCTTGTCCTTGATCGGAGCGCGCGCGCGGTCCGCGACCCACAGCTTGCGGCGCGCCTCGATGATCTTGAGCTGCTGCTCGGCCTCCTCTTGAAACTCTTCATCCGTGATGCCAAGCGCGCCGATGACGTCCTCGTTGCGCACGTATTCGGGCGCATCGCCATCGACCACGGCACCCATGGCCAGCTCCGGCTGGATGGGGGCCCCGATCTTGCGCACGAGCACGACATCGAGCGGCGCCTTGAGCCGACTGGCCACCTCAGCCGCGACCGGCACGCCGCCGCGCGGCAGGCCGAGCACGACGGGGTCGGGATAGCCGCGGCGTGCGACCTCCTCGGCCAGGAGCTGCCCGGCTTGCTGGCGGTTCGTGAAGAACTTGTCCCTCATGGCTTGGCGCCTTCCGTCAAGAAGCGCACGAACCAGGCCGTCGCGAGCTCGATCACCGCATCCAGCGTCCCTGGCTCCTCGAACAGGTGGGTGGCTCCAGGAACGATCTCCAGCTGCTTTTCACACTTGAGCATGGCAAATGCTCCTTCGTTGAGCTCGATCACGACGTCGTCGTAGCCCCCGACGATGAGCAGCGTCGGGGCCCTCACGCGAGGCAAGGCGCCGGCTGCAAGGTCGGGGCGTCCGCCGCGGGAGACCACGGCAGATACGGCGTCGGGCCGCCGCGCGGCCGCGATCAGCGCCGCTGCAGCACCGGTGCTGGCTCCGAACAGGCCGATTGACAGGGGCGCGAGCGGACCGTTGCCGAGCCAGTCCAGGGCTTCCTCGAGGCGGGTGGCGAGCAGGGGAATATCGAAGACGTTGCGGCGGTCCTCGGCCTCCTCCGGCAGCAGGAGGTCGAACAGCAGAGTGGCAAGCCCGGCCTGGTTGAGCCCGCGCGCCACGTGCTGGTTGCGCGGGCTTAGACGGCTGGAGCCGCTTCCATGCGCAAAGACGACGATTCCCTTCGCCCCCTCGGGCAGCGTGAGCAATCCCGGAAGCCTGCGGGGCAGGATCTCGATGTCTTGGGGACTGGCAAAACTGGTCATGAGCATCCGGCTCCGTGGGCCGATCTGCATTGGGGCGTGGCATGCCCAGAACGCATCGCAGTCTAGAGGGCTCGAGCGGTTCGCCCCTGATCTGGATCAAGCAACGCGGTCATTGCCACGCGAGGCTCAGCACGTTGTCGGGCCCGAGCCGAACCGAGGTGTTGAATTCCTTGCCCTCGCGGTTGAGCATCCTTGCAAGCCACTCTGCGTCCTCCCGCGAGGCGCGATTAAGCCGCATGTTGCGGATCTGCAGGGGCACCATCTCCAGGCTGACGAGCGTGCCGTCATCGATGCGGACTTTGGGGAAGTACATCAGCACGAGGTCGTCGCGGAATTCCTCATAGCCGGTTATGCCTTCGTAATCGTCAATGAAGTCGCCGCAACCGTAGAGGATGAGCTTGCCGCTGTGCACCTCGATGCCCTTCGCATGATGCGAGGAGTGCCCATGCACGATATCCACGTCGCACGCCTCCACCAGGCGATGGGCGAATGCGATGTCCTCTTGGTCGATCTCGTAGCCCCAGTTGCTGCCCCAGTGGATTGAAACGACGACGATGTCTCCGGCCTTGGCGACAGCGTGGATCTGATCTCCGATGCGGTCGGCCGCTTGGCGCGTCAGATGCGGGATGATGTTGACGCCGGGACTATCCGCCATCGCAGCCCAGCGGAGCGGCACGCCGGCACTCGGCGAGCCAAAGGCGAAGACAAGGATGAGCCCTTTCTCGGGAAGCTGAAGGATCGCAGGCGCCGCAGCGGCAGCGTCGTCCAGGCCCGCCCCGGTGCATGCGATACCCGCCTTCTTGAGCGCGGCGAGCCCATCGCGCAGACCGGTGCGCCCCCAGTCGAGCACGTGGTTGTTGGCAAGAATACAGCAGTCGATCCCGGCCGCGGTCACGACGCCGATGTTCTTCGGGCTCATCTTGTAGTTGATGCCCTTTGGCTCTGGGCTCGTGTGCTCCGTGACGGCCGTCTCGAGATTGATGATGCGGGCGTCCGGCTGTCTGCGATCGAGCTCGGAAAGCGCGTCTCCCCAGATGTAGTCGAACGGAACCGGCCTTTTGATCGGGCCGTTCGCGCGCTCGGCGAGCCGCACGTAGTCCTCTGCCGACTTCAGATAGGACTCGTAGATCTGCGCATGGGCAGGGTGGGGCAGCACCTGGTCGACGCCCCGCCCGGTCATCACGTCGCCGCTCAGGAAGAGGCTGACCGTCTCGCTACTTTGCGCGAGCGCTCCCCCTTCTTTCGGGACCGGGGAGGACACCGCCATCAGCGATCCGCCCGCCTGCGTTTAATGAGCGCGACGCTCAGGCCGCAAGTCGTGACTCGTCCTTGATGGCCTCGGCGTGCTTCTGCATCGCCGACGCTGTCTGCTTGGCGAAGGTCTCGGTCATCTTCGTCAAGCGGCCCATCTCTTCCTGGTATTGCGCGAACGCCGTCCTCCAGTACTCGACGTAGACCTGCTGCGCGTCTTGCGGGCTCTTGCACGCGGCGATGCGTTGCGGCACCGCCATGTCCTCCTGTAGCCGGCGGCTGAGGAACTCGGCCCACTCCGCGTTGAACTGTGCGGCGCTGTCGAAGAGCTTGCCGTTGAACTCAGCCAGAGCGGCGAGCGCCGGCTGCGTCATGGACATGAGTGCGTCGAAGCCAAGCGGCGGCATCAGGTTGGCTGTGGGCCATTGGGTGGGACCGTTCGCTATTTGCTTGGGCATGACGTGCTCCTCATGATTTGCAATTGGTTGCTTCGAGCGATTGGGCTTCTTCTGGAGCGCTCCCCGCGCATCGGAGGCGACGCAATTCCGGTCTCCCCGGCAGCGCAGAATCCGTATCCTGCCCGTTCACAAGTTATTGGCGGAGTTCTGCGCATGCTTTGATCCGCATCAACGCTCTCAAGCGTTGAGGCTTCCATAGAACTCACGGCAAATGGATGCGTAATCCTCCCATGGTTTCCCAGACGTGAAGGATTTGCGGGAAAGACCACGTGACAGCTGACCTTCGGCTTTGGACTCCGCACGACGCCCGCCCGCGCCTGGAAACCGCCGACGGGCTGCGACTCTTTGCCCTCAATGCGACCGCCGAGCTTGGCAAGGCCATCTCTGCGCGGCTGGGCGTTCCGCTTTCCCAGCACGAGGAGCGCGAGTTCGAGGACGGCGAGCACAAGGCACGCGCGCTCGACCCGGTGGGCGAGGCCGATGTCTTTGTCATCCAGAGCTTGCACGGGGGACCCGACGCTAGCGCCAACGACAAGCTGTGCCGCCTCCTGTTCTTCATCGGTGCACTGAGGGACGCGGGCGCCGCGCACGTGACGGCGGTCGTCCCCTACCTGTGCTACGGGCGCAAGGACCGCCGCACCAAGCCGAGCGATCCGGTGACGACGCGCTACGTGGCCGAGATGTTCGAGGCCGTCGGCACCGATGGGATCGTGACGCTCGAGGTGCACAATCCGGCTGCCTTCGAGAACGCCTTCCGCTGCCGGGCGGTGGCGCTGACGGCGGCACCGCTGTTCGTCGACTACGCCAGACAACTCAAAGACGACAAGCTCTGCGTCGTCTCTCCCGATACGGGAGGCGCCAAGCGCGCGGAGCTGTTTCGCGAGGCGCTGGAAGCGGTGCGCGGCCATCAGATCGGCAAGGCGTTCGCCGACAAGCACCGCAGCGCCGGCGTCGTCACCGGCGATTTGTTCGTCGGCGACGTCGAAGGTGCAACGGCCCTCATCGTCGACGATCTGATCTCAACCGGCGGCACGCTCGTGCGGGCGGCCAAGGCGGCGCGCAAAGCCGGCGCCCGCCGCGTGATTGCGCTTGCTGCGCATGGCCTTTTCATGGAGGGCGCGGACAAGGCGTTGGCCGACCCTGCGCTCGACCGCGTCGTCGTGACCGATGCGGTTCCCGCCTTCCGGCTCCCGCCCGGCCCGACGCGCGACAAGCTTGACATTGTCCCCTCCGCCCCGCTTTTTGCCGAAGCCATCGCTCGTCTTCACGAGGGGCGGCCGCTCACCGACCTCTTGGTCTTCTGAGCAGCAGGTTGAGATGCAGCGCGTCCTCTCCGGCAATGCTCAAATAGGCGCGGGTGCGCTGCGGCCATTTCTCTGGCGTGCGCGGCGCGGGCTCCAACAAATGCGCGATCGCCAGGCGCGCCCGCAAGGCGGCGCGGTGGATGCGGTAGAACAGGAATAGCTCGTGGCCGGGATCGTCGTGCAGAGCGCGCGCAACGCCGCGCTTCACGTAGTCTCCGACCCAGGCGGCGCCGAGCCGCTCGCATTCGAGGCTCAGATAGGCGATCTCGTCGAAGGGATCGACGGTCCGCAGCTGCGCGTTGAACTCCAGGCAGTCGATGATCTTGACCCCGTCGGTGAGCCAGATGTGCTCAGGCCGCAGGTCCCCGTGGCCATCGACGATGCGGCGCTCTTTGGCGCGCCGCGCGAGTACGCCGCCGCGCCGATCGAGGAAGCGGCGCTGCACGCGCTCGACGCTTCTGACCAGCCCGGACGGCAGATCGAAACGCGGGTCGAGGAGGGTGCGGCAGTCGCGGGAGATGTTGCGGTGCCAGGTGACGAGCTCCGCCGCTGGCGAGACATAGGCGCGCGCCACGTGCCGGTAGAACCGCCCCAACGTCGCTACCAGCCGATCGAGCTGGTAGGTCCTGACCCGATCCTCCTCGATGGCGCGGTCGAGGGCGCAGCGCGTCTCGAGCCGGAGCATGACGACGAGCCAGTCGACGATCACGCCCGGGCCACCGATCGACAAGCCTTTGTTGGTGGCGACCAGCGCCGCGACGCCGAGGTAGACGTCGGGGGCAAGCCGTCGGTTGAGGCGCAGCTCTTCCCGGCACGCCGCCTCGCGCCGATGAAGCGTAGAGAAGTCGAGGTAGGGAAAGCGCACCGGTTTCTTGAGCTTGTAGACCTTGTCGCCGGCAAGAAAGACCCAGGACATGTGGGTCTCGTGGCGGATGACCTCTCCGACCGGCTCTGGGTAAGCGGCGGGCGTGCTCAGGAACGCGACCTTGCCCGCAAGCGTCGCTCCGCCCGTTTCCATCCTCGCAACGTCGTGCTGCACAGCCGCTGCCCTCGCTGGCGTGGTCCAAGAGGGGCACTATCCGCGCCCCTCTTTGTCTTGCCTACCCCAAGGTCCATCTATACGGCATGGAAAACCCCAAATTTCTGTCACCGGACCCGGCGCCCCAGGGCGTTGCCGGCCGCTACTGGCACAAGCTCGAGGACGGGCGCATCCAGTGCGACCTGTGCCCGCGGCTGTGCAAGCTGAACGAGGGCCAGCGCGGGCTGTGCTTCGTGCGGGCGCGCTGCGGCGACGGGATCGTGCTGACGACGTACGGCCGCTCGTCGGGCTTCTGCGTCGATCCCATCGAGAAGAAGCCGCTCAGCCACTTCCTTCCCGGCACGCCCGTGCTTTCGTTCGGGACGGCGGGCTGCAATCTCACGTGCAAGTTCTGCCAGAACTGGGACATCTCCAAAGCGTCTGCCTTCGACCGTTTGCAGGAGGTGGCCTCGCCCGAGGCGATCGTCGCGGCGGCGCGCAGCTCCGGCTCGCGCTCCATCGCCTACACCTACAACGATCCCGTGATCTTTCTCGAGTATGCGGTGGACGTGGCGGCCGCGGCCCGCGCTCAAGGCATCAAGAACGTCGCGGTAACGGCCGGCTACATCTCGGAAGGTGCGCGCGAGGAGTTCTTCCGCGATATGGACGCGGCGAACGTCGATCTGAAAGCGTTCACCGACGGCTTCTATAAGAAGCTCTGCTCCGCGCGGCTTGCGCCGGTACTGGAGACGCTCGCCTACCTCAAGCACGAGACGAACGTCTGGCTTGAGATCACGACGCTTCTGATCCCCGGGCAGAACGACAGCGATCGCGAGGTGGCGGCCATCTGCGAGTGGATCGCCGATCATCTCGGGTCCGACGTGCCGCTGCACTTCTCGGCCTTTCATCCGGACTGGCGGATGCAGGATACGCCCGCCACGCCGGCCGCGCGCTTGAAGCGGGCACGTGAGATCGCCGGCAACGCGGGGCTGCGCTACGTCTACACCGGTAACATCCATGACGAGGCGGGCCAGAGCACCTACTGCCACGGCTGTGGGAGCTGCCTGATCGGCCGCGACGGCTACCGCATTACAGGCTGGTCCCTCGATGCGCGCGGCCGGTGTAGCGCCTGCGGGCTTGGCCTTCCCGGCGTGTTCGAGCCTGACCCGGGCAAGTGGGGGCCGCGCCGGGCGCCGGTGCGCGTCCTCGAGAGCGCCTGAACTTTCGGTGCTATGCTCGCCGACGTTCAGCCCAGCGGTCGCCAGATGCAGGATTGGAACGTCGTCGTCACCGTCCCTGACCGTTTCGCCCGCTACCATGTCAAACGCGGATTGAAGCGGTTTGGGAAGGTCGCGACGACCGAGTTCCACAACGTCCTGGTCATGCAAGTCGCCGACGTCCATGCGCTCGTGGCGGCGCTCGACGAGATGATGGCCAGCGACATGAGCCTCATCAACGACATCTCACGCCTGATGCCGGCTGAGGCAACGTTCGAGTTTTCGACGAAGGAGCAGTTCGAGCAAAAGGCGAAGGCCGTCATCCTCGGCTGGGCCGACAGGATGGGCGGCAAGACCTTCCACATTCGTCTGCACCGGCGCGGGATGGGCGAGCAGATAAGTTCCCTTCCCGAGGAGAAGCTGCTCGATACCGAGTTGCTCGACAAGCTCGTCGAGGCGGGGCATCCGGGCCGCATCGCTTTTGACGATCCCGACCTGGTGGTCGACATCGAGACGGTCGGCAACCGAGCAGGTCTTTCCCTTTGGACGCGCGAGGATCTGCAGCGCTATCCATTCCTGAGGGTTGACTAGCGGTCGCTCAATCAGGTTACAGGCACCGCCAGCTCCACCTTCTCGTGGGCCAGGTCGGGCTCGCCGCAACTTAAGAGCATGTGCCCCCGCGCGGCATCGCGCAGGCGCACGGCGGCATCGAAGTCCTTACCATCCGCAGACAGCGCCGGGCCGATATGCACGGAAATCCTGCCGTGCCGGGGGAACCATTGTCCCCCGCGCAGAATGGAGCGCGTTCCGCGCATGGTGATGGGTATGACGGGCACGCCGGCCTCGGCTGCCACGAGAAAAGCGCCGAGCCGGAAGCCGAGCAGGCCCGGCATGCGCGTCAGCGTTCCTTCCGGAAACGAGACGATACGCTCGCCCGCCTGCACAGCCTTGAGCTGGCGCTCGGTGTCCTCGATGCCGCCCGCCGTGTCGGTGCGGCGCGCAAAGAGCGTGCCGATGCGGCGCAGGAACGGCCCCGCGACGCGCTGACCGGCGAGCTCCTCTTTGGCGACGAAGCTCAGGTTGCCTGGAAGCACGGCGGCGATCACAGCCGAGTCGAGGTAGCTCGAATGGTTGGAGACGAGAATGACACCTGAGCTTGGCGGCCAGGCTTCGGCTTCGACCTGCGGCGCACTGCCGGTGAGCCAGAGAAAGGCGCGGGCGCCCCAATGCACCATGGTCTGGCGCCAGCTGCGGCGCGGCAGGATCACGACAAGGAGCCAAAGGACCGCTGCAATGGTGACGAGCAGGCTCCACCAATAGGCTGCGTAAAGGTGCTCCACCAGCAGACGCCAGGCGCGGCGCATGCGCACGCCGAGCCCCGAGATGGTGAGGCGGGCGAGCTGCCACCACAGTGCCCGTCCTTTCGCGGCAAGGGAGCCCGTCTCGTAAAGAGCGCGTGCAGCGGAGCGGCGGATCTTGCCGCTGGAGGTCTTGGGCACCGTGCGCGGCGGCACCGCGAGCACATCGTCCGGCGGCACATCGAGCAGCGCGGTTGCGGCCTCGACGATCCTCTGTTTCATGGTTGCGATGGCGCTGGGGTCGGTGAGGCGCGTCTCGGCGAGCACGATGAGCCGCTCCGTTCCCGTCCGCTCGTCCATGGTGGGGAAGGCGGCAACGCACCCCTTGCGCACGCCCTCGATGCCGCCGACCACCTCCTCGAGCTCGTGCGGATAGATGTTGCGCCCGGCCTTGATGATGATGTCCTTGATGCGGCCCGTGATGAACACGTCGCCGTTGGCGATGTAGGCCCTGTCGTCGCTCTCCAGCCACTCGCCGTCGAACAGCGCGCGCGTCTTTTGCGGGTTGCGGAAGTAGCCCTTGGTCGCCGACGGCCCTTTGAACTGCAAACGGCCTTCGGTGCGGTCGCCAACCTCGATGTCGGCATCATCGACGATGCGGATCTCGTGGCGCGGGATGGGACGACCGCAGGCGACGAATTCAAGCGCGGTGGCATCGTCAGGTGCGGCCGGAATGGCTTTGCCGTCGCGCGATAGGGCTATGCGCTTGACGCGATCAATGATGGGCCCGCGCCCAACGGGGGGGAAGGCAAGCCCGACTGCGTTCTCGGCGAGACCGTAGACGGGGGCCAGCGCCTTGGGCGGAAATTGGTACGGCGCGAACCTCTTGGTGAAGCGGGCGATCGTTGCCGGGCTTACAGGCTCCGCCCCGTTCACCACCATGCGCAGCGAACTCAAATCGAGTCCTTCGATGTCCTCGTCGTGCACGTTCTTGCAGCACAGCTCGTAGGCGAAATTGGGGGCGGCGGAGAGCGTGGCGCGATGACGAGCCATCGTGCGCAGCCAGCGTCCCGGATCGGCGAGGAAAGCCAGTGGCGGCATGATGACCGTAGGCGCGGCGTAGTAGAGCGTGCCAAGCCAGGCGCCGATGAGCCCCATGTCGTGGTAGAGCGGCAGCCAGCTAACGAACACGTCGGCCGAGCTCGCTTCCAGCGCCTCTCCCATGGCGCGAATGTTGGCGAGCAGGTTGGCGTGCGTCAGCACCACCCCCTTGGGATCGCCGGTGCTGCCGGACGTGTACTGGATGAGGGCCATCGTATCGGGCGCGGCGGGCAGCGGCACTTCAAGCGAGCCTGAGCCACTCAGCTCCGCGACTGTCTCGACGTGGCGCAGATCGCTTGTGAGCCCGAACAGCAGAGTGCCGACGCTGCGAATCTCCTCGCCGACGATGAGGATGCTGGCGCCGGCGTTGCGCAGGATGCCGGCTTGGCGGCGCAAATGATCCTCGACCTGGGCGCGGCGGAAGGGCGGATAGATCGGCACCGGCACGCCACCGGCGTAGAGGACCCCATAGAACGCCTCGAAGAAGGCGGCCTCGGTCGGGAGCATGATGGCGACGCGGTCGCCCGGTGCGAGTTCCTTCTCCAAGAGGCCGCGCGCGATCGCGCGGCTGGCGCGGTCAAGCTCCGCGTAGGTGATGCACTGCTCCTCGTCCTCGCCGTGCCACAGGAAGATGTGCGGGCGGCTTCCGTGCTTCTCCACGTGATAGGCGAGCGTTTCGATCAGCGTGCGGGCGGCAAAGGGCGCTGCGACCTCGGGCAACAGCCCCCCTTCGCGGGCTGGCGCAGCCGCGAGCGGGGCGCCGCGCTCGGGAGAGGCTTCGCTCAGGGCTTCAAGCAGATCGCGGGGCGTATTGGCCTCTCCGATGAGGCGGTCTGGCAGGCGTACCTTGAAGGCGCGGTCGATCCGCAGCACCAGCTCTGCGCGCCCGAGGCTGTCGAGCCCGAAGTCGCGGTCGAGATCGCTGTCGAGCTCGATCGCCACCGTGCGGCGCATATGCGGATGCAGCTCCCACACGAGGTCTTGCACGAGGCGGAGCAGCTTGGGCGCGAGCGCGCGCTCGGTCTCCTCAAGGTCAACAGCCGCTGATTGTTTCTGGGCGCCGCTTGTCACGCGCAGGCTCCGCCGAATATGTCGAGCCGGAAACTGGGCCTTCTCTTTTCTTTGAAGAGCATGCGCCAGTCTGGCAAGCTTTCGTTGATGCAAATCAACACGGGGTTCGCAGGCGTGTGCATTGGTTGTTATCGGGGGGTGATTGGTGAATCGACATTATGGATTTGGCCGAGCCCCATCATAG
>Ga0307442_1000597_pt1 | contig 17695 bp, 26 predicted proteins | sample SalMarWE160430MG_FD_202143 | JGI IMG/M metagenome (GOLD analysis project Ga0307442, IMG submission 202143) | Salt marsh sediment microbial communities from the Plum Island Ecosystem LTER, Massachusetts, United States - WE1604-30 | ecosystem: Environmental > Aquatic > Marine > Intertidal zone >...
CAAAAAATTTTTCAAAAATTAATGAATGGAACAAACAGATTGATGGAATTATGACTCCAAATGAAGACCCTATTGAAGAAGAACCAGAAGAATTGGAAGAAGAGAGTTTAGAAGAAGAAACTGAAGAATCCACTGAAGAAGAAGAGAGCACAGAAGAGTTAGATACGCAAAAAGAATTAGACAGATTACGATTTCATTTTCGTGGCTACAGTCTTGAAGAACTAAAGAAAATGAATATGGATCAGTTTATCCAATTATTACCCGCAAGAGCTCGGCGAAGTTTAAAAAGAGGGTTACCATCAAGACAAAAGAAATTGCTTGAACGTCTTAGAAGGGCCTACAGAGCCAAGAAGAGAGGAAAAGATCTTCTAACCAGGACCCATATAAGAGATATGATCATTTTTCCTGAAATGGTTGGTTTGAAAATCGGAGTGTATAATGGTAAATCATTTGAAGTTGTGGAAGTTAAACCAGAAATGATTGGTCATTATTTAGGAGAGTTTTCTTTAACTCGTAGATATGTACAACATGGTTCACCTGGTATTGGTGCAACTCGATCAAGCAAATATGTTCCATTAAAATAATAATAATTAAATTGGAGATGAAGAAATATACCTCACTGGGATTATTCATTTGCAGAGCAAAAATATGATAAAGAAAGAATTGCGAAAGCCGCTGGACGAGATTTGAGAATTAAACCAAAAAATGCGCGAGAAGTATGTGCTGTAATCAAAGGAATGAAAGTAGATACTGCAAAGAGCTTTTTAGAGAAAGTTATTCAGCTAAAACAATCAGTACCTTATAGAAGACATAAGAAGAAACAAGCTCATCGGCATGATTTAAAGCAATTCAAATGGTACGCTGGAAGATATCCTCAAAAAACCGCTGCAAGGATCTATGAAATATTAACCGCTGCTGAGTCTAATGCAGAATATAAAGGTTTGGATATTGAATCCTGTCGAATTATTCACGCTGCAACTCATCATGCTAGGATAATAAAACGATTTATTCCCCGAGCACATGGTCGATCATCTCCCAGAGACAAGCATCTAAGTCACGTGGAAATTGTAATTTATGAATTTCCAAATTAATTAATTCAAAATTAAGATAAAATAAAAAGAGATAAAGGAATATGAGCCCATTAGCGAAACATTTCATTGAAAATGGCATTAAACTAATGCAGATAAATGAATACTTACGCTCAGAGTTAGTAAGAGCAGGATTTGCAGGTGTAGATATTCAAAAAACCCCTCTGGGGGTACGGATAACCCTCAAAACAAGTAGGCCTGGATTGGTAATTGGGAAAGGCGGAAAAAGGATACAGGAGATCACTGACGTCCTTCAAGAACAATTTGGGCTTGAAATGCCCCAGATAGAAGTTGAAGAGGTTCAAAATCCCGACGTTAACGCACAAATTATGGCTGAACGATTAGCATATTCATTAGACCGAGGACGCCACTTCAGAAGGGCAGGGTATTATATTCTACGAAAAGTTATGGATTCTGGAGAAGCGAGAGGTGTTGAAATAATCGTTTCAGGCAAAGTCACTTCCCAAAGAGCCAGAACTCAAATATTTAGAGCAGGAACCATGTCTAAATCGGGCCAACCCGCCCAAGAGGGAGTGGATAAAGGAGTTGCTCAATGCATCCAAAAATCTGGAACCCTTGGAATCATCGTAAAAATAATGCGAGCAGATACAAGAATGGGAGATACTGTAACATTAAATAGGGATTTATTATCAAAAGCTCAAACAAAAGCAGAAGCAAAACTGGCTAAAACTCGTGTTGAGTATAAGATTGAGGAAGTAGAGGATGTTGAACTCTCAATCGAGGATAAGGAATTACTTGATAAAGTTGATGAAGATGATATATCCGAATTCTCATTAAAACCTGATGATGATGATGATGATAATAAAAAGAAAAATAATAAAATAAAAAAATAGATTTATAAATTGAGTGAGTTAAAATGGATATTATTACTGCTGAAAAAATCCGAGAAATGGATGAAAGGGAAAGGGAAAGAACCTTAATCAGTTTACGTGAGGAGTTAATGATGCTTTATAGCATGCAAACTGGAGGTGGGCTTTCAGATAATCCCGCTAAGGCTAAAATACTTAGAAAACAAATAGCTAGAGTATTAACAGTAAAAAATGAGAGAAAATAATGATGATTGATCCAAAGTATTTGATTTATCACGATCTGATTGGTTTCCATGTGTTAGCAAGACAGGTATCCAAAGATCGAGATAAATTTTCAGATTTTGGAGTGGTTATTGATGATACAAAGAATATGTTACATATTAAGAAAGATAATATTATAAAAAAATTAGTCAAGAAGGATTATATATTTAGAATTAAGCTTGAAGATGGATTACTTGAAGTAAATGGATCCAAAATCATTGGTGTCCCAGAAAATAGATTGAGAAGCTTAAAAAAGAAAAAACGGTTGAGAAGATAAAATGAGTATTAGAAATATAGGAATTCCCGGAATAACACCCCCCACAGCAAAAGAATGTGGAGATCATGATTGCCCTTACCACGGAACTACAAGGATTAGGGGTAAGATCACTCAAGGAGTGGTAGTAAGTAAGAAATCTAAAAATACAGTAATAATTCGACAGGATTATGTTAAATTCATTAAGAAATATCAGCGATATGAAAGACGTAATTCTCGACTCTCATGCCATCTACCCTTATGTTTAAGAAATGAGATAAATATAGGAGATTTAGTCAGGGTAGGTGAGAGTCGAAAACTTTCAAAAACAAAATCATTTATTGTGCTAGATAAAGTATCAAGAGGGGCTGTCTAAATGGGTACAAGGAGAAAGTCAGGTGCAAAGAAAGTTTCTATGCCCCGAACGAGTTATGGAGTTCAAAATGGTACTAGAATTTTTATTGCAGATAATTCGGGTGCAAAAATAGCTGAAATTATCAATGTAGATCATTCTAAAACCAGATTAAATAGATTACCAAAAGCTACTGTAGGTTCTGTTTGTACAGTAACTATTAAAAAAGGTCGACCTGAATTGCGTGGAAATATTTTGAAAGCAGTCATTGTTCGACAAAAGATGATGTTTAAACGAGTTGATGGAACTCGATTATGCTTCGAAGATAATGCAGGGGTTATCATTTCAAAAGAAGGAGATCCAAAAGGAACAGAAATTAGGGGGCCAATCGCGAGAGAAGCCGCTGAAAGGTTTCCGAGATTAGCCTCAATATCATCACTAATAATATAAGAGAAGTGAATAATATGAAAGTTAAAACAACACAACCTAGAAAACAAAGAAAAGCATTATTCAATTATAGAAATGATCAGCGATCAAAATTATTATCCACACGTGTAGCAGATTTCTTACGAGAGGAGTACGGAATAAAAAGATTACCTCTAAGGGTGGGAGATCAAGTCAGGGTGTTAGCTGGCGAATTTAAAGATTTTGAAGGAGAAGTCATTGCAGTAATGAAAGACCAACGAGCTCAAGTGAAAGAATGTGTTTTTGATAAAACTGATGGAACACAATTCCATCCCTCCCTTCATGTTTCAAAACTCATAATAACTAAGTTTAGTGATGAAAGAAAAATGGATCCTTGGAGAGCAAGTATTATTGAAAGGAAAGCTTTATACGGATTTGGAACTCAAGAATTAAAAGGACCTAAAAAAGAAAAAGGAGAGAAAATATAATGGCTCGGCATGGAGGAAAGAAAACATTAAAAAGATATAATACACCAAAGTATGTACAATTGGAAAGAAAGCAAGGAACTTTCTTCGTAAATGCATCATCTGGTCCACACCCAAAAAGATTTTCTTTAACCCTCTTACACGTTGTAAGAGATCTTCTAAAAATAGTTGACAATTATCGTGAGGCAAAAAAATTAATTGGCTTAGGCTATTTTAAAGTTGATGGACGGACGATAAAGGATAAGGCTTTTCCTCTGGGATTAATGGATGTTCTAAGTATTGAAAAAACAAATATTCATTACCGGATATTGCCTGATTCTCATCACGGGTTAATTTTACATGAGATACCTCCTGAAGAGAGCACTTTCAAATTATGTAGGATTGACCAAAAAACTACAATCAAAGGTGGACATGTTCAATTGCATCTCCATGATGGACGTAATATTCTTATTAATGTTAAAGATCCTAAAAATCCCAAAGAAGATGTGTATCGGCGCATGGATGTATTGAAAATTTCGGTTCCTGAACAAGAAATACTTAAAGTTTATGGGTTTAAAGAAGGAAATCTAGCAATAATCCTATCCGGAAAAAATATTGGTCAAGTTGGGAAGATAATTAATATACTTAAACGATTTGGTCCTAAAGCTAGTACTGTATCAATTCAACATGATTCTGATCATACAGAAACACTTTATGATTATACTTTTATTATTGGAGAAGAACAAGCAGAGATAAATTTACCATCAATTATATAAATAAAATTATAGAGAGGTAACCAAATGTCATCTACATCAAATAAAAATTCCAAAGTTGTTGGAGCAACACAATTTGAAGAATTATGGAAAAACCCAATGAAAAAACCATTTTTAGAGAAAATAGTGCTAAATATAGGTATGGGAAGTGGAGGAGAAGAATTAGAAAAAGCTTCGACAGTTTTAGAAACGATCTCTGGAATGAAAGCAGTAAAAACGATATCAAAAAAAAATGTAAAGGAATTTAACTTGAGGAAAGGCAGGGCAATAGGTACTAAAGTCACTGTGAGAGGAGCTGAAGCGGGAAAGCTTTTAAAAAGGTTATTAATTGTAAACAATAATAAAATTTTACGTAAAAGTTTTGATAATTTTGGAAACTTTGGGTTTGGCATAACAGAACACATAACCATCCCTGGAGTAGATTATGATAACTTGATTGGAATTTTTGGATTGGATGTCGTAGGAAGGATAGTTAGACCTGGGATGAGAGTAAAATATAGAAGAATTCACAGAGCTAAAGTACCAAGACATCATTACGTCTCTAAAGAAGAAGCAAAATATTTCTTAAAAGTTAATTTTGGAGTAGAAATTGTAAATAAATTAGAATTAGAATATTTTTAAATTAAAAAAAAGGATGATTAAATGCCACAAGGAAGACACAGCGGAAAAGGCCAAAGAGAATGCAGAAGATGCCATACTCATCGAGCGGTGATTAGAAGATATGGATTATATATCTGCAGGAGATGTTTCTATGAAATTGGAAGTGAAATTGGTTTCCGTCGTTATGAATAATTTAGTAAAAAAAATATGAGGTGTACATGAAATTGACAAATACAGTAGCAGATGCTTGTAATCTTTTAAAAAATGCGGAAATGGCCAGGAAGAAAGAAGTGGTCATTAGTCCAGCGAGTAACTTAATGCAACGCATTCTTCGTATCTTTCAGCAACACGCTTACATAGGCGAAATTTAATAGGGATTCCTATTAAACGCAAGTTTGAAAGATATGACGATGGGCGGGTAGGTAAGTTCAAAGTGGCTTTGGGAGGAAAAATCAATGAATGCAAGGCCTTAATGAGGCTTAATTATGGTTTTGGAGATTTTGAGAGATTAGAACGAACATTATTACCTGCTCCCGGACTAGGATTAATTATATTAACTACAAATCAGGGTGTAATGACCATGAAAGAAGCCGAAGAAAAGAAGATCGGTGGCATGACATTATGCTATGTTTATTAGGAAATTGGAGGGTATGAACCATGGTAAAAACTATGTATCTTGAAGAAAAATTAGTGATTCCAGATGGAGTTGAAGTTACTACTGATAAGAATCACCAAATCACTGTAAAAGGGCCTAATGGCTTGATATCTAAAGATTTTTCTCATGTGAGAGGAATAAAAATAGTAGTTGAAGGAGATTCAATAATTTTTTCATCAAATTTCCCTAAAAGAGGAACGCTTGCTTTAACTAAAACAATTTACAATATAATCAAAAATTTAATAATTGGTGTCCAAACAAATTATAAATATTCCTGTAAAATTTGTTATAGTCACTTCCCCTTTAATGCTGAAATCAAACAAAAAAATAAAGAAATTCATTTTGTGAATTTTTTAGGTGAACGAGCTCCTAGAGTGACTAAATATTTAGATAATGTATCTGTTGAAATCCAAGGTGATGATGTAATCTTGACTGGTCCAGATAAAGAAATGCTGGGTCAAACAGCAGCGAATATGCAAAAGAGTTGTCGTATTCGGAAAAAAGACCATCGTGTTTTTCAAGATGGCGTGTATTTGTATAAAAAACAGCTAGGAGACGAAGTTCTCTGGCAAATAAGATAGGTGATGTAGAATCATGGTAGAAAAAAGATTAATGGATTTAAGAAAAAATATTGCTAAACATCGTCCAAGCTTTCGGCGGGTTGAATCTTGGCGATACAAAAGAGTAAAAGATCCTTGGAGAAAGGCACGAGGCATCGATTCACGAACTCGAATAAAATCGAAATCTGGAGTAAAATCACCATCAGTTGGATATCGTGGACCAAAAAAAGTTAGAGGAATGCACCCTTCTGGATATGAAGAGGTCAGAATCGTAGGTATTGAAGATCTCAAAAATTTAAGTAATAAAAAACACGCTTTAAAATTATCTAGTAAGTTGGGAGCGAAAAAAAGATTGTACATAATTGAGTATGCTCAAAATCGGGGATTTAAAGTATTAAATATTGGAATGTCTCAAAAGGAATTAGCAGATTTGGAATCAATGTTGGAATCTTCATTCGACGATGAGGAATATCTTGATGTTGATGACCTAGAAGAAGAATTAAAGGATGATTAAATAATAAATCAGTGAAATATTATGAGTCTAAAAGCACAAAAAAGAATGGCCGCTCAAATTTTGAAATGTGGTGAGAATCGAGTTTATTTTGATCCTTATTTAATCGAAGATATACGGATGGCAATCACACGAGAAGACATCCGTAACTTGATAAAAGAAGGTGTCATTTTAAAGAAATATGAAATAGGTATCTCAAAATATAGAAAAAATGTCAGACATGAAAGAAAAGTAAAAGGAAGAGCGAGGGGTTTAGGAAAAAGAAAAGGAAAGAAAACTGCTAGAAATCCTAAAAAGCAGGCTTGGATGAAAAAGATACGTCCTCAAAGGAAAGAGCTTAAAAAATTAAGAGATCGAAAATTGATTACAACAGCAACATATAGAAAACTCTACAAGAATGCTAAAGGAGGTATGTTTCATAGTGTTGCCCAAATGCACCGTCATATAAAAGAAAAGGAACTTTTGAAACGAGGGAGATAAAATTGGCAAAAGGACCAAAATACAGAATACCAAATAGAAGAAGAGTTGAAGGTAAAACAAACTATCATAAGAGATTGAGGTTATTAAAATCAGGAAAGTTGAGAACTGTGATCAGAGCTTCAAATAATCATGTAACCGTTCAAGTTGTCCAATCAAAATTAAAAGGAGACAAAATATTAATTTCAGCTCATTCAAAAGAATTACTAACTAATTATGGTTGGAATGCAAATACAGGAAATATTCCAGCTGCCTATCTTACAGGATATCTTGCTGGTATTAGAGCAAAAAAAAATGGCATTAATGAAGCAATCCTTGATTTGGGGTTATTTTATCATAAGAATCGTGTTCTAGCGGCGTTTAAAGGCGTTCTAAAAGCTGGCATTGAAATTCCCTATAGTGAAGAATTCTTTCCAGAAAATCTTGAAGAAAGAACTAATGGTTCTCATATAGAAAATTATGCACAATTTTTGAAAAAAGAAGAACCTGAGAGATATGAACAAATCTTCTCGGGATATTTAAAAAAAAGGAAAATAAATCCTTTGAAAATTAATCAAATTATTACAAATACAATAAAATCTATAGAAAATAAAGCTTAAAAAAGTGAAATTTTATGAGTCGTCCTAGAAATATGGAAGAAGCTTGGATACCTAAAACGCAATTAGGTGAACTAGTACAAAGTGGACTAATTACAATTGGTAAAATCTTTGAAAATAATCTTGTGGTAAAAGAAAAACAAATTATTGATGTTCTTTTGCCACAATTAAAAGAAGACGTGGTCACCATAAAAATGGTCCAACAAATGACTGCTAGCGGTCAACGATCTAAATTTAAAGCAGTAGTACTTATTGGATCTGATGGATATATAGGAGTTGGTTCCACAAAAAGTAGGGAGGTAGGACCCGCAATTAGGAAGGCAATCGATAAAGCAAAACTTTCTGTTATACCTATTCTAAGAGGCTGTGGAAGTAAAGAATGCGGTTGCGGGCATACACACAGTATTCCTTTTAAAGTAAAAGGAAAGTGTGGTTCAGTTAAAATTGAATTGATTCCCGCCCCAGCAGGAGTTGGATTAGTGTGTGCTGATAAGGTTAAACAACTCCTTCGATTAGCTGGAATTGAAGATATATGGAGTAAAACATATGGTGATACAAGAACAAGTGAAAATCTCGTTAAAGCAACCTTCAATGCTTTGAAACAAGCTCATAAATTCAATTTTAATATATAATACAAGAGTGGTAGTTATGATGGCTGAACAAAAAATTGTAACAAAAAAAAAAAGTAAAAAAGTGGTTAAACCACCAGTTCTCTATTTCGCTATACGAGTTAGAGGGGCCCCAGGAATGAAAGGAAAAATTCTAGATACAGTTAAGATGCTAAGAATGCATAAAGTAAATCATGGTGTCTTGTTATGGGGGGAAAAAAGTGTAATAGGGATGCTTACAAAATGTAAGGATTTTATTGCATATGGTGAAATTGATGAAAAAACCTTAGTAAGGCTCTTACGAGTTAGAGGTAGGATAGAGGGAAATACTCCACTCACGGATGAGCACGTAAAGAATTTAACTAAGTATGCAAACATAAAGGAATTAGCAAAAGCTCTATTAATAGGAGAAATACAATATAAAGAAAAGGATATCTACAAAATTAAGCCTGTTTTTCGAATGCACCCCCCTCAGAAAGGATTTAGGGGTTCAATCAAAAAACATTATAACGAAGGCGGTACCTTAGGCTATGTAGAGAATTACATTAATGAATTAATTCAAAAAATGATATAATGTGGTGAAGTATAATCATGAGAAAATATCCTAGTAAAATAAGAAAGAAAAGAGGTACTCGTGTCATCGGTTACGGACGAGTCGGTCAACATCGAAAAGCAGGTCAGAGGGCTGGAAAAGGGAAAACAACTGGATGGAAAAAGAGTAAAAAATCTTACTATTTAAAACAAAAAGAGTTGGGCTTTCCGGATCCTGATTGGGCAAAATTAGGTATTAAAGGGGGATTCAAGCGTCCACAGGATATTAATCGAATATATCGTGTAAATACAATGAACATTAAAGATTTAGATACTAACATCGAAAAATATTCTCAAAGAACTAAAGCTTCAAAATCAGGAAGCACCTATACTATTAATTTAAACGACCTAAACATCCAGAAAATATTAGGTCGTGGCGAAGTTTCTAAACCCATAAACGTGACCGTGAATAAAGCTTCAAAACGAGCAATTGAAAAAATTGAAGCCGCTGGCGGAAAAGTATCCCTCAGTTCTTAATCACAAATTGGTAAAAAATTAACTATTTTCCACTTTATTAATTATAATAAATTTTTCAATCCAATAATTTTATTATTAATTGGATTAATCCTGGAAGAATAATAATAAACCCCAATACATTCCCGACAAGGTGTATTGTAGTAAATATTATTCCCGAAAGGTAAGTGGTCAAGAAATATTCGTATGATTGAGAAAATAATATGGCTCCAAAAAATGTACTTAGAATATCATAAAAGAATGTGATTAGTGCTCCAGTCAATCCTAATATTGCTAAAATAGGAAATATATAGAGATCGTCTTTTGGTTTAAAATACTCACGTTTATTAAAATATTGTCTTAAAAATCCACCTAAAAATCCCGTTAAGGAGTAATGTGCAATCTGATATAGGAAAAGTGGAAGTGGTGAAATACCTAATGGATTAAAGAAGGTAAATATCATGGAACTTAATAAACCAACGATCAATCCTTCCTTTTTACCCAATATGAATCCAGATAAGAAGACGGTTAGGGTAAAGATTTCAATGTTAGGAATAAATGCGAGCATGTAGCCAAACACTACTGCTAATGCCGCAAAAGTACTCAATATTGCAATTTTAAAGGAAGGTTTTTCAAGCCATGAAGAAATGTTCTCTCTCTCCTTTTCTCCTTTTAAATTTGAAAGTTCAATTTCATTATCAAGATTTGAATTATCTAAAATCATCGGGAACTCTTCTTTATATTATTGTTATTAATCCTATGAAATTAGTATGTAAGAAGATTAAAAAAGATTAGGATAAGTAAGCCGATCGTTCAGAAACACATTTCATTCATAATAAGGACGATCTCCTTCTATATAAATTTTGATTAGCTTAAAGTCCTCAAAAATGAAGAGAAAAAATCTATTTAGATTTATCAGTAATAAACAGTTTAACCTGGGAAATAGATTCTTGAAAGGTCTTGTTTCTTCAGCAATTCTTAAGTTACAAAACATAAGGAACTTTACTCCTTATTGCCAGATGGGAACATGAAGAAGGACGATGGTTAGATGAAAGATTTGTAGCTTGTCGAAAGATATATCTAAAAGATTTCAGAGATAAAATAAATTCTTACTCATCAGGTCTAATTATCAGAGTTTTGCTCCATTATGTATGAAATAAGTAGATCAGCTAATTGTGAAATCTTAATATACATAATTTAACTACTATAAATAAATCGACAAAATAATCGCAAATTTTCTGATCAGATCATTAAAGGTTAAATAATGAATAAATCTCCTTTTACGACCAAAAAACAGCATCCAAGACTCCATGAATTTATAGGTGATATAGCTTTGAACAGGAATATTATTCCAAGCGATATCTTTAAAGCATACATCTATGATCCTGAAGGACGATTAATTCATGAGTTCAAGCGTGTTGACACCAATTTATTTTTTGATGATGCGGGATCTGAAATTGAAGTAGATCTTCTGCAATTGTATAATGGATTTTTTCACTATCTTTCGTTAGGCTCTAAAATTCAACTTGACTTAACGAATTGGGAAGAAGAAACTGAAAGAATTATACACCATCTAATGGAAAAACCAAAAAATATTGAAGTTATTGATACACGCATCGAAGTTTTGGACCCAGAAGATTTTACAGAATTTTTTAATACTTCCTCGGAAGGTCTTGAAATTAATGAAATAGATCCAATTACACAGCTCATAAATGATGATCCTGAAGCTATTTTTAAAGTAACTGATCGTCTTATTCAGGAAGGGAATAATTTCTTAGATCAAGGGCGTATCGAAATAGCTGCTGAAACTTATCGAAAAGTGATTGACATTTTCGATGAATATACCAAATTGAAACATGATAAAAAGTATAAAAATTTACTTTTTCCAAACATGACGCTAACTTATGATATATATGGAAGAATTAAAAAGTTCGAACTAATTGAGAACATTAGTTATGGCCCCACATTTAAATTCCTAATTCAATCTCTCATCAAACAGAAGATTAACTACTTGAGAGAGACAAAAATTCAAAAAAAAGTTGAAAGATATTATTGCATTTATTGCAATCTCAATTTTCCACAATCTATAGAAAAATGTACTCGGTGTGGAAAAATGCTGAACTCTACCCGAGCAATGGTTATGAAAGAAATCATGGATGATATAACTCAAAAATTCTTAAATTATGATTTTTTGGATGAATTATATGATAAAGATCTGGAAAATGCAAGAGATTTACTGATATATGAGAAAAAATTTGAAAATATTCCTTTGGATTTCGAGTTTCCTGAGCTGAGTGATCCTATGACTATAAATGCTATTATCAAGATACTTCAAGTAACACACACAATTAAACAACTTCATCATCCGGAGTATTTAACCCATAATAGTATCATCCAAATCCATAACGTGCTTTTCAAATCAGAAGATCAAAATGGTAGGAAATTAGATCATTCATGGGGGCTCTCTGGTTATGAAGAAACTAAATTTCAAGAAATAAACTTTAAAAATACTAGTTTGTTAAATGAAACAAGAAAAGACATACTATTTTCTATGACAAGAAAAGACATACTATTGCATTACAAGAATACTTATATCTATTTTGATTACTTTTTTTATTTCATTGAATTATATCACTTTATAAACTCTGATGATAACTCTAAATATATACACTTAAGAAACGCTAAAGAGAAAGAGAACGAAATAAATTTCAATGAACCCAAAATCGCGAGTAGAGATGGAAATAACTGGTCAACAATACAAAACAAAATTTCTACTATATGGACAACTATTAGGGATGGAAAATGTGAATTTAAAATCTATCTTCTAGAAACAAAAAAAATAGAGATCTAATAAAATTCGAGATTCTCCCTCTCCAGATTTATCTTCTATAAATAAAAGGAATTATTAAATAGTCCTAAATTAGCCTATTCGATCAGAAACTCATTCAATTCATAATAGGGGCGGTTTCCGCACAAATTAATTTTTATATTACTTTTTTTCCACAATTAGGAGGCGGGATATATTATCATACGATATGTAAAGAATTAGGAATAAAGAATTTTGGTAATACTTTATCCAGATTTATGAAAAGGGAGATGAAAATTATTTCAGAATTAAAACATAAAGATTTGATTAACGGGTTAAAATATTATGCCTCAAAGTTAATTACTAAGAGCGAAGATGCTTTTGATTTGCTTAAGATGCTAAATTATGATGAAGGAATTGTAAGTCATCATCACGTAAGAATCGCTCAAAGAATTGATGACCTTTTTAAAATGGTTTATGAGGATGCTTTTAATTTTTATTCCTCCAATAACCTCAATATGTAAATAAAAATACCAATAAAAACTTACGGACTGATAAGATTTAAAAACTAAAAAAAATAATTATTCAATGAATCATGTCAAGAAAAAAGGCAGAAATTTTAATGGATGATGAGGAAATGGATGTGTTTGGATTCATGCTCCAAGCTATTGGATATGAATACACTTCTACTGATGTCAAATTTGGAAAAAACCTCATCGACCGGGAAAATGTCGAGAAGAACTTTCACGTGCTCGAAAAAATGGTTGAAAATCGCTCATTTAGACGAGCTCCTTATTTTGCTATTGGGTATCTCATAATGATTACTGGAGCTCATATGCCCGAGGCATTAAGACAAGAGATTTTGGAAGCAGCAAGATGGGAACACGAGGAAGGGCAATGGTTGGATGCTGAGTTCGCACTTAAAAGGAAAATTTGTTTGCAAGATTTTAGAGATAAAATAAGTTTATACAAATCAGGTCAAAAGTTCTTCCCATCTTCAATTAGTTACTCCGCAATAAGAGAAATTGATAATACAATCTATAAACCAGAGCAACTTCAAGAAATATTTGACTCAAAGGATATGTATAAAGTAAAACATATTAACTTGGATGGTTGGGGGTTAAAGATTATTCCTGGGGTAATTTATGAGTGTGGCAATCTTAAAACATTAAGCTTAGAGCATAATCAAATTAGCGAGCTCCCAGAAAAAATTGGTACCTTCAAATTACTGCAGCGTCTTTATTTAAACGATAATGAGCTAACTAAACTTCCCGATTCTGTTAATGATCTCGTAAGTTTAAAAGCTTTGAGTGTTACCAACAATCCTATTTCATCCTTACCAAAAACTCTTAAAAATCTAAAGAATTTAGAACACGTATATGTTCGGGGAACTCAAATCACTAAAAAACCAGAAATCTTTAAGGATGCTCGATTTGATGATTACACCGGAACCATTTATTTGAAAGACTTTTAAGATTTAGTAATTAAAAAAAAAGTTATATATTCAACAATGTCAAGAAAATCCGCTGAAATTTTAATGGATGATGAGGAAATGGATGTGTTTGGATTCATGCTCCAAGCCTTAGGGTATGACTATACTTCTACTGATGTAAAATATGGAAAAAACCTCATCGATCGAGATAATGTTGAAAAAAACTTTCACGTGCTCGAAAAAATGGTTGAAAATCGTTCTTTCAGACGGGCACCTTATTTCGCAATCGGTTATCTCATAATGACCACGGGAACCCACATGCCAGAAGATTTAAGAGCTGAAATTATAGAAGCTTCAAGATGGGAACATGAAAAAGGGCGATGGACGGATCCTGAATTCGCACTTAAACGAAAAATTTGTCTACAAGATTTCAGCGTTAAAATAAGTTCATACAAGGTAGGACAAAAACTCTTCCCGTTATCTATTAATTATTCTGTAATAAGAGAAATCGAAAATGCAATCCTCAAACCCGAACAACTCCAAAAGGTACATGAATCAAATAAGATGATTAGAATAAAACATATCAACTTGGATGGATGGGGGTTAAAAAATATTCCAGATCTAATTTTTAATTGCTGGAATCTTAAAACTCTAAGCTTAAGACATAATCAAATCATTGAGGTTCCTGAGATAATTGGAAATTTAAGAGTATTAGAATATATTAAACTAAGTAATAATGAAATTACAAAACTCCCTAATGCTATTGAAAACCTCTCAAAATTAAAATCTCTTAGCATTACTAATAATCCCATATCATCTTTACCAAAATCACTTAAAAATCTCAAAAATCTAGAACACGTGTACGTTCGAGGGACCCATATCACTGAAAAACCCGAAATCTTTAAAGATGCTCGATATGATGATTACACCAAGACTATTTATGTGAAAGAATTTCACGAATAAATTAAAATATATATCTTTTTCTAATTACTTCTTTATATTTCTCCAAATCTTTTACTGACTAAACTATGTATATTTATCTTCCGGGTAAATATAATGCGATTCCTTAAGAGAGTCACTTGCTTCTTCATACTTTCCTAATTCAGCCAAGGATATTCCTTTATACCACGCTGTATTATCCAACTAGTACAGAATTCAACATGAGTTTAAAATCAGTGAAACCTGTATATGAATCTTTCGTGTTCAAGATTCTCGAGTGAATGCATTAAGCGATCTGATCGTCAATTACTATGAAACTCATGCAAATGCCAATGGAATTGTTTGTACTTCACAAAGAAGCCAATTCACTGCATGGCTCAAGGAACTTGATGGTTCTTAAAAAAGTATTTTTAAGATAATTGAAAATAATCTTTCAAAATAATTTGAATATTATCATAATCACTCTTAGCAACTCTCCCTCTTTGTCGTAAAAATCGTTGTTTACTTATGGATCGGATTTGATATATCATCACAATAACTTTTTTAGTTAAACCATTAGTATTGTTAGGATTTAATATGGATGTATATGGAAAGTCCTTCAATGCTTGCACATTACTTGTTAAAGGTATAATAGTCGCCATATCTACAAATTTATTAAATTTAACAACAATACATGGATGTGAATTTTGTTCTTCATGACCCACACCTTCACCAGGATAACTTAATTCAACATCCCATATTTCTCGATTTTTTATTTGAAGCTTTCTCCATCCTTCCACAATATTCACAAATTTTAATCTTCTGCTTTATCCCATATATCAATTTCTCTTCGAACTTCTTCATTTAAGAACTCTGGATTAAAGAATAACTTTTTTACAGTATTAATAGCAATAACAATTATTGAATCCTTTAAATATCGTTTTATCTCTTTAATTTTTGCAAATATTTCATCATCTAACAAATCAGGATATTTAATTTTTAAATACCGAGCTGTTGATATAGCTTCTAAAAACTCGGATTCATAATCATTGGTAATTGGATGAAAAAGAACATATTCATTAATTTTATCTAAAATTTCTAAATCCTTTTCATTTAAAACATAATCAGTTTCAAGGGTTTCAATTAATTGAGGATCTTTAAAGTAATCCTGAGTTAGTCTTGTGCTATAAGGTCCTTTAATATATAAAATAAAATTATAATTTAGAGGAATTCCCATTGATTTACATAAATAAGCTAATTTTTGAATTTTAAACCGAGAAACATAATCTCTATCAGGCCTATCCAAATAAATATTCCAATATTTCAATGCTGAAATAATTTTTTTAAAATCATCACTCATGATTAACTTCCTTCAATAATTTTTTTATTAATTCAATCCAATTTATGATTTTTTTTAATTCCTCTTTTCCATTATTCGTAATTGTATAAAAATGCAATTTTTTATTATCCAGCACTACATTATTTTTAGTAATGTATCCCATCTTTATTAAGTAGTTAAGATTTGATGCTAAATTTCCATCTGAGACCTTTAATGCTGTTTTTAATTCCCGAAATTGAAGACCATCAATGAAATATGAATTTAAAGCAAGTAAACTTAAACGTGTTATGGTAAATGTATTAGAATTTATTTGATTCTTTTTTTCAAAAACTTCTTTAATAAACTCATCTTGATTATAATTCATGTTTTCCCATTGATTAATTAAATTCAAATTATATAAATTAAACGATTTACTTTTAAAAAGAAAGTAAAATCTTATATTTTAAAATATAAACACTCAACTAATTTTCTATATTACAAAATAAACTCTTTTGTTTTTAAAAATCGTACGAAATTTCGCCTAAAAATGAAGTTTTTTTCCATATTTCTTTGTTATTATTTTTAATATTCCATATTTTAATCCATTTTTTAAATCGCGCCAACTTTTGATAAATAAACCAGATTGACTTATCCTAATCTTTTACAAAGAATAAAAATTAAGAGATTTCTTTAGAAACACATATTTAGCGTAATATTGTTAAGAATGAATCTAATCCAGGTGCGACAAGCAAAATAATTTAGAGGGGGTATTATAGAAGAAGAGTAGGAGCCCCTAAACCCCCAAAAAAATTTTATTAGGTAAGCTTTGCCAATCTTTTTTAATCATCCTAATGTTATCTAAATAATTAAAAAAAAATTTATTATAACTTCAAAAAATGATGAGGAAAAAAGCGATAGTGCTTGGAATTTTATGTTCTTTCTTTATAATGCAAGGAATTTTCATTGTATCAATTCCAACTGTTAAAGCAGATACCACAATTCCCCCTAATTTCTATTCAGAATTAGACACGGATTCAGTATATGTTTATAATGTCACCAAATTTGGCGGGGATCTAAGTTGGTCATACTTAAATTATACCTCAAAGTATATTACTACGACCAATGTAGGTGGTCAAATATCCGTTAATTTTACGGGTTTTTATGATAAAGATCCTGATGATTTAGATAATGCTTTCGAAAGTCCCATACCATACATGGATGTTGAATTTATTGAGAATCAAGCAGGAGTTTTGAATTCTAATCATACGTTTTACAATGTATCAAATAGTGAAACTGCTTTCAACATGGCATTAGGGTATAGTTCTTTTAAATCCGGTTTTCTTATCCCTATTGATAATTTAACTAAACTAAAAGAATTAGCCCTGGCTCAAGATAGTGGCTACATGTCAGGAGATATAGAAGTTGAGGAATCTTCTAATTTTATATCATTCGACTTCAAACAGGATTCGAAATTCCAAAATACAACAATAGTATATGAAAAAAAAAGTGGTTTGTTGGTTTGGGCAAGAACAAAATTAGCTCCAATATTTGATCCTATTGGGTATACTCTTGAATTCTTCTTGACAAACTATTCTCTTGATTTCAATTCTGCCTATACGTACAATATTTCAAGGTTTGGAGAAGCGGCATTTTGGAATGATTGGGATGATAATTACGTTGATACGTGGATTACAAATCCGGGAGGACTTGTAATAGTAAACTTCACAGATTATTTTGATAAAGA
>Ga0307442_1000601_pt1 | contig 17628 bp, 17 predicted proteins | sample SalMarWE160430MG_FD_202143 | JGI IMG/M metagenome (GOLD analysis project Ga0307442, IMG submission 202143) | Salt marsh sediment microbial communities from the Plum Island Ecosystem LTER, Massachusetts, United States - WE1604-30 | ecosystem: Environmental > Aquatic > Marine > Intertidal zone >...
GGAGGGCGTTTACATCCGCTCCTACGACGTGATTTACAACCTGGTGGACGATGTGGAGAAGGCGCTCAAGGGAATGCTGGAGCCTACCTATGTCGATGTTATTGAAGGCAGGGCTGAAGTAAAAGCAGTTTTCGCCAGCGGCAAGAAGCTGAAGGTAGCCGGTGTCGCTGTTATCGACGGCAAGGCGACCCGGGGCGCTTCGGTAAGGGTGCGACGCGGAGAGCAGGTAGTAGTTGAATCGGCGGTCGCCAGCCTGAGGCGTTTTAAGGATGACGTTAAAGAGGTGGCTTCTGGCTACGAGTGTGGGGTGGGGCTCAAGGACTTTGAAGACTTTGAGGCTGGCGATATACTGGAATTTTTCCGCAAAGAGAGATCTAATTAGAGGGCGCTGGTTATGGCACGTCGCATAGAGCGGGTAAGCAGCCTCATGCGCCATGAGATTAGCGAGTTGCTACAGCGCGAGGTCAAAGACCCCCGACTGAGCAAGTTCGTCGCCGTGACCGAGGTTTCCACCTCCGCCGACCTGCGCTACGCCAAGGTATTCGTCAGCTGCATGGGCAGCGAAGAAGAAAAACAGGAGATGCTGAGCGGGCTCGAAGCCGCCTCCAACTTCCTGCGCAACCAGCTGTCGAAGCGCCTGCGCCTGCGCCGTATTCCCGAGCTGAGCTTTCACTGGGACGATTCTATCGAGCGGGGAACCCACCTTTTGCAGCTCATCGACGAGCTCAGCGCCGATACCCCTCCCGACCAGCATGGTGACCAGCGTGGACGGCATACTAAACATCAATAAGCCCTGGGGCCAGACCTCCTTCAGCATCGTTTCCCTGGTAAAGCGCCTGAGTGGAGAGAAGCGCGTGGGGCATGCCGGCACCCTGGACCCGGCGGCTACCGGTGTTTTGCCGGTCTGCCTGGGTCAGGGAACGCGTATTATAGAGTTCTTAGTGGAGGCGTCCAAGGCTTATCGGGCCGAGATAGAGCTGGGGGTGGCTACCGATACCCATGATGCCACCGGCACTGTTGTCAGCCGGGGAGACCCCTCCGGCATTAGTCGGGAAAAGTTACTATCGGCGCTCGACTCCTTTCGCGGCTTGATAGAGCAGACCCCGCCCATGTACAGCGCGGTCAAGCACGAAGGCAAGCCGCTTTATCAGCTGGCGCGCTCCGGTATCAAAGTAGCCAGGAAGAGCCGGAAGAGGTGGGTCTACCGCCTGGAGCTTTTGGACTGGCAGCCGCCCGTAGCTACCGTAGAGGTGGAGTGCAGCAAGGGCACCTATATCCGCTCGCTGGCCGATGACCTGGGGCAACTCCTGGACTGCGGGGGCAGCCTTAAAAGCTTGGTCCGTTTGAGGTGCGGCATCTTTACCATCGAAGACGCCATTACCGTGCCGCAGCTTGAAGAGGGTTTTCGCCACGGCTACTGGCAACAGTTTCTCTATCCCATAGACAGCGTGCTTTCGCAGTGGGGGGCGGTGGTGGTCGATGATGCCGCCGGAGAAGATATAAAAAACGGGCGTCCCCTGGCTCCGGAAGGCGCCGATAACCTGCCTCAGCCCGTTGAGGGCAATCGCTGCCGTGTCTATACCCGTGACGGTGATTTCCTGGCTATGCTTTGCTTCGACGGGGAAAAGGGGCAGTGGCAGCCGGAAAAGGTCTTTGCCACTACTGATAGATAGTATTCGCAGGTCTTGACAGCCTGCCTCTAAAGGGGTATAGTTCAACCGATACCAAGAAGGGGGTGATTTAGGTGCAGGCGTATTGCTTCAAGTGTAGACGTAAGGTAGATATACGGAATCCCCAGAAGGTTACCCTGAAGAATGGCCGGCCGGCAACGAGAGGGGTGTGCCCTTCCTGCGGGACAAAAGTATTCAGGATCGGTCAGGGCTAACCAGTCTGACCAATTACGTCGGCTAGAGGTGGAGTAAACAATCCTCTTCAGTATAAGTATCGAAGTTTAGCAGGAGTGTGAGCTCCTGCTTGCTGCGCCAAAGAGTTGCTTTGCTAGCCGTCTCTTGGGCCATAAATTCCAGCGAAATGTTACTGGCAGATGTTATTGGGTGTGGTTGGGCTTGTCTTTCCCCGTAAGTTTTGCTGTTGAAAAGGAGGGTAGTTAGACTTTGGGTAAAATAAATGTAGCCATAGTAGGAGTGGGCAATTGTGCCTCTTCCTTGGTTCAGGGTGTTCACTACTATGCGAAAGCCAAAGATAACGAATTCGTACCTGGACTTATGCATGTCAATCTCGGCGGGTATCATATCAGCGATATCAATTTCGTGGCCGCCTTCGATATCGATAAGAACAAGGTGGGCAAGGACCTGGCCCGCGCCATCTACACCGAGCCCAATAATACCTTTAAGTTTTGTGAGGTGCCCACTACCGGGGTTAAGGTTCACCGGGGCATGACTCACGATGGGTTGGGTCTTTATCTATCCAAGATAATAGACAAGGCGCCGGGCCCCACCGCCGATATTGTTAAAGTCCTCAAAGAGACCCATACCGATGTCGTGATTAATTACCTGCCGGTGGGTAGTGAAGAAGCCACCAAATGGTATATAGAGCAGGTTTTAGCCGCCGGCTGTGGCTTTGTAAACTGCATTCCGGTCTTTATTGCCCGCGAGAAGTACTGGCAGCAGCGTTTCGAGCAAAGCGGACTGCCGGTTATCGGAGATGACATAAAATCCCAGGTAGGAGCGACCATTGCTCATCGCGTTCTTACCCGATTGTTCGGGGACCGCGGAGTGAAACTGGAGCGGACCTACCAGTTGAACTTCGGCGGCAATACCGACTTCTACAATATGCTGGAGAGGGAGCGATTAGAGTCCAAGAAGATATCGAAGACCACTTCCGTTACCTCTCAGCTGGATTATGAGATGAGGCCTGAGGACATCCATGTCGGCCCCAGCGATTACGTCCCCTGGCTGCTCGACCGCAAGTTTTGCCATATCAGGATGGAGGGGCGAACCTTCGGCGATGTTCCTCTGAATCTTGAGTTGAAGCTCGAGGTCTGGGACAGCCCCAACTCGGCGGGGGTGGTCATTGATGCTGTAAGGTGCTGTAAGCTCGCCTTAGACCGTGGACTTAAAGGAGCCTTGACATCTCCCTCGTCCTACTTCATGAAATCACCACCGGTCCAGTATACCGATGACCAGGCTCGCCGAAATGTGGAAGAGTTTATCGCTACTAATAAACCGGTGGAGAGCACAACCGTTTGAGCGATTCGCCACGGATGTTTGGGTAGCTAGCGGTGAAGATAGCATTAGTTTCGCCGTATGATTTCGCCTATCCCGGCGGAGTCTGCATCCATATTTCCTGTCTGGAACAGCAATTTACCCGGATGGGCCATGAGGTCAGGGTCATTGCCCCTGCCTCTAAGGCTATTTCCGGCTTTGGCGACAGGTTCATTCCCATCGGCAGACCCCGCCCCATCCCCACCAGCGGTTCTATTGCCCGGCTTACTGTCTCCCCGTGGCTATCCTCTAAAATAAAAGAAGTCCTCGAGCGGGAAAAATTCGATATTATCCACCTTCACGAACCTTTAATGCCTATGTTATGTACCACCGTGCTCCGCCTGTCGAAAACAGCCACCGTGGGCACCTTTCACGCCAGTAACGGCCGGCCGGGTTATAATCTGGGGCGACCCTTTAGCAAGTGGTTCTTGAAGAGGTGGTTCCGTAAGCTTGACGGCAAGATTGCGGTGTCTAAACCGGCTGTGGAGTTCGCCCACGGGCACTTCCCCGGATACTATAATATTATCCCTAACGGTGTGGATTTGGACCATTTTTTCCCCGATGTGGCTCCCATTGAGGAGTTCGACGACGGCAAGTTGAATATCCTGTTTGTCGGTCGTCTGGAGAGCCGAAAAGGGGTGAAATACCTAATTGAAGCCTTCGTGAGGGTTAAGCAGGAAGTCCCCGATTCCCGGCTTATTATCGTCGGTCCCGGCACCAGGCTGCGGCACAAATACGAGAAGAAGGTGGCGAAGAGCGGTCTTAAAGATGTCGTCTTTGCCGGCTTTGCCACTTACGAAGACTTACCCCGTTACTACAAGACCGCCGATATTTTCTGCGCCCCGGCCACCGGTTCGGAGAGCTTCGGTATTATTCTGCTCGAGGCGATGGCGGTAGGCAAGCCGATCGTGGCTTCGAATATAGAGGGTTATGCCAGCGTGGTAAGCGATGGCGTTGACGGGGTGCTGGTGCCGCCCAAAGATAGCCAAAGCCTGGCCCAGGCTTTAATCACTCTTTTGAACGACGAGTCACTTCGCCAGGAGATGGGGGTAAAGGGTAGGGCTAAAGCCCTGAAGTACGGCTGGGACAGCATCGCCCGCACTATCCTGGATTATTATAAGAGGGTGATCAGTGAGCCGCCCTGGAATAAGAAATCCCCCCGGTCTAAAGCGACGCCGATTTTAGTTTGAGCCAAAAGTGGGAGTAATACCATTTCACAAAAATCAGGCTCTAAAGCAGGTCTGTATCAGTTTCGCCGCGCCATAGCCAATAGCCTTACCCAGCCGGTGGTGCGGGTTTTAGCCGGGACACCGTTAACCCCTGATATTATAACCTGGTTCGGCTTTGCCTTAATCCTGGGGGCGGCGGCGCTTATTATCACCGGACACCCGTTTGCCGCCGGCTTTGTCGTGCTGGCGGCGGGCTTTTTCGATATCCTGGACGGCGCGCTGGCCCGCCATACCGGGCGGGTTACCCCCTTCGGCGGCGTTCTCGATTCCACCCTCGACCGCCTGTCCGATGCGGCGCTGCTGGTGGCTATCTTAATCTTCTTCGAAAACACGCTGTGGCTGGTGCTGCTGGTCTTCCTGGCCATGGTTGGCTCGCTGCTGGTGAGCTATATCAGGGCCAGGGCGCTGAACGCTGGCCTGGAACCGGGGAGGGGAATCTTTACCCGCTCCGAGAGGATAATCGTGCTGGCGCTGGGCCTGTTATTGAGCAGTCTGACCAACGCCCTGGTTATCGCCCTGGTTGTCATCGCCGCCTTCAGCTTCTTTACCGCCGGCCAGCGGTTATTTTTTGCCTGGCGGAATCAAAAGACTAAATAGCCCTTTTATTTCGGGCAGGATTTATGTTATAAGAAAGCTTAGAGGAGGGACAATGCCGGTTATCGCTGTTCTTGGAGCCCAGTGGGGGGATGAGGGGAAGGGCAAGGTGGTTGACATGCTGGCTCAGCAGGCCAGGATGGTAGTCCGTTTTTCCGGTGGGGACAATGCCGGTCATTCGGTGGTTAACCCCCACGGTGAGTTTAAACTGCACCTTATTCCCTCGGGCATTTTTAACTCCGGAGTGGCTTGCATCATCGGCAACGGGGTGGTAATCAACCCCGAGGTTCTACTTGGCGAGATGGACAAGTTAAACGAGCGCGGCGTCGATACCAGCCACCTCTTTATCAGCGACCGGGCTCACCTGATTATGCCCTATCACCTTCTCCTCGATGGCCTGGAGGAGGAGGCGCGGGGGGGCAAGGCGATAGGCACCACCCGAAAGGGAGTTGGCCCTGCCTTTGCCGATAAAGCAGCCAGGCTGGGTATCAGGGCCGGCGACCTCCTGGATGAAGAAGCGCTGCGGGAAAGGCTGCGTTCCATAATTGACTACAAGAATACTATCCTGACCAAGGTCTACGGGGTTAAAGCCCTGTCGCTGGATGAGGTCCATGCTCAGTATTGCCAGTACGGGGAGCGCCTGGTGCCTCATATTCGGGAGACGACCATTATGCTCGACGAGGCGGTGAGGAGGGGTGATATGGTGATACTGGAGGGGGCTCAGGGCGCTTTGCTCGACCCCGATTTCGGCACCTATCCCTATACCACCTCGTCGTCGCCGCTGGCGGCGGGAGCCTGCCTGGGCGCGGGCCTGGGCCCTACCCGGCTCGACCGCGCTCTGGGCGTCTATAAGGCTTACTGCACCCGTGTCGGCGGTGGCCCTATGCCTACTGAGCTGCATGACGAGACCGGCGAGCTGATTCGGGAGAGGGCGCACGAGTACGGCACCACTACCGGCCGGGCGCGCCGCTGCGGCTGGCTCGACACCGTCGCCGCCCGCTACAGCAGCCGGATTAACGGCTTGACCGGGGCGGTGATTACCCGCCTTGATATCCTCGACGTCCTACCCAGCCTCAAGATATGCGTCGGCTACGAGCTGGACGGGAAAAAGATTGACTATTTCCCGGGCAGTATTACGGCGCTGGCGCGGTGTAAACCCGTCTACGAGGAGTTGCCCGGCTGGCAGACCGACACCACCGATATCCGCACTTTCGAGCAGCTGCCCGAGGCAGCCCGCCAGTATGTATTACGGGTTGAAGAGCTTATCGCCTGCCCGGTCAACCTTATCTGCGTGGGGCCGGGGCGGGAGCAGGCTATTGAGAAAACGCCTATCCTATAGCGGGGGAGTCAGATGGCAGTAGTAAGACCGGCTGTCGAGCAAGACATACCGCGTATCCTGGAGCTTTATGAAGAGCTGACGGGTGAGCGGCACGACCTTACCCAGCATGAGACGAAGCCGCTATTCGCCGAAATTACCTCAATGTCCGGCCACGAGCTTCTGGTGGCTGAGGAAGATGACGTGGTGGTCGGCACCATGGTGCTTTTAATCGTACCCAACTTCTCCCACGGCGCTCTGCCCTGGGCAATCGTGGAGAACCTGGTTGTTGACCCCGCCCACCGCCGCCGGGGGATTGGCCGCTTGCTTACGGAGTATGCCATTGCCCGCGCCCGCGAGGCGGGCTGCTACAAGGTCCAGCTCTTAAGCAGCACGAAACGCCGTGAGGCCCACTGGTTTTATAAGAGGCTGGGCTTTAAGAGGTCCGCCTACGGCTTCCGCATGTATCTGTAGCCTCTGGCTGTTTTTAAACCCCTCCCCTTTACCCCTCCATGTTTCCTTCCCACCCTAGCCCACCCTACAGAAGTGTAACTTCTATAGATTTCTCTCCCCACCCCTGTCCCATGCTGTCATTGCGAGGAGCGCAGCGACGAAGCAATCTCTACACCACAACGGGGTGGTAGGGCGTAACCCCTAAGAGGGATATATAAGGGGTACCCCCTTATAGGGTGGGTACTGGGTGGGAAAGAAAGACGTACGCTAAACGAGGAATCCTAGAAAGCGCAGAGGAATTAAGCCGCTGAACCCTTTACACCTTAAGGTCTATGGTGTAGTTCTTCAGCGTCTCTTTGATGATTTCAGCCGACTTCGGGCCGACCTCGACAAGGGGCAAACGCGGCTTGCCGACATTGAAGCCGATGTGGTTGAGGGCGTATTTCAGCGGCGCCGGGCTGGTCTCAACAAAGAGGGCGTCCACCAGCGGCAGCAGGTGGCGGTGGATAGCGGCGGCTTCGGCGATTTTGCCGCCCAGGATACTATCCATCATCTTTTTAATCTGCTTGCCTACCAGATGGGTGGTGACGCCGATGGTGCCGTAGCCTCCCAGCGCCATGATATGAAAGGTATCGTTATCGTTGCCACTCCAGATGAGGAAGTCTTCGCTGGCATTATTGAGCGTCTTGGCCACGTGGCCCATATCGCCGCAGGCCTCTTTGACGCCGACGATATTATCAATCTGGCTTAACCTGACCATAGTTTCCACCGCCATATTGATAACCACCCGCCCGGGTATGTTGTACATTATGATAGGCAGGCTGGTGTTTTCGGCGATGGTCTTAAAGTGCTGGTAGATGCCCTCCTGGGTAGGCTTGTTATAGTAGGGGACGACCAGCAGGCAGCCGTCCACCCCGATTTTCTCCGCCTTTTGGGTGGCTTCCACGGCTTCGGCGGTGCTGTTAGAGCCGGTATAAGCGATGATTGTCCCGCGTTTGCCCACCGCCGATTTCACCTCGCTAAAGAGGCGTGCTTCTTCCTCACGGACCAGCGTTGGCGACTCACCGGTGGTAGCCGCCAGCACCACCCCGTCGCTCCCCGAATCAATCAAAGCCAGGGCTAATTTCTTAGCCTGCTCATAATTAACTGCCCCCTTTTCGTCGAAGGGGGTTACCATGGCGGTGAGTAATCTTCCCAGTTGCTTCATTTCCCTGCCTCCCCGGGATGCAGCCAATCCCTTTTAACCATCTCCTCGGCAATCTGGACGGCATTGAGCGCCGCCCCTTTACGCAGGTTGTCGGCGACAACCCACATCACCAGACCGTTGGGGTGCGAAGCATCCCGGTGAATGCGCCCGACAAAGACCTCGTCGGTGCCCGCCGCCGACCAGGGCTGGGGATAGAGGCTGATGGCGGGGTCATCCAGTATCTTTATTCCCGGTGCCTGAGCCAGAATGCGCCTGGCTTCATCGGGAGCCATCGGCTGGGAGAATTCTATATGTAGGGCTTCGCTGTGCCCGATAAATACCGGTACGCGGACGCAGACCGCCGAGATGGCGATATCGGGGGCATGCATTATCTTCTTAGTCTCCTCCACCATCTTCCACTCTTCCTTGGTATAGTCGTTATCCAGGAAGACATCTATCTCGGGCAGTATGTTAAAGGCTATCTGGTGGGGATAGACATGGGGGACGGTGGTTTGCCCGTCCAGTACCTGCTTGGACTGCTCGGTCAGCTCCTCTACCGCCGCCGAGCCGGTGCCCGATACCGCCTGGTAGGTAGCCGCCACCAGGCGCTTGATGGCATTGACCTTGTGCAGGGGGTTTAGCGCCACTACCATCTGGATGGTGGAGCAGTTGGGATTGGCGATAATCCCCTTATGCCGCTTAATATCTTCGGCGTTAATCTCAGGTACCACCAGCGGCACCTTGGGGTCCATCCGGAATGCCGAGCTGTTGTCAATGACTACGGCTCCTGATTGGGCGGCTATGGGTGAGAAGTAACGACTGGTCTCCGACCCCGCCGAGAAGAGGGCGATATCTATTTTCTTGAACGACTCAGGGGTTGTCTCTTTAACCACCAGCTCGTGATGATTGACGAACATCTTCTTGCCCGCGGAGCGGTCCGAGGCCAGCAGTTCAATGGAGTCCATGGGGAAGCTGCGCTGCTCCAGGACCTTGATGAACTCCTGCCCCACCATTCCGGTGGCGCCGACTATAGCTACTCTAAATCCCTTCTTCATGCCTTCTCCAGACCGAGCAGGGCATCCAGCCCGAGGATTAGACCCTTTTTCTTGACCACTTCCTTAACGGCGAGCATAACGCCGGGCATATAGCACTCGCGGCCACTCGTATCATGGCGGATGCTCAGCGTTTGCCCCGCCCCTCCCAGGATTACCTCCTGGTGAGCCAGTAAGCCCGGCAAACGCACGCTGTGAATACTGACACCTTCAACCTGCTTCCCCCGACTATCCGATTTCTCCCCCGGTGGCGGGGTCGAGAACGGCTTGCCCCTGGCTTGAGCCATGGCTTTGGCCGTGGCCAGGGCGGTGCCCGAAGGCGCATCCAGCTTGCGCTCATGATGCAGCTCTATGATTTCGGCGTGGTCAAGATATTTGCCGGCTATCCTGGCCAGGTGCATCATCAGCACCGCGCCCAGGGCGAAATTAGGCGCTATTACTATTCCCACCCCCCTGGCTTTCGCCAGGCGGTCGATTTCTTTGATATCTTCGGCGGCCAGTCCGGTGGTGCCGATTACCAGGTTAACGCCGTGCTCGGTTGCCCGGTGAACCAGGGGCATAACGGCGTTGGCGGTGCTGAAATCTACCACTACCTCCGGCTGGCAGCTGGTGAGGATGGGTTCAAGCTCAGGGGAAAGGGGAACTCTGCCCGAGCCGTCGGGTAGGGGCAGGTGGTCTTCAGTCGCCTTGGTGTCGGTAGCGCCTACGATTTGCATCTCGGTTTCACGGCAGAGGGCGTTAATCAAGGTCTGCCCCATCTTCCCCAGCGCGCCGTGAACGGCTACCCTTATCGGCTTCATCGCCGGCGTCCTCTGTCGGGCCCCCGGTTGTGGAAGCCGCCTTGATTTCGGGGAGGGTGGGAATCGCGCTGTGATTTGAAGGGGTAGTCTTTAGACGGCCCGCCTTGCGGGCTGGCTCCGGGTGCATCGGACTCCTTTTCGAAGACCGCCCGTCGCGACAGGTTTACCCGTCCCATATCGTCGATGTTGATTACCTTAACCGTCACCTCGTCGCCTATTTTAACCACGTCCTCGACCTTGTCCACGCGGTAGTTCTCCAGCTCGCTGATGTGAACCAGCCCCTCTTTGCCGGGAAGAATCTCCACCATAGCGCCGAAGTTCAGTATCCGCGTCACCTTTCCCGTGTAGGTGGTGCCGACCTCTACCTCTTTGGTCAGGCTTTCAATAATATCTATAGCCTTGCGGGCGGATTCCTCATTGGCTGAGCCGATAATCACCGTGCCGTCGTTATCGACATCGATGGTCGTCTTGGTTTCCTCGATAATCGCCCTTATCGTTCTGCCGCCGGTGCCGATAACGGCGCCGATTTTCTCCGGGTCGATGCTTATCTTGTACATTCGGGGCGCGTATTTGCTAAGCTCAGGCCGGCTGGCGCTGATGGTCTTTTGCATCGCTTCCAGGATTGACAGCCGGGCCTGGCGGGCTTGAGGCAAGGTCTTACTCAAAACTTCCAGGCTTATGCCCTTGAGCTTGGTGTCCATCTGCATGGCGGTAATGCCCTTGGCTGTGCCGGCTATTTTAAAGTCCATGTCGCCGTAGTTATCCTCTATGCCCTGGATGTCGGTCAGAACGACGTATTTACCGTCCTCACCGCTGACCAGCCCCATGGCGATGCCGGCGACGGCGGCGCTGGTCGGTATGCCCGCATCCATCAGCGACAGGCTTGAGGCGCAGACGCTGGCCATGGAGGTGCTGCCGCTGGAGCTCAAGACCTCGGAGACTAATCGGATGGTGTAAGGGAAGTCCTCAGCTTTGGGCAGTATCGGCTCGATGGCTCGCTCCGCCAGAGCGCCGTGCCCGATTTCACGCCTCCCCGGTGAGCCGATGCGCTTGGTCTCGCCGGCGGAGAAGGGCGGAAAGTTATAGTGATGGATGAAGCGTTTCTTTTCCTCTATGCCCAGCCCGTCGAGCGGCTGCTCCTTGCCGACGGAGCCCAGCGTGGTGATGGTCAGGACCTGGGTCTGTCCCCGGGTAAACAGGGCCGAGCCGTGGGTGCGGGGCAGCAGCCCTACTTCACAGCTGATGGGCCTGACTTCATCTAGACCCCGCCCGTCGATACGCTCCCCCTTTTTAAGGAGAAGGCCCCTTATTTCACTCCTGGTTCGGCTCTCTAAAGCGCCAGCTATGTCCTCTTCGGCAAATGTCTCGCCAAAGCTCTCCACCAGCTCTTTCTTCAAGGCGGTGAGGGCGTCTTCTCGCTGCGACTTCTCCGGCTGCTTAAGGGCCGGTACCAGCTTAGCATCAACTATGGGTGCAATCGCCGCCAGCGCCTCGGGGTTGACCCCGCTTTGCGGAGCTTCCAGCTTGGGCTTACCGCAGGCTTGCTGGAGCTGCTCCTGGAGCTTGATGATACCCTGGTTGGTCTGGTGTCCGAGCTCTATCGCCTTGAGCACGATGTCCTCGGGCGCCTCCCTGGCGCCAGCCTCTACCATCACGATGGCTTCCTTGGTGCTGACGACGACCATGTCGAGCTGGCTGTCCTCAAGCTGGGCCAGGGTCGGGTTCAAGATAAGCTCGTCGTTTATGTAGCCTATATGAACCGCGCCTACCGGACCATCGAAGGGCACCTCCGAAATCGATAGCGCCGCCGAGCCGCCGATAACGGCCAGTATATCGGGGTCGTTTTCCTGGTCGGCGGAAAGGACGGTAATGATAATCTGAATGTCGTTGCGCCATTCCTTGGGCAGCAGTGGGCGTATCGGCCGGTCGGTCTGACGGCTGGCCAGGGTTGCCTCCTGGCTGGGACGTCCCTCCCGGCGGATAAAGCCGCCCGGAATCTTGCCGGCGGCGTAGAGCCTCTCTTCATAATCGATGGTCAGGGGCAGAAAATTTATCCCTTCCCGGGGCTCTTCGCTGGTGCAGACGGTAACCAGGACTACGGTATCCCCGTAGCGGGCGGTTACCGCCCCGGCTGCCTGTCCGGCCAGTTTTCCGGTGTCGATAATAAGCCTTCTACCACCGACATCACACTCGAAAGAATTAGGTGTTATCAATAGCCTCTCCCCAAATTTACTTACGTAGACCGAGCCTGGCAATCAGGCTGCGATACCGGCTGACATCCTCTCGACTCAAGTAGGCGAGTAACCTTCTTCTCTGTCCGACCAGCTTAAGCAGCCCCCGTTGCGTGTGATAGTCATGCCGATTTTCCATCATATGCCCGGTCAACTGGTTTATCCTTTCGGTGAGCAAGGCTATCTGAACTTCAGTAGAGCCTGTATCTCCTTCGCTGAGCCCGAATTTGCTTATGATTTCGGTCTTCTTCTCTTTTTCCAAAATTACAACCCCTCTATTCCCGGTTATTTTGGCAGATATGAACTATCCTTTATAATCAACCGATTATAGCACAACCAGTGACGACTGTAAATTTAATGGGCATAGATTAAGCCTGCTTGACTTTGCAAAAAATAGTAGTTATAGTTAGGGCTGTAGTCGAAACCTTGGTTAAGTGTTGCTTCCCAGCTTGAACTTTGCGTAGCAGAGAACCCTCGGGGTAAATAGTATTACAAGCTATAGGTCCGACAAAGGGTTTTAGAGCCAGGAGACTGCAACCACGACAAGGGACTAACAAAATATGAGGAGGGGCAGTAAATGGCTCTGGAAGAAAAGACCCTCGTATGTCGCGACTGCGGGCAGGAGTTCGTTTTCAGCACCGGTGAGCAGGAGTTTTACCAGTCTCACGGTTTGCAGAACGAGCCCTCTCGTTGTCCGGAGTGCCGGGCGGCAAAACGGAAAGAGCGCTTTGGTGACTCCAATCAACAGCGGCAGATGTTCACCGTAACCTGTGCTGAGTGCGGCGTCGAAACCACCGTGCCTTTTGAGCCCAGAGAGGGACGCCCGGTCTATTGCAAAGAGTGTTACGCTAAGCAAAGAGAAGGCGGATAAGCCTTCGCGTTAGCTGGTTGCCAACTGTATACCATGAATGTTGGTACCTGTCGGGTTAAGCTCCGCTTCCCGGAGAATCTATCGCTTAAGGGTAAGCGGCAGATATTGAAGTCTATCATTACCCGCCTCAGGAACAAGTTCAACATCTCCGTGGCGGAAGTGGACGATAACGACCTCTGGCAGCGGGCGACCCTGGGCATTTGCTGCGTCAGCAATAACAAAAGATATACCAACGAAGTCCTCTCCAAGGCGGTGGATTTTATCGTTAACGGTCGCTTTGAGCTAGAGATACTGGACTACGAGATCGAGATTCTGCCTGTTTTCTGACCGGGGTTTTAATGGACACCTCTGCCTTTCTGCATCATCTCACCGCTCAACCCGCTTATAGCGGCCAGATAGCTCATCAGGAGCCTATCCCGCGCCGCCAAGCGAAATGCGCCGAATTAGCCAGTCCCCTGGAAGCCGCTCTTGAGGACTGTCTCAGTAAGCACGGATTATTACCCTTCTATAGTCATCAGGCTCAAGCCATAAACCATGCCCGCCAGGGCAAGAACGTGATGGTGGCTACTTCCTCAGCCAGCGGCAAGACCCTTTGCTATAACGTCCCCGTTATGGAGGCAATCCTGACCGAGCGGGGCAGTTGCGCCCTTTACCTCTTCCCGACCAAAGCCCTGGCTCAGGACCAGCTGCGCACTTTATGGGAGCTATTCCACCCCCGAATTCTATCTACGGGGGACTTCGCCACCTTCGACGGCGACACCCCCAAGGCGGAACGGGGGGACATAAGAAGGCGGGCGCGGCTCATCCTGACCAACCCCGATATGCTCCACGTGGGCATACTGCCCAACCACCAGCAGTGGTCGAGGCTGCTGCGCCGCCTGAGGTACGTGGTTGTGGACGAAGCCCATAGCTACCGCGGCGTCTTCGGCTCCCACGTGGCCGACGTGCTCCGCCGCCTGCGGCGGCTTTGCCGGTTCTATGGCTCCAACCCCCGGTTTATCTGCTGCTCGGCGACCATCGCCAACCCCGGCGAGCACGCCGAAAAGCTGTTGGGCTTGCCCTTCAGCGTGGTCGATAACGACGGCTCACCCCACGGCGGCAAGGAATTCGTCTTCTGGAATCCGCCGCTTATAGATACGGCGCGGAGCGTCCGCCGCAGCGCTAACGGCGAGGCGTCCAGCCTCTTCGCCGAACTGGTAAGCCAGGATATCCGCACCCTGACCTTCGTTCGCACCCGCCAGCTGACCGAGGTTATCTATAACTACACGCGGCGCAAGCTGGCGGAAATCAACTCCGCTCTGCCCAAGAAAATCAAGCCCTATCGGGCGGGCTATCTCCCCGAGGACAGGCGTAAAATAGAGCGTGAGCTTTTCAGCGGCCAGCTTACCGGTGTGGTGGCGACCACGGCGCTGGAGCTGGGCATAGACATCGGCGACCTGGAGGCGACCGTGCTCACTGGCTATCCGGGGAGCATCGCCAGCACCTGGCAGCAGGCGGGGAGAAGCGGGCGGAGTAAGGAAAAATCATTGAGCTTTCTCATCGGGTTGGACAACCCCCTCGACCAGTATTTTATGCGTCACCCCGAGTCCTTTTTCGGCAAGAGCTTCGAGAACGCCCTGGTCAACCCCGATAACCCCTACATCCTGCGCGCCCACCTTCTCTGCGCCGCCTGGGAGTTACCCCTGACCAGCCTGGATGAGGAATTCTTCGGCTCGGCTTTAGTCCCGGAGAGGAACGAGTTAGAGGAGCAGGGGCTGCTGCGGGAGCTTAAGGGCAGATGGCACGTGGCGCCGTCGATTGTCTACCCCGCCCAGGGCGTCAATATCCGCGCCGCTTTCGGGGAAAACTACGCCATTATCGACAGCTCCAGCGGCGCTCTCATAGAAACTATAGATTCCAGCACGGCTCTGTTTTTTATCTTTCCCGGCGCCATCTACCTGCACCAGGGGGAATCCTACCTGGTCGAGGAGCTCGACCTTTCGGCGCGCACCGCCTACGCCAAGCCGGTAGAGGTCAACTACTACACTCAGGATAAAGAGCTCACCGACCTTCATATCATTAAGGTAATCAAGGATAAGACCTGCCGCGGCACCAAGGTCTATCTGGGCGAGGTCGAGGTCACCACGCGGGTGGTCGGCTTCAAGAAGAAGGCGCAGTTCACCGAGGAGGTCATCGGGGAAGAGCCCCTCGACCTCCCCCCTCAGCACTTCCCCACCATCGCCCTCTGGTTCGACCTGCCCCCGAAGACGGTGAAGCGGGTGGACGAGGATGATGTCGGGCTTGATTTCGCCGGCGGGCTGCACGCCGTCGAGCACGCCGCCATCGCTATTCTGCCCATGTTCGCCCTCTGCGACCGTAACGATATCGGCGGCGTTTCCACCCCCCTCCACCCCGATACGGGAAAATCCCAGATATTTATCTACGACGCCTATCCCGGCGGCATCGGCATTGCCGAGAAGGGCTTTGACCTGGTGGAGGAATTGTGGCAAACTACACTGAAGGCGATTGAGGAGTGCCCCTGCGAGGACGGTTGCCCCAGTTGCGTTCAGTCGCCCAAGTGTGGCAATAATAATAAGCCCCTGGATAAGAAGGCAGCCCAGGTATTATTGGAAGGGTTGCTATCTAACAAGGAGTAAGATTGGCCGATATCGAAAAAGCACTAAAACCGAGCCGCGATAGCTGGTTCAAGCGGGCGATGAGCCTCTTCGACCGTCCCACCGTTGATGAGGCGGTGTGGGCGGAACTGGAGGAGCTGCTCATCTCGGCGGACGTGGGATTCAGCACCACCGAAAAACTGCTGGAAAGGGTGAAGCAGAGAGCCAGGGAGGGAAAATTCACTGAAGGCTCGGCGTTGCGCGAAGCCCTGCAGCAGGAGATGGTCAAAATCCTCAGCATTGATATTCCGCCATCGGCTCCCCAATCTCCCCCCAAAGTCGTTATGGCGGTGGGTGTTAACGGCAGCGGCAAGACCACCTCTATCGCCAAGCTGGCTCATAGAGCTAAGAAAGAGGGCAAAAAGGTTCTGCTGGTGGCGGCGGATACCTTCCGGGTGGCGGCTATCGACCAGCTCAAAAAGCTGGCTGGAGATATCGACGTCGATGTCGTCGCTCACCAGCCGGGTGGGGATGCCGGGGCGGTGGTCTTCGATGCCCTGGAGGCAGCGCGCAGCCGCAACGCCGACGAGGTAATTATCGACACCGCGGGCCGGCTGCACACCAAGTTTAACCTGATGGAGGAGCTGAAAAAGATTAGGCGGGTGGCGGCTAAGGTGGACGATACCGCCCCCCACGAGGTAATACTGGTGCTCGACGCCACCACCGGCCAGAACGGTCTGACCCAGGCCCGACACTTCACCGAGGCGGTGGGGGTAACCGGCATCTTTCTAGCCAAGCTGGACGGCACGGCTAAAGGGGGCATAGTGCTGGCTATCTGCGATGAACTGAAGATACCCATCCGGTTCGTCGGCGTTGGCGACGACATGGAAGACATGGCTCCCTTTGACGCCGAGAGCTTTGTTCAGGCATTATGTTCCTGATGATTGGAGGTAGAGTTTGATTACCATAAGTATAAGCCCGATAGCCTTTACCATAGGGTCGTTCAGCGTCAGGTGGTATGGCGTTATGGTTGCCCTGGCGGTGCTGGTGGTGGTGCTGTGGGTGTTCTGGGAGATTAGGCGGGGGGCTAAGGTTTCTTACGATACTCTCTTTACCGCCGCCCTGGTGGGCATTCCCTCGGGGATAATCTTCTCCAGAATGCTCCACGTTATTGACTTGTGGGACTACTATAGCGCTCACCCGGGGCAGATAATCGGCTTTTCCGGCCTTACTATCTATGGGGCTATTTTGGGCGCGGTTCTGGCTATCTGGATTTACAGCAAGTTCAGCCGTTTCCGCTTCGGTTACGTCATGGATTTGGTGGCACCGGGCGTACTGCTGGCTCAGGCTGTGGGCAGGGTAGGCTGCACCATAAACGGCTGCTGCTATGGCGCCGAAGCACCGTCCTGGCTACCCTGGTCTGTGGTCTATACCCATCCGGAGAGCTATGGCTATAATGCAAGCCTTGGTCTCCCCGAAGGGATAGGTTTACATCCCACCCAGGTTTACGAGATTGCATTTCTGCTCATAGCCTTCGGCGTATTGTTCCCGTTAAGGAAGAGGTTTCAGCCCGATGGCTCGCTGTTTCTTATCTACCTGAGTACGTATTCCGCGTGGCGGGTGGGTGTTGGTTTCCTGCGGGATGGGACGTCCTTCCTCTTCGGCCTGCATCAGGCGCAGGTGATAGGCATAATCGTCCTGCTTATCGCTATACCGATACTCATCTGGAAGACGCGCTGGGTTAAGAATCCGAGTCCGACCTAGAGCTCTTCCGAGTCGCAGATTTTCCACTAAAATACCTAGTTAATCTATGTATATTTTAACGATTAGTCATCATTTGGCACGAATGGTAACTAGAGTTAGGTAAATAGAGGTAAGTATAGCTAAGTATAGGTAAAAGTAGTCAGCTGTTCGGTGGGGGGAATAGGGGGGGTATTACTTGCCCAGTCGCCTTCGCCGGGCGTTCTTTTTTGCTTTCAGGCGTGCCGCTTCTCTCTTGGATACGAAATGACGACGTGATTTTGCCTCCCTAAGGACACCGTCCATCTGCACCATCCTCTGGAAGCGCCTCAACAGGGA
>Ga0307442_1000602_pt1 | contig 17620 bp, 18 predicted proteins | sample SalMarWE160430MG_FD_202143 | JGI IMG/M metagenome (GOLD analysis project Ga0307442, IMG submission 202143) | Salt marsh sediment microbial communities from the Plum Island Ecosystem LTER, Massachusetts, United States - WE1604-30 | ecosystem: Environmental > Aquatic > Marine > Intertidal zone >...
TATTTGTCCACACGAATCACTTCCTGACAAAAATCGATTACGACCTTATGTTATTTCCCAATTCGATGGGCCGGTACAATCGCGCGAAAGAATTAGTGAGCCGACTCGATAATCCTTCCGCCAATTCTATTAAGAATATCTTAAAAGATCGCGGAAACGGAGAGCATCCGATCTGCCGCAAGCGCTTCTCTCATCCTTGGCTTACCGACGATAAGTCGATTACAGTGACCACAGCTGTCATGGACCTGAAGAAACTCCAATTTCACATTACAAGGGGGAACCCTTTCGATAACCCTTTCACCGTTTTCTCTTTAAAGAACTAACTTGGTCCGAAGCCGAAAGAACCTTATCCACCCGCCGGTCCAAATCCGATAGGGCCCATCGAAACATGTAGCAGGTTTTTTGGGGCATAAAACCCAATTGTTTATTTATCGCCCGCATGGGTTTATTTTCGTTTGCCGTAGTGGTCTTAATGTACTCTGCATCCGGAAACCTTTCCTTTATATACATGAGCATTTCGGCCTTGATGCGTTTGGCCAATCCCCTTCTGCGGTACCTGCTCAGAACCCCGGTGAAGTATTGATGAATCCTGTATGGTTCCTGCGGGTTATACATGATATCGGTCATTGCACTGAGGTGACCGTCTTGCTCACGGCTGATCAGCGTGTGCCACTCGATTCCTCTTCTTTTAAAGTTGCGTTCCTCTATTCTTCGCGACTCCGGTGTTGTAATAAGCTCCTGCTCCATTTCACCGACGGGACGTTGGTTGATGGTTTCCGTATAGAGTCTGCAGAATTCGTCGATATCATTTTCGGGACATTCTTGGAAAGATTCGATTGCTGTGTGCGGAAATCTTGTCTTTCCTTTCTCACACCACTGATCAACAAGCTGCCAATCTACATCTTCCAAATATGACCGGTGCTGAACTTCTTGATGGATCAACTCGCCTTTAAGATATTTGCAGAAACCGAGTCCCATGGGATTTTCCGCATCTGCTCTGACGGTATCTTTTCCCATAGCTCTTACTGTCTCGATCATATGTTTCAGTAAATAGGTTGCGATTTTTTTCCTCCGGCAAAAAGGAACGACTGAAATCTGAATCTGGCAGATATGGCTGCTGCTCTCGTAATCCGGGGATAATTCCGTATCATAGGATATGGACGCAGAAGCAATGGCGCTTTCCTCTTCGTCGAATACCATCAACCTTTTTACAGTATAAAGGGGATTGGGCTTTGAAAACAGCCGCCGCAGCGCTTCCCGGTTGGGCAGGCGTCCTCTGGTGTTAAGTTCACGGAAAACCTTCTCTGAAATTGTGAAATAAGCCGTCCACAAACTTTCAGAAGCGTTCTCGGGGGTAAACTCCACCAAAGAATAGGATTTTGACAACCCGAGAAGATTCACTTCCATCTTTGCCTCCACTTTGATAGCCCGAATTATTCATGAATTATTCCGACTACAATACTTATTGGCTCCGACATAGGCCCGTTACATCGATTTCTCTTTCAGCAGAATTTACAATCCTTTCTGCCGGAGAAAGGGGCGACATTGTTCCAGGTATTCCGGAAATCGGCTGTTGATCGCGGAGTAAACCCTTTTCAGCGAACGAGTTGGTACCTTACCCCAGTGCACCGTGCCGAACCTCCTTCATAAAGATAATCTTGTGATCACCTTCACGATAAAAATCCTTCAGGGAACAAACGAGCTGGTAGCCATGCTTCTCATAAAATGCTCTCGCGGCCTGGTAAGGCGCCGTAGAAGAGGTCTCAACGTAGATACGCCTGGCCCCCTCTCTGGCCACACATTCCTCCATGAACCCCAGAAGCCTTCCTCCTACGCCTTTTCTGGAGGATGCCTCATCGACCATAATCCAGTAAAGATCGTAACATCTCTCGGTCATGGGGATTGGGCCAAAACAGATAAACCCTGAGGGGTTTCGATCAGTATCGAAGGCGCAGAAAACCTGATAGTCCTTCTTCTCGGCCTCGTTCAGCGCCTTATCGATAACCTCCAGGGCAACCTGGATTTCCCCGCGATTAAAGACGGTCCCCTGCCGCAGAAGCCTCGATATCTTTTCTCTATCATCTGGTATGAGAGGTTGAAGTTCCATGGTTCCTTGCCCTTTTTTCCACGAATTCCACGAGCGTTCCCACCATATCGGTATATGACATGCCGGCCTGCTGGGCAGCCACTGCGAACCCGGCATCGGGGCTGAGGCAGGGATTCGCGTTCACCTCGAGGACATGGATCTGTCCATCGTCATCAACCCTCATGTCGATGCGGCCGTAATCCCTGAGCATGAGCAGGTGAAAACACTCGAGCGCAATCCCTTCAATCCCTTGTCTCAACGAGGATGGAAGCCCTTGCGGAAACTTCCTCGGTGTGTGGTAATACTCGAAGGAGGACATATCCCACTTGGCTCGATACCCCACAATGGGGAAAAGCCCTTCAGGGAAGGCAGAGAAATCGATTTCCGCAAGAGGAAGGGCGCTCGGCGAGGGGTATCCGAAAAGGGATACATTGAACTCCCTGCCCCCCACATATTCCTCCACCAGGAGGGGGCCGAAACGGTCGAAGAATTCATTGATTCCTTCCCTGAGCGATAGCTCATCGATAAAAATCGATTCCTGTTCTATGCCGATACTTGCGTCCTGAAACCTCGGCTTCAGGATTACCGGATATTCCAGGCCGTGAAAATCAGTATTGCCAGTGCCATTGTAAGTTACATAGCGAGGGGTCCTGATTCCATGGGCCTTCAACAGCTGCTTGGTGGTGAGCTTGTCAGTGGTGAGCATGAGCGCAACGGCTGGCGAACCCGAAAAGGGAATGCTCAGCAATTCAAGTAAGGCGGCGGGATGTCCCACAAAGTGAGGATCCTCATCCAATGTCTCACATAGGTTTACCGCGATCTTCACCCCCGTTTCTTTCATCCTCGCAATTAACCCGCTCACCTCCCTCGTGAACGGGATTCGAACTGATCGATGCCCGAGATCTTCGAGGGCCTCTTCAATGGCCTCAACCTGTGTCATAATGTCCGCCGAGGCCTCTGAAAAGGCTTGACCAGAAGCGACGGGTACGTTGTGAATAAGGCCAACTACTTTCCCACACATGCCGAAAACCCCAGATTATACTCATCCTTATGAACGCGACTAATGGCCGAGCGCATAATCGCCTCGATAAGGTCCCTATACGGCATACCCTTCATGCGTGCAATGATGCACAGGTCTGAATGCTGGGGATGCAGTCCCGCCAGTGGGTTAACCTCCATGAAGTTCGGGATGCCGTTCACATCACAGCGAATATCTACCCTTCCCGCATCCCTGCAACCAAGCCCTCGCCACACCGTTAGGGCCATCTCTTTAGCCTTCTCTGCCATAGCATCATTTGCCAGAAGATACTCCACTGAGTCTTCGTATCTTTCCTTATTCAGGTAGGAGTAAACATCAGGTTCTGCATTTTCCCGCAGGATCACCTCCAGCACGCCAATGGCCAGGGCATCTGTTCCGGATCCGATAATCCCCACTGTAAACTCCCTGCCCGGAAGAAAGCTCTCAACGAGCACCGGCTGATTATGCGTGAGCAATAAATGCATGCAGGTAGATACGAGCTTGCTCTGGCTCGTTATCCTCGATGCCGCGGTAATGCCTTTGCCGGTCCCCTCCGCCACCGGTTTGGCAAAGAGGGGGAGAGGAAGACCGATCTTTTCGAGATCCGATGCCTTTTCAACCACGAAAAAATCCGGTGTGGAGATTCCGAGCTGTCGTACCACTCGTTTGGCCATCGCCTTATGGAGCGTGAGTGAGAACACCAATGGGTCTGAGAAGGTGTATGGTATATTGTATGCATCCAGCAATGCGGGCACCTGTGCCTCACGGCCAAAGCCTTTCAATCCCTCAGCAATATTGAACACCATATCCCACCGCTCCCCTGCAACCAGATGTGATGTAAGGTTTTTGACATTGCCGATTCGATCTACCTCATGCCCAAGATCGTTGAGGGCCTGATCTATGGCCACAATGGTATCTTCACGATCAAATTCGGCCGTCTCCTCTTCGCTGAACCCTTCGGCAATGTAATCTTCGCGGAGATCATAGGTAATTCCTATCCTCATCAATTTACCCGTATCCTGAATGCCACGACGGTTATAGTGGCTTTTTGAACCCAAATTGCCACCTGGATCAGGATAACGATAGACATGCCCTTCATAGTTTTTGAGCAACAGACTCTCTCCATCGCGCCCAACAAGGTATCTTGGAAGTAATGGAATTTTGCCGCCCCCTCCGGGGGCGTCAACCACATAAGTTGGCACTGCATACCCGGTTGTATGACCACGCAAACCCTGGATAATCTCCATGCCTTTTGCCACGGGTGTTCTAAAATGGGCAGAACCCACGATTGGGTCACATTGATAGAGGTAGTAGGGCCTGATCCTTATCTTAAGAAGACCGTGCATTAATCGTTTCATGGTTTCTACGTTGTCATTGACTCCTGCAAGAAGAACGGTCTGGCTCCCAAGGGGAATACCGGCGTCTGCAAGTCGTGCACATGCTCTATGTACCTCGGGCATCAACTCATCCGGATGGGTGAAATGAATACTTATCCAGAGCGGGTGATATCGGTTGAGTATTCGAGCGAGGCCTGGTGTGATGCGCTGTGGCAAAACCACAGGAACCTTTGTCCCTATCCGCAGGAATTCCAAATGCCGGATTCGGCGCAATCGTGAAAGAAGCCATTCCAGCTTTTCGTCGGGGAGGGTCAATGGATCCCCGCCTGATATGAGGACGTCTCGGACCATGGGTGAGGATTCGATATAGGCAATAGCCCGCTCCCATTGAACCTTATTAAAAAAAGTATGGTTACCATTCCCTACCAGACGCGATCGGGTGCAATACCGACAATACGTGGAACAGAATTTCGTCACCATGAAAAGAACACGATCCGGATATCGATGCACTATTCCCGGAACCGGACTGTCGTGCTCCTCGCCGAGTGGGTCTCTCGCCTCTCCGGGAGAACAAACATTCTCCGCAATGTGAGGCACCACTGTTCGACGGAGGGGCTGGCAAGGATTTTCTTGATCGAGCAGGCTTGCATAGTAAGGCGTGATCGACATGGGAAACCCTTTCATACCGTGGGTATCCATCGTTCGCTCATCATCGGAGAGACGAAGGAAACGACTCAGGGTATCTATGTCCCTGATCCTGTGACGCAGTTGCCAGCGCCAATCGTTCCAATCAGCACAGGTCGCCTCAGGAAAGAATCGTTCGCGAAAAGATAATGTCCTAGGCTGGAAGCCAGCCGTTGGACCCGGAGGTTCAATTTCTTCAATATTAGCGCCATGTTCTCCCATTTATAGTGAGATCTCCTTTATATGAGAAAAGAGGGAAGAAAGGCTTCCCCCTAAGTCTTCAGTATGATCGCCGGCTTGAGATGTTATTCCTTAATGACTTCATATGAAGTGACCGTGATTACTTTCTCTCCATCTTTCTCCTCAACTGTTCCTGTCACTTTCACTTTCTTGCCAACGAGATCGACGACCTCGGCACCCTTTTCAGTGTCTACCACTTCATATATCTGGCCATCATCGGCCACGATTTAGTAATCTTCATTGACTGTTCCCGTAATTGTCATAGTTTCTCCGGATATGGCTGTTCCGGATAGAAAAGCAATGATAATGATGGCGCACAGCCCCATAAACATAAATCTTTTATTCTTTTTCATTTTTAAACCCTCCTTTTTTATCCTACATCTCTTTTAAGATCTATTTTTGTACTGTGATTATTTTTTTGTCTTCGTCTTCTCTGACTACGCCGCTTACTTCCACATCCTCCTGTATAAAATGCAGCAATTCCCTTCCCTTATAGTTTTCATCAATGAGATACTCATCCTCAGTGTTTGCCGAGAGTGCTACGGCAATAACCTTTCCCACCTCATCCCAATTTACCGGCACTACTATGCCGCTAATCGAGATGAGTGTTTCAACTGCTTTTTTTCATTAGTCACCACCCTCGTTTCGAGATCTTTGAACAACCTGACAATCTTTGTAACCCAAGAAAAGAGGGTGGACTTTTCTGGGCTGGTGTAAGGGCGCTGTTTTTTCGCAACTTATCAGTGGGGGAAATCCCGCCGGAAGCGGAAAGAGGGCCCGTAGATACATTGTTGAAAAGACTAAGTCCCGATCCTTGGATCGGGAAACTGAAGAAAAGCCTACCCTCTTTAAGGAAATATTAGTTATGCAAAACTCTCGTTTCTTTAGAAGATTCATAATAGCCATTGACCCATTCTTGTTTTCTTCCTTTTCAAAGGCGGCCGTATGCCTTAAGCAGCAAGAGATGGGGGCATCGATCTTTTTCTTTTTCTTTCTTTCATACGGGCCTTCCACGACAGTCTGTCATACCAGCCTTCAAAGAGGATCAGCTCAGGATGGCTGTCAAGAGACGTATAATTCTCCACGGTTACCTTCTTTTCGGCTGCCTGAACCCCGTCAAAAACCCTGACATTGTAGCGATGGTCCTCCCTGCTATTTTTCTTGCGAATCACACTTTTGAGATTCCATATCCAATCAGGGTCCTTCCCCATGTTTATGAGTACCCTTCCCACTGCCTTCGGAAGGTTATGCGGCTTAGGCAGTCGCTCTGTCCTTGTTGCAGATTCGCCCTGGGCTGATTTCTTTTTCAAAAGTTTCAACAATATCTCCTTTGCCCCCGTATCAACGTTTGAGCGCTTTTGTGTATTTTTTAAGGCAACGATCATGCCAAAGTTATAACTTATTGATATTTCAATATTTATCTCGTACTATGGATTGCATAGATGAACTAGTAGTTCTGATACAGGTAGAAATGATGGGGTTTTATCGATGGATCAAGCGGATAAGGTAGGCTAATATATTGAAATAATGGGGAAAATAGAAACAGGAAAAATAAGTTCCGGTTTTTCATAAATAAGAACCCTTAATTCCGAAACTTTGGCTGTCAAGTAAATAAGCGCTCATTCCTCACTCAATCCTTCGAATTGAATCCTCACAAGGGATTGAGAGACATCTCCTTTTTATGCCTGGAGGTGATACTATTTAAACTCCTCTTTCCTGAGATCGTATTCTTTCATCAATTTGTGCAGTTGACGGGTAGTGATGCCAGCATCATGGGCGGAGTCCTTTATCTTTCCCTTATTGTGGCTCAGGAGTTGTTTCAAATAGCGCCTCTCAATATTCTCTACTCCCTTATTCCTCGTCTCCGCGAGGGTAAGGAGGGGGTTCGCAGGCACGCTTGCTGAGGACAACTCCGATCCGAAAAGCTCGCTCGGAAAGCTCTCAGGAGTCAACACAAGGGAGGATTCCAAGATGTAGGCACGTTCCATGAGGTTTTCAAGCTCGCGAATGTTTCCCGGCCAAGAGTACACCATAAAGGCTTCCATGACCTGGGAATCAACATCGTGAATCTCTTTGGTATTAAACCTATTCATCTTCTCCAAGAACACCTCAACAAGATGAGGTATATCCTCAATTCTCTCCCGTAATGGGGGAACTTCAATGGGAAACACATTGAGTCGATAATAAAGGTCTTTTCTGAACTGTCCCTCATCGCACATCTTTTTGAGATCCATATTGGAGGCCGCAATAATTCTCACATCGACTTCAATAGTTGCCTCTCCTCCGACTCGTTGAAAGGTTCTATCCTGTAGCACCTGAAGGAGCTTGATCTGGGCAGATGGCGTGACAGTCCCCACCTCATCCAGAAAGATGGTTCCGCCATTGGCTATCTCAAACTTCCCCAGCTTTCTTCTCATGGCTCCGGTGAATGCACCCTTCTCGTGACCGAACAGCTCGCTCTCTAACAGGGTGTCAGGTATCGCCCCGCAGTGTAATCCGATAAATTGAACATCCCTGCGATTGCTATGACGATGTATCAATTTAGCGAGCTCGCCCTTCCCTGTGCCCGTTTCGCCGACGAGCAATACCGTGCTTCTTGTCGTGGCGACCGAGCGGACCTTATCTAAGACCTTTTTCATCACCGTGCTTCCAGTCTGAACGAATTCCAATGAATCGCTCTGCCAAAACTGATCTCTCAGGTAGTCGAGTTCAGATTGTGCCATTATGGATTCATGAACACTCTCCGTGATATACTTAGCCTCCTCTGGATTGATGGGATAGGTAAGGTAGTTGCTGGCCCCTGCCTTCACTGCCATCACGGCCTCTCTGATCATCTCTTGAGATGACATGACAATGATTTCAATAGTGGGATATACATGCCAGAATAGCTGCAAAGCTGCCTTATATCCATTACCAGGCAACGATTCTCTGAGAATTTCTACATCAATAAAGACGAAATCGTACCGATTTTTTCGAAGCATCTCCATGGCGGCATCTTGAGTGGATACCTTATCAACCCTGTGCCCTTGGCGAAAGCATGCGTGGAGGGCGTGAAAGGCCTCTTGGTTGTCTAATACTACGAGCATGTCTCTCATATATTACCCTTATAGCAACCTACATACAATATATAGACTGAAATTATCCTATAAAATAGAATTCATAGACAGACAAACCATACTCTTTTAATAGATAAAAAGCAAATCTTTCAAACTGGACTAGGCTAATGCTTTGTCCCTATTCCTCCCCGAAAAAATCAGCTAGGATGAACCGCGGCTTCCTTCTAAGATTCGCATACAAGTAAAATCGCTTCGCGAGTCTGAATGAATCCCCAAAACAGATTCCTCCATTGACCACTATAAGAAAACTTCAAACCAGACCCATTAAAAGAAGAAATATAAATTCCGACATTAAATCAAGCAGAATTCTCAGTTCCTATCTCTGAATTGTAGATCAGTTCTGGACTTTAGAGGAATTCAATTCAAAATGTAACCTCAGAAAATAGAGCATCTCTACAATATTCGGAATTGAAAGTTCCTCTTCTTGCCTGGCATTTTGAAAAATTAATGAAAAATCAATAAGTTATTAGTTTGGCACAGTATGTGCTATTTGAACAGTGTAATTGGGGACAAGCTAACTTTCCCGATCATGTAAAAATTAGATGTCATGGAGGATGGGGAGGCAAAAGAATGAGTAAAGTGATGGGCATTAACCTTAGGAACAACCAATTCATTCGTGTCGGTAATGGAGGGAGGAGATCATGTTAAACATCCTGATTGTAGATGACCAGCCATATCTCTACGAGCTCTTCCCTCATGGTTTGATGGAAGAGAGCTGCCATGTTACAGGCGCGAGTGATACAGAATCCGTTAAAAGATACCTTGAGGATTCAATACCAGATATTGTGCTTCTCGAAATTTCCCTTCATGGATTCGAGGGATGGGAAATTTTGCGTCATATCAAGAGCAAGGATCCTCATCCCCTGGTTCTTATTGTTACCGCCTACGATAACTACGCGAGCGATCCACGCGCATATGAGTCCGATGGATACCTGGTCAAGGATTTTATCCACCCCGAGGAACTCAAGGAAAAGATAACCAAGCTCTTGGTATTGGGGTGGCAGCCAAAGATCCCCTATCCAATGATAGAGGGACAAACCGCGTTTCCTCTATCCCAGTTTCACGCTCAATCAGCAATAACTTAATTGTTTAGGAGGAAAACCATGAAATTTAACGAGATTAGAAATATGGCTAAGGGTATGGGTATAAATACCCGTGGTATGAAAAAGACCGATGTGATCAGGTCCATCCAGCGAGCAGAGAACAATATCGACTGCTACGCCACACAGCGGGTAAATACTTGTCATGAGGATGGATGTTTATGGAGAAATGATTGTATTTCTTTAGATCAAACCAGAAAAGCCAACCTAAAATAGTTATTTCGAGGATGACAAAGAGATATAAAGGTTATCAGAACCTGTAACTGTATGGAAAGACGATTTAGTAATATAGTTATAAATTTAGCTTGGGGAGGGCACACAAAGAGGAAGAGAAAGATGAGCATCACTACCGTGCTGAGCGATATTATGGCTCTTTCCAGTGTTCATTCCAGCTGCCAACCAGCGTGCAGGCCAGCAAAGTTGAAGCGACCTTCGACAAAGGTGTCTTGAAGGTAGCACTCCCTAAAGTGGAGGAAGCCAAGAAAAAACAAATAGAGGTTAAGATTAAGTAAATGTACATCGTCCCTCTCCTCCGGCAGGACCATATTTAAGATCAGTCTTAGAAAAAATGGAGAAAAATCCAGCGGATTAAAAGGCTAGACAATATGAAAAGCCTTTTTAGGCATATACGAACTTATATTTTCAGAGGGCTTCTGGCAATTGTCCCACTTGCGTTGTCCTTTTTCTCGCTAAAAATCCTTTACACGGTCATTGACAAGCGTGTCACACTAATTATTGAGAAATATCTTGGCTTTACCTTTCCGGGCCTAGGAGTCCTTTTGGTGCTTGCTTCACTTTACCTTCTCGGCTTGATTGCCAGCAACGTGGTGGGCAGACAATTCTTTGGATTGGTCGAAAGAATCGCCAACAGAATCCCTTTTGTAAAGACTGTTTACCAGGTAGGGAGACAGCTGTCAGCAAGCCTTTCCCTTCCCGGGACACAGGTATTCAAACGTGCCATATTGGTGGAGTACCTCAAGCCCGGAATCTGGACGATCGGCTTTGTCACAGGGAAAATCATCGACAAGACACATGATGACGAGACGCTCCTCAAGGTCTTTGTCCCCACCCCTCCCAATCCTACCTCCGGAACGATGGTTGTAGTGAGAGAATCGGAGACGAGGGATCCAGGGTGGAGCGTGGAGGAGGCATTGAAGTCGGTGATCTCAGCGGGCGTTATTGGCCCAACGGAGATAAAGCAAGGGTAAAATATGTTTGCAAAGATCCTATACCCGACCGATTTTTCAAATGTGTCAAAGAAGGCCTTAGCCTACCTTAAACGATTAAAAGACGCGGGGGCCAAAGAGATTGTCATATTGCATGTCATTGATGAAAGGAAAATTGAGGCTATCGTCCTGTACGGTAGGGGAAACTCCTGTGTATTTATAGATAATATGGAACAAGAGGCCAGAAGGGAGGTAACCGCAATAGAGAAGGAGTTGAGGGATAATGGTTTTGAGGTCAAGGCGAGAATAGAGACGGGGATTCCGTTGAGAGAAATATTGAGGGTTGAAGAACAGGAGAAGGTCTCTCTTATTGTCATTGGTTCTCATGGGAAAACCAATATCAAAGAGATGCTCATAGGCTCTGTGTCGGAGAAGGTTGTAAGGAGGGCCAAAGGCCCGGTTTTGCTTATTAAGAGATAAGGCATACGAAATGTTAACAAATTGTCATTCACAAAGGGATCTAAGGCTCCATATATTTATTCCTATTGAGATCTTACATTTGGAGGAAGGTTGAAAGAGGATGAATAAAAGTTGTTACTATCTGCTTTTAGCGATATGGTTTTTGGCTGGGGGGTTCGCCACAATTTCCTTTGCCCAACCCGATATTCTGAAGATTGAAAATAAGTACACGAAACGCCTGAAAGCCTCAGTAACACTTAATCACAAGAAGCATGCAGACACAATAAGCTGCTCTGAGTGTCATCACGAATGGAAAAAAGAAGAGAAAAAACCGCCCCAGAGATGTAACGAGTGCCATAAGGAAAAAGCGGAGGAGAAGAAAGCCGGGCTTAAGAATACCTACCATACCACATGCACGGGATGCCACAAGACATTAACAGCTCAGGGTAAGAAGGCAGGGCCTACAGTCAAATGTGCAGAGTGTCATCCCAAAGGAAAATAGTGAGTTGATATAACGTGAGTAGTTCGGATTCCACAGGGTAAGTTGAGAATATGGAGAACCGGTGAAACCTCTTTATAGTTTAACAAAACATATCAACAGAGACAGACCAAATCATAATTATTTAATCTGCAATTTCCCGTAACCAGCTGGAAAACTCTTCACATTACTTATTGAAAAGGCTTTCCTAAAGAAGCCCAAAAGTCAAAAAGAAAACAACCACACACATCATGGGCCGCCTTTCCCATTGACACACGAGGCCATTTTACCTACACTTCGCTCCAACAAAGGGAATTGAGTGATAAACAGGGCACAGAATGAGATTGAGGGAGGTAATGTCTGATTTTGATTTATGTTATAAATAGGCCAGGCTTAAGCATAAAAGTATTTTTGCCAAAGGTAATTTGCCTAACCCGTCAATACACCTAACCGCTATTCTGCCTTGCTCCATAGCGGCAGGTGAGCTCCAATGATAGACATCACTTTAGTAAAGGAGGTAAATCATGGCAAAAAGGAATGGTTCTACCGAAGAAGACAATGTTCAGAAACTTTATGACTTCGTAATCCAAGAAATGAAAGTCGGGGCTGACAAATCAACAATAGCCCAAAAACTCGTGGATATGGGAGTAGATAGAAGTGATGCTATTTCAGTGGTGGACACAATTTACACAGAAACCCTAAAGGCCGCTAATGACCAGCAGTTTACTTCTGATGCGATTATCCCAGCAGCAATTGGCGGTGGGTTAGCGGCATTAGTGGGTGGCGGGATTTGGGGCATGATCGTTATCACAACTGGATATGTGATTGGGTTTATGGCGTGGGGGCTAGGGCTTCTATCTGGATTTGCTGTGGTCTTATTCTCCAGGGGCAGAAAAGGGGTTCCTCTCCAGGTAATCGCAGTTATATCGAGTATTTTTGGTATTGTTATTGGGAAATATTTTACATTCTATTACTATTTTAAAAAGGCAATAGAAAAAGAGCAAGGTATTGATGTAGCTTCTAACCTTTCTGTATTTTCCGAAAAAGTTATTCAAATTTTTTTAAGCAGTATTGGTTCAATGCTTAGTGGTTTTGACATTCTCTGGGTAATTTTCGCACTCATAACTGCTTGGAGAATCCCCAAAGGTATTGGTTTCAAGCCTTCAAGTTATCAGCAGGTACCATAATATGGTACACTGATGTAAAACCCTAATGTCTAAATATCAATACACCTAACCGCTATTCCGCTGGCACCCTTCGACAACCTCAGGGCTTTCAGCTCCATAGAGGCAGATGTGCTCTGTTTTCTGGAGATAAAATGGGATAAGAAAGTAACAATAAATGCCCTTCATGTTCAAAAGAAATAATAATAAATAAAAAAACTCCTAACCATTGTAAGGCTTCCGACTGTCAAGTGTTACATTATCCTTATCTTTTCGTTTCGAGCATAGGCAAAAAATAACGCAGTAAAGTGCCAAATTGCATAAACCAAGGCAAGAAAGCCTGCCTGTAACAATCCTTCCCTCAAGCCCCTTATCCATTCCAATCCCCCTGACTACCCCCCCAACTTATACAACCCCCATTACCACTGGGTGCGTTTATAACTGAGACGCGAGAGCAATAGATGTCAAAAGTATCTTATAAATACTATAAGAATTGTTTAATAGGAACGTCTCATAGGATAAAAGCAGCCTTCAAAGGAGGATGCGGGCAAAATATGTTAGTGGATTCCCAACAACTGTATTTACTATTGATTGGCAAAACCACATTCGATAGTCCGAATGGAATGATACACATTGCCGATCTAATTTATAAAAAAGGAGGAACGTCATGGAAAAGGTAAGAGAGAAACAGTTACCAACGCTTAGAGATGACTGCGAGCATGAAACTGCCGAAGACCAGCAACAAGGTATGATGGCTGACGTTTGGAAATGGCTCAAGGTAAGAATGGATTTTGATTTCCCAACAGCACATCCTTCCCCACCGCTCAATGGAGGGACATGGCAAAGGCGATTCTGAGCAATGTATGAAACAGGCTAAATAACCCATTGAACGTTCTATGTATTTGTGTTGAAATATTAGATAAGATCGGATACCATTCCGGCACACTCCTCGAAAAGGCTATTTTTGACAGTATCGCGATGGATGAAAGCTTTCTTAGTTTCCTTGTTGCCCGGGATCCACAAGTTATCACTTAAGAATGAAGTTTTTGCTTAGCTCGAATCTTAATTGAAAATAAGGGAGGCTGATATGGAGAAATCATTTCACAACTTCAGAACAAGTATTTTTCCTTATGCAAACGCGATAATTATACCTGTTTATATTATATTTATTCCATTATGGATTATACGTCTCGTTTTCATTGATGTGGAATCCTCCCCCGAGCTCTCCTCTTTTGTTTTACTGTATCTTTTAGGATGTTTGGCAGTTGCCTATGCTGTATCTGCGTTGTTAAGTTTCTGCAAGGTACAAGTATCCCAGGATGGCATCAGCGGTTTCAATTTTTGGGGGGGGATAACAAGACGCGCCTTTGTTAGGTGGGATGAAATAGAGGAGGTAAGGCCAATTCGATTCTTTGGCCTAAGATATCTTCGCCTGTTCTGTAAATCCATTAAAAAACCTTTGTGGATTCCCCTATTTTTAAACAATGTGAACGAGTTTCAGAAACTTGTCATTCAATACAGCAATGAGGGGAATGATATCAGGGGGCATCTTGACGAGAGCAACAAATACAGGTTACCCGGTTTGAGGAAGAACCTTGTCCGTCTCATTGCCGTTTTGGTTATACCTTTTCTAATTTATGGGGCCAGTGTTGTATTTTACTTTTCAAAGGCCCCGATTAAAAACCTTGTGTTGAGGAGTGCGTACAGTGAATATTTGGTTGAAGCAATCCCCATACCCACCCTGCCTCCCTCTTTATGCCGATTCTATATCAGGAACTTTTCTGATTTCGATATTAATGAAAAATATGACGGACTTCCCCTGCTTCACTGGGCTTTGCTTGGATATGTAACCGGAGACCCCGATCAGCGCCAGCACATGCTGAACCTCTCCGAGTTTTTCATCGCAAAAGGCGCTGATTTAAATGCCTTAGACAAATGGGGACGGACCTGCCTTCATCTAGCCGTTCGCAACAACTCACCTGAACTGGCCCGTTTCCTGTTGAAACACGGCGCAGATATAAATGTCCCTGCGGGCAGTAAGTTGAAGAATCTAACCCCTTTGGCTTATGCTCGATCTCTTAAAAAAGAGTACCCAAGGACCGACAGACGGGAAGTGATCCAACTGCTCATTCAAAACGGTGCAATCGAGTGAAGTGAATGATCCAGACCGACACGTTAAAAGATGAACCCGAGTATGGAAAAGGATTTCAAAACATGATCAAGTTTGTCAGCGGTGAGAGGTTCCAGCTTGATGACGGCCAAACGGCACAGTTGAAAAATACCGATTTCACCATCACCAACGGGAATGTCATGAAGACAATATTCCACAGCCCGTTTGACGAATTCTATGATGTCTCTCTGACGCTCCATTTTAAATCCGAAAAAGAGGGCGTCGGCTTGTCCTTGTCTTCCACAGGTGCATGGGAAGAGAAACCCACCTGTGAATGGAAAGGGTTCCATATCAGCCTTTTAAGTGCGGATGTCTACCGTGACGGCACCGTAACCCTTGAGGTAACAGCCGAGGGTTATGATAAGCAGGAGAGCGTTGATCCGGTCTTTCAAGAAACCCTCCAGGCCGCTAAACAGGACGATCCCGGGGCCATGTACGCACTGAGTGAAATTTATCGGAAAGGGGATGCGGGGATCGATCAGGACGATTCAAAGTCCGTTATATGGTGCCGTAAAGCGGCGGAGGCAGGATCCGCCATGGCCATGTGCTCGTTGGGCGACAGGCTGATTGAAGGTCTGGGCGTTCAAAAGATTGTCCATGAGGGTTACTTGTGGTACAGAAACGCCTCTAGAGCCGATCCCGGAGTCATTCTCCATAAGGCCGAGGAGGGAAGTGCTGTAGCCATGTATTACCTGGGTGAGCGACTTGTAGAGGAGGGCCGTATCAAACAGGCCGTGAGCTGGTTTCAAAAGGCCGGTGAAAGGGGTGTTGTCCGGGCCATGAACAGGCTCGGGGCCATTTTTCGAGACGGCCTGGATCCGGTGCCTCAAGATATATCTCAATCGGTCTTCTGGTATGAACGGGCTGTCGATGAGGGGGACAGAGAGGCTATTGTGACATTGGCGGAGCTTTATTTAAAAGGGGAAGGGATTAAGAAAGACATTCCCCGAGCTTTAGAATGGTTTGAACGCGCCACGGAAGCCGGGGGTTCTCTGGCAGAAGAGGTTATGAAAAGGCTGGGCCACATGTATGCTTACGGGGAGGAGCTGCCGAAAGACATAAAAGCGGCTGTCAAATGGTTTCGTAAGGCGGGTGATGCAGGTTCGGATTGGGCAAGGTCTGTTTCGGAGAACCTTGAAATGGCAGACAAAGGTGACGCCGTGGCCATGTACAATCTCGGATGTAGATATCATCAAATGAAAAGTGGATACGAACTGGCCCTTTATTGGTACAAACGATCGGCTGAAAAGGGGCATGCCGGTGCCATGCACAAGCTCGGTGTTATGCATTATGAAGGTCAGGGTGTGAGTCAGGATGCAGTGATGGCCTTATGGTGGTTCAAAAGGGCCGTCAACCTGGGCAATAAGGATGCCATGCACTCACTCGGTGATATGTATGCAAACGAACGTGCCGTGCGCAGAGACTTAAAAAAGGCAATCGAATTGTTTGAGCTCTCGGCACAGGGTGCTTCTGAGGAGGCATTAGAAAAGGCGGCATTCTATTCAAAAGTGGAAAACATTATCAAAAAATGGGCAGGCTTCAGTCTTGCAACTGATGAAAAGACTCCAGAATCGGCTCTTCTCAAGGCCAAATATCTTGTGGACGCTGAAAAGGGGGATGCCGACGCCATGTACATCCTGGGCGAAATCTACCGTTTTCAGAAAGATTATCCTGTCGCAAGGGTCTGGTATCGCAGGGCGGCCGACCAGGGACACACGAAAGCCATGTGCACCATCGGTAACGATTACTACAGCGGATATGGGGAGTCCCAGGATTATGAAAAGGCTTTAAAATGGCTCCGCAGGGCGGCGAACCTGGGTTATCGAGAGGCTGTGGAGCGTCTGGATGACATTCATAAAAGGGCGGATGAAGATTTTAAGATTGGACGTTCACTGGAGGCTAAAGGTGATTATAATCGAGCCTTCTCGTATTATCAGGATGCAGCAAAACTGGGCCATCCAAAGGCGCTGGAAAGTCTGGAGAAAATTAAAGAAGAAACTTTTTGAACTGTAGCGGGAAAAATTGGGTGTAATCTTGAAATTGATATTTATTGCAATAACCCTCTCTGTTTTCAACGGGCTCATTGACACACATATTTCATCGGCCCAGGACAAAGGCGTCATGGAGATGGAAGCATCTCTCATCTCAGATTTCAAAAACATGATTACAGCGGATTACTGGAATAGGTTTGATTCCCTTGCACCTGCTTTCAAGGAGAAACTTAAAACCATCTTGTCAGACAGACGAACCTATGAATTCCCTTTTGATAAACTCAAGAAGTACATCACAATTGTGACATCAGCGGATGGGAAGCTGAGGATATTCAGCTGGGATGAAAGAACGGGCGGTTCCACCCATCAAATGACCGGTATTGCTCAATTTACACCAACTGCCCGGGATGAGGATATCCGAATAGCCGATCTGGAGAATGACGATGAAGAGGACCCGATTGATGATGTTATCTACTATGAGATCCACGACATACAGGCAGATTCTCGTACCTATTATATGACATTTGGGCGGGGCACGTTCGGCGGGGGAACGCATTTCAAGATGATCAGGGCCTTTAAAATTGTGGGTAACAACCTGGACTTTACTGATCA
>Ga0307442_1000603_pt1 | contig 17597 bp, 15 predicted proteins | sample SalMarWE160430MG_FD_202143 | JGI IMG/M metagenome (GOLD analysis project Ga0307442, IMG submission 202143) | Salt marsh sediment microbial communities from the Plum Island Ecosystem LTER, Massachusetts, United States - WE1604-30 | ecosystem: Environmental > Aquatic > Marine > Intertidal zone >...
GCACCGACAAATTGTTGGCGGGCATCTCAGAGATCTCGGGCGGGCCAAAGCCGGCCTCAGCGGCGAGGGCTGCAACGGCCTCCAGATCGCGCACGCCCCAGGCGGGGTTGCGCGTTTTGAGAAAATCGCGATCGAAGGCTTCGTTGCTCGGCGCCGTGTGCCGCCCTTCGCGCTTGAAGGGCCCATAGAGAAAGAGAAAGCCACCGGGCGGCAGCACGCGCGCCGCACCGCGCACAAGCCCGATCGCTGCCTCCCACGGCGCGATGTGGATCATGTTGAAGCAGAGCACCACGTCAGCGCTGATGATCGGCCACGTCCCGGAGGTGGCGTCCAGCGCGAGCGCCGGCCTTATGTTGGAAAGCCCAGTGGCCGCCGCCCAGGCGTCGATGCTGGCGCGGCACTTCTGGTCCTGATCGCTCGGCTGAAAGACGAGATCGGGACCGGCGCTTTGCGCAAAGTGCACGGCGTGCTCGCCCGAGCCGCTCGCCACCTCGAGCACGAGCCCCTTTCGCGGCAAGTGGCGCTGCAGCACCGACCAGATCGGATCGCGATTGCGGGCGGTGGCCGGCGCGTACTGGCGGGCGTCTTCGCTCATGTTGCGGTTGCGTGATGCGAGGATAATGTCGGCAACATGAACTCGAAGCCTCAGGGTCAGGAAGCGGTTTCGCTCACCATCTGCGCCAGCAGGTCTGCGGCAGCATCGGAATTCTTTTCCTCGGTCACATTGAAGGCATAGCCGCCCCCGCCCTCTTTGTCGAAAAGCGGATTCTTCGCCAGCGCCGCGATCTCCTTTTTTCCGATGCCGCGGCGCGCCAGCAGCGCGCCAAACGGCGTATCGGAGAGCTTGATCGGCTTCTTTTTCGCATGATCGGAGAAAAAACGGCCGAACTCGACCATCGCCTCGAGCGGACCGGCGGAGCAGTGCACGCCGTTGGTCGCGGTTCCCACGTCCTTGAGACCGAGCTCAGACTTCCTTTCCAAGAGCGAGCGACGAATGGATCCCGCCGCCGCTTTGGACGGGTCGGTGGCGCCCGTCATCTCCTGGCGCAGCACGTGCCAGTCCGTGTCGGTCGCGCACTCGAGGATGACGATGGTACGACCCGGCATGGTGTAGTGCAGCAGCTGCTGCGGGTGGAACGGGTTCAAGACCACCACGCGCTCGCCGGCTATGTCGAGCACGCAGTAATATTTTCCGCTCGCGATCTTCTTGGTGCCAAGCGTGTCGGCAATGATATTCAGCGCAAAGGCCGACACGTCGGGAAATTGTTTGAGAAGCTCGTGGCCGCCGAGAACGCGGTCGACGTCGGGGCACGCCGCCATCAGCTTCTTGCGCGTCGGTTCGGAGAGAGCGGCTTTGCCGAGCCGGGAGGCGCGATTGATCACACCGTAATGCTCTTCCATGATGTGGTAGCGGCCGAGATAAGGGCCGTTCAAGACGCGGATCGCGCCCGTTGCGACGGCGTGCTGATCGAGCGCCATTTGCACGAGCTCGAGAATGGCCTCCACGTCCACGCCGTCGTCGATGGCGAGAACCTCCGGCTTCATGAACAAGACGAAATGGTTGCGCCCCTTGGGACGCTCCCCTTCAAGCGGGCTGATCCACCGCTCGGCAGCTCCCTTGGCCTTGGAAAGCTCGGAAACGGCTTTGATAATTTTCGACGTTGCGATCACGTGATGCCCTCACTCTTTCCATCCGCCGCATGGAACGCAAAAACGGCCCTCGCCCGACTCTCATCGATCGAGCGGCTGCAGGCGCTGTTGAGCCATTTGATCGCCTCGCGCAAGAGCCGTCGTCCCCGCCGCGTGGTCTGTCCCGGTGCCCCAAGATCCTGGCCGAAGTCCACGGCAAAGACGTCCATACCGTCGGTGCGCAAACCGTGGAACGGCGAGATCGGGCAGAACCCATGCTTTTCCAGAGTTGCCGCATAACGGATGACCTGATCGAACAGGTGCATCGCCTCCGCCGGTCGACGACGCAAGAAAGTGGAGAGCCCTTCCGGGATGAACTCCTCAACGATGATGGCACGCCCCGCATGATAGAGGCGCGGTGTGCGGATGCCGTCCTGCTCCAAGAGACGTCGCCGCTCCACCCATTCATCGCCGAGCTCGGTCAGTGACTTGGCAGTGGAGAAAGCGACGACTGCCTTTAAGAGCACGTCGCGCACCGTTTCCTGCTGAACCACGCGGAACCGATAAATGAAGGTCTCGGCGCCGCCGCGCATCCAGCCGTGCACCTCCTCGATCGTCGGCACGGGAAATTGCTCTTCGATCAGCCCGAGGCGCAGAAGTGCATCGCCGACACAGCGCGAGTCCGCGAGACCGCACAGCTCCTTCTCGATCGTCCACGGGGTCGCCATCGGGATTTCGTCCAGCAGGTGGAGGCACGCTTCGCGCGCCCACCATGGCCTGGGGAATGCAAATCCGCAACACCGGGGCGGCCCGCTCTGCCGCGGACTTAGACCCCCAGCTTCTGCTTGAGGATCTCGTTGACTGCCTTGGGGTTGGCCTTGCCGCCAGAGGCCTTCATGACCTGGCCGACGAACCAGCCGAGCATGGTCGGCTTGGCCTTCACCGCTGCGACCTTGTCAGGGTTGGCAGCGATGATCTCGTCGACTGCCTTCTCGATTGCCGCGGTGTCGGTGACCTGCTTCATGCCGCGCTTCTCGACGATCTCGGCGGGGTCTCCGCCCTCCGACCACACAATCTCGAACAGGTCCTTGGCGATCTTTCCGGAGATGGTGCCAGACGAGATGAGGTCGACGATGGCGCCGAGCTGTGCCGACGACACGGGCGAGGACTCGATTGCCAGCCCCTCCTTGTTGAGGCGCCCGAACAGCTCGTTGATCACCCAGTTTGCCGCGAGCTTTCCATCGCGGCCCTGAGCAACAGCCTCGAAGTAGTCGGCCGAAGCGCGTTCGGCCACGAGCACGTCGGCGTCGTAGTCGGAGAGCGCGAAGTCGCGCATGAAGCGGTGCTTCTTCTCGTCTGGCAGCTCGGGCAGGTCGTTCTTGAGCTTCTCCACGTACTCCATGGTCAATTCGAGCGGGAGCAGGTCGGGATCGGGGAAGTAGCGGTAGTCGTGCGCCTCCTCCTTCGAGCGCATGGAGCGCGTCTCGCCCTTGCCCGGATCGAACAGGCGCGTCTCCTGATCGATGGCACCGCCGTCCTCGATGATGTCGATCTGACGGCGCGCCTCCGCGTCGATCGCCTGGCCGATGAAACGGATGGAGTTGACGTTCTTGATCTCGCAGCGGGTGCCGAGCTTGTCGCCGGGCTTCCTCACCGACACGTTGACGTCGGCGCGCAGATTGCCCTTTTCCATGTCGGCATCAGACGTGCCGAGGTAGCGCAGGATGGTGCGAAGCTTCGACACATACGCCTGCGCCTGCTTGGCCGAGCGCAGGTCGGGCTTCGACACGATCTCCATCAGAGCCACGCCGGAGCGGTTGAGATCGACGTAGGAATAGTCGGGGTGCTGGTCGTGGATCGACTTGCCGGCGTCCTGCTCTAGGTGCAGGCGCTCGATGCCGACGTGCAGCGTCTCGCCGTCGACGTCGATCTCGACCTCGCCCTCGCCCACGATCGGCTGCTTGTACTGGCTAATCTGGTAGCCCTGCGGCAGGTCGGGATAGAAGTAGTTCTTGCGGTCGAAGACGCTCTTCAAGTGGATCGCCGCCTTGAGGCCCAGCCCGGTGCGCACCGCTTGAGCGATGCACTCGGCATTGATGACTGGGAGCATGCCGGGCATGGCCGCATCGACGAGGGAGACGTGAGAGTTGGGCTCGGCGCCGAAGCCGGTCGAGGCGCCAGAGAACAGCTTGGAGTTGGAAGCGACCTGCGCGTGCACCTCCAGGCCGACGATGACCTCCCAGTCCCCCGTCGCGCCAGGAATGAGGTTCTTAGCGGTGGCCTTGACCTTGTCCTGCATGAGCTCGCTCCCGGAGCGAGATCGTTCGCGAGGAAAGCGGCCCGCTTCCTTCACGAAATCTCACCCAATTCTCGATCTTGAGGGCTCTCGTTATCGCAGAGCCGCGGGCACTGCAATCCTTGTCACCTGCCGGGGCTATTCCGCCGGCTGCTCGGCGGCCGCTGAATCCGGCTCCGGCCTGATGAGCCAGAGGCACGTTGCCGCGCCGATGAGCGCCAGGACAATGAACAAGAGCATGACGCTTGCGAAGGCGCTTGCGTCCGTGGCGTGCAGGGTATGCTCGATTCTAGCGACGTCGTCGGGCCGGAACTTGGCGAGCGTCTCCTTGATCACGCTCGGCGCCCCATGCGCCAATACTATTTGCAGCCGGAGCGCCTGCTAGGCGACGCGCTCTTCGAGCAGCTCGCTCATGGGCGCGCGCCCTTGCGCCACCGGCGCCAGCTGCTGCGGGTTGTTGTGCCGGCGCGACTTGCCCTCGAAGTAGCAGCCTTCCTCGAGCACCAGCTTGTTGTGAAAGATCTGGCCCTCGACCGCGCAGCCGGTACGCAAGACGAGCTCGTTGGCGTAGATGTGCCCCCTGAACTCGCCCAGCACCACCACGCGCTCGGCGACGATGAGACCGTCGACGATGCCGCGCGTGTCGATCTCGAGGCCGGTGCACCAGACCTCGCCGTCGACCGTACCTTCGATGAAGACCTCTCCCTCGAGCGAAAGGGATCCGACGATGGTGACGCCGCGGTTGATGACCACCGTTCCCTTGTTGGAGCGCTCGCGCCTCCCCCACACTTCCGCCATGCCGCTTCCCCCGGTACGCACGCAACTAATCCCCGCAAAAAATGAGATGGCGCACAGAAGTGGCTGTTTTCGGGCACGGGTGTGGTCTTAATCGGGAGCCACGTTAACCGTGCAACATCTCTCAAGCGTTCGAGAGCGAGGCTGTCAGAGGGCAATCTTTGAATGGATGCAAGCGCTTGGTCGATCGGGGCGGTGCGCGACGCGCTCCTGCATGGCCGTGAGCCGCCGCCCGCGGCCGCCGTCTCCCAGCTCAGCTACTATCGCTGGCTGGTCGTCGGCGTCGTGTCCATCGGCGCGTTCATGGGCCAGGTCGATGCCAGCATCGCCCAGCTGCTGCTGCCCTCGCTCGAGCGCTCTTTCGGCGCCACCCTGAGCGCCGTCAGCTGGGTTGCCGTCGCCTATCTGCTCACCATGGCGGCGCTGATGCCGATCTTCGGCCGCCTTGCCGACATGCTGGGTCACAAGCTGCTCTATACAGCCGGCTTCGTCGTCTTCGTCGTGGGCTCCGGCCTGTGCGGCTTTGCACCCGATCTGGCGGTCCTCATTGCCGCCCGCGTCCTGCAGGCGATCGGCGGGGCACTTCTTTCCGCCAACAGCGTGGCGATCGTCGTCTCGGCCGCGGGGCCCAAAGAGCGCGGGCGCGGCGTCGGCATCCAGGCGGCCGCTCAGGCCGTGGGCCTGTGCGCGGGGCCCGTCATCGGCGGCATCCTCTTGAGCACGCTCGGCTGGCAATGGGTGTTCTGGATCAACGTGCCCTTCGGCATCCTCGGTGCCGTCGCCGGATGGTTCGTCCTGCCGCAAACCGCGCACCTCTCCGCTGACCAGCGCTTCGACATCAGGGGCGCGCTGCTCTTGGGCCCGATGCTCACCGCCTTCATGATCGTCTTGAACGAAGGCCACGCGTGGGGCTTCACTTCGCTCCCTTTGATCGCCGCGGCAGCAATCGGCGTGGTCCTGCTCGTTTTCTTCCTCAAGACCGAGACAAGCGCCGCCGCGCCGCTGCTCGACCCGAGACTGTTCGCAAGCCGCGCCTTCGCGCTCGCCAACGCCGGCAGCCTGATGTCGTACGCGCTTCTCTTCGGCATCATGCTGTTGATGCCCTTCGTGTTCGAGCGCGCCTATCTCGATGATCCGCTCGCGGCAGGCCTCCGGTTGTCGATCATTCCCATCGCGATCAGCCTGTTGGCCCCCGTCAGCGGCATCCTCTACGACCGCCTCGGCCCGCGCATGCCGACGCTTGCGGGGATGGCCGTGTGCATTGCCGGGCTGGCACTGTTGTATTACGTGCTTGGTGAAGGGCACGACGCCCTTCTCTACGTCATGGTCGCGCTTGGCGTTTTCGGTGTCGGGCAAGGCTTGTTCACGGCAGCGAACAACACGGCGATCATGGCCGCGGCGCCGGAGGACTTGAGCGGAGAGGCCGGCGGACTGCTCAATGTGACGCGCGCCTTCGGCATCAGCCTCGGCATCGCCAGCGCCTCCACCGTGCTTTCCTGGCGCTTGAGCGCACTCGGCGATGCGCACGGCAGCACCGTGCATGTCGCGCCAACGGTCATGCTAACGGCCAGCCGCGAGGTGGTGGTGTTTCTGCTGCTATTTGCCGTCGCGGCGGCGTTCGCGTCCGCCGTGCCAAGCGGACAGCGCCGACGCCGCTGAACGCGGCTTTATGGGGACGGATCAGTCGTACAGCCGCAGCGCTGGCGTCTTCGCCAAGGCGTTGCCTCAGCGCATCGGGCCACTGATCTCAGACCGCGATGACCCCATGTTAGATGGAGATCGAACCGACGCGCGCTGCTGAGAGGGCAACATGACATCCGACAAAGAGCATCGCTACGAGGTGACCGTCGCCTGGACCGGCAACAGGGGTAGCGGCACCTCCTCATATGACGCGTACGGGCGCGACTACGAGGTGCGTGGCGATGGGAAACCGACGATCGCAGGCTCTGCAGAGCTGGCCTTCCGCGGCGATCAAACCCGCTGGTGCCCCGAGGAGCTCCTGGTCGCCGCGTTGTCGGCCTGCCATCACCTCTGGTACCTGCACTTGTGCGCCGTGGCAGGCGTCGTGGTGGCGGACTATGTCGACCGGGCGGAAGGTGTGATGATCGTCGATCCGCACGGCAACGGCCACTTCACAAGCGTGGTCTTGAAGCCCGAGGTGACGGTCAGCGCCGAGAGCGATCGCGCCAAAGCGGTGGCCCTGCACGATCAAGCGCACAAGAAGTGCTTCGTCGCCAACTCCGTCAATTTTCCCGTTGCGCACCAGGCAACGGTGCGCAGCGAGGCTGCCTGAGAGGCCGCTCACCTGAGCCTTGGATTACGGCTCGGCCGCAGGCCGTGTGTCACCCAAGTGTCATGAAGAGCGCCTAGCTTCGCAAATGAGGCACTTTTGGACGTTGCTTGGCTCGAGCCGCAGCTTTGCGACCGGCCAAAGCGCGTGCGGCTTGGCATGATTCCGGTCTGTGCGACGACGCGCTCTGATCGCGCCTGAGCGGTGGGGGTATTCCTATTGTGCGGGATCAAGGCGAGCGACAGCGCGTTGCGGCAACAACGCAGCGATGGTCGACATCGGCCCCGCAGTTTCAATGCGAGGGGTCAGTTTCATCTCGGAGTAACGCTTCTCCCCCATCGCAAAAGTAGAGAGCACTGGCACACGACCAGCCGATTTCGGACCTTGAGGTTCCCGCAATGACGCTCAAGCAAGCCGTCGTTTCCGAGTTGGGCGATCAAGAGCTTCTGGCTCCCGACTTGATCGCCAGATCGCTCGTCGCCAACGACCAGGCCAAGTACTATTTGGCGCTTCTGCAGACCGCGCGCGACAACGCCGATCGCCCGCAGGTTCCCGTCGTCGACTTGAAGGCAGAGCGCGTGGCGAGCCAGCTGGCGGACGAGTGGCTCGACGACGTCGTTGCCGGAACGCGCAAGGATCGTGCGGGCGCCTATCGTGTGCCGCATGGGCCGGACATCCTGCGCCGGATAAGGGCAAGCATCGAGACCATGCTGAGCTGCCTGCCCGAGGCGGAGCAAGCCGCGTTCGGCGCGCGGCTCGCAAAGCTCGAGTCCCCAGCGCTCTACCACGGCGCGATCCCGGGCCAGCTCATTACGGCCATCGCCTCAGGCAACCGCAAGGCCGGAGACAGCCTGCACCTCGTCGTCATGGATGCTCACAAGGCCATCAATCGGCTTCAGGCCGCAACCGCGGTAGAGACGGTGGCCGGCGCGCTCGTCCACAACCTCTCCGGCGAAGGGCGGCGGCGGGTCGAAGCCTTCATGGCCGGCCTCAACCGCACGCGCGGCTTGAAGTTCAACCATCCGGGGCTTGGCACGACCGCAACCGAGCACAACGGGCGCGTCCTCATTCAAAACGACATCGGCACCACCGACGCGCATGTGCTGGTGGTGCGCGTGCACGGGCTCAGCGTGTCGGTGACCTACACCGACATTCACCGACCCCGGCTGACCTTCTTCGAGGGTCTCTTCGAGGGATACCCCGTGACCTGGGAGGGAACCGAGCAACGCCAAAGCGACAAGCTCGCCTCTCAGCAATACCTGCTGGTAACGGGCAGCTTCACCGCCGCCGACGAGACCGAGCTCGATCGCTTCCTCTCCCACCTTGGATCGCGCATCGTGTTCCTGATCGACTGGAACCACATGCGCAAGCGGCTGCGCCAGTTCGTCAGCAAGGACCGCGCCGTCGAGATCCTGTCGTGGGCCGCCCGCAATGACTACGGACACCGCGCCTTGATTGAGATCGGCGGCGAGCGCGCCTTGGCCGAGGCCGTCGAATATGCCGCCGGGCAGCAGCTGAGATACGGCCAGCGCCTCGACGAGCTGATCAGCGAGGATCACGCCAGCGACTTTATGAAGGAGGCGCTGCGGCTGGCGTCCGTCGGCTTGCGCCAGCGCCGCTCGCGGCGCGCAATTCAGGACGAGATCAAGACCAGGCTGCGCCGCTACTTCGAGAACGAGCGCTTACGCATTTTCGATACGGCCGCGGCCCACGTGGCCTTGGGCTATGATGTTGCCTTCCTTGTGCGCGAGGCGCTCGAGCGGGTTGGAAGCTCGCAAGGCCGGCTCTGGATCGCAAAGGCGGCCTCCCGCGCCGCGATGTGCGAGGCGCGCGCCGATCAGCTGCTCAACGAGGCGAGAGAGGACATCAAGCGGTTTCAACGCCCGCCCTCTCTGCTCCACTTCTTCGAACGCTCAGACGATGCCACCGACGAGCTCGAGGAGGCGGCAGCTCTTATCGAGCTCTTCTTACTGATCGAGCCGCCGCTCGCGGTACTGGCAAGGCTGAAAGAGCTTGCCGACCTGCCGCTCAAATCCGCGCAAGAGCTGGTGAAGAGCATCGAGTGCGCCGCCACCGTGACCCGCTCCGACGTGCGCGACGACCTCGATGAGTTCCTGGAGGCGCTCGAGAAGCTGATCGCCATCGAGCACGCCGCCGACACGCTGCTGCGGGAAATGCGGCGCGCGCTGATCCTGGAGGACATCGATCAGCGCCAGATCATGCTGGTGCGCGAGCTGTCGCAAGCGCTGGAGACGGCAACGGACGCCCAGGCGCATGCGGGGCAAGCGCTGCGCACCTATCTCATGGACGAGGTCATCGCATGAGAGCCCCGCTCGAGACCGCGAGTTCACTGGCGCACGGCGTCTATCGCATTCCCTACGACGGGCCCGCGCAAGAGATCCCCACGAAGGAGACCGTGGGCTCCAAGGCGCACAACCTCATGCGGCTTGCCGGGCGGGGGCTGCCCGTGCCGCCGGCGTTCGTGCTCAGCACCGAGATCTGCCGCGACTACCTAGTGAGAGGCGCTGCGGCGCTCGGCGGCCTCGACGAGATCCTCGATCACGAACTCAGCGCCCTTGGCACGCGGACCGGCCGCTTTCTCGGCGACGTCAAACGGCCCTTGCTGGTGTCGGTGCGCTCGGGCGCGGCGATCTCGATGCCGGGCATGATGGAGACGGTGCTCGACGTGGGGCTGACCGACACCACGCTTCGCGCCTTGATCCGCATGACCGGCAATCCACGCCTTGCCTACGACTGCCAGCGCCGCCTGGTGCAGCAATACGGCGAGGTCGTGCACGCCGTTGCGCCGGTGCGGTTCGCGAACCGGCTCAAGACTGTGCTCGAGCAGCTCGGCGCAACCGAGGTCGACGAGCTCGACACCGGCGGCCTGAAGCAGGTGGCCGACGCGCTCAGAGGCGAGTTCCAAGCCGCGACGGGAACGCGCTTTCCATCAAATCCGCGCACCCAGCTCAAGGCGGCGATCGAAGCCGTCTTTCGCTCCTGGTCGAGCGCGCGGGCCCAAAGCTACCGCAAGCTCAATGGCATTCCCGACGACCTCGGCACCGCTGTGATGGTGCAGACCATGGTCTACGGCAACTTGAGCCCGGCGTCGGGATCGGGCGTCGGCTTCACCCGTAGCCCCGCCGACGGCAGCAACGCGCTCTACGTCGACTACCTGTCGAACGCCCAAGGCGAGGACGTGGTCGCGGGACGCCGCAGGGCGATGGGCCTGCCCGAGCTGGAGCGGCGCGCGCCCGAAGCCTACCGGTCGCTGATGGCGGCCCGCCCGCTGCTCGAGCAGGAGTTCCGCGACATGCAGGACTTCGAGTTCACGGTCGAGGAGAACCAGCTCTATCTCCTGCAGACGCGCACCGGCAAGCGCACGCCGCTCGCCGCCGCGCGCATCGCCTGCGATCTTGTCGATGAGGGGCTGATTGGGCCTTCAGAGGCGCTTGCGCGGCTTCAGGGGGTCGACATCGACGCGATCGAGACGGTGACGCTCAAGCCCACGGCGGACAAGACGCTGCTCGCCCGCGGCACCTCGGCAAGCGCCGGCGTCGCGGTCGGGGCGGTGGCCTTCGATCCAGAGCGCGTTGCCAAGCTGAACCAGCGCGGGCGCCCGGTCGTCCTCGTGCGCGAGACGGCAGAGACAAGCGACATCGGCGCGTTGGCGGCGGCGGCGGCTCTCGTCGCCGTCGAAGGGGCGCGCACCTCGCATGCGGCCGTGGTGGCGCGGCAGTTGGGCAAGGTCTGCGTCGTCGGCTGCCAGGGCATCGTCATCGACGCTTCAGGGCGCAAGGCCAAATTCGGCACGGAAACGATCGAGGAAGGTGCGCTCCTCTCCGTCGACGGCGCCAAGGGCGAGATCTACGCCGGCGCCATGCAGGTCATCAAAGAACGCCCGAGCGCGCTGCTGGCAAAGATCGCGCGCTGGCGCGGGACGGGAAAGGCCGGCGCCAAGAAACGCTCCGCCACACGACGCGCCGCCAGAGCCTGAGCTACCGCCTTTGCAGACAGCTACCGACGTCAGCGAGACCGCGCGGCCTTTTTTCCGCGCGGTCCCGTTGCTCTTCGTTGCTGGAGGCTTCCGTCAACCGATGGGAATGGCAACGAAGCGAGCGCCTTGAGCCGTCTTGAGCCGCATCAGTATCGCGTGCTGACCGTCCTGGCTCGCCTTGTCGAGGGCGGCTTTGACGTCGTGCGGCGACGAGACCGCATTGCCGCCGACGTCAAGAATGACATCGCCTTGCTGCACGCCTTTGTCGGCGGCTGCTCCGTCAGGATCGACGTTGGTGACGACGACGCCGCGCGAGCCGGCTCCCGCCACGTCGCTTGCCGGAGCCAGCGTGAGACCGAGCTTGGGCTCGCCTTGGCCCGAGGCGTTGTCAGCCATGCTCTTCTCGTCGGGATAGGGGGCAAGCTTCACGTCGAAGGTACGCTGCGTGCCATGACGCATGACCGCCAGCTTGACCGTCGTTCCCGGCGCGTACGCCGCAATCTTGCGGGCGAGGTCGCGCGCGTCCTTGACTGGGTTTCCATCCACCGCAACCACAACGTCCTCAGATTTCAATCCGGCTTTTTCCGCCGGGCTGCCTTCCTGCGGCTCGTCGATCAGCGCGCCGGTAGCCTCTTTGAGGCGCAGGCTGTCGGCGATGTCATGCGTGACGGGCTGAATCGAGACGCCCATCCAGCCGCGCGTGACGGAGCCTTTCGACTTGAGCTGGTCGGTAATCGACTTCGCTGTTTGCGACGGGATGTCGAAGGCAATGCCGACGGAGCCACCCGACGGCGAATAGATCGCCGTGTTAACGCCGACGACCTCGCCCTTGAGATTGAAGGTCGGCCCGCCCGAATTGCCCTTGTTCACGGGCGCATCGATTTGGATGTAATCATCGTAAGGACCCGAGCCGATGTCGCGGCCTCTGGCCGAGACGATGCCCGCGGTGACGGTGCCACCGAGGCCAAACGGGTTGCCCATGGCCACCACCCAGTCGCCAATCCGCGGCGAGGTTTTGGCGAAGGCTACGTACGGGAAGTCGGTCCGTCCCTTCACTTTCAGGAGGGCAAGATCGGTCTTGGGATCGACGCCGACAATCTTTGCCCTGTAAGTGTCTCCGTCAGTCGTCTTGATCTCCAGGCTCTTGGCGTGATCGACAACGTGGTTGTTGGTGACGAGGTACCCGTCGGGCGAGATGAAGAATCCCGAGCCCTCGGCGCGGACGATGGGCTTCTTGCCCTTGAAGCTGAAGCCGGGACCTCCTGGCTGAGGAATGCCGAACTGGCGGAAAAAGAACTCGAAGGGTGAACCTGGAGGAAACGGCGACGCGCCGTTATTGCCTTGCGGTATGTGGGCAACGAGGCCCCGCTCCGGCGTGGCCTTGACGTAGATCGAGACGACGGCGGGCTTCACGCGGTCGACGAGGTCGGCGAAACTCGGCAGCTGCCGGATGGGTTCCGCGGCAGGCTGCGTTACGGTCGGCGCGGAGCGATTTCCAGATTCGGCCGCGTTGACGGACGCCGCGGGTGCAAGCACCGTCATGGCACTGAGGGCGGCGATGATCGCGATTCCCGCGGCGCTGGCCGAGAGCGCGGCCCGGTGGCGCGCAAGATAGCGATGCCGGCCTTCTGGTGCTCGATGGTGATGTGACGAAGTCTGTTCTGTCATAGTCGTCTCCGTGTCGTCTGCGCGCTTGCGCTCTGGGCCCACCTCAAAGAACGTTCGTTCCTGCCCCAACATGGGGATGGCAAGATTTCGAGCACGTGTCCGTTGCATTAAATGATCGAAAGACTCCGGCTGTGGCGCCGCACCCCCAACGGGCGGCGCGTCGCAATTCGGGCTCTGACCTATCCGACGGCTGTCCGTCGCTTTACCGATTTGTATGGAAGGGAATGAGCGGTTGTGGCCCCGGGCGTCGCCTCCCACATATTGGAGTATCGAATCCGCCCGCATGTCGAAGCGCTCCCAGAGCGCTCCTATGACGCAGCGCCAAGGCTCGCGTCCGCCAGCAAGCGTATGCCCGCAGATCTCTTTGTCGCTCGTTCGCGGCGGATTCCTTCTCGCAACACTCAGAGATCGAGAGGAGACCTGTCATGTTCAAATCAACAGCTCTGACCGCAGGCGCGATCGCGCTTGGGGCGCTCTTGGCGGCCGGCTCGGCGATGGCCGCTGCGGCCTACCCCCCTTCGGTTTTGGCCTTGAACCAAAAGGAGAAGAAGAACGGCGTATCGATCACCTACGCATACTTTCCGCGCAAGGGGAGCTTGGCAATCTATGAGAGCGACGCGCGCGGCCGCGTAGGGAAGACGCGTCTGGGAGACGTTGCGATCAACGCCGGCGATCATCGCAACGTCAAGATCGCGCTGAGCCAGGCGCCCAAACCGGGAACCAAGCTTTGGGCCGTGGTTCAGCAGAAAAATGGAAGCCCGTTCAGGGACCAGGGCACGCCGGCCGAGCAGAGCTTTAAGGTCCTCTAAGGCTCGTTGGAACTCTCGGCGCCAAGCATGAAGAAGCGGCGGCCAACAAAAGGCCTCCGTTTCTCATGATAGAGCCAAGGTCCCGCGCTCCTTCGAATCAGATAACTTGAGCGACAGGCAACGGGTTGTCTGTGGCTCAGGGAGCGGGCCGATGGCGACGAAGCCTGCGCGCCAAGTCTTTGTCACCAAAAGCTTGGGCACACTGACCACGCTGTGTTTGCTGATGTCTCCCACTGTGGCGTTTGCAGGCGAGCCGGTGCCAAAGAGCGCCGTTTTCGTCGGCCTTGGTGGACGGTAAAACTCGGTCAATGTCGACCAGGACCTCACCGGCACCGCCGCTGTGGGGCTTCAAGCTGCTCTACCAATACGCGGATGTCACCACGGCCAGCAGGGACATCGTCCCGCAGGCGGGACAATTCACCACGGCGCACCTCACCGCGTCTGATCGCGTAACGACGCAAGCGATCGCGGTTTCCATCAACAAAGCGTTCTGATTGCAGGTGCCAAGGCTCAGGACGAGCGGGAGATCAGGTAGACACTTGCGCTGATGATCGCCGCGATGGGAAGCGTCAACAGCCAGGACATCAGGATGCTGGATACGACGCCTCTGTCGGCGGAGCCGTTGACGATTCCAATGCCCGTGATCGAGCCGACCGAAACGTGCGTCGTAGAGACGGGCATCCCCAACCGGCTGGCGAAGATCACCAGAATTGCCGTCACCAAATTCGCCGTCAATGCCTGCCCGTCGTTCATCTTCGAGATCTTCTTGCTCATGGTTTCGGCCACCTTCCGGGCATTGAGCCATCCGCCGATTGCCATCGCAGAAGCTACGGCGAGAGCGCTGACCTGGACGTGAAGAGCCTCGAACACCAAGAGCAGGCCCACGATTTTCGGAGTATCGTTGAGACCGCGGGCAAAACTCACGGCCGCGCCGCTCGCATAGTGCACGGCGTCGATCAATTTCTGCGCGGTGATGCCGAGAACCACACCATTGTACTTTTCCAAGCAGTCCGGTGCCGTGCCAGTCACGACCGACATCAATCGTATTTCACCGGAGCCGAGGGCGGCCCGCGCGGCATGGGCCTGGCTGAACGCCACGACAGGCGTGAACTCGCCCGGAGCGACGCAGACGCAACTCTCCTTGCTAAGGCCCAACCGCCCTCTCAACGCGTGCGCGACCTTGTAGAGCGGCATGGTGAGAAGAACCGCGATCATCGGGCTGAGCAGCAATGGCAAGAAGAAAGAAGAGCCCAGCATCGACAGATTGAGCTCCTCCCCGGCTGCGATGAATCCAGCTCCGACCAAGGCTCCGGTCAGCCCATGCGTCGTCGAAATCGGGAAGCCAAGCACCGTTGCGAGGATCACAGCACCGCCAGCGCCCGCAGCGACCGAGATGAGGAATGTCGGGGAAGCCGCCACGGCGTCCGGCACCAGCCCCTTTGCCGAGAACGCCTTGATGAGCGCCTCGGCGAAAAACACCGAGGCGACGCATCCGGCAAACGTGGCCAAGGTGGCGATCGTGATCGCTTTGCGGTAGCCAGCAACGTTGGCCCCGTAGAGCGTAGCGACGCCCTTGAAATTGTCATTGGCTCCGTTGGCGTAAGCGACGAACAGCGTTGTCAGGAATAAGAGGATGAGGACAGTCATCTTAACCCCCTACGCAACGTCTACGTGAGCCAAGCTCCAAACGTTACGTGGCAGTGCCGATTGTCCCTATTGCGCGCTCAGCGGCGCAAGACATACCCGAGCGAAGCCCACACGAGCCCAAACACGAACTGCATGAGGATGATGCCGGCCTCGCCGCCCAGTGCGTGGACTGGCAAGAGCCCGACTTCTGCGACGACCCAATAAAGAATAAAGCCGCCGAGCGACGCGGCAAAGGCGGCGACGATCAGCTTCTGCCACTGGTCGGCGCGCCGCCCCATCAGGAACGCAATCACGATCACAACGGGGTTGAGAAGGGCGATCCAGAACAGCGTGGCCGGATCGAACGGCTTGATCTCCAACTCAGCCCCCCTGTCCACCATTGCCTTCGAGTTGGCGGCGCAGCTTCTCCTCCTCGTACTGGACGAACCAGCCGATCATCTGCCGCCACAAGGCCTCGGTCAGCTCTGGCGGCAGCCCCTTCTCCTTGGCGCGCGCCTTGACCTTGTCGATCACCTGCTGGATGCGCCAGGGCACGTAGGCCTCGTTCGGGTCGGCCTTGAGCTGCCAGGCGCGGTCGACGTAGGCAAAGCGCTGCGCGATGAGGTCCACTAGGCTCGCGTCGATGCGGTCGATCTCATCGCGAACCTCGGCCATGTCACGGCAGTCCTTCGCAGCACGCCCACTCATTTTTTCTTGCTCCCGGATTTCTTCTTGGCCGCTGCCGGCTTGGCAGGAGCGGAGGTCTTAATCCCTTCCCACCAGCGCTCAGGCACGCTGATGCGCCCGGCGGCGTCCTCGATCGCTTGCGCGGCGCGGAACAGAGTCGCCTCGTCGAACGGCTTGCCGATGAGCTGCAGCCCCAGCGGCGTGCCCTCGGTGGACAAGCCGGCGGGAACCGAAATGCCAGGCAGCCCCGCCATGTTGACCGTCACCGTGAAGATATCCTCAAGATACATGGCGATGGGGTCACCGAGCTTCTCGCCGAAGGCGAAGGCCGGCGTCGGCGTCGTCGGCGTCAGCACCACGTCGACCGACTTCCATGCCTCGTCGAAGTCGCGCTTGATGAGCGTGCGCACCTTCTGCGCCTTGAGATAGTAGGCGTCGTAGTAGCCGGCGGACAGCACGTAGGTGCCGATCAAGATGCGCCGGCGCACCTCGGGGCCGAAGCCCGCGCCACGCGTCGCCTCGTAGGTATCGATAAGGTCCTTGCCGGGGACGCGCAGGCCGTAGCGCACGCCATCGTAGCGCGCGAGGTTGGAGGAGGCCTCCGCCGGCGCCACGATGTAGTAGGCCGGCAGCGCGTACTTGGTATGCGGCAGCGAGATGTCGTGGATGGAGGCGCCTGCCGCCCTGAGCCAGGCGATCCCCTCGGCCCAGAGCTTTTCGATCTCCGGCGACATGCCCTCGACGCGATACTCCTTCGGCACGCCGACGCGCAGACCTTTGACGCCTCGGCCGAGCGCCACCTCGTAGTCGGGTACGGGCGTGTCGACGGACGTGGAGTCCTTGGGGTCGTGGCTCGCCATCGCCTTCAGCATGATGGCGGCGTCGCGCACGGTCTTCGCGAGCGGGCCTGCCTGATCGAGCGAGGAGGCAAAGGCGACGATGCCCCAGCGCGAGCAGCGCCCGTAGGTGGGCTTGATGCCGACGGTGCCCGTCAGCGCCGCCGGCTGCCGGATCGAGCCGCCGGTATCGGTGGCAGTCGCAGCTAAGCACAGGTCTGCGGCAACCGCAGCAGACGAGCCGCCAGAGGAGCCGCCCGGCACCAGCTTGTCGCTCTGGCGCTTTCCGTCCTTGCCTTTGCGCCGCCACGGGTTGACCACCGGGCCAAAGGCGCTCGTCTCGTTGGAGGAGCCCATGGCGAACTCGTCGCAATTGAGCTTGCCGAGCATGACCGCGCCGGCATTCCACAGGTTGGCGCCGACGGTGGACTCATACGTCGGCTGAAAGTCGTCGAGGATCCTGGAGCAGGCGGTCGTGCGCTGGCCGAAGGTGCAGAAGAGATCCTTGTTGCCGAGCGGCAGCCCTTCGAGCGGACGCGCCTCGCCCGCCTTGAGGCGTTTATCGCTCTCTTTCGCCTGCTTGAGCGCCAGCTCTGGCGTCGGCAGCACGTAGGCGTTGAGCGCCGCGTTGCTGGCCTCGATCGCCTTCAAGAAGGCCTGCGTTAGCTCGGTGGCTGAGTACTCCTTCTTGCGCAGGCCTTCGCGCGCCTCTGCAATGGTGAGCTTGTTGAGATCGGTCACGCGAAGCTACTCCACCACCTTGGGAACGACGAAGAAGTGGTCCTCGACCATCGGCGCGTTCTTGACGATGTCGTCGGCGATCTCGCCGTCGTTGACGACGTCCTCGCGCTTCTTGAGCTCGATGGGCACCACCCGCGTCATCGGCTCGATCGCCGAGGTGTCGACCTCATCGAGCTGTTCCACCCAATTGAGAATGCCCGAGAGCTCTTTGACGAGTCCCTTG
>Ga0307442_1000606_pt1 | contig 17545 bp, 18 predicted proteins | sample SalMarWE160430MG_FD_202143 | JGI IMG/M metagenome (GOLD analysis project Ga0307442, IMG submission 202143) | Salt marsh sediment microbial communities from the Plum Island Ecosystem LTER, Massachusetts, United States - WE1604-30 | ecosystem: Environmental > Aquatic > Marine > Intertidal zone >...
CCGCCATGAAGCCGACATTGTGTCGGTTGCCCGCATAGCGGCGACCGGGATTGCCAAGACCCGCGATCAGAAGCATCCGACAATCCCCGCTGTCCGCGTGACGCGGGCCAATCGCGGCCCGCGCCTTTTCGTGTCAGAAGCGGCTCAGCCCTTGCTCTTGGCGTCGCCGCCGGCTTCGCCTTCGGCCGCCTCGCCCTCGGCCTTCGGCGCAGCTTCTGCACCCTCCTCGGCGGCGGGCGCAGCAGCTTCCTCAGGCTCCGGCACGGCCGCGGCGGCGCCGGCGATCGTGGCGACGGTGAAGTCGCGGTCGGTGATCGTCGGGTGCGCCCCCTCCGGCAACGCGACGGCGGAAATGTGGACGGAATCGCCGATATCGAGCCCGGCAAGGTCGACGGTGAGCGACTCGGGGATCGCGTCGGCGGGCACCACGAGTTCGATCGCGTGGCGCACGACGTTCAAGACGCCGCCGCGCTTCAGGCCAGGCGAATCCGCATGGTTGATGAAGTGAACGGGGACGTCGAGCGTCAGCATCGCGCCTTCGCCGACCCGCAGGAAATCGACGTGGATCAGGAAGTCGCGTACCGGGTCGAGCTGGTAGTCCTTGGGGATGGCGCGGATCTTCTCGCTTCCGACCTCGATCTCGACGAGGTGGGTGAGGAAGCCGCCAGCATGAAGCCGCTGCGTCATCTCGCGTTGATTGAGGCTGATTGGAATCGGCGGTTTCTTGTCGCCGTAGATAACGGCCGGGACTTTGTCCTGGCGGCGCACTGCGCGGGCGGCCCCCTTGCCGACCCGATCGCGCGCCTCGGCCTTCAGAACGCTCGTCTGAGCCATGGTCGCACTCCTGATCTATCTGAAAAGCGAAAAAGGCCGCACTTCGCGGCCACGCTTTGGCGCGGGCCTCCAAGGGTGCCGGCGCCGCGGCGGCTTATAGGGGAGGGCGGGGGAAAACGCAAACTCCGGGCGCATTCTGGGTCGGAAGCCGGCTCTTGCCATAGCTTCATCACGAGCGGCCGCGGGAGTATGGACCAGGCGATGCGCGAGGAGCCGACAGTCACGAAACCGGGCCCGGGGCCACGCGGAGGAGCCCGGCCGCGCGGATCGGCGGGGGAGGTATTCCGCGCGTTCCTCAGGCTCGGGCTTTCGTCCTTCGGCGGGCCGATCGCCCATCTCGGCTACTTTCGTGAAGAGCTGGTGGTGCGGCGGCGATGGGTCGACGAGGCCGGTTACGCCGACCTGGTCGCCCTTTGTCAGTTCCTCCCCGGCCCGGCGTCGAGCCAGGTCGGTTTCTCGCTCGGTCTGCTTCGCGCCGGCGCGCTCGGCGCTTTGGCTGCGTGGGCGGCTTTCACGCTGCCGTCGGCGCTCCTTCTCGTCCTTTTCGCGGCGGTCGAGCCTTCGCTCTCGGGTCCGCTCGCCGCGAGCGCCGCGCACGGCCTGAAGGTGGTTGCGGTCGCGGTGGTTGCCCAGGCCGTCCTCGGCATGGCGCGGACCCTCTGTCCCGACCGCAGGCGCGCTGCGATTGCGGCCGGCGCAGTGCTTGCGGTCACCGTCTTCGGCGGGGCCATCGGACAGGTTGGAGCCATCGTGGCGGGCGGCGTCCTCGGACTTTGGCTCTGCAAGGATGCCGGCGGCACGGTGACCGGCGCGCTGTCCTTTCCGGTTTCGAGGCGAGCGGGCGCGACTCTCATCGTCGTCTTCTTCGTCGTGTTGCTCGGCCTTCCGCTCGCCGCTGCGGCGTCGGGCGGGCACGGTGTGGCGCTCTTCGATTCTTTCTATCGGTCGGGCGCGCTCGTCTTTGGCGGCGGACACGTAGTGCTGCCGCTGCTTGAGGCGGAAGTGGTGCCGCGGGGATGGATTTCGGAAGGCAGCTTCCTTGCCGGCTACGGCGCCGCTCAGGCGGTACCCGGGCCGCTCTTCACCTTCGCCGCTTATCTCGGCGCTGCGATGAGACCCGCGCCGACCGGGCTCGTCGGCGCAGCGCTGTGCCTTGTCGCGATCTTCCTGCCAGGGCTTTTGCTAGTCACAGGCGCGCTGCCCTTCTGGGATCGATTCCGCATCGATCCGAGGGCGCAAGCGGCGATGCGTGGGACGAACGCCGCCGTGGTCGGCGTTCTCGGGGCAGCGCTCTACGATCCGGTCTTTATCAGCGCGGTCATCGGCCCGCGCGACTTCGCGTTGGCGCTGGTCGGATTCGTCCTGCTGACGGTGTGGAAGATTCCGCCATGGGCCGTGGTGATCGCACTTGTCGCCGGCAGCGTCGCGCTCTCCCTGGGGTGACGCGATCCGCCGCTATTGGGCATAGGCTGGGCGCTCGTCGGTCCTGCGCCAGAACAAATGGTCGAGCGAGAGCACGCCCGGCCCGCGCGCGACAATGAGGAGGAGCGCTGTCGCCCAGAGGATGTGCTCCGGCCAACCTGACGGATAGACGAAGAGCTGGATCACCGCGGTCATGCCGAGAAGCGCTAGCGCGGAGAGCCGCGAGGCGAGCCCCACAAGCAGAAGAACGGGAAAGACGTGCTCGGCGGTCGTCGCCATGTAGGCGGCGATGTCCGGCGGCAGGAGCGGGACCTTGTACTCCTCGGCGAAGAGGTAGAAGGTCGTGTCCTTGATGTGAAAGAAACCATCCACCTTGGTCTGTCCTGACGTCCAGAAGACGTTGGCGACCGCGACGCGGGCAAGGAGCGACAGGAAGCTTTGCGGGATGCGCTCGGCAAGATTGCGTCCGGCGTCGAGCAGCGCGATCGGTGACATTTCTTGGCTCCGAAGGGTTCGATGCCGGCCTCGTCCGGCGCGACGCGAGATCAACACACGAGCGCGCTTTGTTGAAATGCTCGTGTTCCATCGATCTGATAGCCCGATGCTATTGCGTTTCCGCTGGTGTCGCGGGCAGCGCCGGACAATGATTGCGTCGTCCTAGGAGGGACATCCGTGCGCATCGGCATCCGCATCGCTCTTTCGCTCTTCGTGCTCGGCTCGATCCTGGTCGCGGCCGGGGCAGTGCATGCGCTTTGGTCGCGCACCGCGGAGGCGAACAGCCGTGAGCTGGTCGACACGATCAACTCGCAGATCGTCAACACGGTGGAGAAGGAGATCGAGCAGATGGCGGCGCAGGCGCGCGCTGCCCATGCGGCCATCCGCACGCTCTTCTATCAGAACGTCCTCGACACCCGCGAAGCCGACAAGCGCGAGTTCGTCTTCCTTTCCGAATTGCAGTCACAGGGCTCGCTTTCCCGCATCGTGTTCGGCTGGCCGAACGGCGACTTCTTCTCCGCACGCAAGCTCGGCGACGAAGAGATCGAGATGTCGGAGGTCGCGGTGATGGAGGGCAAGCGCCAGCGCCGCATCGATCGCTACAAGGTGGTGGTCGGCGATATCCAGTTCGAGGAGCGGACGTTCGAGCCGTCGGATTTCTTCGCAACCGAGCAGCCTTGGTACAAGCTCGGCTTCGACCTCGACGTGCCGCACTGGACCTACATCACCGAGCATCCGGACGGCACGCATCCAGCACTCGCCTATACCGGCCCGGTGCTGGTCTACGTGACCAAGGTCGGCGTGCTCGCAATCATGATCGAGCATGAGCGGCTTTCGCGCTTCCTCTCCGGCCTCTCGGTCGGCCGCACCGGGTCGGCCTTCATCCTCTCCGGCAAGGACGGTATCATCGCCGTGCCGGACGCCAAGGCCGACGAGGCGACGCCGATCAACCTCGCCAACCGGCCGCTGCTGCCGATCGCCGAGGACGCGCTCGCGCATGCGCTCGAAGGCCCCGACATGGGCGTGAACACGACCATGTCCATGCGCCACGTGGTCGACGACAAAGCCTATGCGGTGACGCTGACGCCGCTCGCCTTCTCCGACTGGGTGCTCGCCACCGTGCTCCCTGAGGAAGAGTTCCTCGGCCCGATCGAGGCGACGACGCGGCGGCTCGCGATCGGCCTCGGCGTCGCGCTGCTCGCCTTCGCCGCGCTCTCGGTGCTGCTCGCGCGGCAGATGATCGCAGCGCCGCTCGCCAGGGTCGCCGGCGAGCTTCAGCACGTGGAGCGCTTCGAGCTTGAGCAGGTGAAGCGGCACTCGTCGCGGCTTTCCGAGATCAACGCGCTCTCGGACGCCATAGCGCGGATGGCCACGGGGCTCTCCGCCTTCGGCAAGTATCTGCCGAACGATCTCGTCCGCATCCTGGTCGCGGAGGGCGTCGAGGCGAGACCGGGCGGGACCAATCGCGAGATCTCCGTGCTCTTCGCCGACATCGCCGGCTTCACGGGGCTTTCGGAGCGGCTCGGCGACAAGATCGTGCCGCTTCTCGGCAGTTACCTCGATCTCCTTGCCCGAACGATCGGCGACAATCACGGCACGGTCGACAAGTTCATCGGCGACGCCGTCATGGCGTTCTGGGGGGCGCCGGCGGAGAATTCGGATCACGCCATCGCCGCATGCCGCGCGGCGCTCGCCTGCGAGCGCTCGCTCGCGGCGTCACGCATCTTCGACGATTACGGCCGCCCGCTCAAAATGCGCATCGGGCTCAATTCCGGACGCGCGCTGGTCGGCAATATCGGCTCCGACAACCGGCTGAACTACACCGCGATCGGCGACACGGTGAACATCGCGAGCCGGCTCGAGAGCGCCAACAAGCTCTTCGGCACGACTATCATCATCGGCGAGGCGACGCGGCGCGCCGCCGGCGAGCGCATCGTCGCGCGCGAGCTCGACAAGATCGCGGTCTATGGCCGTATGGAAGGGATTGCCATCTTCGAGCTGATCGGGCTTGCCGGAGACACGGCGAAACCTGATTGGGCGACGGCCTACGAAAATGCGCTCAACGAATACCGCACGCGCCAATTCGATCGCGCCGCCGCGTCCTTCGAGAAGGCGCTGGAGCTCCACCCCGGCGACAAGGCGGCGGCGTTGATGATCGAGCGCTGCCGGCGTTTCTGCCATGAAGCGCCGCCGGCGGACTGGGCCGGCACGACCGCGCTCGACATGAAATGACGCCATAGGCGGGTCGCATCGACCCCATAGGCGAACTATATTTCTGAAGAGGGAGCAGATCGGAAAGGATCAGCCACCTGATTTCGGTGGAGGACAAGCATGCCCATTGCGACACCTAAGCCCCCGCTTCCGCGCGTCGTCATCATCGGTGCGGGATTTGGCGGCCTATCTGCGGCGAAGGCCCTTTCCCGTGCGCCCTTCAGCGTGACGGTCGTCGACCGCCACAACTATCACCTGTTCCAGCCGCTGCTCTACCAGGTCGCAACCGCCGGGCTTTCGCCCGCCGACATCGCCGCGCCGATCCGCGGCATCCTCAGGGGCCCAAACTGCAGCGTCCATCTCGCCAAGGTCACCGGCGTCGATCCCAAGGAACAGACCGTGACGACCGAGCGCGGCGCACTCCGCTACGACTATCTGATCGTCGCGACCGGCGCGCGGCATGCCTATTTCGGCCACGACGAGTGGGAGAGCGCGGCGCCGGGCCTGAAGAAGATCGACGATGCGACGACGATCCGACGGCGCATCCTGATCGCGTTCGAGCGCGCAGAGACGGAGATAGACGAGGCGGAGCGGAAGCGGCTTCTGACCTTCGTCATCGTCGGCGGCGGCGCCACCGGCGTGGAGATGGCAGGCGCCATCGCCGAGCTTGCCAAGAAGGCGCTCGCCGCGGACTTCCGCTCGATCGACCCGCGCGACGCGCAGATCGTGCTCGTCGAAGCCGGCCCGCGTCTGCTTCCCGCCTTCGCTCCCTCGCTCTCCGACTACGCGAAGAAAGCGCTCGAAACCCTCGGCGTGGAGGTCGTGCTGAGCCGCGCCGTCACCGAATGCGACGGGCTCGGCGTGGTGCTCGGCGACTCGCGCCTCGAGAGCCGCACGGTGGTCTGGGCGGCGGGCGTGCGCGCCTCGCCAGCCGGCAAATGGCTCGGCGCGGAGACCGACCGCGCCGGCCGCGTCGTCGTCAATTCAGATCTGTCCGTCCCCGGCTTCCCGAACGTCTTCGTGATCGGCGACACCGCTAGCGTGGCGGACGAGAACGGGAATCCGCTTCCAGGCGTCGCCGCCGTCGCAAAGCAGCAAGGCCAATACGTTGCGAAGCTTCTTCAGCTGCGAGAGCGCGGCGTTTCCTCTCCGCCGTTCCGCTATCGCGACTACGGGTCGATGGCGACGATCGGGCGAAGCCGGGCGGTCGCCGAGATCTGGGGCTTGAGGCTCACCGGATTGATCGCCTGGGTGCTCTGGTCGGTGGCGCACGTCTACTTCCTGATCGGCTTCAGGAACCGGCTCGTCGTGGCGCTCTCCTGGGCGTGGAGCTATCTGACCTTCGAGCGCGGCACGCGGCTTATTACCGGTGCTGAGGGCGCCACCGAGCCGCCGGCGCCGTCAAAGATGCGCGACGCGGCCTGAGCGGATGCGGGTGCGGCTCGTCGAAGCGGGCGACACGGAAACCTGGACCGCGATGCGCGGCGCGCTCTGGCCCGAGGCGGACGTTGAGGAGCTTGCGCGGGAATGCGCCGCGTTCTTCGATCATCCGGAGATGATCGATGCCGTCTTCGTCGCCGAGGACGAGGCCGGCGAGCTCATCGGTTTCGTCGAGCTTTCGCTTCGGTCCCATGCCGAGGGCTGCCGCGGCTCGCCGGTTCCCTATGTCGAAGGCTGGTATGTCACCGATCATGCGCGCGGCAGCGGCGTCGGCCGCGCGTTGATCGCTGCGGCGGAAGGCTGGGCGACCGAGCTCGGGTATTCGGAGATCGCCTCCGACGCACGGATCGACAACCGCATCAGTCACGAGGCGCACGCAGCGCTCGGATTCAAGGAGGTCGAACGCGCCGTCCACTTCCGCAAAGCACTCATTCGCCTCTGAGGCGCAAAGAAGGAGCCCGGGCGCATGGCCCGGGCTCTTTTCGATTGCGATGGACGCTGACGCGCTAGAACTTCAGGCCGATGCCGCCGCGAATGGCATGCGTTGTCAGATCGCTGTTCACCGCTCCGCCGCCGAGCGTGAAGGTCTTGTCCTCGTAGTCGGTGTAGCGGTACTCGATGCGCGCCGTGATGTTGTCGGTGATCTTGCCTTCGACGCCGGCGCCGGCCGTCCAGCCCCACAGCACGTCGTCGTCGCTCACGCCGCCGCCGGAAAGCTCCAGATCGGTCAGCGCGGCGCCGCCGGTTCCGTAAAGCAGGAAACGGTCGAGCGCGATGCCGGCGCGGCCACGCAGCGATCCGTTCAAGCCCTGATCGACGGTCACGCCGCCGCCCGATCCGTCACGCCACGGATAGAGGATGTCGCCTTCCGCGCCGATGACGAAATTTCCCCACTGCCAAGCGGCGCCGGCGTAGCCGCCGACGTCGAAGCCGTTGGCATCGATGTCGCCGCCCGACGTGTCGGCCTTGCCCCAGGCGAAGCCGCCGAGCGCGCCGAGATAGAAGCCGGTCCAGTCGTTGACGGGCGCCGCCTCGACCGCCGTCGGGATCGGCAAGGGCTCAGTCGGCGTCAGATCGGCTGCCAGAGCCGGCGTTGCCGAAAGCCCGGCCGCCGCGAGCAGGATACCGAAACGCATCATGGTTCTCCTAAGACTGCGCCCCTCACTAAGACTGCGGAAATGCGCTTCCTCAGCGCGTGTTCCGTGCGCAGGCGAGATAGGGTGCCCAGTTTGGTAGGCAAGGGCCCAAATCATGGAAAAATCACGAATTTTCGCGCTGCCGCCACGCATTGCCGCCACAATGCTTAACGCCTCGCCGGCGTGCTTTGGACGACGGCGGGGAAGGCCGTGCTAAGATGGCCGACCCCTTCGCAGGCGAATGATTCCCACATGGAAGAGAGACCGACAGCGCTCGTGACCGGGGGCGCCAAGCGGATCGGCGCGGCGATCGTGCGCGATCTCGCGGCGCATGGCTTTGCGGTCGCCATCCACTGCAACGAGTCCGTGGAGGAAGCGCAGGCCCTTGTCGCGGAGATCGAGGCTGGCGGCGGCCGCGCGGCTGTCGTTCACGGCGATTTCGCAGACTTCGACGCAATCGCCCGTCTTGTTCCAGCCGCCGTCGACGTACTCGGACCGCTCACGCTCCTCGTCAACAACGCCTCGGTTTTCGTGAAGGACTGGTTCGGCGGGCTGGACATCAGCGTCTGGCAGACCCAATTCGACGTCAATCTGCGCGCGCCGGTCTTCCTCGCCGAAGCCTTCGCGGCGCAGCTTCCGAAAGGCCTCGACGGCAACATCGTCAACATGATCGATCAGCGCGTGCTGAAGCTCACGCCCGAAATGCCCTCCTATACGCTGACCAAGTCCGCGCTTTGGGCGGCGACCACGACGATGGCGCAGGCGCTCGCGCCGCGAATCCGCGTCAACGGCATCGGTCCCGGTCCGACCTTTCCCAACCCCTACGCCGCCGATCGCGGCATGACGAAGGAAGTCGCCGGCATTCCGCTCCGGCGGCCGGTCGCCCCTGCGGATTTCGGTCGCGCTATCCGCTTCCTCGTGGAGACGCCGTCGATCACCGGCCAGCTGCTCCTGCTCGATTCCGGCCAGCATATCGGATGGGAGACGCCCGAAATCGTAGGACATCCGTCGTGAAGACGCCGCGCAACAGCGTGCTTACGGCAGTCCCCTCGGAGCCGGCCGACTCGAAACGTGCGGCGTCGGACATTCCGCCGCTCGCCGAGGACGTCGGACCCGAGACGGCGGCGCGGCTCGACCTCGACTGGGAAGCGACGACGGCGGCATCCGGTCCCGACGTGATCGCCGCGACGGTGAAGACGTTGCCGAACGCGCCCGGCGTCTACCGCATGATCGACGAGAAGGGCGACGTTCTCTACGTCGGCAAGGCGCGGAGCCTGAAGAAGCGGGTGGTGAGCTACACGCGGCTCTTCGGCCAGTCGAGCCGTATCGCCCGGATGATCCGCGCGACCGTCACGATGGAGTTCGTGCGCACACGCACGGAAACGGAGGCGCTGCTTCTCGAAGCGAACCTGATCAAACGGCTGCGCCCGCGCTTCAACGTCAATTTCCGCGACGACAAGTCGTTTCCCTATATCCTCATCGCCGAGGACCACGATGCGCCGGCGATCATGAAGCATCGCGGCGCGCGGCGGCGGAAGGGGAGCTATTTCGGCCCGTTCGCCTCCGCTGGCGCCGTGGGGCGGACGGTCAACACACTGCAGCGCGCGTTCTTGATCCGCACCTGCTCCGACTCCGTCTACGCGAGCCGCACGCGGCCGTGTCTGCTCCATCAGATCAAGCGCTGCTCGGCCCCGTGCACCGGCGAGATCGCGCTCGACGACTATCGACGCCTCGTCGACGAGGCTAAGGCGTTCCTCTCGGGCGAGAGCCGGCAGGTCCGCGCCGAACTGGCGGAAGCGATGGAGAAGGCGTCGGGAGCGCTCGATTTCGAGACGGCGGCGCTTTACCGCGACAGGCTCGCCGCGCTTTCCCACGTCCAGTCCCACCAGGGCGTCAACCCGCGCGGCGTGGAGGAAGCCGACGTCGTCGCCATCCACCAGGAAGGCGGCTACTGGGCGATCCAGGTCTTCTTCTTCCGCACCGGGCAGAACTGGGGGAACCGCGCCTATTTCCCGAGGGCCGACAAGAGCCTCGAGGCGGCAGCGGTGCTCGAAGCGTTCCTGGCGCAATTCTACGAGGACAAGCCGACGCCGAAGCTGGTGCTGGTCTCGACGGATTTTCCGGAGCGGACGCTCCTCGAGGCGGCGCTCTCCGAGCGCGCCGGCCATGGCGTCACGATTGCTGTGCCGCAGCGCGGCGAGAAGCGGGAGCTCGTCGAGGACGCGGCCGCCAACGCGCGCGAGGCGCTGGCGCGGAAGATCGCCGACACGTCGAGCCAGGCGCGCCTCCTTGCCGGGCTTGCCGAGGCTTTCGGCCTCAACGCGCCGCCAGAGCGCATCGAGGTCTACGACAACAGCCACGTCATGGGGACGAACGCGGTCGGCGCCATGATCGTCGCCGGCCCGGAAGGCTTCGCCAAGAACCACTATCGGAAGTTCAACATCCGCTCCGAAGACGTCATGCCGGGTGATGACATCGCCATGATGCGCGAGGTCATGCGCCGCCGCTTCGCGCGGCTCCTAAAGGAAGCGGGGCCGCGCGGCGAGGCGAGGGGAGAAGGCGATGCGCTCGGTCCCTGGCCAGACCTCGTGCTCGTCGACGGCGGCAAGGCGCAGCTCGCGGCCGCCACCTCCGTTCTGGCGGAGCTCGGGATCGACGACGTTCCGATCGTGTCGATCGCCAAGGGCCGCGATCGCGACGCCGGGCGCGAGACCTTCTTCACTGCCGGCCGCGAGCCCTTCATGCTGCCGCATCGCGACCCGGTGCTTTATTTCGTCGAGCGGCTCCGCGACGAGGCGCATCGCTTCGCCATCGGCTCGCACCGAGCGCGGCGGCGCAAGGAGATGCACAAGAACCCGCTCGACGAGATCTCGGGCATCGGGCCGAGCCGCAAGCGGGCGCTGCTTCGCCATTTCGGCACCGCCAAGGCGGTGAGCCGCGCTGGAATCGAAGATTTGATGGCGGTCGGGGGCGTCTCGCGCGCCGTGGCGGAGACGATCTACGACCACTTTCACGAGCGAAATCATTGATTTCGGCGCGGAAATTAGCTTTCCGTCGCGGTTTCGTCTCAAATCTCGGCTAGTCTTATCCTGCGGCCGAGGGCTTGCGGGGGCCGTCGATTTGCGGAATCACCAGGGAACTCCAAGGTGACAAAATGACGGCCCCAGCCGACGAGACCATGCGGCGCCCAGTGGACCTTGGCGCGCTGAACCTCCCGAACATCCTGACCTATGGTCGGATCGCGGCTGCGCCGCTCGTGGGGCTCACCTATTACATCCCCAACAACTGGGGGCCGTGGATCGCGTTCACGATCTTCGTCATCGCCAGTGTCACCGACTATTTCGACGGTTACCTGGCGCGCGCCTGGCACCAGCAGTCGGCGCTCGGTCGCATGCTCGATCCGATCGCCGACAAGCTCCTGGTCTCTGTCGCGATCCTGATCCTCGTCGCCGACGGCGTCCTCGACGGCTGGTCGATCTGGGCGGCGATCATCGTGCTGATGCGCGAAATCTTCGTGTCGGGCCTGCGTGAGTTCTTGGCCGAGCTTCGCGTCAGCGTCCCGGTATCGCGGCTCGCCAAGTGGAAGACGACGATGCAGCTCGTTGCCATTGCGGCCCTCCTGATCGCGCCCGTGATCGTCGGCAGCAAGCAGGGCGTCGTCATCAATCTCGGCCTCACCTTCTTCTGGGCAACGGCGATCGTCACGCTCTATACTGGCTACGATTATTTTCGTGCCGGTCTGAAACACTTGGTAGAGCCACAACGATGAAGGTCCGTTATTTCGCCTGGGTGCGCGAGCGCGTCGGTCACGCCGAGGAGGAAGTCGAGCCTCCCGCTGAGGTGGCGAGCGTCGCTGATCTCATCGCTTGGCTGTCGCAGCGCGACGAGGGCTATGCCGCGGCTTTCGCCGAGCCGACGGTGATCCGCGCGGCGATCGATCAGGAGCACGTGGAGCATGACACGGCGCTCAACGGCGCGCGCGAGGTCGCGTTCTTCCCGCCGATGACGGGCGGCTAAAGCGGCAGCAAGGAGTCCTGGGATGTGGAGGCTCACCAACCTTCCTCATGCTGAGCTGCTCCATTCCGCCCCTTCGGAGCTCGCTTCGTTCGCACCTCAGGATGAGGGCGGAATGGAACCTCGAAGCATGCAGCAGGGCAAAGCTAGATGAAGCCCTGGAACCCGAATATCCGCGTTCAGCGAGGCGTCTTCGACCTTGCGGAAGAGTCGCGCCGCCTGACCGAGGGTCGCGCCGACATTGGTGCGGTCGTCGCCTTCACCGGGTATTGCCGCGACGAAGGCGAGACGCTCACGGCGCTCGAGCTCGAGCACTATCCCGGCATGGCGGAGGAGGAGATCGCTCGCATCGCGCGCGAGGCGTCGGAACGTTGGCCGCTCCTCGGGCTGACGGTGATCCATCGGACGGGCCGGATTGCGCCCGGCGAGCCCATCGTGCTCGTCCTCGCGGCGTCCGAGCACCGCCAGGTGGCATTCGAGGCGGCATCTTTCCTGATGGACTTCCTCAAGACCCGCGCTCCCTTCTGGAAGAAGGAGCACCGTGCCGACGGTTCGGAGGGCGATTGGGTGGCCGCGAAGGATGCCGACGATAGCGCCGCCAAGAAGTGGCGCTAGAGCTTTTCAATTCTGATTGAATCAGAATGGGGCTCTGTCTTTTGTTGGAGCATGATCTCTTCCGGAGACCGGCGACCACTTTTCGGGATCATGCTCTAGTAAAGCGTCTCCTTGTAGCGCACCAGCATCTCCTCCTGAGTCTCCGCGGTGGCCCAGTTGACCTGGTCGCGGATCATCTCGCCGAGCGAAGGCAGCGCCGCACGATCGATGTGCATCGTCGGATCCCAGAGCGCTGAGCGCATCAGCGCCTTGCCGCAGTGAAGATAGGCCTGCTCGACGGCGACGCGGATCACCGCGATCGGCAGCTTCCCGTCGACTGTCCCCAGCGCGCGGAGCTCCGGATCGATGTCGATCGTCGCGCGGCCGTTGACGCGCAGCGTCTCGTCCATGCCGGGCACGAAGAAGAGCAGACCGACGCGACCGTCCTCCAGGATGTTCTCCAGAGAATCGAGCCGGTTGTTGCCGGGGAAGTCCGGGATGGCCAGCGTCTCGTCGTCGAGAGCCCTGACGAAACCCGCCGGGCCGCCGCGCGGCGAGACGTCGCCGCCGCCGGGGCCAGAGGTAGCGAGGACGAGGAGCGGAGAAAGCTCTACGAAACGCCGGCAATGGCGGTCGAGCCGCTTGAGTTCCTTGGCGAGGGAGCGCGGCTGCGGCGCCTTGTAGACTCGCCGAAGCGCGTCCTTGTCTTCGATGATCGTGCTCATGTGCTTCCGCTTAGGCGGAAGCTCAGCGCGCCGCAACCTTCTTGGCGGGGGCGTGCGCCGCCGGCTGTACGGCCGCCGTGTAGTCGGCCATCAGCGTCTTGGTGATCTCGCCGACGGAGAACTTGTGAGGGCCGATCTCGGAGACCGGCGTCACCTCGGCGGCGGTGCCGGTGAGGAAGCACTGCTCGAAGCTCTCCATCTCCTCCGGCTGGATCGCGCGCTCGACCACCTCGATGCCGCGGGCGCGGGCGAGGTCGATCACCGTCCGCCGGGTGATGCCGTTCAGGAAGGCGTCGGCGTCGGGCGTGTGGATGACCCCGTCCTTGACGAAGAAGATGTTGGCGCCGGTCGCCTCGGCGACGAGGCCGCGCCAGTCGTACATCAGCGCGTCGGCATAACCCTTGCGCTCGGCCGCGTGCTTGGAGAGCGTGCAGATCATGTAGAGGCCGGCCGCCTTCGACTTTGCGGGGATCGTGCGCGGATCGGGACGGCGCCATTCGGAGATGTCGAGGCGGATTCCCTTCAGCCGCTCTTCCGGGTTGAAGTAGGACGGCCACTCCCAGACGGCGACGGCGACGTTGATGCGGTTCTTCTGCGCGGAGACGCCCATCATCTCGCTGCCGCGCCAGGCAACCGGGCGCACATAAGCGTCGGAAAGGTTGTTCAGGACCAGGAGCTCGCGGCAGACCGCGTCGATCTCGTCCATCGAATAGGGGATGGTGAAATCGAGGAGGCGGGCGCTGTTGAACAAGCGCTCGGTATGTTCGCGGAGTTTGAAGATCTCGCCGCCATAGGCGCGCTCGCCCTCGAACACGCAGCTCGCGTAGTGAAGCCCGTGGCTGAGCACATGGATGTTCGCGTCCGCCCAATCCACGAAGGCGCCGTTGAACCAGATCTTGCCGGTCATCTGATCAAAGGGAACGCCTGCCATTGTCATGTCCTCCAAGCCTGCGAAGCTTAGCGCGCCGTCTCACTTGAGAAATCGCCGCGTTTCGGCACGATTGCGCCGTCCGTGCAATTCTTGCACAAGTCGGAGACGATGGCCGAGCCCCGTCGAGACCGACCGTCACAGGATAACAAGACTGCAAGATATGTCAATATGGCTGACATAAATCGCTCGCTGGCTGCGCGGCGGTCGTCCGCTGCCGCCGAGGACTCGGTGGTGGACCTGATCGAGCTCCTGTTCTTCGCCTACCGCGACTTCATTTCCGACCCCGACGCGATTCTGGCGAGGTACGATTTCGGCCGCGCCCATCACCGCGTCCTCCACTTCGTCGACCGCAATCCGGGGCTCACGGTCGCCGACCTCCTCGACATCCTCAAGATCACTAAGCAGAGCCTCGCGCGCGTGCTGAAGCAGCTCGTCGACGGCGGCTTCATCGAGCAGCGGACAGGGCAGGAGGACCGCCGCCAGCGTCTCCTTTACGCGACGCCTGCCGGGCAGGCGCTTTCCGGCAGCCTGTCGGCGCCGCAGGAGCATCGGATCAGCGACGCGCTTGCGAGCCTCGGCCCCGAAGCGCGCGCGACCGTGACCGCCTTCCTCTTCGGCATGATCAATGCGGCGGAGCGCGCCAAGGCAGCGCAGCTCGTTGACAAGGAGAGCGGGCGGTGACGCCGGAGTCGACTCCCAGCGCTCCTTATCCCTCCGACGATGCGCCGCATCTCCTCGTCGTCGACGACGACATGCGGATCAGGACGCTGCTGACGCGTTTTCTCGGCGCCAACGGCTTCCGCGTCACCGCCGCCGCGTCGGCTGCCGAGGCGCGTCGGCAGATCGCCAACATGGCGTTCGATCTTCTCGTCGTCGACGTGATGATGCCGGGCGAGACCGGTCTCGAATTCACCGAGGCGCTGCGGCAAGGGTCGTCGATCCCGATCCTGATCCTGACGGCGCGCTCGGAGGTGCCGAGCCGCATCCGCGGGCTCGAGGTCGGCGCCGACGATTATCTGGCGAAGCCGTTCGAGCCGCGCGAGCTTCTGCTCAGGATCAACAGTATCTTGAGACGCGGCGCGAAATCCGAGCGCCCACCGATGGAGACGGTCCGCTTCGGCCCGTTCACCTTCAATGTCGAACGCGGCGAGTTGAAGCGCGGCGCCGATGTCGTGCGCATCACCGACCGCGAGCGCGATCTCTTGCGCATCTTCGCGTCGCGCCCGGGCGAGACCGTCAAGCGCCACGAGTTCCTGAAGGTCTCGAACGGCGGCGGCGAGCGGGCGGTCGACGTGCAGATCAACCGCCTGCGGCGCAAGATCGAGGAGGATCCCTCGAACCCGGTGCACCTGCAGACGACACGCGGAATTGGCTATCGCCTGCTGGTGGAATAGGTTTCACCCGTTCGGAAGGGTGTCCCGCAACGCCATGGCCCTGATCGGCGATATCGGCGCGCGTCTCCGCCTGCCGCCGCGGCTCCGCCGACTCGGCGAGGTCGTCCGGGGCTGGTGGCTTATTGCGGCCGAGCATTGGCGGCGGCTCGGCCTGGAACGGGTCGGATTGGCGATCCGCGACCGGCTGCCGAAGGGCCTTTACGCCCGCTCGATCCTCATCGTCGTGCTGCCGATCCTGATCCTGCAGGCGGTCGTCGCCTATGTCTTCATGGAGCGCCACTGGCAGACGGTGACGCGCCGGCTGTCGGGCGCCGTCGTGCGCGACATCGCGGCGATCATCGACGTGATCGACACCTATCCGCAGGACGAGCGCTTCTCCGAGATCACCCGCATCGCCGCTGAAACCTACGGGCTCACGATCTCTGTGCTGCCGCCGGCGCCGCTGCCGGAACCGGGCCCGCGGCCGTTCTTCTCGCTGCTCGATTCGACGCTGACGCGCGAGGTCGGGCGCCGCATCGATCATCCGTTCTGGATCGACACGCTCGGCAACTCCGACATGGTCGAGATCCGCATCGACCTCGGCGATCACCTGCTTCGCGTGTTCGCGCCACGCAACCGCGCCTACGCGTCGAACTCGCAGATCTTCCTGTTCTGGATGGTCGGGACGTCGCTGGTGCTGATCACGATCGCGCTGCTCTTCCTCAGGAACCAGATCAAGCCGATCTTGAACCTCGCGGAGGCAGCTGAGCAGTTCGGCAAGGGTCGGCCGGTCGCCGAGTTCCGGCCGCGCGGCGCGCGCGAGGTGCGGCAGGCGGCGCAGGCCTTCGTCGACATGCGCGAGAGGATCGAGCGGCAGGTCGAGCAGCGCACGACCATGCTGTCGGGCGTGAGCCACGATCTGCGCACCGTGCTCACTCGCTTCAAGCTTGAGCTTGCCATGCTTGGCGATACGCCTGAGACCGAAGCGCTGCGCGCCGACGTCGACGAGATGAGCCGCATGCTGGAGGACTACCTCGCCTTCGCGCAAGGCGACGCCGGGGAGACCACCGAGATGGTCGACATCCCGTCCGTGCTCGAAGAGATCGCGGAGACGGCGCGACGCGACGGCGACGCCGTGGAGACGGGATTCGAGGGGGAGCCGCGGGCGCTTCTCCGCGCGCTGGGCTTCCGCCGCTGCGTCGGCAACCTCGTCGGCAACGCCGGCAAGCACGGCGACCATATCGTGGTGAAGGCCCGCCACGCGGACGGCTGGCTGACGGTCACCGTCGACGACGACGGGCCCGGCATCCCGGCGGAGGAGCGCGAAGCGGTGTTCCGTCCGTTCTACCGGCTCGATTCGGGCCGCAACGTCGATACCGGCGGGAGCGGCCTCGGGCTTGCCATTACCCGCGACATCGCCATGAGCCACGGCGGCGACGTGATCCTGGCGGAGAGCCCCCTCGGCGGCGTCCGTGCCGTCCTGATGATCCCGGCCTGAGTATCGAGCGGCGCATCCATTCCGGGCTCATCGTGAGGTGCGCTTTCACCCCGTGCTTCGAGGCTCGCTTCGCCCGCACCTCAGCATGAGGGGGTGAAGAGCCTCGAAGGGGCGGAACGGATGCGGGCCACGAACAGCTAGAACATCCGTCCGCCGACGGGCACGTCCTTCGTCGGCTCGATCAGCACGACCTCGCCGCTCTCGTCCGGGACGCCGAGCGTCAGCACTTCCGACATCATCGGGCCGATCTGCCGCGGCGGGAAATTCACCACTGCGAGCACCAGCCGCCCGACCAGTCCTTCCGGCTCATAGTGCTTGGTGATCTGCGCGGAGGATTTCTTGCGTCCGATTTCCGGTCCGAAGTCGACGACGAGCTTCAGCGCCGGCTTGCGCGCCTCGGGGAAGGGCGCCGCCTCGACGATCCGTCCGACCCTGATGTCCACCTTGACGAAGTCATCGAAGGCGATCGTCTCGCTAGGCGCGCTCAGGTCGGATGCCCTTCGGGAAGATCGCCGTTCCCGGTGGGCGGTTCGTCGCTATTCTTGGGCGAGGCGCCACGGCGCCGCGTGAGGAACCGGTCGAGCCAGTCGAACCTGAGCGCAACGCGCTCCGCCTCGCGGAGGCGCTTGTCGAGCGCCGCCATGGTGCGGGCGAGGCCGGGGTCGTCGTCGTCCAGATAGACGCGCATGACCCGCGCCCAGACGAGCGCCAACGCCTGTGCCCTGACGAGCCCACGCCGTCCCGTGGCCGGTATTCCGGCGGCCGCGAGCATCCAGGCCATCGACTGCGTGACGAGGCGGTTCAAGGCGAGCCCAAGGAGGGGATCGGCAAGCGCCGCTCTGGCGATGCTGCGGAGCGCGGCCTTGTGCGGC
>Ga0307442_1000607_pt1 | contig 17540 bp, 19 predicted proteins | sample SalMarWE160430MG_FD_202143 | JGI IMG/M metagenome (GOLD analysis project Ga0307442, IMG submission 202143) | Salt marsh sediment microbial communities from the Plum Island Ecosystem LTER, Massachusetts, United States - WE1604-30 | ecosystem: Environmental > Aquatic > Marine > Intertidal zone >...
GGCTAATTTAATACCACCTTCCGGCAACCCGTGTTTTTCATCCCCACACTCCCAGAAGGTTAAAGGTTAGTTTGTTAGGTTACTCAAGGCCTGGAGAAATATACGAAAAACTTAGGGCAAAAGCTATGATTTGTCAATAAAAAAAGAGTTATGAGATCAAATCTTCCTCTCTGTTTCATGCCAACAATAAAAATTTGACCACTTTCCCCCTGCTTAGGGTTTTGGGTCGGCTGTTTTGCGTACCACAATCATAAGCTCCATTTCATCCAGATCGATATTTCTTCTGCCCCAGTTTCCCGCGGTGCCACCCCAGATGTTGAGAACCGATATGCCTGCAAGCCGGCAAAGCAAAACCAGTTCCGTGGGCACAAAAGCCCGTTCTCGAACCGCAATTGTCGGCATTCCTTCCTGCGGCGCGTGTTCCGACGATTCAACCATAGTCAGCGGGTCAAAGCGTCCTTCCGCTACGTCTTTATTGGTAAACTTGCGAATCATAAACGTCGCGTTGAGCACGGTGAGGACGGCCTTCGCCCTGGGTTTCAGGCTTCGGGAGATATTGCACAGGATGGAAAGTGGCTGATTAAACGGGTCATCCCTGTGACCAAGAAGACCGAAAGCCCCCTCGCACAGGCAAATCGCGCCATCGTATTTTGGGGGGAGCATGAACTGAGTCGCATCCCCGTGAATCCAGTTAACATGCACTTCGGCAGTCTTGGCTTTTTCTGCGGCTTTGGCCAGCATGTTCGCGGATACATCGATGCCCGTAACGGCATAACCCCGCTTAGAGGGCTAAGGGTCAGGTCTACACATTTCACAAGTAAAATATTAAAGATTGGCTTTTGTCAATTGTGTAGACCTGGCCCTATACTATAAGGGATTGGACTGAAAAAGTAGCCTGTCCCTTTTTTTCTCCTATTTCACTTATACGACTATGGGCTACATGACAAAGATTCAACCATGCCATTGAAAAATGTTTCCAACTTGTTAATAAGAACCCTTTCAACAAGTTTCACCAATTCCGGTGACAAGGCATCCGGATCAGTTTTATTGATTACAGAATCAGTATTATTGAGAAGGCATCTTATCAGCCTTTTACAGCTGGCTTTCAAAGTATTTTCTTTGCTACTTTCATCCAGATCTGCGTAATATTGGCTGCCTCTTTCATTCATTGTCAATAGGAACTTCTCTGCGCGTTCATCGTCAAAGTCAAGCTCATTTCTGATGTGATTTGTCCAGTTAATCTTTGTATTATTGAAAACAACTCCCAAGAATTTCTGCATAAAGTCTGAAGATGACATGGCGCGAGACATAGTTAGTCCCGTCCAAAAAAGGACGAAAGGAATAATTTCGAATAATTGCCTTGCGGTTTTTGTACTTTCATTTTCTTCTGTTCTTATTACGCTAGTCTCAAGGAAAAAAGAAGTTATCATGTCAACTGCTTTTTCCGTATGTTCGTATAGAATGGGCTCTAATTTCTCTTGCAATTCATCTACTGAGGCCGCCTGGTCTGCAAAAAAACGATTCCACAGATAATCTACAGCTTCTTCGGAGGGTGTTTTTTGTTCAGGTCCTATTTCATCAGCTGCCTTGTCCGTTTTCTTCCGGCGAAAATGATCGAAGAAACCCACTTTATTGACCTCCGTTGAATATGTTCTAACGCCCGGCCTGACAGTAGGGAAAAGGGGACAGGCTACTTTTTATGAAAAAGTTAAGGGACTAGGCTGAAAAAGTAGCTTGTCCCCTTTTTATCTCCTGAAGGAGTTGTTAGGCATCTCCTTTTTCTCCGAGAGCAATACTGACAATATTTTTGAGAGAAAGATATAGTTTCTCGGCTTCGTCCATTTTCGCCCTATGAGACTCCGGAGTAATCTCGATAGTCTTTTCCTTTCCGGAACGTGACACTGTCTGGATTAGAATCACGCCTTTGTAATCTCCTGGCGTCATATCAAGACCATGAGCTATTGAGTTACGCCATAACTTGAAGGCCTCAACTTCATTGAGAATAGTCCTCAACAGTTTCTGATCTTTGTCATCTAGCCCGAGCAACGGAGTCATTCCTCTTGTTATTTCAAGCTTGTCCTGAAACGTTAGGCCGTCTCTATACAAAAGCAGCCTGTAGAAGTCGTTCGATTTAGTTTCATCACTTACAAAATAGTCAGTGATCAGACGGTTGATCTCGTCTTCCATCCATAAAGCATAATGCGTCACCTCTCCAGTAACGATGGCGTCAAAGTCCTCTTTATCAAGCTCTTCATATCTCATTTGATTCTATGCCTAACAATTAATATACGACTTTCCTGTGTGTTCTTAGCATAGGTATATTATAGCATGTATACAGATGGTGGGAGCATATAAAAAGGGGAAGCAGGATTTGCTTCCCCTTCATCGTCTCCTTTTGTTTTCACTCGACCCTGTCGCTCTGCGACATCCCGCCATCCTATAAAATCTAGATTAATGAGCGGGACTTGAACCCTTTTTCACCTCCTCCGGCTTGCCACCGTCAGCCTGTTCATGGCCCGTTCCAAGGCACCCATAGACGAATAGAATTCCTTTTCTTCGGGGCTGAGGCTGAGTTGTTTCAACCGTTTCTCGGCCCGCTCCTTGGCCCGCTTGGCCCGCTCCACGTCTATCTCGGGGGGCAGCTCCGCGGCCTCGACTAAGATGGTAACCCGATCGGGGAGGACCTCCACGAACCCCCAGGTCACGGCCATATGCCGCTCCTCTTTGCCGGCGCGGTACATCACTTCACCGATCTTCAAGGTGGTGAAGAAGGGGGTGTGACCGGGCAAGACCCCGAACTCCCCCTCCGCCCCAGGGGCCGTGATCTCCTCAACCTCCTGGCTCAACACCAGGCGATGAGGGGTTACCACCTCCATGAGGAAATTGCCTGCCATGCGTTCTACTCCTCGGCTCTCATTCTTTCTGCCTTTTCCAGGGCCTCTTCGATGGTCCCCACCATGTAAAAGGCCTGCTCAGGGACGTCGTCGTGTTTGCCCTCCACCAGCTCCTGAAAACCCCTGACCGTATCCTCAAGCTTCACGTATTTTCCCTTGCTGCCGGTAAACTCCTCTGCCACGAAAAAGGGCTGGGAGAAGAATCGCTGGATCTTTCTGGCCCGCGACACGGTCAGCTTGTCGTCTTCGGAAAGCTCGTCCATACCCAGGATGGCAATGATGTCCTGCAGGTCTTTGTATTTCTGGAGGATCTGCTGGACATTCCGGGCCACCCGATAGTGGTCCTCCCCCACCACCTGGGCGTTGAGGATCTTGGAGGTGGAATCCAGGGGGTCCACCGCCGGATAGATCCCCAGCTCGGCGATCTGCCGGGAGAGGACGGTGGTGGCGTCGAGGTGGGCGAAGGTGGTGGCGGGTGCGGGATCGGTCAGGTCGTCGGCCGGCACATAGATGGCCTGGACCGAGGTGATGGAACCCTTGGTGGTGGAGGTGATGCGCTCCTCCAATTCCCCCAGGTCCGTGGCCAAGGTAGGCTGATACCCAACTGCCGAGGGCATCCTCCCCAACAGGGCCGAGACCTCGGAGTTGGCCTGGGTAAACCGAAAGATGTTGTCGATGAACAAGAGGACGTCCTGTCCTTCCTCGTCGCGGAAATACTCGGCGGCGGTCAGGGCCGAGAGTCCCACCCGGGCCCGGGCGCCGGGGGTCTCGGTCATCTGTCCGAAGACCAGGGCCGTCTTGTCCAGGACCCCTGATCCCTTCATCTCCAGCCAGAGGTCGTTCCCCTCCCTGGTCCGCTCCCCCACGCCTCCGAAGACGGAAAACCCGCCGTGCTGGGTGGCGATGTTGTGGATGAGCTCCATGATGATCACAGTCTTGCCGACCCCGGCGCCGCCGAAGAGGCCGACCTTGCCGCCCCGGGGGTACGGTTCTAGGAGGTCGATCACCTTGACCCCCGTCTCCAGGAGTGAGACATTGACGTCCTGATCCACAAAGGAGGGGGCCGGACGATGAATGGGGTAGCTCTTGTTAGTGGCGACCGGTCCCTCTTCATCCACGGGTTCGCCGATCACATTGAGAATCCGGCCGAGGACCTCCTTGCCCACGGGTATGGTGATGGGGGCGCCGGTATCGAAGCCCTTCATCCCCCTGACCAAGCCATCGGTGGTATCCATGGCCACACACCTGACCGTGTTCTCCCCGATGTGCTGGGCAACCTCCGCAACCAAGTTCTCTTTCTGATCGCTTATCCGGGGGTTGGTGAGTCTGATCGCGTTAAAGATGGCGGGGAGCTCCCCTTCCTCGAACTCGATATCGATGACCGGCCCGATTACCTGTATGATTTTTCCTTCCTGCCTCTTCTCTTTCTTCATCGTCCGCGCCTTTCTCTTTGTTGTCCTATTCTGAGAGTAAAACCCTTGCTATTAGTCGAAAACCCTTAGTTCGATCCTTTTCACAACAGGATTCAAGGGTCCAATCCCGCTCCTTAATTTAGATTTTATAGGATGCGGGATCCCGCAAAGCGGGAGGGGTCTAGGGTTCAACAAACATGCCGCAGGTGACCCTTTGGCCATTTGAATGATTTTCACCCGAACCCTGCCGCTTGCGGCATCTCGCTACCGTAAATATATATTGTGTCGCTTTGCGACATCCTGCTTTCCTTAGACTTGAAATTTAAGGAGCAGGGCTGAGTGAGATGGAATCCTCGCATCCTTGACCCCTTTAGTTTTCTTTCAGGTGCTATCTCAGCGCCTCCGCACCGCCCACGATCTCCAACATCTCCGTGGTAATGGCGCTCTGGCGCGCCTTGTTATACACAAGGGTAAGCTTCTCGATCATGTCCTGGGCGTTTTCCGTGGCGGCACCCATAGCCGTCATCCTCGCCCCATGCTCCCCGGCCAACGACTCCAGCAGGGCCCGATATATCTGAATCTCCACATACCGCGGCAGGAGTTCGGACAGAATGGCTTCGGCCGACGGCTCATAGATGTATTCCACCGCCGGATAATCCGATTCCGCCTCCAAGGGCTCGATGGGGAGGAGGTCTTTTATCACGACCCGCTGGACCAGGGGGGAGCGGAACTCGTTGTAGACCAGAAAGACCCCGTCAACGGCCTCGCTCGTATATGCCTCCACCACATCCTTGCCGATGGCCGCCGCCGCTTGATAGTCGGTCTCCGGAAAGCGGCCTACGTAGTCTCTGGTAATGGGGACCTGCCTGCGGCGGAAGTAGTCCAGCCCCTTCCTCCCCATCATGGTGAGGGAGATCTCCGCGTAGCGCGTGCGATTTTCCTGAATAAACCGCTCCACGCTCCGAAAGACATTCTGGTTGAAGCTCCCGCACAGCCCCCGATCGGTGGTGATGGCCAACAACTCCACACGCTGCATCTCCCGCCGGACCAACAAGGGGTGCGCCGTGGGATCTGTCCTGAGGCTCAGGCTCTGCAGGACCTCCCGCATCTTATCGGCATAGGGACGGGCCTCGATGATCCGCTCTTGGGCACGTCGCAGCCGGGCCGCAGCCACCATCTTCATGGCCCGGGTAATCTGCTGGGTGCTCTTGATACTGCCGATTCTGCGGCGCAGGGCCTTGAGGCTGATCATCTCGGTTCACTCCTTCAGGGGACGAAAACCTCCTTGAACTCCTCAAGGATCTTGTGGATCCGCGCATCAAGGGCCTCATCCAGTTCCTTCTTTTTATCGATCTCTTGGTAAATATCGGCGTGTCTGTCCTCGATGAACTGGTAGAGCTCCTGCTCATACCGTTGCAGCACAGAGACGGGGTAGCTGTCCAGGAAGCCGTGGACCCCGGCATAGATGACCATGATCTGTTTGGCCACCGTCAGGGGTTGATACTGCCCCTGCTTCAAGATCTCCACCAGGCGCTCACCCTTGGCCAGCTGGGCCTGCGTCGCCTTATCGAGGTCGCTGCCGAACTGGGCAAAGGCGGCCATCTCCCGATATTGAGCCAGGTCCAGACGCAGAGAGCCCGCCACCTGCTTCATCGCCTTGATCTGGGCGTTCCCGCCGACGCGGGAGACGGACAACCCCACGTTGACGGCGGGCCTGATCCCGGAATAGAAGAGGTCGGTCTCCAGGTAGATCTGGCCGTCGGTGATGGAGATGACGTTGGTGGGTATATAGGCGGATACGTCCCCGGCCTGGGTCTCGATGATGGGCAGGGCCGTCAGGGATCCCTCTCCCAATTTTTCGTTGAGCTTGGCAGCCCGTTCCAGCAGCCGCGAGTGGAGGTAGAAGATATCGCCGGGATAGGCCTCCCGGCCAGGGGGTCGGCGCAACAGCAGCGACATCTGACGATAGGCTACAGCGTGCTTGGAGAGGTCGTCATAGATGCACAGGGCGTGTCTCTTGGTATCGCGAAAGTACTCACCCATGGTACAGCCGGCGTAGGGGGCAATATATTGGAGAGGTGCGGGCTCGCTCGCCGTGGCCGAGACCACGGTGGTGTACTCCATGGCCCCCTGTTGGCTGAGTTTGTCAACCACCTGGGCTACAGTGGACTGCTTCTGCCCGATGGCCACATAGAAGCAGTAGACATCCTTTCCCTTCTGGTTGATGATGGTATCCACGGCCAGGGCGGTCTTGCCCGTCTGGCGGTCGCCGATGATAAGCTCCCGCTGCCCCCTCCCGATGGGGATCATGGAATCGATGGCCTTGATACCGGTCTGGAGGGGCTCCTTCACGGGAAGGCGCCATACCACCCCCGGGGCCTTCTCCTCGACATTGCGATATTCCGTGGCCTCGATGGGCCCCTTGCCGTCGACGGGCTGCCCCAGGGGGTCCACCACCCTCCCGACCAGGGGTTCACCGACAGGGACCTGGACGATCCGCCCGGTCCTCTTCACGACGTCCCCCTCTTTCACATAGCGGTCTTCTCCCAAGAGCGCTGCCCCCACATTATCTTCCTCCAGGTTGAGGACCATCCCCATGACCCCGTGGGGGAACTCGAGGAGCTCTCCGGCCATGGCCTTTTCCAGACCGTAGAGCCTGGCGATGCCGTCCCCCACCGAGAGGACCACCCCGGTTTCGCTCACCTCGACCTTCTTGTCGTAGTCCTTGATCTGCTTCTCAATGATCTCGCTTATCTCTTCCGCCCGTATCTGCATCGCCTCTTACCCCTTTGCTAAGGTTTCTCTCAATCTCGCCAACTGCGTCTTGATACTGCCATCGTATACCATCCCCTTGATCCGCGCCACCACCCCGCCGATGAGCGAAGGGTCTGTCTCCACCTCCATGATCACCTGTTTCCCCACCAACCCCTGCAATCCGTGCGTCAGCTCCTCTAGTTTTTTCTTGGAAAGATCCTGGGCGGTGACCAGCGTGACCCGCGCCCTCCCGGCGGCCTCATCCACGAGCTCCCGGTAGAGGGCGGTGATGTCCGGCAGGTATCTCATGCGGTTCTTGTCCACCAGGAGGTGGAGAAAATTGATGATGATGGGACTCAGGCGCAGGCGCTTCCCTAGCTCCTTGATGATGGCCTGTCGTTGGGCGACATTAAAGGTGGGATTGCTCAAGACCGCACTGAGCTGCTCTTCTTGCTGAAAGAGTGAGGTGAAGGCATCAAGCTCCTCCCAATAGGTATCGTACTTGCCGTCCTCCTGTCCGATATTCATGAGGGCCTTGGCATACCGGCGAGCGATCTTTCTGTTGATCACTGCAAGCCCCTCACCCGCTCGATGTATTCATCCACGAGCCGCTCGTGATCCTGTGGTTTCAGGTGTTTCTTCAGCAGGTCCTCGGCCAGTTGCACGGTCATGGAGGCCATCTCCTCCTGCAATCGCGCCTTCACCATCTTCAGCTCCTGCTGGGCGGCGAGTTCTGCCTGCTTTTTGATTTTTTCGGCCATCTGCCGGGCCTCTTGGATGATGCGCTCTTTCTCCCGCTCCCCTTCCTGGATCAACTGCTGGCGAATCCGTTCGATTTCCTGATCTAAGTTCTTTAGCTTCGCCTCATACTCGTCAAAGGCCTTTTCCCCTGCTTGTTTGGCCTGCTCGGCCTCCTCGATGGCGGTCCTGATCGATTCTTGCCTCTTTTTCAGAAAGGATACGAGGGGCTTTTTGGCAAATACATAGATGACGGTGACAAACACCGCAAAATTGAATATTTTAAACGCCAGGTCCCACCACATACCCACCGGATTTGCTCCTTTCTATTTGAGGCTCCTGCCCAGGATCTTCTCGGCGATCTCCCGAGCCATGGCCTCCTTGTTCCGCTCCAATTCGGTCATGGCCTGCCGGCCTTCCTGCGCGATCTGGGCCTTTATCACGGGGATCTCCCCTTCAACCTCTTTTTGGACCGTATCGACCAATTGTTTGCCCTCGTGCGCCCCTGTCTCCTGGATGCGCCCCTTCTCCGCCAGGGCCTGGAGCTGACCCTTGTTCAACCCCTCTTCAAACCGGAGGCGGCGTCTCTCCGCCTCCCCCTGGAGCCTGGCAGCCTCCTGTTCATCCCCACTGATCTTGTTTTGGCGCTCATCGAGGAACCTGAGGAAGGGTTTAAAGAAGATCTTATTCAAGACGATCATCAGGAAGATGAAGAGACAAACCTGGATAAGCAGGCTGCTATTGATATCGATCACGCCGCGCTCCTCTGACAGGCTACTGCCTTATAATGGAATCAAAAATGCCCTTTTTCCCTGGCTTTCATAGGAACATTGTGAAATATTTTACCAGAAAACATTTTTTTTGCAAGTATTAATTTTGCCTGTGAGGCCATTAATTTTTAGCCTTTGCCATAGTCCTCACGGGAGGTTCAGGGGGAGCGAGATCTCCCCCGGGGGGAAGTCGCTCCCCAGCCTCCGATACTCCTGCCGTATCTCCTCCAAAGAGATGTCTTCACCCTGTCCCCGGCGCACGAGGAGTTGGAGGAGGTGGCAGTGGCACCGTTCCAGTTGAAAGGGAGAGGCCTCGGCGATCCCCAGGGCCTCTCCCAGAATCCCCTCGGCCTCAGCAGGCCTCCCGCGCAAGAGGGCGATCTCCCCCCTGCCCAGGAGGGTGTATATCCTCCCCCGCTGATCCCCTGTTGCCTGGAAAATGGCCTCGGCGGCCTGAAAGGCCTCCAGCGCCTCCTCTTCTTTCCCCACCAGCTTAAAGGTCGTCCCCTCTCCCCAGAGGGTGTAGGCATAACTGATGCGATCCCCGATATCCTGGTAGAGGGAGGTGGCCCGGGCGAAGGAGCCCAAGGCCCGCTCAAAGTCACCGCTCATACGGTGGGCATTGGCGATCCCGCAGAAGGAATAGGCGGTCCCGAAGACGTCCTCGATCTCCTTCAGGACAGTATGGGCCCGGGTGTAGTAGGAGAGGGAGTCACGGTAATGCCCCATGAGGCGGGTGACCCCTCCCAGGCCGCACAGGGCATAGCCGATCCCCGTCGGGTCCCCCATCCCCTCGGAGAGGGAGAGGGCCTCGTCGAAGGATTCCTTGGCCCTGCGGAGTTCTCCGGCGATCCGCCAGAGCCCCCCCAGGGCCCACCGAGCGTAGGCCTCCCCCTCGGGATCCTCCCATTCCTCGTAGATGCCCCGAGCCCGTTCCAGGTATGTTAGGGCCTCCTCCACCTCACCCAGCCCCCGAATGCTGAGTCCCAACCCCACGAGGGTATCGGCCACCGCTATCTCGTCCTCTCCTTCCGGGGCCTCCTGGGCCAGGGAGAGGGCGCGGTGAAAGCTCTCCTTGGCAGCAGCGAACTCTCCCATCATCCGCAGGCAGTCCCCCATCTTCTGATGACTCTGCCGGCGCTGCGTAATCGCCTCTTCGGGATAGTGGAGCAGGGCATGCTCATAGGCCTCAAGGGCCTGGGCGAAGTGACTCTCCATCCTCTTCTGCTCTCCGAATTGAAAGTATCGATCTCCCTCTTCTCTGCGCATCCTCTCACCTCTCTCAGAAAATTCATGTCACCCCCCGTATCCTTTATCCCCGCATCCACCGATACAGCCAGCTATTGAGGTAAACGAAAAACGATAGCATGCCACCCTGGCGGCCGATCCTTCGTCCCATCTCCCGCATCCGTTTTTGGCTTTTCACCTTCTTATCCGCCAGGTAGAGGCCCAGCAACCCACGGTTGATCATGCGGTGGAACCGCGCCTGCGGCAGGTTGGAAACGCTCCTGTCCGCCTGATTGATAAAGTGCACGAGCCGCTCGACCAACTCATCATCGTTTGCATAGTAAGAACAAAAGTTCAAATCCCCCCCCAGACGATCCTCCTCTTGGTCGATAAAATAATCGAGCAGGATATGCAATCCCTGCACCCAGGGAAAATAGCTCTCCTTCAGCTGAGCTGACAGGCCACGGGAAAGGGCGTCGCTGAAGGCGGAGGAGACGAGGCAGAAGATACCCAGGGTCGACCCGGCACAGGCGCAAAACTCATACCATCTCATCTCCGGCAGTTGCTTCTGATACTGCTCAAACCACGCCTGCAGGCGCGGGATGCGCTCTTCGACCCTGATGTGCTTCAATACCTGGAGGTCACAATAGTAGCCTGCCAGCTCCGCAAGCGCGGGGGCGACGTGTGTGTAGGCCGGGACCTTCGCTAAAACCTCTTGACACGTGGTCATGAGGGCGACAAGGTAGCCGCCATCTGCCTGTTCCCTGCGGTACCGATAGTAGTTTCTCGGCCGCTCACCCGGCGTCAGGGCATGAAACATGGATTCGTGGAGGGCGCGAAAATCCTCCGGGTCCTGGGATGTGCTGCGGTCACAGAGGTTATCGAGATAATCGCTGATGGTCTGGTAGGCGACGATGAAACGAATGGCCTCATCTCTCCCCTCACCGGCCAGCAGGCCATAAATAGAGCCACCCTCACAGTGGAAGGTCTTCGTATCGATGCTCATGAGGGCCTGCTTTCGCAGCTCCGGATCAGGGATCCGCCCCGCCCGCTCTCTCCAGCCGCTCACAGAGCGATGGACCGCCGGGAGCACTACGCCGTACGTCTTAACCATCAGCGTCCATGGATACCGTGGAACCTTCACAGGCACCCTCCCTGCGGGGCGTACCGCCACCGATCTTCTCATAGCCCTCTTCAGCCTTTTACCCCTTCTTCTTAGATGGAGGAGGACCTCCTCGCTCCTTTTTCAAAAAATCGTTTGTAGATCTCAACCATTGATCCCAGTCAGATCATATCTTCTCTCTTAACCCGGATGAAAGTTCTTGAGCCACACCCGGGCCTGTCGGTACTGAGGATAAATGGACTCGACCCGCGTCCAGAAGGCCTTCGAATGCCTTAAGGTCTTGGTATGGACCAGTTCGTGCACCACGATGTAATCGATGATATCGAGCGGGGTTTGAATGAGCCGCCAGTTAAAGGACAAATTCCGCTTGCTTGAACAACTCCCCCACAGGGTCTTTTGATCTCTGATAAACACCCTGTTGTAGGTGAAGCTATACGTGTCGGCGAAGTGCGCCAAGCGCTCCATGATAACCCGTTTGGCCTCCTTCCGATACCATCGGTCAAGGACCCCATCCGCCAGCAGATTCACCCCTGAGAAGATGGTCTTCCCCGTCGCGTTGACCACAAAGTTCCTGCGCAGCCCCGGCAGGGGCCGAAAGGTGTAGACCTCCCCTAAGTACAGGATCTCATCGTGGCGCACCTGAATGCGGGCATCGCGCCGGTCCCTGAAAAAGGCCAACTGTTTCTGCACCCAGGGCCCCTTTCGTTCGAGCAGGTCATCGATCTCCTCCTGGGAAAAATCGAGGGGGAGCGTCACGTGTACCCACAGATCTTCATCCACCCTGATGCGGGCGCGCTTGACCATGCGCCGCTCTACGGTTATTTCCTTCGCCCCGACTATGGTTATGCCGTCGTGTCCCACCGCCCTCAAAAACATCGGTCTGTGACTGCCCTTGTCTACCAGATAGCGACGAATATGTCAAAATGAAAGCGATAGCACCCCCCTTTGTATCTTCATACGTTGACAGGTGAGGGTGGGAGGGTTATCGTGAAATGTCTCTAGGCACCATCCACCTGTACTGAAATGTCAATTTTTCACACAAGGGGAGAAAGGAGGCTCCATGGCCTCGAAAGAGATACGTCTCACAATCAACGATGTACCTGTCGAGCTCGATCACTTTGTACAGGGGTATATCGACCACGTGGTGGGCGGCATCCTCGCCTCATTGAAGGGTACGGGAGAGATCAAGGACGTCGATCTTGCCATCGAAGGGGATCACGTCTCCATCGTTCTCAATGGCGCAGCCATCCCCCTCAACCCCTTCGCCACCCGGATCATCCGCGCTACCCTGGTGGGCATGGTCTCTTCGCTCAAGGGGGTAGGTACGATCGAGCGGATTCGGGTCGGCATTACCCGGTAAGGGTCCAGGAGGGAACAACCGACACCTCCCCCTCATTCCTTCCCGCCCGATTACATCGTTACCGAGAAGAGATGCCCCATCCCAAACGGGCCTCGAGCATGGCCCGGGCCTCCCTGATGTCGAAGGGGCTGCCGATGAGCATCACCTCATCGCCCAGGCGGAAGGTCGTGTCGCCGTGGGGCACGATGACCTCCCCTTTTCTGCGGATGCCCATGACCAAGGCATTGCCGGGGAGTCTGATCGATCGCAGGGGGCGGCCGGCCACCCGTATGTTGCGTAGCCGCGCCTCCCCCAGCTTCACGTCCTGTCCGTGCTCGGCCAGCATATCAAAGGTGGTGGGAAACCGCAGCGCCCCCTCCAAGGCCATGGCCGTCGCGAGGGCGGGCTGTACGGCGCGCACCCCGAGGGCCTGCATCCGCTCCAACACGGCCTGGTCGTCGGCCCGGGAAACGATAACCGGGATGCCGAAGCGCTCCGCCGCCATCTGACAGATCTTTATCGTGGCCGCCGCATCATCCAGGACAACGACCAGGGCTGCGGCCTGTTCCGCTCCCATGGCCTTCAGGACCGCTTCATCGCCGGGGTCTCCAAAGATGGGGGCCGTCCTTCGGCAGTACGGGGCATTGGCGCGCTCCTGCGGACATCCCACTACTGCCACCTCCTCCCCCTGTTGCATGAGTCGATCGGCCAGCAGGGCCGTGAGCTGGTTGAGCCCCACGATGATAACCCCCTTTCGTTCAACGTCAGCCACGTATGGAACAAGCCGGTTGAAGAGGATGGGGGAGAGGGTGCAGGTGACCATGGCCACCAGGATAATATCGGCATTCACCGCCTCGGTGATCACCCCCAGTTCAAAGGCCAGGGCCGATGCGGCGATGATGAGCGACAGGCGCGAAGAGAGAAGAAACCCCGACGCCAGACTCTCGCGCCAGTTGAAGGCCAACCGATACACGAGGGCCGGGAGCACCTTCACCGCGTAGGCCGCGACGATGAGGAGCGGGAAGAGGATGAGGGCCCCCTGTGAGCCGAGGAGTACATCCAGGTCGAACCGGCTCCCCACCGAGATGAAGAAGATGGGGATGAAAAAGCCAAAGCCCAAGGTGTCGAGCTTTTCCCTGAGGATCGTCTCCTCAGGACCGGCGATGGTGCTCACGATCACCCCTGCCAGGAAGGCCCCCAGGATCACCTCGATGCCGAGGGCGGTGGCCAAGGTCGCCCAAGCCACCATCAGGGCGATGGCCCCCCGGACCCGGATCTGGGCCGTAGCCGTTGAGAGCTCCTGTATCACCTTTTTGAGCCCCGGCACCTTGCTGACCACGATCCCCATCCGCAGGGCTACCGCAAAGATAAGCAACAACGACAGGAAGAGGATAAGTTGAAGAGTAAAACCCTTTTGCAGGATGCCGAAGGCCACGCTCAGCAGGACCAAGGTGACGACATCGGCTATAAGCGCGACCACCAGCATGAGCTGACCGTACCGGGTGGGGGCGATCCCTCGTTCCTTGAGCACCGGCACCACGATGCCTAACGAGGTGGTGCTGAGGATGAGCCCTATGATGAGGGGACTGCGCACCAAGCCGACTCTGCTCAGACCGAAGGCGATGGCAAAGGCGCTCCCCAGGGTTAGGATGAAGCTGAGAAACGCCAAGAACAACGGTTCCCGCCAAAAGGGGCTACGTTCACCATCATCCTGGCCCTCAAGGGGGTGCTGGGTCAGGGCGCCGACGTCTACCTCAAGCCCCGAGATAAACATAAGAAAAACAAACCCGAATTCAGCCAGGAAATCGAGGATGGGGCTGGGGGCTACGAGGTTGAATCCGCTCTTACCGATGATCATCCCCGCCAGGATCTCACCGATCACGATGGGGATCCGCCACCCCCGCAACCTGCTGGCCAACAACGGCACCAGCGCCGCCAGTACCGTGATGAGCAGCAGGGATAATAAGGCCGACTGTTCAGGCACTGCGTTTCCTTATCGTAGGGTTAATCGTTGGTTATCCCGCGCTCAAGACGCGGAAGACCGCCACCAAGACGATGAAGAGCACCACAAACCCGATCACGGCTGCCGTCACCCGCCTCAACTGTGTCCTGCGCATACGCCTCCTCCCTTTCCCTTAGCCCAAAAATGAGAAGATCTCTATGTGCATACGGCCGTCAGGCACACCCAGGGCCCGGAGGGTCGCGATGGTAGCTTCGAGCAGACCCGGGGGGCCGCAGATATAAAAGGCCTTCTTTCCGATGTCCTTTCCGCAGTATTGCTCGATCCGCTCCCGGTCGATGCGGCCGGTCTCCCCTTTCCATCCCGTGGCAGGACTGCTCAAGACGTGGACGACCTTCAGCCGCGGATATCTCCCCTTCTCTATGGCCACCAGTTCCTTTTTGAAACAGATCTCCCCCTCGTCCTTGTTGGCATACAGCAGCAGAACGGGGAGAGCGGCCTTGGTATCGCGCATGTGCCTGAGCATCCCCATGAGGGGGGTAATCCCGATGCCGCCGGCGATAAAGACGAGGTCTCGCTCATCGGGGTGCAGCACGTAGGAGAACCGGCCGAAGGGGGCGTGGATTGTGGCGGTATCACCGGGCTTGGTCTGGCCGATGGTGGCGGTAAAATCCCCCAATTCCTTGATGGTGGAGCTTACTGATGTCTTCTCGGTTGGGCTGGAGGAGATGGTCCAGTGGTGTTCCTCTTCAGGCAGGCCCCTGCCCCGATGAAAGGTGATGAACTGGAACTGACCGGGCAGATAGGCATAGCGCCGTTCCCCTTTCGGTGGCGCAAGCGTGACGGTCCAGACGTTGTTGGTCTCCTGCCTTACGGCAACCACCCGATACCGATGGCGATCCAGTAAAAGCGGCCTGACAAAGCGGTGATAGATGAAGACGACAAGCGCGAGGGCCAGCATGCCGACCCAGAGCCCTCGCAGCACGGCGGAGGAGAAATCCATCCCGATAAACCTGCTGTGCAGAAAGGCAAGGATTATAATAGCAGGGAAGAGGGCGTCGTGCAGGATGCGCCACCGCTCGAAGGAGAGGCGCAGGGGGAACTGCGGCAGGCTGATCACGGCGGTTATCACCAGGAGCGCGAGGGCGATCTTCCCCGCCCAGAGGTACCACGGAATCTTCAGGGTGGTCAGCAAGGCCAACCCCGCCCCCCCCAAGGCCAGCAGGAGGGGGTGAGAGAGGATGAGGATGGCCGCGAAGACGGCCATGTGTTTATGAAAGCGGATCACGATATCGAAGCCGAAAGGGCGCTCGATCCACTTGAGACGAGCCGCCAGCACGGCCTGGAGCCCGAGGATCATGAATCCGACCAGGGCAAAGCCCCTGCCGATCTCGTAGATGATCCCCTGTCCGGAGGGGGGATGAGCGAAGGTCACGATCAGGAGGGGGCTTATCACAAGGCCGCAATAGATGACGATGTATACAAGACCTCTCACCATAATTACACCTCCTTTGCCTTACGGGGGAACAAGGCGCGCATCCAAACTCCTTCAAAGGGGATGCGCTTCAACGCACCTAATGATATCAAAACATCTCCTTTACGTAAAAGAAAATGCAGACCCCACAGAAGGCCAGCTTAAAGCCGATCCCCACCATGGTGCCGATAAAAACACCCCAGCCGGCCCGCAACGCACCCTGTTCCCCCTTCCCAAAGGCGAGCTCACCGATAACAGCCCCGGCAAATGCCCCGATGAACATGCCCCAGGGCGGGATGAAAAAGACTCCCACGAGCATGCCGATGACGGAAAACCAAACCCCTGCCTTGGATGCCCCGTATCGCTTTGCCCCGATGGCCGGGAACACGTAGTCCACCAGCGATACGGCGAGCATTAAGGCCCCCATGATAATCAGGAAGGTGATACCAAAGGGCTCCCATTTTTTTGCTAAAGAGAGGATGATCAGGGCAGCGTAGCTGAGGGGAGGACCGGGGATGACAGGGAGGATGCTGCCGATGAGGCCGATCAATGCGATGAGCAAGCCGAGGATGATGAGGGCGGTGGTCATTGTGGGGACCTGTGGATGAGGTAAAGACTACCGGGCATGGGATAGGATGGGGGGAGCAAAGGGTAACACCCCTCAATATTTATCGAAGAACTCCTGCACCTCTTTGATCAGGGCGATTTTGGTGTCCGTGAAGACACCGCTTGCGAAGACAAAGTCCAGGGTAAATATCAGGTCGTATTCTACCGCCGAGGTCTTGTATTCCTGCGCGGCGGTCACGATGATGTCCTTCAGCTTTTTGCCATCGGCACCCTTAAAGAGCTGCGATTTTTTCAAGATGAGATCGAGGGCCTCTTTTGCATCATCGGCGTTCTCCAAGGAGACCTCAACCCCCTCGACCTCTTTGAGTGCCTTGACGATTTTGTCCCGTTCTACCTTTATCTTCATAGCGCCCTCTCGAACATGTGATCAATACCATAACACTATAGAGAATACTTAATCCCCGGTCAAGCCCTGAATAGGGGCGGAGGCGAAACCCTCCCCCTCTTGCCATCGCCGGGTTTTCAGTATACCATACAGATATGGCATCTAAAAGAAACCTCCTCATCATTTTAGGCACCTTGGTCCTTTTCCTCACGGTCCTGGCGGGCCTCTCCCTGGCGGAGGTGGCCGTTATCAAGGTCAATTATAGGGAAGCAGCCGACCTCCTCCCCCTGGTGCAAACCCTCCTCTCTTCTGAAGGAAAGGCCTCCCTCGATGAGCGGACCAATTCCATTATCGTGGTCGACACGGGCGAATCAGTGGCCAAGATCCAGGCCTTCGTGGCAACCATGGACAAGCCCGCAGAGCAGGTCAGGGTGAGGTTCCGGTTTAAAGAGGCGAGCCTCTCAACGGATAGGGATATCTCGACATCAGGAAGGGTCTCAGGAGAGCACGGGTCTGTCACCATTGGTGGGGCGGAAGAAGAGGGAGTGCACGTCCGCGCCCAAGACAGCAGGACGCAACACCGGGGGCAAACGGAGTCCTTTATCTCGGTGATGTCAGGGAGCACGGCCTACCTCTGGGTGGGGAGAGAGATCCCCTTTACCCAACGATGGGTCTATTTGACTCATACCTATGCCCACGAGGTGGAGACGGTGCAGTTTCAGCGCGTCGAAACGGGATTCGAGGTGAAACCCGTCGTTGCCGGGGATCGGGTGCACATCGAGATCGTCCCGAGGATCTCCTCCCTTGAGGACAGAGAACGAGGGATTGTCCGCCTCACCGAGGCCTCGACCAAAGTGACCGTGCTCAAGGGACAGTGGGTCACTATCGGCGGGACCA
>Ga0307442_1000608_pt1 | contig 17540 bp, 9 predicted proteins | sample SalMarWE160430MG_FD_202143 | JGI IMG/M metagenome (GOLD analysis project Ga0307442, IMG submission 202143) | Salt marsh sediment microbial communities from the Plum Island Ecosystem LTER, Massachusetts, United States - WE1604-30 | ecosystem: Environmental > Aquatic > Marine > Intertidal zone >...
ACCAAGTGCCTTTAGGGCCTTGCAGGCTTGGGTACCGGAGTAATCGAATTCACAGGCCTGGCCGATAATAATAGGACCAGAACCGATAATCATAATCTTATGTATATCGGTACGTTTGGGCATTGCCCACCCCCTTACTTATATTTAGATGCTCAATCCATAGAAGATTATATTGATTTGGAAAATAGTATGAAGAGAAAAATTTATCAAGTAGTTTCCTTATAGGTGGAGACTTTCTCATAAATATTTGCGAGATAAGCTCAATGGTTTTGAAGAACAACAAGATACCCTTACGGCAAAAGAAGTTGGGTAAGGCAAAAAAAGGGAATCGGTCGCTTGACCAGATTCCCCCTTGCCTTTTCATTGCCAATCAGTTGTTTAAGATAGCCTCTGCCTCTTCCCTGTAAGCCTCCATAAGGTAAGGAATACCCGTTACTTTAGCACATTCTTCTGTAAGAGACATCAGATCCTTCCGTGAGATAGAAGAAAGGGAAAAATTTCTTGTACCAGCCATTAATTGTTGCAGCCCGACACGTATTTTGTCACTGTAACTGTACAAACCGATAGCACCCAAAGGGATATTTTTAATCTCATCAGCACCTAGTATCTCTTTAACGGTCTCATAGTTAACAAATATCTCTTCAACGGTTGAGCCAAACCTGCTTACAGTTTTGGGCAGCTTATCTTCTTTCAACCATTTTGCTATATTTTTGCCTACCATACCCGGAATCATAAGTGCCCTGCCCATGCAAATAGCTTTTACAAATGGAGAACCTAAAGCAACTCCTTTGAATATCCCATCCTCAGAACTGAAACCTCCTGCAAAGGCAATGTCCGGCACTCTTTCACCTCTGTCGGCCAGTTTTTTGCAAAAATCGTAGGTTGCAGAATGGAGGTAGGTGCTGGGCATACCCCATTCCTCCATCATCCGCCAGGGGCTCATGCCTGTCCCGCCGCCAGAGCCATCAATGGTAAGGAGATCTATATTGGCTTTCGAGCCCCACTTGATGGCCATGGCCAATTCTCTAAGACCATAGGAACCGGTTTTCAGGGTTATTCTCTTAAAACCAATCTCTCTTAAGCGTTGGACCTCAGCAAGAAATCCTTCTTCGCTTATAAAGCCCATTCTGCTGTGACGTTCAAACTCCTTTAAGGCACCATCTTTAAAGGCAGCCTGGATAGTTTTATTTGATGGATTAGGAGTAACTATGTAACCTCTTCTCTGAAGTTTTAAAGCTCTTTCGATGCTGTCCACCTTGATTTCACCACCAATACATTTGGCCCCCTGGCCCCATTTCAGTTCTATGGTATTCAGCCCGTGTTTATTGTGCACATACTCGGCCACTCCTAAACGGGTGTCTTCAACATTCATCTGCACAAGTATTTCGCCATACCCCTGATGATATCTTCGATAAACCTCAATCCGGCGATCCATTTCTGGGGATTTGACAATCTTATTGTTGCTGTCAAGCTCCAGTTCAGGATCTATACCGCACACATTCTCCCCGCAAACTGTGGTAATACCACTTAAGGCAGCCCCAATTGCAAAATGTTCCCAGTTTTTCCGGGCAATCTCAGTAGATCCCAGGGCGCCGGTAAAAATGGGAAGCCTCATTTTAACCTTTTTGTCCCAACCATATTCAGTCTCTGTATTTACTATAGGAAAGGTGGCTGTATCTGGATCACCTACTATTCCTTCACCGAGTCCTTTTGCCCCACGGGCATACCCCTGGATGTTGAGGTGTGAGTAGTCTACAGGATAGTTCTTGTCTGCGCCCGCCGTTACTTCTCCAAAAGGACCAGGATATAGTAATTCACGTCCTCTAAATGTTGCCTTAAACACCTCGCAATTACCTGTACAGCCATCAATACACCGGGAGCAAAGACCGCTCATAGGGACAACACTCCTTGAACGATTTGCAGTGCCAGTTGCATCATTTGAATTTGGTCTGGATAAATTACCCATAATAACTCCTCTCTTTTAATAAATTTTTTAAATAAAAAAAGTCCACTCATCTCATCGGTGAGATGACGTGGACTTCTTTGTCTTTTGTAATACGCCTTTGTATTATTTCTTTTCTAAAAGTCTATAGCTATTAAAAAAGAATTTAACGTATGTCAAGGTTTTTCTTCTATGAATTTTATTCTATATATCTTGAGAAATTATAACGGCCTCTGCTATCTCTTTCATAGATTTTCTGGTATCCATACTCTTTTTTTGTATCCAGCGGAAGGCTTTTTCAGCTGAGAGACCCTTCTTTGCCATCAATATCTCCTTGGCCCTATCAATCATCTTTCTCTTTTCGAGCTCCTCCTCTATAATCTTTGTTCTGACCATAAGTTGTGTATTTTCAATAGCTACTGCAGCCTGGTTTGCTACAGCAGTGATGAGATTGAGCTCTGTTTCTGAAAACGTATGGGGCCTGGTTGTAAAACAGTTGAGGACACCAATAACCTTATCCTCTTTTACATGCATAGGTACACTGGCCATGGAGACAAGGCCCAATTTTTTTGCCATCTCTTTTTCCTTAAACCTTGGTTCCCGTAATACATTTTCAAGTATAAGCGGCCTATTTGTAGAAGCCACAAAGCCCACAACACCCTCATTCATGGTAAGCACCCTATCCTTAACATAATCTGGATCAATGGCCTGGGTGGCCTTGAGCCGCGCCCTTTTACCTTTTTCGCTTTCTTCTATTAGCCATAGTGAACAAATATCTACACCGGTGACCTTGGCTGTAACCATAACGATCAATTTAAGAATATCTTCCAGATATTGATCTGAGGTGATTGCTTTACTTATCTCAGTAAGGGCCTTGATATATTTATCATACGTTTCTCCTGATATTTTATCCATTGTGCTTACGTAACTCCAAAAGAATGTTAGAAAGAATATTTGGTTTTAATCTCTGCCTTTTCTATGCAAACAGGCCTGAACAAATCCATAAAAGAGGGGGGATGGGTTTTCCATCCTTGATTTTAATTCCGGGTGTGCCTGGGTAGCGACAAAATATTTCAACTCTGGAAGCTCAATAAACTCAACCAGCCTTCCGTCCTGTGAAGTTCCTGAAAAGACAAGTCCCTTATCAGTGAGGATCTTATGATAGTCTGGATTAACTTCATAGCGATGCCTGTGCCTTTCTGAAATAAGATTAGATTTGTAAAGCTTGCTGACTATTGTCCCCTTCTTTATTATGGCCTCATATGCCCCGAGTCTCATGGTGCCGCCCTTTTCCTTAATACTTTTTTGCTCCGGCAGTATATCTATCACAGGGAAAGATGTATCTGGATTAAACTCGGTGCTATTGGCCTCTTTTAGTCGGCAAACATTTCGTGCATATTCTACAACTGCCAGTTGAAGCCCAAGACAGAGGCCAAGAAACGGAATATTTTCTTCTCTAGCCCTTCTGATAATCTCGATCTTGCCCTCCGTTCCCCTGGAGCCAAAGCCACCAGGAACAACCACCCCATCTATACCATCTAAAGTATTAGTATTTTCAAGGCCTGTTGTCTCTATCCATTCAAGGCGTATCTTACATTCCAGGTGAGCTGAGCAGTGATTCAGTGATTCAATAATAGAGGCATAGGAATCTTCGAGCTTAGTGTACTTTCCGCACATGGCTACTGTTATTTCGCTTTTTGGATTCCTTATATTTTCAATCAGTTTCTTCCATCTTCTTAGGTCTGGTGGAGAGTAAATATTTAGTTTTTTATGGAGGATTTCAGCTATCCCTTCTTTTTCAAAGACAATCGGTATTTCGTAAATATCATCTACATCAAGACCAGTGATTACTGCCTCGGGGCTCACATCACAAAAATTAGAGATCTTTAATTTTACCTCTTTGCTTAAAAATTCCGAGCATCTGCCTATGATAATATCCGGGAAGATCCCCCTTTGTTTTAAAAGATTGACGCTTTGCTGTGTCGGCTTTGACTTCTGCTCGCTCACGCCATAGGGGATAGGGACATATGTCAAATGTATGTACACAATATTTTCCCTGCCAACATCCTCCTTCATCTGCCTCATTGCCTCGAGAAAGAGTTCGTTTTCAATATCCCCTACCGTTCCCCCTATTTCCACGATAATGAGATCAGCCAGCTCTTCTTTAGCAACTTCATAGACATGACCTTTAATAATATCTGTAACATGGGGAATGTATTGAACGGTATGTCCTAAGTAATCCCCTCTTCTCTCTTTTTCTCTTACCATGTGAAATATCTTACCCATGGTAAGGTTCCATTTAGATTTGCAACTAATACCCAGGAATCGCTCATAGTGCCCAAAATCCATATCCACTTCTCCTCCATCATCCAGAACAAACACCTCCCCATGCTCAAATGGATTCATTGTTCCTGGATCAACATTAAGATAGCCGTCACATTTTATAGGGATAATGTTCAGCCTCGAAGAAAGAAGATGCCCTATGGAGGCAGCAGCAATTCCTTTCCCTAACCCGGAGAGGACTCCACCTGTTACGATGATATATTTGGTAGTAGACATGTTATTTTTTTAAGTAAAATCTATAGGTAATTACTTTGGCGGTCAAGTTAAAATATTTTTAAAATTATTAAATTTTTAATACACCACAACCTAATTTCACAACTTTCTTTTGGTGTCATGACGTACAAAAGGATAGCATGTACATGGGGCTGATATCGGAAAAAGTCATATTGACTCCTCAACCTTTTTTCATAGATCTGTTCAAATGCTTAAAAATGATCTTCAATATGGTGATAATAAGGTGAGATATAAGGGTTGTAAGGATAAAAAATAGACTTGTCGGGCTTGATCAGCTCGCTTTTAGAAAGCAGGAGAAAATGGCCGAAAACTAATGATGTTTCTCTATAAATTTTATAATACTCAAAAGATAAGCTCTCAAGATTGAAGCCTTTTTCGGTTATAAATTGTCATACTTTTTGACCGATGAGTTTCATTCGCAGCCATCTCTCTAAAATTCTTGATGAATTGTTCTACAACAAGTTGGGTGGAAAGGATTCCCACTAAAGCCATGTTGTCAACTTCCCCTGGGCTGTCCACAGACTGAAGCTTTTTAACAAGCATTCTAACCCTTGGAATGTCAAATAACCCTGCATCTTTTAAGCTTGCATCTGAGAACATATCTTTAACATATTCTGATGTTTTTTCATTTAGCAGACTTTGCTTAATTGGTGCACGGTAAGGATGTTTTGGGCGTTTGATAATATCCTTAGGTAATATTCCACAAAATGATTTCTTCAGGATATGCTTCTCATTTAAGCCCATTATCTTTAATTTGGAAGGAACGCGACCCATGAAATCTATTATTCGATAATCAAGGTATGGCAGTCTAATCTCCAGAGAATGAGCCATGGCAACCCGATCACCTTGCGAAGAAAGCAGATAATTACTTAAAAAGGTTACCATCTCCAGATACTGTGCTTTGCAAAGATAGTCCCATTTTCCATATAATTCGGGAAGGATTTGTTTTAATTCCTCATAACTGCAGTCCGGATCTATAGCCGCTCTGAGATCACTCGAGAAGAATGTCTTAATTTTACTTGTATTATTCCACCTTATAAGATGTGAGAAAAAAGGATTGTCTGCCATAGTAAGTCCTTGGGCAAAAAAGGTCTTGAGCATGCGTTTTGATCTGGGATTGTCAAAGATATAAGGGTACAGTTTGCCGATGAGTAAAGGGCGTAGTCTTGACTCCGGCCGTTTCGCCCAAAACCTCCTCACCTTTGTTTCCCGAAAAATATTGTAACCAGCAAAAACTTCATCTGCGCCCTCACCCGTGATAACCACCTTTAAGCCGTTTTGATGTACCAGTTGAGAAAGCAAGAATAATGGCACAGGAGCAGTTCGCAGTATTGGCTTTTCACAGTGCCATATAACGCGCGGGAAAGAGGACCCAATTTTTTCATTGGTAGCCGTTATAGCTCTATGATTAGCATTAAGCAAAGATACCATAAGCTCCTGGTGTTCACCTTCATCAAAAGCCCCTTCCTCAAAGCGGATTCCAAAAGTACTAACTTCGTTATTGAAATTCTTTACAACAAGCGCTGTGATTCCTGAGGAATCAAGACCACCGCTTAAATAGCAACCCACGGGTACGTCAGCCCGTAAACGAATGCGAACGGCATCTTTTAGTAGTTCCTGAATTGTTATGGAAATTTCATCCGACGTCCAATTCAATTGTTCTTCTGATGGATAAAAGGGAATATCCCAATATTTTGTTACTATAGACTGATTGTGAGATATCTTTAAAAAATGTCCTGGAGGAAGTTCATTTATCCCTTTAAATATGGTTCTACCAGGTAGAGTTGTCCAGAATGTAAATATCTGATCCATTGCAGTAGGATCAATCTCGCGCGGGACTTGCTCCGCCGTAAAAATGGATTTGATTTCAGAAGCGAATAGTATTAAATTGTCCTGGACTGTATAATAAAGCGGCCGGATACCGATTCGATCTCGAGCAAGGAAAAGCTCTTTTTCTCGCACATCCCAAATTGCCAAGGCGAATTGACCATTTAAATGATCGAGACATGAAGTCCCTTCTTCTTCATATAGATGAAGGATGACCTCGGTGTCGGTGGATGTATAAAAAAGGTGTCCTTTTTTCAGGAGATCATCCCTTAATTCAGGATAGTTGAAAACTTCCCCATTGTAGACGATCCACAACGTTTCATCTTCATTATGGATGGGTTGAGAACCACCTGAAAGATCGATGATGCTCAGCCGTGCGTGGCCTAACCCTATCCGGTCATCTAGATATATTCCTGATTCGTCTGGCCCTCGATGATAAAGAGCGGCTATCATCCTCTTTATAAGATCCAATGAAATAGAGCCCGGGTTTTTTAAATTAAGCACTCCTGCGATGCCACACATATAATTTATTCCTCGTTATCGGCTCATTTTTTTATTTCAGGTATTTTTACAAACATGTGGCCAACATTTGTTACAAGATAAAGATCCAGCCCCTATTTTATTAAGGGATCTCCATAATAGAGCATAGGAACATGTGACCTTCATAAGTAATCGCCTGGAAAGATATAGTTTGAAGCCTTGCCCGAGTAAAACCCTTTCTCATAAGATTTTTTATTCCCGGTAATCTTTTTGCAAGCAGGAAGCTGGATATGTCATATTGTTTCGATGTCCGCACTAAATCGTACTATTAAATGCATAATATATGCCACTGTTTTTTGTATTATTTTAATTTCAAAAAATATGCATTTTCAGTTACTTAGACGAGAGAAAGGATAAATCGAGGCAAAGGGGGTTGCTACATTATTGTAGGCACCATTTCAATTATTACAAAAATGTATTTAACTCTGAGCATGCTCCTTATAGGGTGTATTTAATGGTGCAGGGCTTGATCATGATAGAGATATTTATATTTATTATATAGTCGAGAATTAGAGATTACATTGATATCTAAACTACCCAGATTAAGAAGCAGGCTCTGTCATATGAGAGCGAGGCTTCAATAAGTGAATTAGTCAGCTTAGGTCCAGATTATTTATGCATTTTTCGGCACGGATTTTGTTTTAATCTAAGATGTGTTTGACAAGAAGGTAGCCTTTTGATAATGAAAAGCCTCTGAAAGAGTATAGGTTTTCCTCCATATAGATTAACCAATGGATTACTACCCGTAACCAGAAGGCTAAAGAGAAACTCTTCAATTAAAAAATTTAATGGAGATCCAGATAATGACAAGACGTTTAATTCCATTGCTTTTCTTGGATCAACTCTTTAAGAAAGCTTTTTTGAATATTTTGAGTCTCTTCCCATCGCTCCAGAATGGGCTGAGGAATGGAAATTTGAGTATATCCAGGTCGAAATAAACAGGTTTCATCCTCTTCATCCCAATCGTACCTATTGGTGCTGTCCAAATCGAAAGGGCTTCCCCTAAAACCTCCAGTCAACAAAGATATTCGAGAAAAAATGTGGCGATCCCTCACCCCTATACAGTTGGGGATGGCATTTGGGCTAATGCACCGGATGATGCTTGGGGGAATTGTGTTTTGATACCATAATCCAGTTGAAGCAAAGTAAGCATCTTCTTTAATCAGATTTAGGGAATTAAGCTGGTAGGGGTTTTTAATAAGGCCATAGAAAGAGCCTTTCTCTACTGTGATGTCCATTTCCGTAAATCTCTGTAAAAAGATAAGCAACTTTTCCATATACGCTATAAAATGGAAAAATTCATCGTGATCCAATTCCATGTTATCTGCAATGTTTGCAAGGAGATTAAAAACCTGCTGAGAAACAGGAGGAATAGGATAAAGCTCAAACAGGGCCTTCAGGTTAAATTCATCCAATTTTTCCATGAATTCAGGGAGGATGGGATAGTTTTTTAGGGAGTGAGCACCTTTACGTAATCTCTTTACAACAACAGATGCAGGCACCTTACCAACAGTAACCATGCGCATGGCATCAATTGTCCGGGATTCGGTTTCGGAAATGGCCCGGGTGAGTTCCGTATCCACTTTTTGAGATATATAGTTTTTGCGAAATTCTTGCATAACCTTAAATGTTTGATGATAGATAAACTGTGCTAAAGGTCCCTCAAAGGAAAGATCGGGATCTCTGCTAATTTCATAATGAATAATCCTAAGGATATCTTCATTGTTAAAGCGAAGGACAAGAAAACGCCCGATCTGGAGTGCTTCCTTTTTGTTTCTTTTTTTTAGATACGCAATAAAGCGCTTGACCAGATTCGAAAAACTGTCTCTCCATTCCCCCTTTTGCCTCAGCTGGTTGTATGAAACGCCAAACCAATTCAAGCTGATCAGGTCTTTTTCACGGATTCCCACACGCAGCTCAAGAAATTTTCGATAGATCTTTTGAAAGGCGGTTAGGCTTTGAAAAAGGACCTGCTTCTCCTTTTCTTTTAGATGTGTGTTATGTGAGATAAAGATAAAGATTGCTTCAATTTCATAGTTATTGATCAGAACTTCACAGGCATGAGATTTAATTACATGATTGATATTTTTTTCTCGATCCAGAATGATCTGAATGATCGGTTTGATTATGATCAAAAATTCCGGTGTCCTGAGTTTGTGAAAGTTGAGCAATTCAAGGAGTAATTGTGGAGAAACGTGCTTTCTGTATTTTCCTGACGTTTCTGTCAAAATTTTTACGATACACATATCCAAAAAGATAAAGGGGTGAGGAAGAGAGGAGCTGAAAAAAAGGTCATGTAATGTTTGAATGACAGTTAGGTCATATGGTGTAGCTGGAAAGATGATATCTACGAGGTTCTGCTTGTGGTCTTTATTTTCCAGCAATGACTTCGCTATTTTCCATTCTTTGTCAAAGCAGGCATAAATTGAGCCGGTGTCCAGATAGGGATGATTATTCGGAATGAATAGAAAGTCCAGGGAATAAGTCTTTAATGCCTTGATTTGGGAAAGGATAGATTGGTGGATATCTTCTATATCAAAAGGCATAAACGACGCCTCCCTGTTGAATAATTAAGCCTTCAAAAAATTATGTATTAAAGTAGTATGAAAATCAAGAATTCTATAACGTTTTCGGAGAATGTTCTATCTAACAGATTAATCTAAAAAATGAGGGAAGCTATATTGGGCCTACGGGTCATGCTCAAAGGGCTCTAAGAAGAAATGTTTTCATAGCTTATAAAGCGGGACGTCAGCCGTTCGTGCAGAACGCACACAAGATTGAATATTGCCTTTTCCCCCACACTTTTCCTGATAAAGCACGTGGCATCAATTTAATCGTAAAGCTCAATTTATTTTTCCAAGGGCCAGGTAAGATGGTGATATTAGATCTATGAAAATTTAGTTCACAATATCATATGTTGTTTATTATCTTTTCAGTATTGTATCGCCTGACATGAATTTCATCCCTTGTGGTTGCAATTTCTCCTTTTGTTCCAAGATCAAGGCCTTCTTTGAGAAGCTTCAATTGTCTCTGTCTCGCCTTCTTATAACCATTGGCTTCTCTGACTTTCTCCTCAAGTGATTCTCTTAAGAGTTCACTCAGAGATTTCTCTCTGCCTGCGGCAATTACCTTAGCCTTCTTCAATAATGACTTGGGCAAGGATAACGTTACATTCTGTCTATTCATGGATATACTTCTTTTTAAAAGATCACGTTAATACGTATTAACGCGAAATAATAATAGTAATATTTTATCAGAGGTTTGGTTGTGTAGAAGCAATGAAATATTCGTGCTACTCCTGAATTATATGTCGGCATCGCATCAGATAAAGTATTTGTTTGTTGGGCATGGTGCTTATTTCAATTTCATATATTCCTGCCATTCGGACACAATAATTTTCTTTTTTGCAGGAATTTTTTCGAATAACCGCAATTGCTTGCCTTTAAGCTCTTTCCCGAATTTTATTTCCATAAGCGTGTCTTTAAAGAAAAAATCGATTTCGTTACCATCTTCATAAATATAACATGGATCATTTTGTTTGATTTTTAAGTACACCATATTCTCAAAAACAGCGCCCCTATCCCTGAACCCTGTTGCCATATTTTTTAAACCAACATCTCCGGCATAGAGTTTTTTGCCTGTGCGCAGCCTTTGATTTAGTTTGCCGCATCTTTCCACTGTATAGACAATGTATGTTTCCTTGAAATATTCCATATATCGACGCACAGTATCCAAACTTATTCCAAGAATTTTAGCCATTTTATTTAGAGTTAACATCTTGCCGGCACGTTCCATGAGCAGACGAAAAAAATCTTTTACGATTGCGGAATCTTTTATATTGTGGAAGGCAATGATATCTTTATAAAGTATGCTATCTACCAGTTCGGAAAGATAAACGATATCACCAGTTAGCACGTATTCCGGAAGACCGCCGGTCTGCATATATTCCATGAAATAATTTTCAAGAAGGTAGGCATCAGCGGTTTTAATTTTTGGATTTCTAAAAACAAGGAACTCTTCAAAATCCAGAGGGAGGATTTCAATTGTTCTTGTTCTGCCTGTAAGATACGCTTTTTTATCCCTTAAAATGGAGGCTGATGATGCTGAAGCATAGATTTTTATATTTTCATTGTCATAAAAATCTTTTAATTCTTTTTGAAAATCTTCCTTAAAGGCAATTTCATCTAGAAAAACATATATTTTTTGGTCAAGTCCAAGACGATGAATAGTTCGATACCGGGTGACGATTTCATGAATTGAATATTTTTCCAATCCATAAGCATCAAGGCTGACGTAAAATATCAATTCCGGTTTTACTTTCCGCAACAGCTCTTCGACGATCTGTTTTATAATAGTAGTTTTGCCCACACGCCTGAGCCCTGTAAGCAAAACGATATCCCGCATTGGGAGAAGTTTGCTTAACTTATTCTGATACTTGGGCCTGGGGACAGATTTTGTGTGAAAATCTACTTCCCACCAGGGATTAAGTTTATACAGAATTTGTTCCATTTAACGACCTCATCGTTTAATAATAGCTATTTTTTAACGATACTATCGTACAAATAGGATTTTGTCAAGCACTTTCCTCTGAAAAGGCTTCTGAGCGAAACTTGCAGTATTCCCATCTCCTGTCCCATTTTTCAGCCATTTTTACCTCTATGCAGACAATATGAGCAATCGAGGGGGTTCGGTATCAATATAAAAAAGGAAAATGTCGTTTCGAGAATAAAAAGTGGGCTAAAAAGGTGGGCTTAAGATTTGCCGGCAGAAGAGGAAGATATGATGAATTCAGCTGTCTTTTCTGCGCTATTGCCAAAAAGGGCTTCCATTTCAAGCATGTTGAGATAATTGTCATCCCAGGGAAGGTCTGTTTCTTCAACAATATTTTTAATGTGATGAAATTTTTCACCCAGGGCCGTTATCTTTTTTGACAGATCTATTTTTCTCTTAAAGCCTATATTGAGAAGCAGCAGGCGATCAATGTGAGGCCCTTTTTTTATTATGGGGATGACAAGAATACTTCTTTTATCAATCTTTCCTTTTCCAATAAAGATGTTTCCGGCCTTAACAATGATCCTTTTTGTTCCCTTAAGTCTGTTATCTATCGCTACCCTGGATTGTAATGTCGAGGCAGTTCCTTTCTTTGTTATTAAGTTAATCTTTGAATCTTCAACCGGTTCCCCGGTAAACGTAAGATTCCTTATTTTATAAAGGGTCTCACCTTTTATTTCGGCAATAATTTCCTGAAGGTTTTTCAACACAAGAACATTCTTGTTAATAAGGTTGCTTACGTCAAATCCATTTTTCTTCAGTGTTTCAAATAGAAGCCCCTCGATTGGTTTCCATATCCTGCTTGTCCCCACTGTCACTGTTTTGGCCTGGTGCTTTATTGCATCTATCGGTCTGGCCATCTTATCTATGGTCTCTCCTATACAGCGAAAGAAAATATCAAACATATTGGGAGCAGTACCACTAACGCCAAAATCCATCTCAAAATCAGACATGGGAAGACGCCCGGAGAGATATTTTAACAGAAGGGTAAGATCAGAAGCGGCTTTTAATTCCATAGCTGTGGTATATCGTCCATCCTCCAGTCTTTTTTTGAAATGAGAAGAAAATCTGGCAGTTTTTTCTTGAAAGATCGTGTCAAGTATTATTTGGTAAATATCAATGCCTTTTTCAAGTGAGGCCGAAATATAATTATTGATCTCCTCCCGGAAATCGAAAAGGAAACGAGATTCTTCATTTATTGCCCTTGCTGCATAATAACCCCAGAGATGACCTACCAGTGTTGTTATGATAGGAGAGAACCGCTCCTCTATCTCTGGCACATAAATTAATGAGTCTGCATAGGGTTTAAACCCTTCCTCACCCTCGGTGGCTATCACGACGGTTGTGGCCTGATGGGCCTTAAATATGGCGGTATCCTTGATAATATCATTTATAACATCACCCCTATTGCCTGCTGCACAGATAACAATGAGAGGTTCTGATGATAGGTCAATATGTTTTTTATCTTCGACCACATCCGAAGAGATGGTCTTATAGCACAGTTCACTCAATTTTATCCTGATTTCATCTGCAGCTATTTTGTTGTAGCCACTCCCAACAACCGCCCAGTATTTTTTTGTAGATGCAAACGCATCGGCTGATCTGGCGATTTCCTCTTTCCTCGCGAGAACCTCTTTCATTAATGAAGGGATGCGCATCAGCCTTTGCAGTTCTCCGAGGATAAAATCGTCATCCGTCGTGTTCATTAATTGTGCCAGTTTTAGACCGAGGATACCCCCGGCTGCAATCTGAGAATAGTAGGCCTTGGTGGAGGCCACAGACATCTCAACATCTCTACCGGTGCTGGTATACAAAACGCCATCTACCTTAAAGGTGATATCTGAGTCCCGTCTATTGACAATAGCCATGGTATGGGCCCCATGTTGCCTTGCCATATCTATGGCCATATTTGTATCTGTGGTCGTACCGGACTGGGTTATTGCGATAATCAAGGTATCTTTAAGATTCTTTTTCAACAGGCTTCCGCTAAACTCTGAAGCCTTGAGAGGGGCAATATCGATGCTGCTGTTGGCAAGATAATATCTGAGCAGTTCAGCACAACCATGGGCAGCAATCCCTGCGGTCCCTTGACCTATAAATAAGATTTTCTTTATTCTATTTTGTGTGAAGGCCTCTGCTAAAACAGGGGGCATAGCCGTATGATCTAGGATTATTAGTGGATGCCTTTTTCCGTTTTTTCGTGATATACTCCATCTGTTCTGAATTGTTTTTTCTACTGACCCAGGAGATTCAGAGATTTCTTTGAAGAAATAATGGGGAAAATCCTGGCGATCAATATCCCTTGAGGTGATCTCGGTCTGTTTTATTGTGTCTTCAGAAAGCTGAATGGGCTCCCCGTTATAATAGAGCGCCTTAATACCGGTAAGCTCACCAGATGATTCTTGATCGAGGATAAATATCTGCCCCTGCTTTTTGCCTCCTAATTCATTCACACTTTTTTCACCTTCCATTTTAATATAGCGGGAAGTCTCTTCCACAAGGCCATAGACCTCTGAGGCAGTGAGATAACATTCTTTACACAAACCGACAAAAATCGTCTGTCCGCTTCCCTTCTGAGCCAAAAAAATCTTGCCCGGGGCAATATCAGTATGCATAGCGATGGCATGGGAGCCTGTAAAATCATTAACAGCTAATCGGAATGATTCCTCAATAGAGAGGCCCCTGTCATAATATTTTTGTATCTGGAGCGGTATGATCTTGGTGTCTGTATTGATCTCATCAGGGATGGATCGTTTCGTATCCTTTTCATATTTTTCTTTTAAGATGAAATAGTTATCAATATCACCGTTCAGGCATGCGTGAATAATCCCAGGGCTATTGCTCGATTCATGGTTTTTATTATTGTGGATGATATTGTCAACCGGGTGACAGTTAGGTTCGCTGATCTCCCCAACAGAGGCCCAGCGGGTGTGAGCAACAATAGTTTGATACCTCATGGGAAGGGTAATAAGTAATTGAAAAATACTGTCATCCCGAATCTGTTTCCTTAAGAATGTTACATTATCGCCTAAATGCCCAATCTGGGCGGCAATTTTATAAGTAAAAATGAGTGTGATGTTGCTTCTGCTCCTGTTAACAGTAATACCCCTGTTTAAAAGGATTCTCTCTTTTCGCCGGGTTGAAAGCTCATCCAGGAATGATTTTTTTGTTAATTCTTTTTCGAATTCGAGATAGTCCTTATTCTCTACTATAGCAATAATAGAAATGCCTGCCGAGTCTCTGCCCCTCACCTCTAATCGGTCTAAATTATTAAAGAGGGTATTTATTGATTTAAGTTGTGTAAAGGCCAGGAAAGGTAGATTTCTATTAGTAAAGGTGGATAGCTCTTCTATCTTTTCTATGTTCTGCAATATCTCTTCTTTTAGAGACCAGCATATATCCTTTAGCAGGCTTATTCTTTTGATGATGATCTCATTTTCTTCAAAGGAAAGAATGTTCAATCTTTGATGGTACTCATTTTCTTCTCCGTTAATTACCTTTTCCAGAGCAAGGGATACTTTCTTCAATTTTTCCCTTGTGGAGATCTCTTTAAAGATTGTGTAAAGAGAGGATGTAAGTTTAAGATTCCCGATATAGTCTTGCAACTCTTTAATAAATGCCTCTCCCCCAAGATAAGTGTCTGCAATGTCTGCCTTTTCTTTGTGTATCTTTTTATAGGTATGTCCCTTTAGGTGAAGAATCATGGATTCTATTTCTTTTAAAGGGATTTTTGGTGTGGCAATCTCCTTTCTCTTAAATGCTACGATACCGGTAAGCCCACAGTTAAGCTGACAGCTTTGAGCCGGAAAGAGAATAAAGGAACCAGACGGGACGCTCTCCAAGTTCTTTCCAAGAAAAAATCTGGGATAGCTCAAAGTATCTTTAACAAAGATCTCTATTTTTTCTAAAAACGACATTTATTTAACAAACCTCTTTTCCTGCACTTTCTATTGTCTTGATCATAGCAGCAAGATGATCTCCTGGCATCTTAATCGAAATTGGATACACTAAGAGTCTTTCAAAGATGGCCTCTGTTCCGGAAAGGGCGTCTTTTTCGTACATTAAATCAGCACCCGAAACAGTATTCTTAAAAGGCCAGCCGCTTTTGAATAAAGTAGTGCCTGTAAAAAGTTCATCCCAATTCGGGTAGAAATGCCAAGTATTATCTTTATAATAGATAGCGCCGACGTTATTTTTCTTGAGTATCTGATTGAATCTTCTCGCCTTTTCTCCATCAGGAAGGAAAAAGGCCAGAAAAGTTGCTGTATCTCCATCTTGGTCAAGTATCCTTCTGAAGTTGATCCCACCTATCTTTTCCAGGACCTGTTTGATTATTTTCTTATTCTTTTTCTGCTCTTGAATAATAGATGGAAGCTTGGCCAGCTGGGCCAGCCCGATAGCACCTTGAAGTTCCATCATCCTGAAGTTAAATCCCATAAATCTTCTATTGTCTAACCCTCTTTCTACATTCGGTAAATGTTCATGCCCGTGATCATGGAATGCGGAACAATTAAGGTAAATATTTTTATCATTTGTTATAATCATGCCGCCCTCGCCAGTGGTCATTGTCTTTACCGGATCAAAGGAGAATATTCCCAGTGCCCCAAAGGTTCCTAAATGCTGCCCGCCAAGTTTGCCACCTGATGCCTGTGCTGTATCCTCCATAACAGGAATGTTATGCCTGTTGGCAATGGTCATAATCTCCTTTATATTGGCCTGAGCCCCAATCATGTGGACAGGTATGATGGCCTTAGTGCGCTCTGTTATTTTCCTTTCTAAGTCAGCTGGCTCCATGCAGAGCGTGTCATCAACCTCTGTAAATACCGGCGTAGCACCTGATTCGATAATTGCCTCCCAGGTTGCTATAAAGGTAAATCCTTGGGTTATTACCTCATCACCCGGACTCACTCCCAGTGCAGCCATTGCTACTCTGAGTGCAGCCGATCCAGATGAAACCGCAAGGGCATAAGAAGTGCCACACATATCGGCGAATCGTTTTTCAAATTCAGCGACTTTATAGTTGCCATTTCTCTCCTTATCAAATCCATACCGAAAAAGAATCCCTGTTTCCAAAACATCGGATATCTCCTTTTTTTCCTCCTTACCAAAGACCTCGAAACCGGGCATATCATACTCCTTAGTTATGGGTTAATATAGTAACAATTTTAAGATTTTTTGTTATTATCATAGATAGTTACAATGCTTCCCTGTAAATATTTATTGCTGACTCTTTGGTCATCATCCTTGGATTATTGGCTATCGGTCTTTCAACCCTCATGGCTGCCTCAGCCATTTCTTCAATAGATGATTCAGGAATATCAAGTTCTCCTAATGTTTTTAGCATGCCCACATCTTCTAAGAGAATAGAGACCTCATCTATGGCCACATCTGCAGCTTCCCTCAATGTAAGCCCAGAGGTATCAGCTCCAAGTATTTCGGCCACTTTTGCATACCTCTCGAGAGCGCCAATAATGTTGTATTTCATGACATACGGAAGAAGGATAGCATTAGCGAGGCCATGTGGAATATTAAAAAAGGCACCAAGAGGATAGGCCAACGCATGGCAAGCACCAACCCCCGCACTAGCTAACGTCATGCCTGCTAAAAGGCTTCCCATAAGCATGTTACGTCTTGCCGAGGGATTGTTTCCGTTCGCCACGGCTAACCTTACAGTATTCCCAATAGTTGCCATCGCCTCTCTGGCAAGAGTATCACTTAAAGGGTTTGCCTGAACCGAGGTAAAGCCTTCAAGTGCATGGATAAAGGCATCCATACCAGTTGCAGCAGTGATATCAGGAGGTAGGGTTAAAGTAAGCTCTGGGTCCAAGAGGGCCAGGTCTGGGTATAGAAAGCGGCTGTTAATTCCACCCTTACTCCGGGTCTTCCTCATAGTAAAGACAGCGGTAAATGTGACCTCACTCCCTGTTCCTGCAGTAGTCGGGATCATTATGGTCGGAAGTCCTGGTCTGGTTACTTTTTCCAGCCCAACATAATCGACCGCCTTTCCTTTGTTGGTGACCAGGATAGCCACCGCCTTTGCAACATCCATGCTGCTTCCGCCACCTACTCCAACAACCAGATTACACTTCTCTTTTCTGGCCAG